>Ga0116141_10003422_pt1 | contig 13448 bp, 9 predicted proteins | sample AD_UKC097_MetaG_FD_89744 | JGI IMG/M metagenome (GOLD analysis project Ga0116141, IMG submission 89744) | Active sludge microbial communities of municipal wastewater-treating anaerobic digesters from USA - AD_UKC097_MetaG | ecosystem: Engineered > Bioreactor > Anaerobic > Digestate | place: USA... | reverse complement strand
GACAACATCAAGATGGTGGTGACGCTGATTGCGCCGATCGCGATGGAGCAGGGTCTGCGCTTCGCGATCCGCGAAGGCGGCAAGACCGTCGGCGCCGGCGTCGTCGCCAAGGTGATCGAGTAAGCTGGACCGCGGTTGGTCGCGGTGGTCGAGTCTGGGGTATAGGGGCATAGCTCAACTGGCAGAGCGTCGGTCTCCAAAACCGAAGGTTGGGGGTTCGATTCCCTCTGCCCCTGCCAATCCCGGCCGGCCCGGCGAATCAAAGTGATGAGCGGGCGGACAAGCATGTCGAATCAGAGCGTCGAAGTCGTCTCCAGCGCCGCCGACCGGGTCAAGGTGGTCCTTGCGATCGCGGCCGTGGTGGCCGGTCTCGCAGGGTTCTACCTGCTGTCCCAGCAGCCCGCCATCGCGCGGGTGGCCTCCGTGCTGGCCGGCCTTGCGGTCGGCGCAGGCATCGCCTACACCTCCGGCCCGGGGCAGCGGTTCTTCGCCTTTGCCCGCGACGCCTGGGCGGAAACCCGCCGCGTCGTCTGGCCCGATCGCAAAGAGACGACCCAGGTCACGCTGATCGTGTTCGCCTTCGTGGTCGCGATGGCCCTGTTCCTGTGGATCGTCGACAAGTCGCTCGAGTGGGTCCTGTACGACCTGATCCTGGGCTGGAAGAAATAGATGACCAAGCGCTGGTATGTCGTCCACGCCTACTCGGGCATGGAGAAGAGTGTTGGCCGGGCCCTGCAGGAGCGCGTCGAGCGCGCCGGCATGCAGGACAAGTTCGGCAAGATCCTCGTCCCCACCGAGGAAGTGGTCGAGATGAAGAACGGGCAGCGCACGATCACCGAGCGCCGGTTCTTTCCCGGCTACGTGCTCGTCGAGATGGAGATGACCGACGACACCTGGCACCTCGTCAAGAGCACGGCCAAGGTCACCGGCTTCGTCGGCGGCAGCGGCAACCGCCCCGCCCCGATCTCCGAGAAGGAGGTCGAGAAGATCATGGCCCAGATGCAGGAGGGCGTCGAAAAGCCGAAGCCCAAGGTGCTGTTCGAGGTCGGCGAGATGGTGCGTGTGAAGGACGGTCCGTTCACCGACTTCAACGGCAACGTCGAGGAAGTCAATTACGAGAAAAGCCGTGTGCGTGTGTCCGTGACCATCTTCGGTCGCGCCACGCCCGTCGAGCTCGAGTTCGGTCAGGTCGAGAAGCTCTGACCACACCACGGATGCCCTGCGCATCCGTGTCGCGTCCGCGCCCGCCGAAGGGCGTGCGCGGAACCAGAGGAGCGTGAGCCGGTCACCGCCGGGCACGCGCTAGCACTCAAATCAGGAGAAGGTTCATGGCGAAGAAAATCGTCGGTTTTGTCAAGCTGCAGGTTCCGGCTGGCAAAGCCAATCCCGCGCCCCCGATCGGCCCGGCGCTCGGCCAGCGTGGCCTGAACATCATGGAGTTCTGCAAGGCGTTCAACGCGCAGACCCAGGGTCTCGAGCCGGGGCTCCCCATTCCGGTGGTGATCACCGCCTACGCGGACAAGAGCTTCACCTTCGTGATGAAGACGCCGCCGGCGACGATCCTCATCAAGAAGGCTGCCAAGATCGACAAGGGCTCCGCGAAGCCCCATACCGACAAGGTGGGCAAGATCACGCGCGCCCAGGCCGAGGAAATCGCCAAGACCAAGATGCCCGACCTCACGGCGGCGGATCTGGACGCGGCCGTGCGGACCATTGCCGGTTCCGCGCGCAGCATGGGCATCACGGTGGAGGGGGTCTAAATGTCGAATCTGTCCAAACGCGTGAAGGCCAACAAGGCCAAGGTCGATCGCCAGAAGCTGTTCCCGCTCGAGCAGGCGCTGGCACTGGTGAAGGAATGCGCCACGGCCAAATTCAATGAATCGATCGACGTCGCCGTGCAGCTCGGCGTCGATGCGAAGAAATCCGACCAGATCGTCCGCGGCGCCGTGGTGCTGCCGGCCGGTACCGGCAAGACGATGCGCGTGGCGGTGTTCACGCAGGGCGCCAAGGCCGACGAAGCCCGCGCCGCGGGTGCCGACATCGTCGGCATGGAAGACCTTGCCGAGCAGGTGAAGGCCGGCAACCTGAACTTCGACGTGGTCGTGGCTTCGCCCGACGCCATGAAGGTCGTGGGCACGCTGGGTCAGATCCTCGGTCCGCGCGGCCTGATGCCGAACCCGAAGGTCGGCACCGTGACCCCGGACGTCGCCACCGCCGTGCGCAACGCCAAGGCGGGCCAGGTGCAGTACCGCACGGACAAGGCCGGCATCATCCATGCGCCGATCGGCCGTGCGTCGTTCGAGATCGCGCAGCTCGAGACCAACCTGAAGGCCCTCGTCGAGGCGCTGAACCGCGCCAAGCCGGCCAGCTCGAAAGGCGTCTACCTGCGCAAGGTCGCCGTCTCCAGCACGATGGGCATCGGTGTCCGCGTCGACCCGGCCGCATTCTCGGCCAACGCGTCGGCCTGATCGCGGGATCGCGATCGCTGCAACAGAACTTTGGGCCGTCGCCCGACATCGCAGCGCTCCGGCATGCCGGGGCGCTACGGTCCGGACGGCGGGTTGTCAAAGACCGCAGGGGAGTCGGACCCTGCAGGCGGCCCCGGCCGCCGAACGGGTCCGGATTCTTAATCGAGCCGCCGGGGCCTCCCCCGTCGTCGCCCTGCGCAGATGGCGCACCCGAAGAGATTTGGCGCCGCATGACTCCGTGTCATGCGGCCTGGAACTCGGAATCGGTCGCCGTGTCAAGGCGGGCTGAAGGGCAATTGCCCGAGGCCCATTTCGTAGGAGTTGGACCATGAGTCTCAACCGTACTGAAAAGGCGGTAGTGGTCGAGGAGATCGGCGCGCAGGTTGCCGGTGCCCAGTCCATCATCGTCGCAGAGTACCGTGGTCTGGGAGTCGGAGCGATCACCGGCCTGCGCAAGCAGGCGCGCGAATCGGGCGTGTATCTGCGTGTTCTCAAGAACACGCTGGCCCGTCGCGCAATCGCTGGAACGCCGTTCGAAGGTCTGTCGGATCAACTGACCGGCCCGCTGATCTACGGCATTTCCACGGATCCGGTGGCCGCGGCGAAGGTGCTGAATGACTTCGCCAAGGGCAACGACAAGCTGGTGCTGCGCGCCGGAGCCATGCCGAATTTCGTCATGGACGTTGCGGGAGTGAAAGCCCTCGCGACGATGCCGAGCCGCAACGAGCTGCTGTCGATGCTGCTTGGGACGATGCAGGCGCCTGTGGCCAAGTTCGTGCGTACGCTCAACGAGGTGCCGGGCAAGTTCGTCCGCACCCTGGCCGCGCTCGAGAAGCAGAAAGCGGAAGCCGCCTGAGGCCCCGCTCGACATCCAGAAACACGCAACACATCATCCGATCGATTGGAGTTTTAAATGGCACTTAGCAAAGACGAGATCCTCGACGCGATCGCCAGCATGACCGTGCTGGACCTGTCCGAACTGATCAAGGCGATGGAAGAGAAGTTCGGCGTGTCCGCCGCCGCCGCCGCCGTTGCGGTCGCCGCGCCCGCCGCGGGTGGCGCTGCCGCTCCGGCCGCCGAAGAGAAGACCGAATTCACGGTCATGCTCGGCGCCGCCGGCGAGAAGAAGGTCGAAGTGATCAAGGTCGTGCGTGCTGCGACCGGCCTGGGCCTGAAAGAGGCCAAGGATCTGGTCGACGGCGCACCGAAGGCGGTCAAGGAGGGCATCTCCAAGGCCGACGCCGAGGCGCTCAAGAAGCAACTGGAAGACGCCGGCGCGAAGGTCGAGCTCAAGTAAGTTGCCTCAGCACGCTGCTGTCGCACCCGGCAGCCGCTCGCCTTCCCGGCGACGGCTCCGGGTTTTTCGCGTCTCTGCGGGGCCTGAGGCCTGCGAACCGGCGCGCACCGGTTTCCAGTCCCCAGTCTCTGCGTGACCTACGGAGTGTTCATGGTCCATACCGCTGCCTACTCGTTCACCGAGAAAAAACGCATCCGCAAGAGCTTCGCGAAGCGACGCGTGGTGCTCGACGTTCCCTACATGCTCACCACGCAGATCGAGTCGTACCAGCAGTTCCTGCAGGCCGAGAGCGCTCCGCTGGAGCGCAAGCCCGAAGGCCTGCAGGCAGCGTTCACCTCGATCTTCCCGATCTCCTCGCACAACCAGATGGCGAAGCTGGAGTTCGTGAGCTACATGCTGGGCAACCCGGCGTTCGACGTGAAGGAGTGCCAGCAGCGCGGCCTCACCTTCTGCGCGCCGCTGCGCGCGCGCGTGCGGCTCGTGATCATGGACCGCGAAGCCGTCAAGCCGACGGTCAAGGAGATCAAGGAGCAGGAGGTGTACATGGGCGAGATTCCGCTCATGACGACCAACGGCTCGTTCATCGTCAACGGCACCGAGCGCGTGATCGTGTCGCAGCTGCACCGGTCTCCCGGCGTGTTCTTCGAGCATGACCGCGGCAAGACGCACAGCTCCGGCAAGCTGCTGTTCTCGGCGCGCATCATTCCGTATCGCGGCTCCTGGCTCGACTTCGAGTTCGACCCCAAGGACATCCTGTACTTCCGCGTCGACCGCCGTCGCAAGATGCCGGTCACGATCCTGCTGAAGGCGATCGGCCTCACGCCCGAGCAGATCCTCGCGCACTTCTTCGTGTTCGACAGCTTCCAGCTGATGGGCGAAGGCGCGCTGCTCGAGCTGGTGCCCGAGCGTCTGCGCGGCGAGATCGCCCGGTTCGACATCGTCGACGGCAGCGGCAAGGTCATCGTCGCCAAGGACAAGCGCATCAACGCCAAGCACATCCGCGACATGGATGCCGCCGGCATGAAGCGCATCTCGGTGCCCGAGGACTACCTGCTGGGACGCACGCTGGCCAACAACGTGATCGACCCCGACACCGGCGAAGTCGTCGCGAAGGCCAACGAGGAGCTCACCGAGGACACCCTGAAGCGCCTGCGCGTCGCCGGCATCAAGGAGATCCGCGCGCTCTACACCAACGACCTCGACCAGGGCCCGTACATCTCCCAGACGCTGCGCATCGACGAGACCGTCGACCAGACGGCGGCGCGCATCGCGATCTACCGCATGATGCGCCCGGGCGAGCCGCCCACCGAGGATGCGGTCGAGGCGCTGTTCAACCGGCTGTTCTACAGCGAGGACGCCTACGACCTCTCCAAGGTCGGCCGCATGAAGTTCAACCGCCGTGTGGGACGCGACGAGCTCACCGGCCCGATGACGCTGATCAACGAGGACATCCTCGCGGTCATCAAGATCCTCGTCGATCTGCGCAACGGCAAGGGCGAGATCGACGACATCGACCACCTGGGCAACCGGCGCGTGCGCTGCGTCGGCGAACTGGCCGAGAACCAGTTCCGCGCGGGTCTCGTGCGGGTCGAGCGCGCCGTCAAGGAGCGCCTCGGTCAGGCCGAGACCGAGAACCTGATGCCCCACGACCTGATCAACAGCAAGCCGATCTCGGCGGCGATCCGCGAATTCTTCGGATCCAGCCAGCTGTCCCAGTTCATGGACCAGACCAACCCGCTGTCCGAGATCACGCACAAGCGGCGCGTGTCGGCGCTGGGTCCGGGCGGTCTGACGCGCGAGCGCGCCGGCTTCGAGGTGCGCGACGTGCACCCGACCCACTACGGCCGCGTGTGCCCGATCGAGACGCCCGAAGGTCCGAACATCGGCCTGATCAACTCGCTGGCGCTGTACGCGCGCCTGAACGAGTACGGCTTCCTCGAGACGCCGTACCGCAAGGTCGTCGACGGCCGCGTCACCGACGAGATCCACTATCTGTCGGCGATCGAGGAAGGCCGCTACGTGATCGCGCAGGCCAACGCCGCGGTCGATGCCAACGGCACCCTGACGGGCGAGCTGGTCTCGGTCCGCAAGGCCGGCGAGACCGAGCTGACCGGCCCCGAGAACGTCCAGTACATGGACGTCGCGCCGACCCAGATCGTCTCGGTGGCCGCGTCGCTGATCCCGTTCCTCGAGCACGACGACGCCAACCGCGCGCTGATGGGTTCGAACATGCAGCGCCAGGCCGTGCCCTGCCTGCGTCCCGAGAAGCCGGTCGTCGGCACGGGTGTCGAGCGCACCTGCGCGGTCGACTCCGGCACCGTCGTGACCGCGCTGCGCGGCGGCCTGGTCGACTACGTCGACGCCAACCGCATCGTGATCCGGGTGAACGACGCCGAAGCCGCCGCCGGTGAAGTCGGCGTCGACATCTACAACCTGATCAAGTACACGCGCAGCAACCAGAACACGAACATCAACCAGCGTCCGATCGTCCGCAAGGGCGACGTGATCGCCAAGGGTGACGTGATCGCCGACGGCGCGTCCACCGACCTCGGCGAACTCGCGCTCGGCCAGAACATGCTGGTCGCGTTCATGCCCTGGAACGGCTACAACTTCGAGGACTCGATCCTGATCTCCGAGCGCGTCGTCGCCGACGACCGCTACACCTCGATCCACATCGAGGAGCTGTCGGTGCTGGCCCGTGACACCAAGCTCGGTGCCGAGGACATCACCCGCGACATCTCGAACCTGTCCGAGTCGCAGCTGGGCCGCCTCGACGACTCCGGCATCGTGTACATCGGCGCCGAAGTGCAGGCCGGCGACACGCTGGTCGGCAAGGTCACGCCGAAGGGCGAGACCCAGCTCACGCCCGAGGAGAAGCTGCTGCGCGCGATCTTCGGCGAGAAGGCCTCCGACGTGAAGGACACGTCGCTGCGCGTGCCGTCGGGCATGAGCGGCACGGTGATCGACGTGCAGGTGTTCACCCGCGAAGGCATCGTGCGCGACAAGCGCGCGCAGTCGATCATCGACGACGAGCTCAAGCGCTATCGCCTCGACCTGAACGACCAGCTGCGCATCGTCGAGAACGACGCGTTCTCGCGGATCGAGCGTCTGCTCATCGGCAAGGTCGCCAACGGCGGTCCGAAGAAGCTGGCGAAGGGCACGACGGTCACGGCCGAGTACCTCGCCGACCTCGACCGCTACCAGTGGTTCGAGGTGCGCCTGGCCGACGAGGCCGCGGCCACCCAGCTCGAGGCGCTGAAGGAGTCGATCGAGCAGAAGCGCCACTCGTTCGACCTCGCGTTCGAGGAGAAGCGCAAGAAGCTCACACAGGGCGACGAGCTGCCCCCGGGCGTGCTGAAGATGGTCAAGGTGTACCTGGCCGTCAAGCGCCGCCTGCAGCCGGGCGACAAGATGGCGGGCCGCCACGGCAACAAGGGTGTCGTCTCGCGCATCGTGCCGGTCGAGGACATGCCCTACATGGCCGACGGCACGCCGGTCGACATCGTGCTGAACCCGCTGGGCGTTCCGTCGCGGATGAACGTCGGCCAGATCCTCGAGACGCACCTGGGCTGGGCGGCGAAGGGCATCGGCCTGCGCATCGGCGAGATGCTCAAGCGCCAGGCCAAGGCCGCCGACCTGCGCCAGCTGCTCGACCGCATCTACAACGGCAGCGGCCAGGGCGCCGACATCGCCGGCCTCACCGACGACGAGGTGCTCGAGCTCGCGGGCAACCTGCGCAACGGCGTGCCGTTCGCCACGCCGGTGTTCGACGGCGCCTCGGAGGAGGAGATCGGCCGCATGCTGTCGATCGCCTATCCGGACGACGACCCCCGCACCGCCCAGATCGGCTTCACGCCCAGCAAGACGCAGGTCACGCTGCACGACGGCCGCACCGGCGACGCGTTCGACCGCCCGGTGACGGTCGGCTACATGCACATGCTCAAGCTGCACCACCTGGTCGACGACAAGATGCACGCGCGCTCCACCGGACCGTACTCGCTGGTCACGCAGCAGCCACTGGGCGGCAAGGCCCAGTTCGGCGGCCAGCGCTTCGGCGAGATGGAAGTCTGGGCGCTGGAGGCGTACGGTGCGTCGTACACGCTGCAGGAGATGCTGACCGTGAAGTCGGACGACGTGAACGGGCGAACGAAGGTCTACGAGAACCTGGTCAAGGGCGAGCACGCGATCGACGCCGGCATGCCGGAGTCGTTCAACGTGCTGGTCAAGGAGATCCGGTCCCTGGGCATCGACATCGACCTCGAGCGCAACTGATTCTGGCCTGAAGATACAAGGAGCCGTCCATGAAAGCCTTGCTCGATCTGTTCAAACAGGTTCAGGAAGAAGAACACTTCGACGCGATCAAGATCGGTCTTGCGTCGCCCGAGAAGATCCGTTCCTGGTCGTATGGCGAAGTCAAGAAGCCGGAGACGATCAACTACCGCACGTTCAAGCCGGAACGCGACGGCCTGTTCTGCGCCAAGATCTTCGGTCCGATCAAGGACTACGAGTGCCTGTGCGGCAAGTACAAGCGCCTGAAGCACCGCGGCGTGATCTGCGAGAAGTGCGGCGTCGAGGTCACCCTGGCGAAGGTGCGCCGCGAGCGCATGGGCCACATCGAACTGGCCTCGCCGACCGCGCACATCTGGTTCCTGAAGTCGCTGCCGTCGCGCCTGGGCATGGTGCTCGACATGACGCTGCGCGACATCGAGCGCGTGCTGTACTTCGAAGCCTACGTGGTGATCGAGCCCGGCATGACGCCGCTCAAGCGCGGCCAGATCATGACCGAGGACGACTTCCTCGCGAAGACCGAGGAGTACGGCGACGAGTTCCGCGCGATGATGGGCGCGGAGGGGGTGCGCGAGCTGCTGCGCACCATCAACATCGACCGTGACATCGAGACGCTGCGCAAGGACCTCGAGGCCACCGGCTCCGAGGCCAAGATCAAGAAGATCGCCAAGCGGCTGAAGGTGCTGGAGGGCTTCCAGCGCTCGGGCATCAAGCCCGACTGGATGGTCATGGAGGTGCTGCCCGTGCTGCCGCCCGAGCTGCGCCCGCTGGTGCCGCTCGACGGCGGCCGGTTCGCGACCTCCGACCTGAACGACCTCTATCGCCGCGTGATCAACCGGAACAACCGCCTGAAGCGTCTGCTCGAGCTGAAGGCGCCCGAGATCATCGTGCGCAACGAGAAGCGCATGCTGCAGGAGTCGGTCGACTCGCTGCTCGACAACGGCCGCCGCGGCAAGGCGATGACCGGTGCCAACAAGCGTGCGCTCAAGTCCCTGGCGGACATGATCAAGGGCAAGGGCGGCCGGTTCCGCCAGAACCTGCTCGGCAAGCGCGTCGACTACTCCGGGCGTTCCGTGATCGTGGTCGGCCCGCAGCTGAAGCTGCACCAGTGCGGCCTGCCGAAGCTGATGGCGCTCGAACTGTTCAAGCCCTTCATCTTCAACAAGCTCGAGACGATGGGCGTGGCCACGACCATCAAGCAGGCGAAGAAATACGTCGAGACCCAGGAGCCGATCGTCTGGGACATCCTCGAGGAGGTCATCCGCCAGCACCCGGTGATGCTGAACCGCGCGCCCACGCTGCACCGCCTCGGCATCCAGGCCTTCGAGCCGGTGCTGATCGAGGGCAAGGCGATCCAGCTGCATCCGCTCGTGTGCGCGGCGTTCAACGCCGACTTCGACGGTGACCAGATGGCCGTCCACGTGCCGCTGTCGCTGGAGGCGCAGATCGAGGCCCGCACGCTGATGCTGGCGTCGAACAACGTGCTGTTCCCGTCGAACGGCGAACCGTCGATCGTTCCGTCGCAGGACATCGTGCTGGGTCTGTACTACACGACGCGCGAGAAGATCAACGGCAAGGGCGAAGGCATGATGTTCGCCGACGTCCAGGAGGTCCAGCGCGCCTACGACAACCGGCAGGTGGAGCTCGGCACGCGCATCACGGTCCGGCTCGTCGAGTACTCGAAGGACCAGGCGACCGGCGAGGTCACGCCGATCCGCAAGCGCGTCGAGACGACCGTCGGCCGCGCGCTGCTGTCCGAGATCCTCCCGAAGGGCCTGCCGTTCGAGTTCATCAACAAGGCCCTGAAGAAGAAGGAGATCAGCCGCCTGATCAACGCGTCGTTCCGCCGCTGCGGTCTGCGCGACACGGTGATCTTCGCCGACCAGCTGATGCAGAACGGGTTCCGTCTCGCCACGCGCGCCGGCATCTCGATCGCCATCGACGACATGCTGGTGCCGCCGCAGAAGACCAAGCTGCTCGCGGACGCCGAGCGCGAGGTTAAGGAGATCGAGCAGCAGTACACGTCGGGTCTCGTGACCCAGGGCGAGCGCTACAACAAGGTCGTCGACATCTGGGGCCGCACGGGTGACGAGGTCGGCAAGGCGATGATGGACCAGCTGCGCGTGCAGAAGGTCGTCGACCGCCACGGCAACACCGTCGACCAGGAGTCGTTCAACGCCATCTACATGATGGCCGACTCGGGCGCCCGCGGCTCGGCGGCCCAGATCCGCCAGCTGGCCGGGATGCGGGGCCTGATGGCCAAGCCGGACGGCTCGATCATCGAGACGCCGATCACCGCGAACTTCCGCGAAGGCCTGAACGTTCTGCAGTACTTCATCTCGACGCACGGCGCCCGGAAGGGTCTGGCCGACACCGCGCTGAAGACCGCGAACTCGGGCTACCTGACCCGCCGGCTGGTCGACGTCACGCAGGACCTGGTCGTCACCGAGGACGACTGCGGCACGTCCAACGGCGTGGCGATGAAGGCGCTGATCGAGGGCGGCGAGGTCATCGAAGCCCTGCGCGACCGGATCCTCGGGCGCGTGGCCTCCACCGACGTCGTCAACCCCGAGACCCAGGAGACCCTGTACGAGTCGGGCACCCTGCTCGACGAGGACGCGGTCGACTCGATCGAGCGTCTGGGCATCGACGAGGTGCGCGTGCGCACCCCGCTCACCTGCGAGACCCGCTACGGGCTCTGCGCCAAGTGCTACGGCCGGGACCTCGGCCGCGGCGTGCTCGTCAACAGTGGCGAGGCCGTCGGCGTGATCGCGGCGCAGTCGATCGGCGAGCCGGGCACCCAGCTCACGATGCGCACCTTCCACATCGGTGGTGCGGCGTCGCGGGCGGCGGTCGACAGCTCGGTCGAAGCCAAGTCGAACGGCACCGTGCGCTTCACGATGACGATGCGCTACGTCACCAACGCGAAGGGCGAGCAGATCGTGATCTCGCGCTCCGGCGAGGTGATCATCGCCGACGACAACGGCCGTGAGCGCGAGCGTCACAAGGTGCCGTACGGCGCGGTGCTGCTGGCGCACGACGGGCATCAGGTCAAGGCCGGCACGCAGCTCGCCACCTGGGACCCGATGACGCGTCCGATCATCACCGAGTACGCGGGCACCATCAAGTTCGAGAACGTCGAGGAGGGCGCGACGGTCGCCAAGCAGGTCGACGAGGTCACCGGCCTGTCGACCCTGGTCGTGATCGACGCGAAGCGCCGCAGCGCGGCCGCCGCCAAGACGGTGCGCCCGCAGGTCAAGCTGATCGGCGAGAACGGCGAGGAAGTGCGCATCGCCGGCACCGACCACGCGGTGACGATCAGCTTCCCGGTCGGGGCGCTGATCACCGTGCGCGACGGCCAGGCGATCGGCGTCGGCGAGACGCTGGCGCGGATCCCGCTCGAGTCGCAGAAGACCCGCGACATCACCGGCGGTCTGCCGCGGGTGGCCGAGCTGTTCGAGGCGCGCTCGCCCAAGGACGCCGGCATGCTCGCCGAAGTCACGGGCACCGTGTCGTTCGGAAAGGACACCAAGGGCAAGCAGCGCCTGGTCATCACCGACCTGGATGGCAACGCCCACGAGTTCCTGATCCCGAAGGACAAGAACGTGCTGGTGCACGACGGTCAGGTGGTCAACAAGGGCGAGATGATCGTCGACGGCCCGGCCGATCCGCACGACATCCTGCGGCTGCTGGGCATCGAGGCGCTGTCCCGTTACATCGTCGACGAGGTCCAGGACGTCTACCGTCTGCAGGGCGTGAAGATCAACGACAAGCACATCGAGGTGATCGTCCGCCAGATGCTGCGCCGCGTGCAGATCGTCGATCCGGGCGATGCACCGTTCATCACCGGCGAGCAGGTCGAGCGTTCGGAGATGCTCGACGAGAACGACAAGGCGCGCGCCGCCGGCAAGCGCGAGGCGGCGTACATCAACCTGCTGCTGGGCATCACGAAGGCCTCGCTGTCGACCGACTCGTTCATCTCGGCCGCCTCCTTCCAGGAGACGACCCGGGTGCTGACCGAGGCGGCGATCATGGGCAAGCGCGACGACCTCCGTGGTCTGAAGGAGAACGTGATCGTCGGACGCCTGATCCCCGCGGGTACGGGCCTGGCGTACCACCGTGCGCGCAAGGTGAAGGAGCGTGTCGAGGCCCAGGAGCAGGCAGCGCTGGCGGCGGCCGAGGCCGAGGCCCTGTTCTCGTCGCCCGACGTGCCCGAAACCGAGGTCGAGGCCGACGGCGAGGGGACCGGCGCCGAAGCCTGAACCTCCACCCGGGGGTGCCCGCAGGGCGCTCCCGGGTCGACTCGACGGACCGGCGGCTTTCGGGCTTGCCTGGTTCTCGACCAACGGATATACTGGAAAGCTTTCCGACTTCAGCCGGCGCAATCGTTCGCCGGGGCGCATGCCGATCGGCCCGCCGAATCCGTCGATTTCCGGCGGGTGGCTGCCGGGGTGGCGCTGTCACATAAGGGAAATATCGAATGCCTACCATCAATCAGCTCGTCCGCGGTGGCCGCGAGACCGAGGTCATCAAGAGCAAGAGCCCGGCGCTCCAGGACAGCCCGCAGCGTCGTGGCGTGTGCACCCGTGTGTACACCACCACGCCGAAGAAGCCGAACTCGGCGCTTCGGAAGGTTGCCAAGGTTCGCCTGACCAACGGGTTCGAGGTCATCAGCTACATCGGCGGTGAAGGCCACAACCTCCAGGAGCACTCGGTCGTGCTGATCCGTGGTGGTCGTGTGAAGGACCTCCCGGGTGTGCGCTACCACATCGTCCGTGGTTCGCTGGATCTGCAGGGCGTCAAGGATCGCAAGCAGGCGCGCTCGAAGTACGGCGCCAAGCGTCCGAAGAAGGCCTGATCCCGTTTCCGTTCGTTTTCGCGGGCGCGGACCTGAGTTTTCGGGTGCGCGCCCTTGTCCGTGGCGCATGTCGGTCCCGCGTGGGTGCCGGGTGCGTCTAGTAAGCGATCCCTCCGGCCGCGCCCGTCATCGGGCGGCCGGCTCGTCGGGGGGTCCTGTCGGTGGCCGGGTCGGTCCGCCGGCGGCTGAATATCAAGGAGTATGTGATGCCGCGTCGTCGTGAGGTTCCCAAGCGCGAGATCCTGCCGGATCCGCTGTACGGCAGTGTCGATGTTTCCAAGTTCGTCAACGTGCTGATGCTCGACGGCAAGAAGGCCGTCGCAGAGCGCATGCTCTACGGCGCGTTCGAGCAGATCCGTGGCAAGTCGGGCAAGGACCCGATCGAGGTGTTCGGCCAGGCGCTGCAGAACTGCCGCCCGATGGTCGAGGTCAAGAGCCGGCGCGTCGGCGGTGCCAACTACCAGGTGCCGGTCGAGATCCGTCCGGTGCGCCGCATGGCCCTGGCCATGCGCTGGCTGCGCGAGGCCGCGAAGAAGCG
>Ga0116141_10003419_pt1 | contig 13454 bp, 13 predicted proteins | sample AD_UKC097_MetaG_FD_89744 | JGI IMG/M metagenome (GOLD analysis project Ga0116141, IMG submission 89744) | Active sludge microbial communities of municipal wastewater-treating anaerobic digesters from USA - AD_UKC097_MetaG | ecosystem: Engineered > Bioreactor > Anaerobic > Digestate | place: USA... | reverse complement strand
TAATAGAACTGCTGTTTCGGCTCCGATTTCACCCGCCGCGATTCTTGATCTTTGCTTCATCCTCAATTGGCGGAAATATTTATCGTACTCAATAGTCTCTATGCCGAAATGCTGCGAAAGCCTCCCTTCACAGATCATTCGCTTGTATTCGAGTTCAAGCAGTCTGTCTCTTGCATGGAGGTAACCGAGCGCGAAGACCAGATCTCTTCTGTTCGAGGCGGAAATGAAGGGGATACCCTCTTCACCTGTCCGGATTTCAACATTTCCGGTGAGACCGGGTAAATTCACCTCGCCTTCATATAATGGTACGGAGGTGCTGATCAGCGACTTAAAAAAGAAATATATCGCCGCCGTGAGAATCACAATGGTGAACAAGGGAGCAAAAAAGTATTTTAGGAGTTTCTCCATCGCCTCAAAATTGATTTATAATGCCAAAATGAATTTTACCGTCGCTAAAGCCCTCACCACTGGCGAGCGCGTAACTGACGCTTAACAGTCCGATTCCGGTCTCGAAACTCATTCCGAATCCGTAGCCTGTTTTAAGAGCGGTCGACTCAGCGATCCCCCTGCCGGTGTCTCCGCTTAACAGATAATACCCCGTGTCGAAGAACGCGAACAGATAAGATCTTCTGGTAAGGAGGAATCTGTATTCAAGGTTGGTCCATGCCACCCTGTTACCCCGGAACTGTTCTTCCCGGTAGCCACGGAGAGTGGAATTACCCCCCAGCCTGAAGAGGTCTGAGTCTTCCAGCAGATCGCCCTGTATCTCCCTGACACTCACACCGAAGACCGCGATATTACGGTTGAATATCTCGAAATAGAGGTCGAGATCAAAAGTTATCTTTCTCAGGTTCACCTGAAGCACCTGCCCGGAGGATATGAATTCAGCCGGCCCGTTTATCTTCTTATTGGATATTGCAAAATATGAAAAAAAGTTTATTCCGCCCGTCGGAGAAATGGGATCATCCCTTGTATCGTACCTGAGGCCGATACCCCCTGTGGTTATGGTGGAGTTGAAAACAGTGAACACCGGCCGCTCGAAAAGCGTTGGGATTACAGAGCGGGAGGAGAAATTCAGTGTTAGCGAGAAGTTCTCCCCGGCGAAATACTCAGCGGTAAGCTCAAGAACCCTGTCGACATATAGCGTATCCTGTTTTCTTTGGTATAGCCGGGGCGAGATGCTTAAGGGGAGGCCAAGCAACCATGGCTCAGTGTAACTGAGATCAAGCTCCTGTGAATTGCGGCTAAGTTGTTGCCACTTAAAGCTGAAATTTCTGCCTGTCCCAAAAAGATTCCGCATGCTGATGTTCACTAAACCCGTCAAGTACCCTGTTTCTTCATTCTGACCGGGTGGAATGTACCCGATCACACCGTCGAAATTGTTTGTGTTGGTTTCCTTTACGGTGATCTTCAGTATCCCTTCATCCCTCTCATTAAAGTAAAATTCGGGTGCCTGAACAGGTTCAAAGAAACGGAGTTTGTTAAGTCGCGATGTGATCAGAGAGGCCTTTGCCGGTTGGTAAATGTCACCGGCTTTAATATTTATTTCGCGGAGAATCACGGAAGGTGAGGTGTCATCGTTACCCGATATCTCGATCTTGCTGATAACGGCTCTTCTATTCTGATCGAGCGTCACTGCAATAGTAGCGTATAGCGAAGTTGAATCGGGACTGTATTCTGTCTTGATCGAACTGATGGTCAGTTTGGCAAAAGGGAAACCTTGATCTTCAAGTCCGTTGAGAATCTCACCGAAAAGTGAAGATAACTCCACTTCATCGTAAGGGCTTCCCTCGATAAACCGGAGTCCACGAACACCACGGAGGAGTGAATCGGCCCCCTCACCTGTTATCACTAGTGATCTTATTGTTGCCTGGGGTCCGGCATTTATAGTCACTGATAATTTAAATGAAGCTGTATCGGTCTGTTCGAGGTCAAGCCTGACCGTGTGATCAAGATACCCCGAAGCGTTCAGCCGTCTTGAAAGACCGGCGGCGGCGCTGTCAGCAATAAAAAGGGAAAGTTTGAGGGGAACATTAACACCGAGAGCGGCAGTTGCCTCTTTTACAGGAACGGGTGATCCATTCGGATATTCAATGGCGGTTATGCTCTGTCCCGCGAGGCTTAATGGAATCGCGGTCAGGAACAGGTTAAACCATTTCATTCATCAGGTTCAGTTTTTTCCCTATGGTTTCCACTTCAACCTGACTGAACAGTTCCTGAGCCGTCTCTTGGCTTACTTCGCAAACTTCCTTCATCCCGGCATTGGCGGCACCGTAGGCGGTGGCATGCTTTAGGGTGTCGGTAAGGATTTCATCCTTGAACAGCCCTAAAACCAGTCCGGCAACGAATGCATCGCCGCTCCCTGTTTCGTCGATCCTGTTGATCTTTGGCGGCACCACTTTGTAAATGAAACCGAAATGATTCACGAAAACCGGGGAAGCACCCTCTGTGATCACCGATATTTTCACCCCAAGTTCCCTGAACCGGTTAAGTGCATCCAGAATATCTTCATCGGTGATGAGGGGCCTTCCGAGCCAGGCACCTGCTTCTTTCCGGTTCAGATGAAGCACAGTGGGTTCATGAGTGATCGCGTTCGCCAGTGAAGGACCGTAGGTATCCAGAATCGAAGTTTTGTCATACTTTGATGCAAGGTCAAGTCCGTATGCAAAAATATCATCACAGGCAGGCGAGGGACTGCTCCCGGAGAAAACCACATACTCACAGTTTTGCATCATCTTTTCAAGTTTTGCCTTGAACTCACGGGCCTCACTCTCCGAAATGTTGGGTGCTTCACCAAAGTAGTGCGTTACACGATTCGCGTCGTCCTCAATCACAACACTACCAAACCGGGTCTCTGCTCTCGTCGGTATCGCTGTAAAGTTGATCCTATCGGCCGTAAGGGCAGCTCTGAGTCTCCTGCCGTGGTCGCCCCCGAGAAATGTGAAAGCGAGGTTCGGAATCCCGATCCTGTTCAGTTGCCGGCTGACATTGATCCCTTTTCCACCCGCATAATAAGAGAGTCTGTCGCACCGGTTGGCTTCTCCCTGAGTAACCTTTTTGAAGTGCAGTCTGTGTTCGATGATCGGGTTTAGTGTTACAGTGAGGATCAATCTTTACTCCTAATATCTGTATCTGTATTCACCAAAAAATGGCGTTATCAATCTGTAATCGCCGAATCCTGTCTGATCCACAAACACGAACCTTCTGTTTATGTCGTAGTAGTCCCAGATCTCATACGGCTTGCTGTCATACTCAAAAGGGTGTCGCTCAATGTTGTTGGGATTTCCAAGCGTGATGTAAACCATACCCATGTCGCTTCTCCATCCTTCAAGCATCTGTTTGAAGTTCTTGTTCGCGAACTCGATCCGTCTGTAGTATTCGTTGAAAACTTCATTCTCCGGTGTACCTGCTGTCGGGTCCTTTTTCTCCCAGAAGGCCATGTACCTCTGCAATTTTTCGGCGAAATCTTTCCCTTCCTGAATGTAATCGATCTCAGAGGGTCCCGCGATATAGATCATCTGGTCAGTTGCCTTCTCCAGGTCTTTCAGTGTGGCAGGCATGCCTGACCACTTCGAAAAAAAAGATTTTGTGCTACCTATTACAGTGCTGCCATCAACAAAGGGAGCACTGATCACCATCTTGTATTCACCCATTCCCGTGTCTTTGAAGTTGAATGTGTAGAACAGCTGATTGTTACCGGCCTTGATCTGTTCGGTTTTCTTCTCATTTACGAGTGGATCACCATTAACCCCCAAAATGGTATAGGTAACCTCAAGGTCCCTCGCTGATGATGAGTATATCTCATAAAAAACAGGGATTCCGTCCCGCTGTGAGGCAACATTACGGGAGAGATTAGGGATGATCCTGGTTGTCCCGGCATCAGTTGTGGTCTTCCCCGAGATCATCATGATATCACTGATCGCCAGCTCCTGAGTGAAGGTTCTCGCCTGGAAATCAACCTCTGCCCTGTACTCCTTGCGTGAATCAAGGTCCTCTACAAGTATGACAAAATTGTATTTTCCGGGGGCAAGCTTGAACGAACGGGCTGAAAGATTATAATCGCTTTTCGATATCGTTTTCTGATAATCTTGTAATTCAATCTTTTCTGTCCACTGCTTCTCAGTGATCAGGGTGAGTTTGTTCTCGTCCTTTACCGTGATCGAAACTGCATACTCAGCCCTGAATTTTTCACCTGCTTTAACGAAGCTCAGCTTATCAAAAGGGACTTGAAGAAAAAAATCGACCCGGGTTTGCGTGGTGTCTCCCGAATAGAAATTGTAAATGTCGAAAAAGAAAACCGGCTCCCTGCTGTAGTCTTTCGGTTTGCCCGCATCGGGTTGGCCAAAAGCCACCGCTGAGAAAATAAAAACAAACATCAAAATGAATCTTCTCATATCACGCGCTTTCAATTTTACCGAACAGGTCATATTCGGCTGAGTCATAAATGGTTACATCAACGATGTCACCCGGCTTTAACTTCTTTTTACCTTTATCAATAATTACCTCGCCATCCACCTCCGGAGCATCCATGGTGGTACGGCCAATGTAAAATTCTCCTTCAACCGCATCGATGATAACTCTCTGAACAGACCCTACTAGACCCTCGTTCTTCTTCTTCGAGATCTTTTTCTGGGCTTCCATTATCCGCCTTTTCCTCTTGTTCTTCTCTTTCTCCGGAACGGGATCCCCTAAAATAAAACTTGTTGTGTTCTCTTCCACTGAAAAAGTGAATACCCCAAGGCGGTCGAATTTAAACTGCTTAATAAAATCGAGCAGTTCGCTGAAGTGCTCTTCAGCCTCGGCAGGGTAACCCGTGATCAATGTTGTTCTTATCGTCAGGCCGGATATCCTCGCTCTAAGTTTTGCCAGCAATTCGAGAGTGGCCCGCTTGGTAATTCCGCGGCGCATCGACTTCAAAACATGATCACTGATGTGCTGAAGCGGAATATCAAGATATTTGATCATCTTCGGATTTTCAGCAAGCTCTTCGATCAGATCGTTGGGGAAATGTGACGGGTAAGCGTACATCAACCTGATCCACTCGATTCCTTCGATTCCGCTCAAATTCCTGAGAAGTTCAGCAATATTTCTTTTACCATAGATGTCTTTTCCGTAATCGGTTGTATCCTGACCGATTATTATGAGCTCCTTAACGCCGTTTTTCGCCAGAAACCGTGCTTCCGCCAGAAGGTCTTCCATCGGTTTAGACCTGTGAAGCCCCCTCATAAGAGGTATCGAACAGAAAGAACACGGGTGGTCGCAACCCTCGGATATCTTCAAATAGGCGAAGTGGTGGTCTTGCGCCAGGTGCCTCTCTCCAAGCAGTTCATGCTTCAGATGGCCGCCCAGGTCTTCGATTATCTCCTCGTACTTTTCTGTACCGTAGAAGTGATCAACCTCAGGGATCTCGGTCTTAAGATCATCCATGTATCTTTCAGAAAGACAACCGGCAACGATTACATTTTCGATCACTCCCTCATTCTTAAGCTTTACTGCTTTCAGTATCTCTTCTATCGACTCCTGCTTGGCAGCCTCAATAAAACCACAAGTATTTAAGATTACTGTATCAGCCTCTTCGGCATTCTCTGTAAGTTCATAACCGTTCAGAAGAAGCTGGTTCATCAGCCTTTCAGAATCAACCGTATTCTTCGAGCATCCTAATGTAATAACGCCTACTTTTTTCGCCATTTCCTAAAACTTTATAAAATTCTGCAAATAAATATATACCACAGGGGCTGAGGCAATAACTGAATCGAATCTGTCAAAAAAACCACCATGACCCGCCAGTAGATTCGACGAGTCCTTCGTTCCCGCATCCCTCTTAAGAAGAGACTCAACAAGATCGCCCATGGGCCCGAACACACCAACGATGAGTCCAAGAACAAGGGCATCCACAGGGGTTAAAAACTCAAGAAAAAGCTCCCTGAAGAGAAAGAAACTTCCGATAGCACCGGCCAGTCCGAAGTAAAATCCCTCCCAGCTCTTCTTGGGGCTCACCCTCTCAAGAAGACGGTGCTTTCCGAATGTTACACCTCCAAAATATGCCGAAGTGTCGCTCAACCAGATCGAGATTATGTATGAAATAATGAACAATCCGGCTTTATCATCTGGAAAAGTGTCAAATTCCCTGATCAGAACAAGACTGCTGGCGCATACACCTATATAAAAAATACCCGTAATGGTGGCACCGATATTAAGTATCGCCGAACCTTTGTTTTTAAATAGCTCTCTGAACATGATCACAAGTATCGAAATATAAACTGACTCAATTGGCTCAAGCCAGGTAAATTTCAAGTTCGCAATAAAGAACAACAAAACCGCTATGGCCCATCCCTTCGAGGAGAGGGCTTCTTTCTTCAGTGCCATCTGACTGAACTCCCAATAGGAAGCAACAGCAATAAGCCCAACAAAAGCAAGAAAGAAATAACCGCCAAACCAGGCCGCTGCTAAAACGAGCGGACCGAGTGTGAAAGCAACCAATACGCGGGATGCCAGACCGGTAAAATTCATATTATCTGTATTGATCCTTTAATTGAATTCGTCTTCATTGTCGTCAACCCCGGCGGGTGGTATCTTCTTTGCCTCTTCGTAGGTCTTTAAGAACTCGAACGCCGCTTCACTCTCCTCGACCTTGACATATAGCTGAATGGCCGACATGTTACCGAGACCCGGATAGCTACTGTCTTTTTTGTTTACTATCCATGTGGTAATACCTCCACTCTCAAGATTTGCCTTAAGCATCTCCGCCTCGTACATATCGTAACACGCGTAGATAAAAAGGAATTCATCATTGTAAAAACCGGTAGAGCCGTCGGAGGGATTATCCACCGCGGCTCCGCATTCGGGGCATATTGGAACCCCGTTTTCGAAAATTGATCCACACTCGGGACACTCAAACATACAGACTACCTTTTAGCGGTTAGTTTTCCCGCCAATCCTTCATATTTTGTTAGTTCGGCATCGATAGAGCCGATTACCACTTTCGTTTTAACTTTCACGGGCATCTTCACTTCATCATCGGTAAGCCATACATAGATGCTTCCCTCGTTCTTGAAGAGGCCGCCTTTTCTTACCAAAGGCTCAAGAATTATACAATCGAATGTACCGGCTGCAACCTTCACCCTCTCACGACCGCGGAACACAACATCGAGCTGATGAACCTTTCCTTCGTAGAAATTTCTGAGTTTTACGATATCACCTTTTTTCGATTTTGAGAAATCGATAGTCCGGCAATAATAGAATGCCGAAATGATATCGTGCGTGTACTTCGGAAATTTGAAGTCGCCGTCTGAGGTTTTTGCCTTGCCGCCTCTGTGGTCGAAGAACGCGGAGTAGTCTTTGGTAAAACTTCCCTCTTTTATGTGTTGCTCGAATCTCCATGGGAAGAGCCCTTCGACATCGAGATACGACTCATACCTGTCCCTCACTTTGAAAACGGGATCAAATGAAGGAACCGAGTTAACTTCAAAAAGTACATTGTATGTATCCCGGCCGGCAACTTTTTTTATCTTGGGTATCTGCATCGTTGCAATACCGGCGGTTACAAAACCGTAGTTCACATTAAATGTAAGTTTTTCGCCTTGTCTGAAGGCTTTATTTACCACCTTGGGAAAATCATCAGTAACATCTGTCTGTGACATAAATCCACCGAACAGCATAACCACTCCCGCAAGTACCAGACTATAGATCGCTCTTCTCATTGCTATTTCCAATCTTTGATTTCACTGAAATTGTCTTTAATCGCAGTTACTACTTTTTCACTGTCTATACTGTTCATACAATCCAAACGGGCACATTGTTTCAGTGTACAGTTGTTGCAATCGATTTCCGGCGTAAAGATGAGTCTCCTGGTCGTCCAGGGGCCCCATCTTTCAGCTGAACATTGCGTTACCTTTGGGTAAAAGCCGACTGTAAAACAACCCGTCGCAGCCGCAATATGCAGAGGTCCGGTAGAATTTGAAATGAACAAATCACTCTCTTTAATAAGGGAGGTCAGCTCTTTCAAACTGAGTTCGCCAGCCAAAACGAAGGCCCTTGTCTCCCCCTTAACCTCAAGGCATTTTGCCTTCTCCGCCACTGAACCGGTTATATAGATATCAAATCTCCCGTCTTCCGCGAGTATTTTGGTCATCTCTCTGTATCTTCCGACCGGCAGATCTGCCGCGCTCCCGCCACTTCCGGGGTGGATTATTGTGACAACTTTTGAGCGGTTCAGTTCAAATTTTTCAAATTTCGGGACAAGTTTTAACGAATCAACACTATAGCTATACTCCCCGTTCCAGGGAATCATCCTGAGATTGTACTCAAGTTCATTCCTCTCAGCGGTTTTCCGGTGCTCGAAGACCTTGTCGTTAAACAGGAATGAGTACCACCTGTACCCTGTTCCGGTCCGCGTCTGAATTCCTGCAAGTTTACAGATGAGCGCTATTCTAAAATCGGGCGATACAACAAAGACCCGGTCGAAACCGTGCTGCTTCAGCTTTTTAAGCGCGAGGCTAATTGTCCCTTTGTCAACCTCATCCCTGCTTAGAAAACCGTCAATGAATGGTGAAGATTTAATAAGATCGGCAGTGTAATCGCGGCCCATGAACCAGACTTCAGCGCCCTCTTCCCTTTTCAGGATCTCCGCCATCGGAAGTGTAAGCACCACATCACCGATGCGATCACTCCTGATTATCAAAATCTTTTTAGGTACCGCTCTCACTGATCCACGATCTTGCTATTCAGCAATTGGATGATTTTCTCGTAGTTCTCCCTTTTTTCCGGTTCCTTTTCGATAAGTTTCCGGAAAATTTCGATCGCTTTTTCGGTGTTGCCCTGCCTCGCGTGAATTATCGCCATACCTGCGGTAACAATTTCAGTGTCAGGCTCCACCGGGGGCTCTTCCTCAAACGGCAGATCCTCAGGCCGTTCCTCCACGAAGGTCTCCTCACCAGGTGAATATTCACCCAGCGGAAGCTCACCTGAGTCTTCATCGAAATCGAAGTTTTCAGGCTCAGAGCCGGTTATCCGGGGTTCCTCTTCATCGGCGAATAATTCTTCAACGGTTTCTTCAACATGAAGTTCATCCGCTTCAATTCCGGGTTCTTCCACCGGAGAGTTCTCAGGGATCGAGTATCGTGAAATAGCCTCCCTCTCGGCAAGAATGGTTCCTTCGAGTTCAGCCTCCACTTCGCTGATCAGCTCCCGGTACCATGCGGTAAGATCGTTAACCGAAAAATACTTCGATGCCGAATTCAGAGTTATCTCAGCCTGTCTGGGCTTTTTCAGATCGAGAAAAAGGGTGATCAGAAAATAATAAGCAGCCGGATTCCCGGGAAATTTCTGCAAACCTTTCTTTACTTCGAGTATCGCCTCTTCAAACTTCCCTTCCTCCCTCAGCGCCGAAGCGCGCCGAAGGAATAGCCCGGGCATCCCCGACTCCCGCGCCAGTTTCTCAATTTCGGCTTTATAAAGTTCATTTGTCGATCCGGCCATTTATCCTCCCCTACCAGCCTGAAACTGTTTCAAGCAGGATATCTTCAGTCAGTTTTTCGATCGCCTGCTCGATCGCGCCGTTCCTGCCGGCCTGTCCCGCCGTGGCGGCATAATCCCCGTAGTTCGAGAATTGCCTCTCGAATAGAGTTTTCTTCAACTTCAGGTCTTTGTAACTTACCTGAACGGTGATCGATAGTCTGCGCGATTGCACCTGTTCACCTGTTGTGATAGCAGAAGGCGTATCTGAAATTCCGAGTATGGCACACTCAAGAACCGCGTCCGACTTGGTTTTGTCGGTGATTATAAAACTGTTATCATCAATAAACTTGCGGGTAAGGGTGTTCGTGAAATTCTGACTGAGGAGTGGCTCACCGGAGCCGCTTTGATCCTGAGCGTACGGAATCGCGAGCGATTTAAGATGCGGGGGAATGGAAGCTCCCGTAAATGAATAGGGGCAACTGCATCCCGCGAGCGTCATCATTGTGGTTAGTATCGCGATCAATGATATTCTAATAATTCTGTTTTTCGTCATGATCAGCTATAACCCCAGTTTATCAAGTTTTCTGTAGAGGGTGCGTTCAGACATGTTAAGGTAGAGTGCTGCCATTCTTTTGTTCCCGCCGGCTTTCTCCAGTGCTTTAACGATCATCTCCTTTTCGATCTTGTCGAGGTTAAGATCATCGGGTTCATCACCTGAAGCAACCGCGCCGTGAGTATCCATCCTGAAGCCCGGACTTACACGCAGTTCCGCGATCATGTCTTTAAGTTCGAGAATATCTTTTTTCAGCTCGAAGAGGGCGCGGTAAATAAAATCCCTTTCAACCTCATCGGAGGTTTTGTTGAGGCGTACCGGAAGATTTTTTGAAGTATTGCCTGTCTCCTGTCGTAGGAGTGACCTGAACGAATCAGCAGTGAGGATATCCGTTCTGCTGAGCGCGATCGCCGTCTCGACGGTGTTCTTCAGTTCCCGGACATTTCCGGGCCATGGATAATCAAACATTAAATTGATGGCATCAGTCGAGAACTCGATTTGTGGCCGGCTGTTGGAATCACAATATTGCTTGGCGAAATGCAAGGCGAGCTCTTCGATATCCTGTTTCCGTTTGCGAAGTGGCGGTATCTCGAGTGCCACGGCTTTAAGACGGAAGTAAAGATCTTCCCGGAACCGCTTTTCATCAACCATATCCTGAAGATTCCTGTTGGTGGCCGCGATCAGTCTTACATCCACCCTGGTGGTACGCTCGGCCCCAAGCCGCATGAACTCTTTTGTCTCAAGAACACGAAGAAACTTAACCTGTGTTGCCAAAGGCATTTCACCGATCTCATCGAGAAAGAGGGTGCCGTCATCAGCGAGTTCGAAATAACCTTTACGGTTTTCGGTCGCGCCGGTGAATGATCCCTTGGTGTGGCCAAACAGTTCACTCTCGAGAAGGCTCTCGGGTATGGCTCCACAGTTGAGTGACAGCATCTCCTTCCCGCCCCTTTTGCTCGCGCTGTGTATCGCCCTCGCGAACACCTCTTTCCCCACTCCGCTTTCACCGTATATCAAGACGGTTATATCACTCGGAGCCACCTGAAGGATGATATCCACCAAGTCCCTGATCTCTTTCGATTTGCCGATAATTCCGAGTTTCTTTTGAATATCTTCCATTACTACACCGTTATCATCAGACCGTCGTGGGCTACCGTAAACTTGTTAAGCCCGTCAGGATAAAGATTGGTTATCTTTGATATCAATCCCGAGGGATCGTCACTGTCGATGTGTGTCAAAATAACTTTCTTTAGATCGTTCGACTCAATAATTTCAATAATGTCTTCTACCGGCACATGAGTGGTCTCAGTGATCAGGATCGCGCCGCTGCCGAATTTATACCCGGCCAGATCTTTCGGCTCACCCACATCACCCGAATAGAATAGTTCTCCCGTTCCGGAGGAGATCACAAGACTGTAACTCTTAAGGTCGAGGCCCTTCACTCCATACTCCCGGTACTTCTCAAGGTGGGAGTTCTCGATGGCCGCGAGTGTGAACTTACCCCTGAAGTCGATCTTCTTGCCTGTCTCGATCTTCTTCAGATTCAATTCGAACGGCAGTCTCTCCTCCAGGAGGAAACTGCGAGTCAACAATTCCTTGATAAAACCGATATTCCCCTTTGAGACAAAGAGATCGAGAGGCATCTGCCGTTTGATCAGCTTCATCTGCTGGATCAGGGTTACAAGCCCCGAAAAGTGGTCAGGATGGAAGTGAGTGATGAATATTCCATCTATTTCATTGAAACCGATCCCGAGCCTCAGTAGCGCGCGGCTTATTCCGTCACCTGCATCTATCTGCAGGTTATAGGAGTCGGATCTGACCAGGAATGAGGAATGAAAGCGGTTAAGTGACGATTTGCCGGATCCCGTACCGGTAAACACTATTTTTATGGAATCAGACATTTTGTCTCCCGGATCAGAGTGAAAGTAAAATCTCTATTCGACGCCTTCACCCTCAGGGGCAAGGGTGTCGTCAAGAAAATAGCTTATACTCTCCCCGGGGAATTCGTTCTCTACAGTAAGAACGCAATTGTTCGCTTTTCTGAAATTATCGTTGGAAAGGTAATAAAGGTACATACCGGCATAGGCTGCAACAGCGTACCCGGACCTTGGGTATTTCTCGATGAGCATCTCGAGAAATCCAACAGCCTTCTCACCGTCTTCTGTTATCAGATATCTGATGTACAGCGTGGTATCCGACTCCGTCTTTCCCGGCTGGGCGGGCACCATCGATCTGAGGATGTCAATCTCCCCTTTACGGTGGAGGTCGAAAAGTTCTTTGGAGTGATCCGACTGCGAGTAGCCCGTGGAGGCCATCACTACCGAAATAACCAGAAGGAGAAGGATGTGTCTCATCTTTATACCACTGCTGCCTTGTATTTTTCGAACACGCCCACAACTTCACCGAAAAGAGTCGCGGAAGTTACCCTCTCGATCTTAACATCTACATAATCACCTTCGGCGATCCCCTCTTGCACCGGGAATATTGCCACTTTGTTCGAGTCGGTTCTGCCGGCCATGAACTGGTCGCTCTTCTTGGAAAAACCTTCAACCAAAAGTCTTTCGGTCGTGCCAATAAGTTTGTTATTCAGTTCGAGTGAGTGCCTCTGCTGAAGCTCGATTATCTGCTGTAATCTCTTGGTCTTAACCTCTTCCGGAACATCATCTTCCATCTTGAAGGCCTTGGTTCCCTCTCTGGGTGAATACTTGAACATGTAGGCACCGTCATATTTCACCTTCTCCATAACATCAAGCGTCATGAGGTGATCTTCGAGGGTTTCTGTTGGAAAGCCGGTTATAATATCGGTTGAAAAACTCACACCTGGGATAATCTTTCTGGCCTTTTCGATCAGTTCGAGGTAATGCTCAACAGTGTAGGTTCTGTTCATCAGTTCGAGTATCCTGTTCGAGCCCGACTGTACGGGAAGGTGGATATAGTTGCAGAGGTTTTCGTTTTCCGCGATCGTATAAAGGAGTTTGTCAGAAAGATCCTGTGGATGTGAAGTGGTGAACCTCACTCTCATTCCCCGGTCTACCGCGGCGACCGCAGAGAGAAGATCAGCGAAATCATTTCCGTTATCGTTGTATGAATTTACATTCTGCCCGAGAAGCGACACTTCCCTGAATCCCTTGGCTGAGAGGTGTTCCACTTCTTTTACTATCGACTCAAGACTGCGGCTTCTCTCCCGGCCGCGAGTGAACGGGACAACACAGTATGTGCAGAACTTGTCGCAACCGCGCATAACCGAGATCCACGCCTGAAGTCCGTCTTCACGGTAGGGCATTATATCATCGTAAGTTTCTGTTCTCGAGAGTTTCACACCGATACCTTTTCCGCCGCTGTATACAACATCGAGCAGCTCGGGAAGGCGGCGGTACTCGTCGGGACCGACCACCATATCAACAAGTTTTTTCTTTTCAATCAGATCAGAGCGGAGCCTTTCAGC
>Ga0116141_10003410_pt1 | contig 13474 bp, 12 predicted proteins | sample AD_UKC097_MetaG_FD_89744 | JGI IMG/M metagenome (GOLD analysis project Ga0116141, IMG submission 89744) | Active sludge microbial communities of municipal wastewater-treating anaerobic digesters from USA - AD_UKC097_MetaG | ecosystem: Engineered > Bioreactor > Anaerobic > Digestate | place: USA... | reverse complement strand
CGAAATTGTTTGTCGATCAACAAACAAGTTGTCCGCGCAGGGGTATCCGGCGATAAGATCTGCAGGATGAAAACAACCGTGCGCCGCTCCGGGTCCGCTGCCGCGCAGCAGCACGTGGGCGCCATCGGCGAGGCCCCCGGGCGCGTCGCTGCGCCGGCGCCCGGCCGCGTCGCCGCGCCGCTGCAGCCCCGCCGAACGCAGGCGCAGCGGCGCGCGCAGGCCGAGCAGCGGCTGCTCGACGCCGCCCTCGAGATCGTCGCGCGCACCGGTTCCGTGCGGATGACCCTGGCGCAGGTGGGCGAGGCCGCGGGCTACAGCCGGGGCCTGGCGGCGCATCGCTTCGGCAGCAAGGCCGGCCTGCTGCGCGCACTGGCGGCGCACATCAACACGCGCTTCGTCGCCCAGATTCCGGCCGCCTCGGCGAACCTGACGGGGCTGGCGGTGATTCGCCGCAACATTCGCGTCTACTTCGAACGCACGGACCGCACGTGGACGACCACCCGCGCGCTGCTGGTGATGATGACCGAGGGGTTCATGGAGGGCTCGGCCATGCGCGGCGACCTGGCCGAGTACAACCGCGCGGCGCTGGCCGCACTCGAGAAGCACATCCGCATCGGCATCGCGGCGGGCGAGGTGCGCGCCGACGTCGATCCGGTGACGATGCCCGTGATCCTGCTCGGGGCGATGCGCGGCGTGATGCTGCAGTGGCTGCTCGATGGCGACATCGACCTGCTGCGCGTGCGCGACCGCATGCTCGAGCTCGTCGACCGCACGCTCGCGCGCTGACCGGCAGCGCCGGCGCGCGCCGGCCGGATCAGCCGTTCGACCAGAGATTGGTCGTGTACGCGCGCTGCACGTTGGCGTCGATCTGCTCGGCGACCGAGGCGTCCCCGCCGGTGCGTGCCGCGATCATCGCGCCGAACGAGATGCGCTGCGCCTGCGGCCACGACGCCGGATCCCACAGGCGCGAGCGCAGGAAGGCGCGCGCGCAATGGAAGTAGCAGCGCTCGACGTGCACGCGGATCGCCAGCAGCGCCGGGCGGCCGGCACTGCCCAGCGACTGCAGCAGGTCGGCATCGTCGCGCAGTTCGGCGGTGCCGGTGATGCGCAGGGTCTCGCCGGTGCCCGGGCGCAGGAAGATCATCGCGACCGCGCCCGTGTCGATGATGTTCTGCAGCCCGAACGCGAGGTTGTTGCCGGCGCGCTCGGGCATCAGCAGCGTGCGCGCGTCCTCGATCCGCACGAACCCGGGCGCGTCGCCCTTCGGCGAGACTTCGACGGTGCCGGCGGCGTTGCGCGTGGCCAGCATCGCGAAGGGACTGGCGCGCACGAAGGTCTCGGCCTGCGCATCGAGGCGGTCCGAGATCTTGGAGATCGTGGTGGGCCGCGGCGGCTGCAGGATGCTGCGCAGGGCTTCGTGACTGGTGATGCGTGCCATGGGGAACTCCGATGGGGGCTGGACGAAGTGTCCGCGGGCGGTCCGCATTCCGCAAGCCTGCGTGCTGCGTGCCCCCGATCGGGGCGCCGATTGAGGTAAACCCGATTGACCCGTGGTCGCCCGGTTCCTAGACTCGGCCTCCTCGCTGGAAGCACTGGAGATACATCATGGCTGCAAGCATCTGGACGCGCATCGCGTCGATCGGCATCGGACTCCTGGCCTCGGCAGGGGTGTCCGCACAGACCCTGTCCATCGGCACCGGCGGCACCGGCGGGGTGTACTACCCGCTGGGCGGCGGCATGGCGGCGGTGCTGTCCAAGCACGTGCCGGGCATGCAGGCCACCGCGGAGGTGACGGGCGGTTCGGTCGACAACCTGAAGCTGATCGGCTCGGGCAAGCCCTACATCGGCCTGACGATGGCGGATGCCGCGCTGGACGCGCTCAAGGGGGTCGACAAGTTCAAGGGCAAGCCGGTGCCCGTGAAGAACCTGATGGTGCTGTATCCGAACCGCATGCACGTGGTGACGGTCGAGTCCACCGGCGTGACGAAGATCGCCGACCTGAAGGGCAAGCGCGTGTCGACGGGGTCGCCCGGCAGCGCCACCGAGGTGATGGCCTTCCGTGTGATCGAGGCGGCCGGTCTCGACAAGGACAAGGACATGACGCGCGAGCGGCTCGGCGTGGCCGAGTCGGTGAACGCGCTCAAGGACCGCAAGATCGACGCGTTCTTCTGGGTCGGGGGGCTGCCGACGGCGGCCGTCACCGACCTGGCGAACACGCCGGGCATGAAGATCCGCATGATCGACCATGCCGACCTCGTCGCGAAGATGAACCAGAAGTACGGCAACCTGTACGTCGAGGACACCATCCCGAAGTCGGTCTACAAGGGCATGGACACCGACAACCGGCAGGCCACCGTGATGAACATCCTGGTCGCGCACGAGTCGATGAGCGACACCGAGGCCTACAACATCGTGAAGACCATCTTCGACAAGCGCGACGACCTGATCGCCGTGCACAAGGAGGCGGCCAACTTCAAGCTCGAGCACCAGAAGGCATCGGCCACGCCGATCCCCTTCCATCCCGGTGCCGTCAAGTACTTCACCGAGCGCGGGATCAAGCTGAACTGATTCCGGTGCCCGATCGCAACGTGCCCGCGTGGGCGTCCAGGAGGAGCCCGGCATGAACGACGTGCACGTCAGCGACGAGGCCCTGCGCAAGGCAGAGGCCTACATCGAGGAGGAGGAGGGTGCCGCCAACCGGCTGGTCGGCGCCCTCGGCGTGTTCGTCACGCTGTGCGCGGTCGTGATGTCGGTGTTCCACCTGTACGCCGCGTACAGCATCGTGCCCACGCAGACGCTGCGGTCGGTGCACGTGGCCTTCGTGCTGTTCGTGAGCTTCCTGGTGTTCCCGGTGGCGGTGCGCTACCGCAACCGCATCATGTGGTGGGACTGGCTGCTGGCCCTGCTGTCGGTGGCAATCGTCGTCTACATGATCCAGGGCGGCGACGATTTCACCGACCGCAACACGATGCCGGAGCCGCTCGACATCTTCTTCGGCGTGGCGCTGATCCTGCTGATCATGGAGGCGATGCGCCGCACGAACGGGATGGTGATGCCGGTGATCACGTCCCTGTTCATCCTCTACGCGTTCGCCGGCCCCTGGCTGCCGGCCCCGTGGACGCACAAGGGGTACGAGGTCGGCCGGCTGGTCGGCCACATGTACATGACCCTGGAGGGCATCTTCGGCGCGGCGATCGACGTGTCGTCGTCGCTGATCATCCTGTTCACCATCTTCGGGGCGTTCCTGCAGTACTCGAACGCCGGCAAGTTCTTCATCGACTTCTCGTTCTCGGCGATGGGCGGCAAGCCGACCGGCGCGGGGCGCACCGTCGTGCTGTCGTCCTTCCTGCTCGGAGGGCCGTCGGGCTCCGGGGTCGCGACGACCGTGACGCTGGGGTCGGTCGCCTATCCGATGCTCGCCAAGGTCGGCTACGAACGCAACGCGGCCGGCGGCCTGCTGGCGGCGGGCGGGCTGGGCGCGATCATCTCGCCGCCGGTGCTGGGCGCGGCGGCGTTCCTCATTGCGGAGTTCCTGAAGATCTCGTACCTCGACGTGCTGCTGATGGCGGTGATCCCCACGCTGCTGTTCTACCTGGCGCTGTTCCTGATGGTCGAGATCGACGCCCGCAAGTACGGCATGCACGAGGCGGTGTTCGACAAGGTGGCCGGCGTGTGGGAGCTCACGCGCGAGTACTGGTTCCACTTCGTGTCGCTGGTGTCGATCATCGCGTTCATGCTGCTGGGGTTCTCGCCGGTGCTGTCGGTGTTCTGGGCCACCGTGCTGTCGTTCCTCACCAGCTTCCTGCACCGGAAGTGCGCGCTGCTGCCGCGCGACCTGTTCTCCAATCCCCAGGGCGTCGGCCGCACGTTCATGGGCTCGGGGCTGGTCCGTGCGCTCGAGGGCGGCTCGATCGGCATGCTCAACGTCGGCACCACCTGCGCGGGCGCCGGACTGATCGTGGGCGTGGTCACGCTCACCGGCCTGGGGCTGAAGTTCTCCTCGATCATCCTGACCTATGCGGGCGGCTCGCTGCTGCTGACCGCCATCTACACGGGGCTGATCGTGTGGATCATCGGGCTGGCCGTGCCGGTGACGGCGTCGTACATCATCAGCGCGGTGATCGCGGCGCCGGCGCTCATCAAGCTCGGTGTGCCCGACTACGCGGCCCACATGTTCATCTTCTACTACGCGGTGCTGTCGGAGGTCTCGCCCCCGACCGCGCTGTCGCCGTTCGCGGCGGCGGCGATCACCGGCGGCGATCCGTATCGCACCACGCTGCAGAGCTGGAAGTACACGATGCCGGCCTTCCTGGTGCCGTTCATGTTCGTGCTCGACCCGAGCGGGCAGGGGCTGCTGCTGATGGGCTCGGTGAAAGCGCTGGCGGGGGCCGACTGGGGTGCGATCGCGCTGGTGTCCTTCACCGCCGCCGTCGGCATCGCCGCGCTGGCGGGCGGCTTCCAGGGCTGGCTGCTGACGCGCACGAGCCTGCTCGAGCGCACGATGCTGCTGGCTGCAGGGCTGCTGCTGGTCTATCCGTCGATGATCAGCGACGCGGTCGGCTTCCTGCTGGTGGTGCTGGTGCTGGCGGTGCAGTGGGTGCGGCGTCGGCGTCGATGCGGCTCGCCGGCAGCACGAGGGTGAACGTGGAGCCCTTGCCGGGCTCGCTCTCCACGCGCAGCTCGCCGCCGTGGCGCTGGGCGACGTGTTTGACGATCGACAGTCCCAGGCCGGTGCCGCCGGTCTCGCGCGAGCGGCCGCTGTCGACCCGGTAGAAGCGCTCGGTGAGACGGGGCAGGTGCTCCCGCCGGATGCCGATGCCCGTGTCGGTGACCGAGAACTCGCCGCGACCGCCCGGCTCCAGCCGCCACCGCACCGACACCGCGCCTCCGTCCGGCGTGTAGCGCAGGGCGTTGCTGACCAGGTTCCAGACGGCGCTGTACAGCTCGGACTCGGTGCCGCTGATGCGGGCCGGCGGGCCGGCCTCCACCGTGACGACGTGGCGGCCCTGGTCGAACGCGCGGGCGTCGCTGCCGATACGCTCGAGCAGCCCGCCGACGTCGATCCAGGTGTCGACGCGCGGCCGGCTGGAGCCCTCGATCTGCGCGAGCGTGAGCGAGTCGGTGACCAGGCTCAGCATGCGCTGCCCCTGCTGGCTCATCAGCGCGTAGATGCGGGCGCGCTCGGCGGCGTCCATCTCGACGTCGCTCAGCGTCTCGATGAAGCCCATCAGCACCGTGAGCGGGCTGCGCAGCTCGTGCGACACGTTGGCGACGAACTCGCGCCGCATCGACTCGTTGCGTTCGCGCTCGGTGATGTCCTGCGACAGCAGCAGCTTCATCCCGTCGCCGTACGGGCGCAGCTGCACCGACAGCGAGCGGCCGCCCGGCACGGGGATCACGATCGGCTCGCGGTGCTGACCGGCGCGCATCATCGTCACGAACGCCGGTGCACGCACGAGATTGGTGATCGACTGCTCGAGGTCGCGCTGCGGGTCGAGGCCGAAGTGCTCGGCCGACACGCGGTTCATCCACTGGATGCGGTCGGCCGCATTGAGCAGCAGCACGCCGTTGGGCGACGCTTCGATCGCCGACAGGAACTGCGCGATGCGGTCCTGCTCGGACGCCGTCATCGCCTCGCGCGCCTTCAGGGCGCGGTCGATGCGATAGCCGAGCTCGGCCAGCGGGCCGGTGTGCACGGGCGCGGGGCGGGCGGTGTCGGTGACCAGCCAGCGCGCCAGCGCACGCATGCGCAGCGTGTCGAAGAGCAGCAGCGTGACCGACAGCGCGGCCAGACCGATGGCCGCGCCGTGGATCCAGCCGTCCGGATGGTCGATGTATCGCCGGCCGAAGAAGGCGCCCGCGCCGCCGCACACCGCCAGCAGCAGCGCGCGGACGGCGAGCCAGAGGGAGAGGTTCACGTCACTTGATCGCCGACTCCACGTCGTCGAGCGGTGTGTGCCGGATGTCGGCGCCCTTCACGATGTAGATGATCTGCTCGGCCAGGTTCTTGGCGTGGTCGCCGACCCGCTCGATCGCCTTGGCGACGAAGACGAGGTCGATGCTGGCGGTGATGGTGCGCGGGTCCTCCATCATGTAGGTGACCAGCTTGCGCATCAGCCCCTCGAACTCGACGTCGATCTCGTTGTCGCGCCGCAGCACCTGCAGCGCCTGGTTGACGTCGAGCCGCGCGAAGGCGTCGAGCGCGCGGCGCAGCGACTCGGTGGCCAGCGTCGACTCGTACGACAGGTCGTCGATCGGCACGCGCATGCGGCTCGACACGCCGGCGTTGATCAGGCGCTGCACGGTGCGTGCGATGCGCGCGGCCTCGTCGCCCACGCGCTCGAGGTTGCCGATCGTCTTGGAGATCGCGATCAGCAGGCGCAGGTCGCGTGCGGTGGGCTGGCGGCGCGCGATGATCGTCGACAGCTCGCCGTCGATCTCCACCTCCATGCGGTTGATGCGGTCCTCGTCGTGCAGCACCTCGGAGGCGACTTCGCCGTTGAGGTGGGTGAGTGCGTACACGGCGCGGTTGACCTGGGATTCGGCCAGGCCGCCCATCTCGAGCACGCGCGTGCTGACGGTGCTGAGCTCGGTGTCGAACTGGGTGGAGAGGTGCTTGTCCATCGTGTGCCTTTCTGCGCGGTGGGCTCAGCCGAAGCGGCCGGTGATGTAGTCCTCGGTTTCCTTGCGCTTGGGCTTCATGAAGATGTCGTTCGTCGGCCCGAATTCGATCAGCTGGCCCAGGTACATGTAGGCGGTGAACTCCGACACGCGCGCGGCCTGCTGCATGTTGTGCGTGACGATCAGCACCGTCACCTTGTTCTTGATCTCGCTGACCAGTTCCTCGATGCTGCCCGTGGCGATCGGGTCGAGCGCCGACGTGGGCTCGTCGAACAGCAGGATCTCGGGGTCGGTGGCCAGCGCGCGGGCGATGCACAGGCGCTGCTGCTGACCGCCCGACAGGTTCACGGCCAGCTCGTTCAGGCGGTTGTTCACCTCGCCCCACAGGGCCGCCCCCTTGAGCGCGGCCTCCACCTTGTCGTCGAGGTAGGAGCGCGACTTCTCGCCGCGCACCCGCAGCCCGTAGGCGACGTTCTCGTAGATCGACTTGGGGAACGGATTGGGCTTCTGGAACACCATCGACACGCGCATGCGGACCTCGATCGGGTCGACCTGCTCGTCGAGGATGTCGACCTGGTCGGGGTAGAGCTGGATCGTGCCGTCGTAGCGGTGGCCCGGATACAGGTCGTGCATGCGGTTGAAGCAGCGCAGGAAGGTGGACTTGCCGCAGCCGCTGGGGCCGATCAGCGCGGTGACCTTGTTCTCGTAGACGGGCATCGAGATGCCGCGCAGGGCCTTGAACTCGCCGTAGTAGAAGTCGAGCGCCTTGGACTCGGCCTTCATGGGCGGAGGGTTTGCCGGGAGGGTGATCGTGGTGGTCATCGGAAGGTCCGTTGAAGGTCCGTTCGAGGGGTTGCTTCGCGTCGCGTCGGTGCGGTTGTGTGCGGTTCGGGTCGTGCGGTGCGCTGGTGTCGGCGTGCGGTGCGCGGGCCCGCCCGCAGGCGTGCCCTGACGTTCACCACTTGATGTTCTTGCGCAGACGGTAGCGGAGCCAGATCGCCAGCGCGTTCATGCCCAGCGTCATGAAGACGAGCACGAAGCTGGCGGCCGCGGCGTTCTGGTGGAACGACGGGTCGGGGCGCGACGTCCAGTTGAAGATCTGGATCGGCATCACCGTGAACGGCGAGAACAGCCAGTCGAAGGCGCCGGCGGCCGGTTCGCCGGTGAAGGGCACCGGCGGCAGGAAGGCGATGAAGGTGAGCGCGCCGATCGTGATGATGGGTGCGGTCTCGCCGATCGCGCGCGACAGGCCGATGATCACGCCCGTGAGGATGCCGGGCAGGCTGTACGGCAGCAGGTGGTGGTTGACCACCTGCCACTTGGACGCACCGCAGGCGTACGCCGCTTCGCGCACGTGCTGGGGAATCGAGCGCAGCGCCTCGCGCGTGGTGGTGATGACGATGGGCAGGATCAGCAGCGCCAGCGTCAGGCCCGCGGTGAGGATGCTCTGTCCGAGCCCGAACGTGTAGACGAACAGACCGAGCGCGAGCAGGCCGTAGATGATCGACGGCACACCGGCCAGGTTGGTGATGTTGATCTCGATGATGTCGGTGAGCAGGTTCTTGCGCGCGTACTCCTCGAGGTACACGGCGCCCGCGATGCCCAGCGGCACGGCCGCGATCGCGGTCACCAGCATCACCAGGATCGAACCGACCCAGGCCGACAGGATGCCCGCCTGGGCGGCGCGCCGCGACGGGAACGAGGTGAAGAAGTCGCCGCTCAGCCGCGGGATGCCCGCCACGGCCATGTCCACGAACAGCGCGACCAGGGTCAGGATGCCGACCGACAGCGCCAGCAGCCCAACCACGCCGAAGATCATGTCCCAGCGCTTGTGCTTGCGGATCAGCGCCCGCAGTTCATCGGTACGGTTCATCAGTAGACCTCGCGGAAGCGGCGGCGCAGCCAGTGGCCGAGCAGGTTGAAGCAGAGGGTGAGGACCAGCAGCGACAGCCCGGCGGCGAAGATCGTCTGGTAGCCGACGCTGCCGTGGGGCAGGTCGCCGAGCGCCACCTGCACGATGTAGGAGGTGATCGTCGCGGCCGGCTCCAGCGGGTTCAGGCTGAGGTTGGGCTGCATGCCGGCGGCGACCGCCAGGATCATGGTCTCGCCGACGGCGCGCGAGATGCCCAGGATGTAGGCCGACGCGATGCCCGAGAATGCGGCCGGCACGACGACGTTCACGGCCGTCTGGAACCGGGTGGCGCCCATCGCGTACGAGCCCTCGCGCAGGCTCATCGGCACGGCGCGCATCGCGTCCTCCGACAGCGACGACACGTACGGGATGATCATGATGCCCATCACGATGCCGGCCGACAGCACGTTGAAGCCGGGCAGGTCGGGGTAGATCTTCTGCAGCAGCGGGGTGACGAACAGCAGCGCGAAGTAGCCGTAGATGATCGTCGGCACGCCCGACAGCAGCTCGAGGATCGGCTTGAGGATCTCGCGCGTCTTGTGGCCGGCGAATTCGGACAGGTAGATCGCGATGATCGTGCCCAGCGGGATGGCGATCGACAGCGCGACCAGCGAACTGCTCACCGTGCCCGCCATCAGCACCATGATGCCGAAGTGCGCATCCGAGAACAGCGGCGTCCACTGGGTGTCGGTCAGGAAGGTCCACAGCGGCACCTCCGCGAAGAACACCAGCGATTCCTTGACCAGGATGTAGACGATGCCGGCCGTGGTGAACACCGACACGCAGGCGGCCAGCAGCAGCACCATCTCGATCGCCCGCTCGCGGCGCTTGCGCTGCGCCTTGGTGCGCGCGTACTCGGCGAGCTTCGCCGATCCGTCCATCGGGACACTGCTCATCGTGGCATCCGTTGCTGTGGTGGTCTGGGACATGCGCATCTTCCCCCTGAATCGGGAGGTGTGGAACGGGAGGCCCCGCGTGACGCGGGGCCTCCGTTGCGTGCCAGTGCGCCGCCGGGGGCGGCGCGCCCCGCGGGCGGGGGCGATCGGCCGATCAGAGCTTGGCTTCGCGCTTCATCAGCTCGTCGATCGTCACGCCGACCTCGGCGGTGCCGCCGAACACGGTGCCTTTCTTGCCCTTGGCCAGGTGCTCGAGGTTGGTCGTGTACGCCTTGGCCGGCAGCGGCACGTACTTCACCTCCTTGGCGATCTTGGCGGCTTCCTTCATGAAGTACTCGACGAACTCCTTCACTTCCGGCTTGCCCAGCGCCTTGGCGTTCACGTAGATGAAGATCGGGCGCGACAGCGGCTGGTAGGCGCCCGACAGCACGGTCTGCTCGCTGGGCGCGACGGCCGGCTTGCCGGCCTTCTCGACGATCGGCACGGCCTTCAGCCTGGCCTGGTTCTCGGCGTAGTACGCGTAGCCGAAGTAGCCGAGGGCGTTGACGTCCTGCGACACGCCCTGCACCAGCACATTGTCGTCCTCGGAGGCGGTGAAGTCGCCGCGGCTGGCCTTGGACTTGCCGTTGATGGCCTCGGTGAAGTAGTCGAAGGTGCCGGAGTCGGCGCCCGCGCCGAACAGCTTGATCGGTGCATCGGGCCAGGCCGGGTTCACCTGGTTCCAGCGGGTGATCTTGCCCTGGGCGGCGGGTTCCCAGATCTTCTTCAGCTCCTCGACGGTGATCTGCTTGAGGAACGTGTTCTTCGGGTTCATCACGACGGTCAGCGCGTCGAACGCCACCGGCAGCTCGAAGTACTCGACGCCCGCGGCCTTGCAGTCGTCCATCTCCTTCTTCAGGATCGGGCGCGACGCGTTCTGGATGTCGGTCTCGGCACGGCAGAACTTCTTGAACCCGCCGCCGGTGCCCGAGATGCCGACGGTGACCTTGACCGCGCCCTTCTTGGCCTTCTGGAAGTCTTCGGCGACGCCTTCGGTGATCGGGAACACCGTCGACGAGCCGTCGATCTTCACGACCTGGGCGGCGGCGAGCTGGGGCGCGGCCAGTGCGGCCAGGGCGAAGGCGATCGGGGTGAACTTGACCAGGGACTTCATGTGCTGCTCCTAATTGAACCGGGAGGGGTGGTTTCGACCCGGACTCTAGGGAGTGCAGATGACAGCCCGATGACAACGCGTCATCGAACCGTCATGAAGGCGTCACATGGCCGTGCTGCGCGCGGGCATGGCCACGCCGTGGCGGCTGGACCAGGGGCGCAGCGCGTCGAGGATGGCGTCGCTGATCAGCACGCCCCGGGCGAGCTGATCGGCCTTGCGCCGCAGGCCGGCTTCGCCCGGCAGGCGCACGGCGTCGACGCCCGGCCGCGGCCGGCTCGCGCGGCAGGCGTCCGCCACGAACCGCGTCTGCCGCTCGAAGTCGTCGCGTCCGCCGAAGGCCTCCGGGTCGAGCACCTGCACGAACACGTTCGCGCCCCAGCCCTCGGCCGTGTCGGCGCGGCCGTGGCCGGACAGGCCGCCGGTCAGCGCCTCGACCATCAGCGACAGCGCGTAGCCCTTGTGGCCGTGGTCGAGCCCGCCGATCGGCAGGATGCTGCCCGGCGGGTCGGCGAACACCACCGACGGATCGGTGCTGGGGCGGCCCTGCGCATCGATCAGCCAGGGGTGTTCGAGCCGTCGCCCTTCGCGGTTCAGGCGGGCCATCAGGTTGTTGGTGGTGATCGACGTCGACACGTCCAGCATCACCGGTGTGTCGCCGGCGGGGAAGCCGGCGGCGAGCGGGTTCGGCGTGTACACCGGCGTGACGCCGCCGAAGGGCGCCACCGTGCGGGTGGAGGGGCCCGACGAATAGACCAGCAGCACCAGCCCCTGGGCGGCGGCGCGCTCCAGGTAGGCCGCCAGGCAGGCGACGTGGTGGCTGCGGCGGATCACCACCGTGCCGGTGCCGTGCAGCCGCGCCCGCTGCGCGGCCAGTTCGTAGGCGCGCAGCACCAGCCAGGGGCCGGGCAGGCGCCGGCCGTCCCAGGTGACGGCCGCACCGCGGTCGGCGAGCGTCAGCGGGTCACCGGTCAGCGTCATGCTGCCGGCTTCGATCTCGCGCAGGTAGATCGGCAGCAGGTTCAGGCCGTGGGTGTCGTGGCCGAGCAGGTCGGCCTCGACCAGCACGTCGGCCACGTCGGCCGCCCGGTCGGGCGGCATGCCGGCGGCTTCGAGCAGGCCGCGACCGAAGGCTGCAAGGTCGGCGGCCGCGTAGCGGGCCGGAGGGGCGGATGCGGTCATCGGCGGGGGGGGCGGGCGAGGGGCGTCAGCCGAAGCGCATCAGCAGCTCGGCGACTTCCTCGAGGTGCTTCTCGGTGTCGCCGGGCTGTTCGACCGGCTTGCGCGCCACGGAGGCGACCGAGCAGGCGAGCACGTCGAAGAAGGCCTTGTCGAGCGCCCGGCGGCAGGCGCTGAGCTGCTGGACGACGTCGTTGCAGGGCGCGCCGGACTCGATCATCGTCTGGACTGCACGCAGCTGTCCCTCCGCGCGCCGGAGTCTGAGCACTACGCGCCTGCGTTCGGCGTCGGTCGAATGCGAGTCCATCGGTGTCCCTGCTGGTTGTTGTTGGTTGTGGAGACGTTCGAGCGGTTGCCGCGCAGCGAGCGTGTGCCGCGCATTGTGCGGATCCGGACGGGACCTTGCAAACGCGGGCAGGCCCGGGCGTCTCGCGCGACGTGCGCCCGGCCGTCCGCGCCGGGGCGCCGGCCGGCGAGGCCGGGCGCTTCAGGCCGAGAGGATGGCGCCGAGCGCGTCCACCAGCGCCTCGCACTGCGCCTGCGTGCCGATCGAGATCCGCAGGTACTGGTCGATGCGCGGCTGGGTGAAATGACGCACGATGATGCGTCGTTCGCGCAGCGCCCGCTGCAGCGCCGCCGCGTCCCGCTGCGGGTGGCGGCAGAACACGAAGTTCGCCTGCGAGGGGATCACGTCGAAGCCCAGGCGGCCCAGCGCGGCCGCCAGCCATTCCCGGCTTTCGATGACCTGGCGGCGCGTTGCCTCGAAGTGCTCGACGTCTTCGTAGGCCGCGGCGGCACCGGCGGCGGCGAGCCGGTCGATGGGGTACGAGTTGAAGCTGTTCTTGACCCGCTCGAGCGCCTCGACGAGCTGCGGATCGCCCACGGCGAAGCCCACGCGCAGTCCGGCGAGCGAGCGCGACTTGGACAGGGTCTGCACGACCAGCAGGTTGTCGTGCTGCGCGGTCAGCGGGATCGCCGATTCGGCGCCGAAGTCGACGTAGGCTTCGTCGATCACCACCACCGAGTCCGGGTTGGCGCGCACGATCCGCGCGATGTCGTCCAGCGCCAGCGCACGGCCGGTCGGCGCGTTGGGGTTGGGCAGGATCACGCCGCCGTTCGGCCCGGCGTAGTCGTCCGGACGGATGCGGAAGGCCTCGTCGAGCGGCACGCGGCGATGGTCGATGCCGTACAGCCCGCAGTACACCGGATAGAAGCTGTAGCTGATGTCCGGGAACAGCAGCGGACGGTCGTGCTTGAGCAGCGCGAGGAACACGTGGGCGAGCACCTCGTCGGACCCGTTGCCGACGAACACGCGGGCCGGGTCGATGCCGTGGTGGGCGCCGATCGCCCTGCGCAGCGCCTCCGACCCGGGGTCGGGGTACAGCCGCAGGTCGCCATCGGTGGCGCGCCGGATCGCCTCGAGCGCCCGCGGCGAGGGCGGGTACGGGTTCTCGTTCGTGTTCAGCTTGATCAGGTCGCCCATCTTCGGCTGCTCGCCCGGCACGTACGGGGCGAGATCGGCGACCATCGGATTCCAGAGTCTGCTCATCGTGGTCGGCATGATGGCGGTCCGGCCGCTCCGGTGCAAGTCGGCGACGGGGGCCTCGCCCGGCGGTGAGGTACATTCCCGTCGAGTCAACACCAACGAGGGAGACGGACATGTCCGATCGGGTCACCGTGACCATGAGCGACGATGGAGTCGCCGACGTGCGCCTG
>Ga0116141_10003409_pt1 | contig 13479 bp, 6 predicted proteins | sample AD_UKC097_MetaG_FD_89744 | JGI IMG/M metagenome (GOLD analysis project Ga0116141, IMG submission 89744) | Active sludge microbial communities of municipal wastewater-treating anaerobic digesters from USA - AD_UKC097_MetaG | ecosystem: Engineered > Bioreactor > Anaerobic > Digestate | place: USA... | reverse complement strand
ATCGGCGAGGTGGTGCCGTTTCGGTACTGCGAGATCGTGAACAGCCCCTGCGAGATCGACAGCTCCTCCATCCGTCAGATCGCGGTGCACTATCCGTTCGACGACTCCACTGCAGCCTTCTCCTGTTCCGACCTCGTACTCAACGACGTGTGGGAACTCTGCAAGTACAGCATCAAGGCGACGAGCTTCTGCGGCGTGTACGTGGACGGCGACCGCGAGCGAATCCCCTATGAGGCCGACGCTTACCTCAACCAGCTCAGCCACTACAGCGTGGACCGCGAGTACACGATGGCCCGCTACACGCACGAGTACCTCATCACGCACGCGACCTGGCCGACCGAGTGGAGCCTGCACTGCATCCTGATGGCCTGGGCCGACTACCTCTACACTGGCGACACCGACTCCCTCTCGCACTTCTACGAGGACCTCAAGGCCAAGACCCTGCTGTCGCTGGCCCGCGAGGACGGGCTGATCAGCACGCAGACCGGCTTAGTCACCCAGAACGTGCTCGCCTCAATCCACCTCAACGGCAACCTGCGGGACATCGTTGATTGGCCGCACGGCAACATTCTGGGCCTTCAGGGCGGCTACGGCGAAACGGACGACTTCGAGTTCCGGCCCATCAACACGGTCGTCAACGCATTCCACTGCCGAGCCCTGGTCCTGATGAGCCGGATGGCCCAAGCAATCGGCAAGACAGAGGACGCGGAGCATTTCGCGACGGCGGCGGACAAGGTCCGCCAGTCCATCAACGACAAGCTGCTCGACAAGGCCAAGGGCATCTACGTCGACGGCGAAGGCGGCACGCACAGCGCCCTGCACGCGAACATGTTCCCGCTGGCCTTCGGGCTGGTGCCGCCGGAATACACCAAGTCGGTGGCGGATCTCATCAAGAGCCGGGGAATGGTTTGCAGCGTCTACGGGGCACAGTATCTGCTGGAAGCCCTCTACGAGGCCGGTGAGGGGGATTTCGCCCTGCAACTGATGACGGATCGCAAGACGGACCGCAGTTGGCCGCACATGGTCTACGACGTGGGTACGACGATCACGCCGGAGGCGTGGGACAACAAGTACAAACCGAATCAGGACTGGAATCATGCGTGGGGCGCCGCCCCGGCCAACATCATTCCGCGATGCCTGATGGGCGTGCAACCGCTCGAGCCGGGATTCGCCAAGGTCCGGATCAAGCCGCAGGTGGGCAGTCTGACAGCCGGCAAGCTGCGCCTGCCCACGATCCGAGGCGCCATTTTCGTCGAGTTCGCCTCGGAACCGGCGAAGTTCTTCACTCTTCGCGTTGCTCTTCCGGCCAATGTCGAGCCGATCGTCTACATTCCCCGCCTCGGAAGCGACAACCGCGAGGTCCGGATGGACGGCAGGCTTGTTGCAGGCACTCTGGACGGTGACTTCGTCGTCATCGACGAGGTCGCCCCCGGCCAGCATCTGTTCGAACGGCGGCCGTAATCGGCTACTTCGCCAGTTCCCCGAATCGGTTCGCGATGGCCAGGGCCGGATCGAGCGGAACATCGATGGGCGCCACCTTCTTCGGGATCTTCACGACCGGCCTGGCGACCAGCGTCCTGCCTTTGAACTGCGGCAGCCACTGGCTCTCGGCGTCGATCATCTCGCGAGTCATCTCGCGGGCCTCTTTCAAGGTGCAGACCGCCGAGGTCAGCGGGTCCATCGCGATGGCTTGCATGGCGTACTCAGGATTCCCCGTCAAACCCGCCTCGACCGCCAACTGCTGCACGGTCACATTGCTCTGGTTGAGGGCCGCACACTGAATCGGCAGGTCCCCGATCCGCACCGGATGGAGTCCTTGTGAGTCGACGAAGACGGGCACCTCGACACAGCAGCCCTGCGGCAGGTTCGTGATATAACCATCGTTGCGGACGTTGCCGTTGAGCCGGAAGACGTTGTCCGTCTCCGCCGCTTCCAGGATATAGGAGCAGTACTCGACGCTGCGACGCTCGATCTTCCTCGATTCCGTCGCGAGGTAGTCTACGCTCTTGTACTTCTCGGCCAGCATGTTGCAGTAGTTGAAGTAGGCCCCGGAGGCCCCGCCGAACGCGGGCTGGTCACAATACAGCTCGAGGGCGCGCTTGCTGCTGCGGAACCACGACACGTATTCCGACAGGTGCCCCGTGCTCTCGGTCATGAAGTACCCGAAGTGCCGCATGACTTCGCAGCGGACCTTCTCGTTGACGTAGTACTCGGGCTTTTCGCAGCGTTCGCGCAGGATCGGGTACAGATCCCGGCCGTCGCGCTTGTCCCGTATCGCCAGGAACCACGCCATGTGATTGATGCCGGCACAGATGAAATCGACCTGGTCTTTCGGCACCTCCACGTATCGGCTGATCAGGTCCAGCGTCGTTTGCACGCCGTGACACAGGCCGATGAATTGCACCTTCGCCACCCGCCCCAGGGCCGAGCAGTTGGCCCCCATCGGGTTGGCGTAGTTCAGCAGGATCGCGTTGGGACAAAGCTCGTTCATGTCGCGGGACATCTCGGCCAGGACCGGGATCGTCCGGAGGGCCCGGAACACGCCGCCCGGACCGATGGAATCGGCGATGCACTGATCGACGCCGTACTTTCGCGGGATTTCGTAATCCATCCGAAAGGCATCGACGCCACCGATCTGGATCATGTTGATGACGTACTTCGCGCCCTCGAGGGCCTTACGGCGATCCAGCGTCGCCGTCACTCTGGCCGGCAGCTTGTTGACCTTGACCACCTCCTTGACGAACGCCTCCATCTTGTCGAGTTTGGCCTTCGTCCGATTCATCAGGCAGATCTCGACGTCCTGCAAGGCCTTGGTCGCCAGGATGTCCATCGTGAGAGTCTTGCAGAAGATCAGACTCCCCGCCCCGATCATCGCGATCTTCGGTTGCGGCATACGACTCGTCTCCTATCTACGATTGATTGTGAATGGTCGATTTTCGGTGATTAGACATCGTCCATCGCCAACAATCAACTATCCTTCATCGATTATCAATCATCTGAGCATGTTTTCGAACAAATACAGCCCGCTCTTGCCGGGGGCGACAACATCGACATCCCCGTCTCCGTCGATGTCCACGGCAGCGGTGTTGATCCCAAGCCCGACCGTACCGCCCTCGTGCATCAGGTGGCGAGTCCATTTCTTCGTGCCCGGGTCGAACGTGTAGTAGTACGCGCAAAGCGGATCGTTCCCACCCGGATCGTGACCGTTGTGGGCGTGGTAGCGCTTGCCCGTGACCAGATCGGCCCGGCCGTCGTTGTTCAGATGGGCCATGAGCAGAAAGTGCGGCTGCGACCAGGACTCGTCGATCAGGTATTTGTCCCAGGTGCGCTGCCCGTTGACGTTCGTCTGCTCCATCCAGTACACGCCGTAGTTATGGGCCAGGCCCCAAACCAGGTCCGCATCCCCGTCGCCGTCCACGTCGTGGACGAGGATCGGGATACTCGCGTAGCCCAGCTCGAATTCCGGCCGCCACGTCCAGCCGCCGTCGGCCGTCTGTTCGAGCCAGCCCTTGGGCGTCACCACGTCGCATCGGCCGTCTTTGTTCACGTCGCCTGCGCCGATCCCATGTCCGGCCGCCTCCTGCGGCAGCGGGTGCTTTTCCCAGCGAACACCCTGCGGAGCAGAGGCATCGCGGTGGAATTCGTACCAAGCCGCTTCGCTCATGATGTTGGGCAGCACGTCGGGCTGGCCGTCGCCGTTGATGTCGTACGACATAGCGGTTTCCATATTGCCCGGCGTGTCCACCTCAAACAGTTGCCACGGCTGGTCTGTCTTGCCGGGGTTGCGGACCCAGTACACCATCTTGTTGTGCCAGGCCGCCCCGGCCGTATCCATCCAGCCGTCGCCGTCCACATCCATCGGCAGGTTCGCGAAATCGTAGAAGTAGTTGCCTTCCTCCTTGATCTCGCGGACGAAGTGCCGCTTCCAGTCCGGGGCCTCGTACCAGAACCCGCCCGACAGAATGTCCAGCTTGCCGTCGCGGTTCACGTCGAGCACACCCGCCGCCTCGAAGCGAGAATCGGCGTTGATCGTGTGCAGCCGGAAGCCTTCACCCAACGCGAGCTTGGGCATCTTGACTTCCTTGAGCCGAACGATCACGCCCCAGGGCAGGTTGTTCTGTGTGACCTTGAGCATCAGGGAGTTGGCCCCCTTCTGCAGGGTGACACGCACACGGTCGGGATCGGGCATGATCGGCCGCGCTGTGTTGTTGGAGTGGATTACGTTTCCATTGAGCCACGCCTTGACGCCGTCGTCGCTGTAGATCTCGAGCATGGCGGTCGTGGCTTCATCCGCCTGCAATTCCGTCCGCAGGTACGCCACGCGCTGCTCGCCCGCGAACGCGGCCAGAAGGTCTACGTACGCCGGGTGGCTGCCCTCGGTCCTGACGGAGATTGGCTTCCACTCGACCTTCGCTCCGGCTTGTTCCGGCGGGAACGGAATGTCGAATAGCGCCGCGTAGTTCTTTCCTTCCTGCATGTACGGCCCGGCCACCTCCCATTGCCGGAGGTAGCTCTGGACCGACGCGACCTCGAGCAACAGGTCTTCGGCCTGTGCCCGTCGCTCGGCGCTGAGCGGCGCCGCAGCAACAGCCTTCAACGCGGCTACCACCTTCTTGGGCTCGGTGCCGGAAATCGCCTGAGCGATCTGGATCGTCGCCTGGGCCGCTTCGGCCTGCAGCGACGTATCCGAAACATACTGGCAGGCCAGGTCCATAGCGGCCGCTGTCTGAATCCTGGCCAAGGCCGCCAGCGCCGCGCGTTTCTCGTCGGCTCGGTCGGCGGCCTGCATGACCTTTTGCAGTTGCTGGACCTTGTCGTCCGCCGGCGAACCGCTCTGGTCAATCAAGCGGACCGCCGCCCGCAACGCCAGGATGCGATGGACCTGCCTGTCTGAATTTCGCGAGACCTCCAGGAGGTTGGGCACGAAGGCATCGTCCGTGCCGGCTGTCCCCAGGGCCCGCAGTGCGTCTTCACGAAGCTGACTATCCTCGGCCTGCCCCAAGGCCCGTTTCATCGGGGGCCGGGCAGCGGGCGATGCCAGTTGCGCCAGAGCGACCAGCATCGCCGCTCGACTCGTCCCCTCGGCCTTGGGCAGCCGTTGCAGCACGAGTTCAGTTGCGCGATCTTCCGCCGTGACCCGGTGTGCAGCGGCGACCAACGCCTTGACGACATCATCGGCCTGACCAGTCTTCTGCTGTGCGGCCAGCAGCGCCACGAGATCGGGCATCTGCTCCGCGCCGGCGAGATCCCCCAGTGCCTTCAACGCCGCCCGCTGGACCTCCGGAGCACCGCCCCGAGCCTGATCCAACAGCGGCCGGCCCGCGACCTCGATGGCCGTGCTGCGTCCGCGCAGGGCGTCAATCGCCTCGACCTGGATCGCCGAATTGGACGAACTCACAAGAGACAGAATCGCCTGGTCGATGCCGTCAGCCGACAGGCGGCTGAGGCTTCGCCTCGCGGCGGCTTGCTGAGCCTCGCCGCCGGAGGCCGCTCGCTCGGCCAGGACCGGGACCAGCTTTGCGTCGCCCACGCAACCCGCCGCTTCCAGCGCAGCGACCTGCACAGCAGGATAGGGGCTATTCAGGGCAGTCCGAACCAAGGACAAAACACGCTTGCCCTGCCCGACGGCTGCGTCCAGCACAGCCAATTGGGCGTCGGCCGCGAGCGCATCCCACTTCTGCACACAGGTCTGCGTGATCTGCTCGTCATCGAGATTGCGGATCAGTTTCAGGGCCGCTTGCCGCACCGGCTGGTCGGACCCGCCCAGTGCATCCAGCATCAGAGTCTTGCGGCTGGCGGTGTCCGAAAGAACCAGGCCACGCCAGGCTGCCACGCGGAATTCCACCGGAGACGGCCCGTTATACAGGTCGCGATAGATCTTGGCGGCCGCCGATGGGTTTCCGGCATCGTGAAGGCTCTCGGCAGACCGAAGCAAGGCCTCCAGCACCGTGGGCCGGACCTGAGGAGACGCCTTGCCGGCGGCAGCTTGGAGCGCCGCGACGGCCTCATCGCCTCCGATCCTGCCGAGAGCCGAGGCCGAGGCGGCGGCGATCACGGCGTCCGCATCGGACAGCAGCGGCGTCAGAAGCGGGACGGCTTGCACGTCGTGCCGCCAGCCGAGCGAATCGATCAGACCGGCCTTGATCAAACCGGAGTTCGCACTCACCGCCTGGCGCAGGGCCTGGCCGGCCTCGGGATATGGCATCGCTTCCAGCGCATTGCGGGCGGCCTGCGACAGTCTTTCCTCGCCCAGCAGTGCCGTCAGCGAGGGCACAGATCGGGTCGTTCCGACGACTCGCAGCTTGAAACAGGCATCGCACTTCTGCGGGATGCCCGCGTTCGACTTCAGGATGTTAATGAGATCCTGTTCCTGGTCCGCCCGCACGCTGCCGGCGGAAAGCATCAGGAGACACGCAAGTATGGTCCACAGGTGGTTCTTCTTCATGGAGATGTCCTCGTAATCGGTGCCCATAGCAGCTTCCTTGTGCCAATTCAGATTCGCCACGGAGGGCGCTTGCTGTAGGAGAGAAGCCGATTGGCTTGCTCATCGCCCGCGAAGGCACCTTTCGCAGGCTCCCATTTGACCGAGCGTTTCAGGGCCAGTGATATCCCGCCGACGAGAATGATGGTCATCGTGAATACGGCTGTCTCCGGGTTGCAGATCGTCAACCGGCGGGTCCGAATACAGTCGAGGAAGTTGCCCGAATGGCTGTCGGCGTAGTAGACGCGTGAATCCCCCGGACGCAACGGCTCCTTGAGAATGCTCGCGGGGTAAGAAACGAGATTGGATCGATCCACCGCGATGCGACCCTCGGTTCCGACGAACACGGCCCCGCCCTCGGGGCCAACCGCTTCACCGGGATAGCCCGCCGAATGAACCACGACGCCGTTGGAGAAGTGGTAGTGGACGTTGTCGTTGTCGAACTCCACCTCGATGGGCGCCTGCGGGTCCGGATTGACGGTCCACTGGATGATGTCATAGTGATGGGGACTCCAATTCACGTCGCCGATGAACATCCCGGACAGCGCGTGCCCGGCTTCGCCCCCGTATGGGCGCCACGGCAGCGGCCCGAGCCACATGTCCCAATCGAATCCCTCGGGCACGGGCACGGCACGGTCGGACGTCCAGGGCGTCGGGAAGAACGCGCCGGGTTGGCGAAAGGCATATACTTCCTTGAGCCGACCGATGCGGCCGTTGCGAACCAGTTCGCACGTAGTGCGGAACTTGCCCTCATACTCCGATCGCTGCTGCATGCCTGCCTGGTAGACGCGGTTGTGCCGCTGGGCGGTCTCGATCAAGTTACGCCCCTCGCGCACGGTGACGGCGATGGGTTTCTCGCAGTACACATCCTTGCCCGACTGCATCACCATCGTCGCCATCGGTGCGGCCCAATGGTACGGCACGGCCACCAGGACGGCGTCGATATCCGGCCGATCGAGGACTTCGCGGAAGTCGTTGTAGGCCCGCACGCCGTTGTAGTCGGCCTGATGGAACTTGTCGGCGTAGACCTGATTGCATCGTTTCTGAGCAGCTTCGCGACGCTCCCGCCGAACGTCGCATACGGCGAGGACCTGCACGTCGTCACGAGCCACGTATCCTCCCGGAACATACGTCCAAGCCCCGCCCATCAGGTGTCCGGAGCCCTGGCCTCCAAGCCCAACGAATCCCATCCTGATCCGCTCGCTGGCCGGCGTTTTGCCCCCGGCCCCCAGGGCCGAGCCGGCGACGACGTACGGCACGGCAACTGCGGAGGCCGCCGCCCTTAGAAACTCCCTTCGTGTAGATCCTGTCCGATTGACCATAATCAACTCCATTTTGCCTAACGTGATTGTCCCCGTTCGGGGACACAGGGCGATATTGTACCCCCCGACCCACGGCAGATAAAGACCGAGATCAAGACACTACGTCGGCGAGGCGCAACGATGGAATGCCGGAGGCAAATGTCAGGACATTCGCCTCCGGCATGTAATCCTTTCTCCAGACTTCAGACACCCGATGTTACTACTGCTCAAGAGGTCGGCCGAGGGCGATGTCGTCGATGTAGACGATGCCCGTGCCGCCGGCGGTCGGCGACTTGCTGCTGCCGACGCCGATATGCATCTTCTTAACCCGGCTCAGATTCACCCCGGCCAGATCGCCGTACGGGATAATCCACTGACGCCACGTGGGACGCAAGGTGATGGCGTCATCCGAGTTCACGACCGTCGCGCTGCCGCCGGCACTGTCCTCGATCCTCACGTACAGGGGTTCGAGCGAGTTGCCCGCAGGCTGCTCCGCACCGATTTCCGCGACTTGCCACTGTCCGGTCACGTCGCCGCTCATCGAGACATTCGAGAACTCGGCGGCCGTCACTGCGCTGGCGTTGTGACTGGTGACCGCCAAGCCGATAAGGACACTGCTTGCCATCGAGACGTTCACGGGCGCCGTGAATGTCACATCGGTCCAGGTGACGCCGTCGGCCGATTCCTGAGCGGTGAAGACGTTGCCCGCGCGGGTGAGTTTCACCCAGGCCGACGCGACCACGTTGTCGGTCTGCACCTGGCTCATCACATTTCCGGTTTCCGGACGCTGCTGGAACGAGACGCCATAGTCCGGCGTCAAGCAAATGAACGCGTGCTTCGAGCCCGGATGGACGCTCTCGCGGATCATCACACCCGCCTTGGCCCAGCCGTCGGTGCGCACCAGGCTGTCGACGCGGGCCACGATCGAGCCGTTCCCGTTGAGGTTCTTGTAGACGTACCGGAATTCGTCGGCTGTGTCCCAGATGTCCGTGCCGCGGGCGTTCATGATGATCTGACCGCCGGCCAGTTCCTTAAAGCCGGCTGCGGCGCCCCGCAGGTACAGGATCAGCGCGTCCGCCCCGTGGTCGGTCCAGTTCTGAGCGGTCGCGAACTCGCGATCGGTCTCGGAGTAATACGGCGAGGTCGTGTTGTCGTACTGCAGCGGCATGGACTGACTGCCGGTGTGGACGATGGTCCTTTCGCCGAACGTTCCCCCCGCGGCATCGCTGTAGCCGACGTACGAGCCGGTCCCGTTCGTTTCCCCGTCGATCCAGGACTGCCAGATCGTGGTGCCGCCATCGATGTCGTCGTCGTATTTCTCGAAGTCCTCGAATACCGCGGACTCCTGCGTCGTGAAGCTCCAGAGATCGCCCTCGTAAGTCCCGGTTTCACCGACCTCGTTCACCTTCCAGTAGTAGGCCGTCCCAAAGTCCAGGGACCCGGGCGTGTAGCTGTGCTCAGTCAGCGTGGCGGGCGCGACAGCCCCTGCGGCCACGGCATCGGCGTCATCACCGAAATACACTTCGTGCGACTGCGCCTCGCGGCCGGATCGCCAGGCCAAGTCGGCGGTCACAGTGACATCCGTAGCACCATCTGCCGGCTCGGGCTCGCGGGCCTGCACCGGCACGTAGAAGAACCGCACCTCGCTGAGGCTGGCCGACATCGGGTTGCCCCAGGTAGCGTTGATGGTCAGCTTGACATACTTCGCGGCCACTCCACCGAAATCGATCACGATGCCAGGACCGTAGGTCGGCACGCCGGGACCCTGAGCGAACTGGGGGACATCCGGAAACTGCACCCAGGTCTCACCATCTGTCGAGTACTCAATGGCGACGTCCTTTGCCCCGAAGCCCATGTAGCTTTCGATCTGTGAGTTGGCGTTCCACACCCACAGCCCATCGACCTTGTATTCCTTGTCGAAGGTGTACTGAATCCAGGCCGGCACGCCGGTGCTCATCCACATCTGCTTCATGTCGTCGGAGTGCTGATCCTGCACGTTGAGCCCGGAGCCGTCGATTGTCCTGGTTGCGGGCGAGCTGGCCTGCTGCGTGGACGCCTTGACCGTCAGGCTCGTGATCGGATAGGAGAACGGTTCCGTGGTGAAGCTCCAGACGTCGCCTTTGAAGATCGTGGCATCGGGCGTCGCATTGATCTCGTCGACGCGCCAGTAGTACGTCTGGCCGTACTCGGGGCCGGCCGACTCGAACGTCGTGGCCGCTTGTCCCTGGCTGACCAGGACATCCATCGGGTTGCCCCGATCGGCACTATCGACATCCTCGTAGGTCTTGCCCAGGTATACATCATGGGTTCCTGCTGTATCCATCGGGTCCCAACTCAAAACGACATCCTGCGGCACATCCGTGGCTTTGTCCTTCGGACTCGGATTGGAGGCCTTATCTCCCCCGATGCCCTCCATAACGAGTTGAACCTCTTCCGCTGACAGCGACCGGTTGTACATGCAGACTTCGTCCATATCCCCTGAGAAGGTTTGGTCGTAACCGTCGCGTCCTGTCCCTCCCGTCACAGAACCGATGCCCATGTCGGAGTCTTCGCCTCCAGGATAAAAGGCAAAGGCGCCGGACGCCACCTGTACGCCATTGAGGTACAACCTGGCTGTAGCCCCGTCAAAGGTGGCTGCGACGTGCACCCAGGTATCCACGAGCGGACCCAGTGTGTTATTGGGTGAAACGATCGCGACACTTCCCGTCTCCAGGCGGAACGTGCCGCCATTTTCCGGCCTGACCTGGAACTGCCACGGCGTCGTGCTGGGCCAGGCATTTCTCTTGCCGAGCAGACCTTGATAGGTGTTGGTGGAGCCGGACCACCGGATCCACATGGCCAGAGACAGTTGCCCCGTTCCCGCAGCCGGATTCCAGGTCCCCAGCTCGATTCTGCTGTTTGCCGTGCCTGCATTATTGATGCCGCCGCCGATGTATCCGGGCGTAATCCACGTAATGCCACTGTGAAGGGTGCCGTCGTGTCCATTGCCCGACAGATCGTAGGCGACAGTACCGGTCCCTTCGTCAAGTGGGTAGTACCCCACCAAACCAGTCTTGAGGTCGGCATTCGCCACACTTGCGGCCAGCCCCAGCGCCAGGATCAGGGAGGCCATGCAAACAAGGGTCGTTCTCATTGTCGTTCCTCCTCGAAGAAACATGGGTTGCAGCTCTCAGCACTTCACAACACCGGCTCGTACCCCAATTTCCCCCAGACGGCCTGTTGAACACGGTGGAGGTCCGGGTTGCCTGGTTGAACGGGGTCTGCGCCGACCGTCATACTGCCGTAGTCGACCGTCCGCTGATCGCGCCATTTCCAGTACTCGCTGTGCCCGTCGGCGAACGAGAATGAGGTCCCGCCGCCGTGCCGGACAGGGGGCGGGTCCTTGTGGCGATTGTCCGCCGCCAGGATGCCGGGCTGGGTCACCGTCGAGCCCCACCACGACTCTCGCCCGTACGGGACGCTCCAGCTTGCGAGTGTTACCCAGCCCTCGTCGACGAAAACGATTCGCTCGCCTGCCCGGGCGATTCGCATTCTCTTCTTGATGGTGAGCTCCGGCTCGGTGGGCCAGCCGTTCATGGAATCGACGATCGCGTACGTTCGCATCTCGCCGCGAAGCCCGCTCGGGCATTGATACAGGTTGGCCGCTTTGCAGAACGGAAACAGGGCCCCTTCTTCGATGGCTGTGACCTGATCCTCCTGAGTCGTCGCGTCCGAGTAGCCGGCCCAATGGACCCACCCATCCTCTTTGGCCGGGACATTGTTCTCGCCGCTGCGGCCCGTCGAACCGGCCACGATCTTGTCATCGTTCTCGTCGGCGTAGAGAATCCAGGCCACAGTCAATTGCTTGAGGTTGTTCAGGCATGCGGCCCGCTGCCCCTGTTCGCGAGCCCGGTGCAACGCGGGGATCAAAATCGCCATCAAGATGGCGATGATCGCAATGACGACCAGCAACTCGATCAGAGTGAATCCCTTTTCTCGACACATGGCTGCACCTCGTCTTCGGTTCACTTCGTCGATCTCACTCAGGCCGCACGCAACGGCGGCTCTGTCCGATTGCGTGCTGATCTCTTCAGATAATTGGCACAGTATTCCATGTCGACAACAATTCCTTGCACAAGTCCACCGTCTTTGTGTATAATTTCACTATTCACAATGGGGCTCCACCGACGAATTGGACGGGAAATCGATGCCGCATACACTCGATTCAAGCTTCAAGACCCGATTGTTACAGTGCCTGAAAGTCAATCCCGACCTGTTTCGGCTCTTCGACTCGCTGCCGGATGTGTGTTTTTTCGCGAAGGACCGCAAGGGCAAATTCATCATGGGCAACCGTGCGTTCCTGGAGAAGCTGGGCCTGAACCAAGAGGAAGACCTGATCGGGAAGGACGATTTCGACTTCTTCCCCGCGCGGCTGGTGCAGCTCTTTCTCCGCGACGACCAGCGTGTGATCCGGACGGGCGAGCCGCTGATCGACCGGGTGGAACTGGTCTCCAACAGCGCCGGGAACATCGACTGGCACATCACGACGAAGGTGCCGCTTGTCTCCCGCCACGGTTTTTGTGTCGGCATCGCCGGGATTACTCGGGTCTTCCGCGAGTCAGTGGAGCAATGGTCCCCGCATCAGGAGTTCGCGGTCGTCGTCGAATACATCAACCGGAATTACAGCCAGCCGATCCGCGTGGAAGAGCTGGCCTCGCTGATGTTCCTGTCCGTCAACCAGTTCGAGAGGAAGTTCAAGCAGGTGTTTCAAATCTCCCCGATCCGGTTTCTCACGGGCTACCGAGTGCACCGCGCCTGCTACGATCTGCTGCACACGGACCACACGATCACGCAGATCGCCATCCGGAACGGGTTCTACGACCACAGCCATTTCATCCGGCACTTCCGGAACGCGATGGGCATGACCCCCAACCAGTACAGGAGATGCTGAGGAGAAACCATGAGCATGCGAAACCGTTTTGAGTTTTGGGTCTTGATGATTTGTGTTTGTTTCGGATTTCGAATTTCGTGCTTCGAAATTCCCGCCCTTGGGGCCTTTCATGCGGGCTTCGCACTCCGCGACGTGACACCAGACGGTATGCTGCCCGTTTCGGGCGGCGTCGGCCCCTCGAACCCGGTCACCCGCAAGATCGGGCAACTGACCGTCCGAGCCCTCGTGCTCGAGAACGGCGGCACACGCGTCGTGATCTGCAGTACGGATTTCCTCGGGTTCCCGGGTGTGCTGTGCGACAAGGTCCGAGCACGGGTCCAGGGCATCCCGAGCGAGAACATCCTCATCGGCGCCACGCACACACACAGCGCCCCCGACTGCTATGGCTTCCCGGATGAGACAGGCAAGACCGACATCGACCTCGCATATCTTGACGGCGTTTGCGCGAAGCTGGCCGATGCAATCAATGAAGCCGCGGGTCATCTCCAGCCGGCCCGCGTGAAGATCGCGACCGGCAAAGTTCGGGGCAAAATCGCGTACAATTACTACGCCGAGCAGTTGTACGATCCGCGATGTCACGTGATTCAGGTTGTGGACGCCGCAGGCAAACCCATAACCACCCTCGTCAACTACGCAAGCCATCCGGAGGTGATCGGGTCAGAGCAAGGCATCATGAGCCCCGATTTCGTCGGTCCGCTCTATGACCGGATCGCCGACCGAGGGGCAGGCCAGGGCATCTTCCTGAACAGCGCCCAGGGCGGCATGGT
>Ga0116141_10003407_pt1 | contig 13483 bp, 14 predicted proteins | sample AD_UKC097_MetaG_FD_89744 | JGI IMG/M metagenome (GOLD analysis project Ga0116141, IMG submission 89744) | Active sludge microbial communities of municipal wastewater-treating anaerobic digesters from USA - AD_UKC097_MetaG | ecosystem: Engineered > Bioreactor > Anaerobic > Digestate | place: USA... | reverse complement strand
TCCGGCAGCGTACCCTCAAAAATGTCATCCGCGCCACGGGCGTGGGCCTGCACACGGGCGAGAAGGTCTATCTGACCCTGCGTCCCGCCGCGCCGGACACGGGCATCGTCTTCCGTCGCACCGATCTGGCCCAGCCGGTCGACATCCCCGCGACACCCTTGAATGTCGGCGATACCCAGTTGTCCACGACACTGATCAAGGACGGGGTCCGGATCTCAACGGTCGAGCACCTCCTGTCCGCTTTCGCCGGGCTGGGTATCGACAATGCCTATGTCGATGTCAGCGCCGCCGAGGTGCCGATCATGGACGGTAGCGCCGGTCCCTTCGTCTTCCTCATTCAGTCGGCGGGGATCGAGGAGCAGAATCGGCCCAAGCGCTTCGTGCGCATCAAGCGCCCGATACGGGTCGAGGACGGGGACAAGTATGCCCTCTTCGAGCCCTATGATGGTTTCAAGGTCGACTTTGTCATCGACTTCGACCACCCCGCCTTCGCCTCCCGCACTCGTCGTGCCACCGTGGACCTCTCCGCCACCTCCTTCGTCAAGGAGGTCAGCCGGGCCCGCACCTTTGGCTTTCTACGCGACATCGAGGCCCTGCGTCAGCAGAATCTGGCCATGGGCGGTAGCCTGGACAACGCCGTGGTCGTGGATGATTACCGGGTCCTCAATGAGGAAGGCCTGCGGTACGAGGACGAATTCGTCCGGCACAAGATCCTGGATGCCATCGGTGATCTCTATCTCCTCGGCCATTCCTTGATCGGTGCCTTCCACGGCTACAAGTCCGGCCACGCCTTGAACAATCAGTTGCTGCGCGCCCTGGTCGCCACTCCTGATGCCTGGGAGGAAGTCTGCTTCACGGAGGGTAATACGGCCCCGGCGCGCATCCGACGCCTGCAACTGGCCGTTTCCTGACGGGGTCCGGGTGGTCGCCTAGCGATCATCCGGGCCTTCGCGCCCGCCCCCCGCCTTGATCCCCGCCTCGGCCAGACGGCGCAGGGCCAGTCCCAATTCGGTTCCCGCTTGTGCCTCGGCCGCTGCCAGCAGCAGCCTAGCGGCGGCCGGGGGCATGGCGATCGCTCGATGCGCTTGGGTCGGGGCTCTAGTCGGCAGGCTGGTTGGTTGGACCCGCACCCGACATTCCTTGATCACGCCGTGGGTCTCGTGGAGACCGGTCAGGAGTTCGGGGGCAAGAAACCGCAGGCGGGCGGCCCACACGGGGGAATCGGTCACCAGGGTCAACCGGCCATTATCCAGGTCGGCGTAACGACAATGCTGGTCGAGGGGCGGCGCCAGGCGGGCCTGGACGGCGGCCAGCAGCAGGCGCTGCCGTTCCACCGCGTTGAGGATCGCCCTCAGGGCCTCCTGATCGGCCAGGCGATGGAGTCGGTGATTGACGGTGGTCAGGGCCATGAGGCGTCGGATCGCTCTCTATGGGAAATGAATCCCGGGTTTCGGTTGCGGTGAGGGGGGGTCGGATGGCCGCTGGTGGGGGTAGCGAAAGCCAGGAGGCGGTCATCAAGCTGCCAGGGACGACCTCAGGATGTCCCTCGGCGGACGCGCCCTGCCCTGGGAAAGCCGAAAAGTGGCGTGGGATGACTGGAGTCAAGGTGATTGAATTTTAATTAAAAACTGCTCATTGGGGCGCGGGATGGCGCCTGAGGGATCATTTTTACTTGGATCATGGCCCGGCGTCCAGTACCATGTCCGAGTTTTTTGCAACGGAATTACTGGATGAAAAACTGCTTTTCGCACCGATGCCATCACGGCGTTGGACCCCGGATGCAGCTTTGGCTCAGTGTCCTGGTCCTGGTCCTGGTGGCTGCCGGCACCGGTGCAGCCGGCTTCTGGTACGGTCAGATCCATACTGCTGCGGCAGAGACGGGTGATCATACCTCCGCTCTCCTGGCCTCCCTTGCACAGCGGTCCCACGACCAACTGCTCCGCGAGGACCTGCTCACCGCCAGCGAACTGGATACATTGAGCCTCCGGCTCAGTCAGATGCAGGCAGAGCTCCTGCGCCTCAATGCCCTCGGCGAACGCCTGGTCGAAAAGGCCAATCTCAGCCCCGAGGAATTCGACTTTCAGCATACCCCACCCCAAGGTGGTCCGGAACCGCTGGCGACGCTCCCGACCCCAGTGAGGAATTTGCCATGGAAATGGCCCGCCTGGGTCGGGAGATCGAGGATCGGGCGCGGAAGCTCAGGCTCCTGGATCAGGTGGTGATGGAACGGGAGCTCAGCGAAGACAGCCTGCGCCCGGGACTTCCCGTGCGATCGGGCTATATCTCCTCCTACTTTGGCATGCGTAAAGATCCGCTCCATGGTCGCCAGAGCTTCCACAGCGGGGTCGATTACGCGGGTAAGGTCGGCACCGACATCCTGGCCATCGCCGATGGGCTGGTGATCCAGAGTGAGACCGTCAACGGCTATGGCCGCCTGGTCGAGATCCGGCATGCCAATGGCCTGGTAACCCGTTACGGTCATTGCAAGAAATTGCTGGTGGAGGCGGGGGACCTGGTGACCAAAGGTCAGGTCATCGCCACCTTGGGTAGCAGTGGCCGGTCCACCGGCCCCCACCTCCACTTCGAGGTCCTCAAGGAGGGCGTGGCCATCAACCCGCTGCGCTTGGCCGGCCTTGACCTTCCCCGGCAGGACCCCTGAGGGCTTGCCAGCCTCCTCCAGATCTCCCGGCGGCGCGGGGACCGGGCGTTTCGCCCCTGGTCCCCGCGCCGATCCGGTTCCGGCGCGACTCGCCGAGGAACTTGAAGGCCCAGGAGCGTGCGTTACGGCTGGTGCCCCGGCCACCGATCAGGTGACCCCCGCGCGGGGACATGCCTCAGAAGGAGTGGCGACGGCTGGTCGGCTTCATCGCGATCCGCCTGAACCGCTGGCTTGAGGTATGATGTTTTAATCTTTGTCGACTGCGGACATTCCGGCGCACATGGTCACGAATCTGCTTAAAAAGGTCTTCGGTAGCCGCAACGACCGGCTAGTGAAGAAGATGTCCAAGGTGGTCACCGAGATCACCGCCCTGGAGCCGGAGATGGCCAAGCTCCCGGATGAGGCGCTGAGGGCCAAAACCGCGGAGTTCCGCGAGCGCCTGGCGGCCGGGACCCAGCTGGACGATCTGCTCAAGGAGGCCTTCGCCGTGGTCCGCGAGGCCGGCAAGCGCACCCTGGGCATGCGGCATTTCGATGTCCAGCTCATCGGCGGCATGGTCCTCCACGACGGCCGCATCGCCGAGATGCGTACCGGTGAGGGCAAGACCCTGGTGGCGACCCTGGCGGTGTACCTTAATGCCCTGCCCGGCAAGGGCGTGCACCTGGTCACGGTCAATGACTACCTGGCCCGTCGCGACGCCGTCTGGATGGGGCGTATCTACCAGTTTCTCGGCCTTTCGGTGGGCGTCATCAATTCCTCCGGGGGCATGGGCCCGGATACCGCCTCCTACCTGGTCGATTACGACTACGAGCCCCCGGCTGGTCAGAGCTATCGCCACTTGCGTAACGTCAGCCGCCGCGAGTCCTACGCCGCCGACGTCACCTACGGCACCAACAACGAATTCGGCTTCGACTACCTGCGGGACAACATGGCCTTCACCCCGGAGCAGCGGGTGCAGCGCGATCCCTGCTACGCCATCGTCGACGAGGTCGACTCCATCCTCATCGACGAGGCCCGTACCCCGCTGATCATCTCCGGCCCCTCCGAGGGCAACACCGATCTCTATAAGAAGATCGACGGCATCATCCCCCGCCTGACCCGCCAGCCCCCCATCACCAACGAGGAGGGCAAGCCGGACTTCGGTCCCGGCGACTTCTCCGTGGACGAAAAGGCCCGCCAGGCTTTCCTCAGCGAAGAAGGCCACCAGCACGTCGAGGAGATGCTCGGCGAGTTGGGCCTGCTCGGCGAGGGCGAGAGCCTCTACGACCCCGCCAACATCGTGCTCATGCACCATGTCTATGCCGCCCTGCGCGCCCACGTCCTCTTCCATAAGAACGTGGAGTACATCGTCCGCGAGGGTCAGATCATCATCGTCGACGAGTTCACCGGGCGCACCATGCCCGGCCGGCGCTGGTCCGAGGGCCTGCATCAGGCGGTGGAGGCCAAGGAGGGGGTGGCCATCCAGCAGGAAAACCAGACCCTTGCCTCCATCACCTTCCAGAACCTGTTCCGCCTCTACCCCAAGCTGGCGGGCATGACCGGCACCGCCGACACCGAGGCCTACGAATTCCAGCAGATTTACGGCCTCGAAGTGGTGGTCATTCCCACCAACCAGCCCATGATCCGCGACGACCGCGGCGACTTGGTCTTTCTGACCGCCAAGGAGAAGTACCAGGCCATCATCGAGGACATCCGCGACTGCGTTAAGCGTGGCCAGCCGGCCCTGGTGGGCACCGCCTCCATCGAGACCTCCGAGCTGATCTCCGGCCTGCTGAAAAAGGAAAAGATCCCCCACGAGGTCCTCAACGCCAAGCAGCACGAGCGCGAGGCCGGTATCGTCGCCCAGGCCGGGCGGCCCGGTTCGGTGACCATCGCCACCAACATGGCTGGTCGCGGCACCGACATCGTCCTCGGCGGTAGCCTGGATGCCGAACTGGAGGAGATCAAGGACGAGGCACTGCGCCAGGCCGCGCGCCAGGCCTGGCAACAGCGCCATGCCCAGGTCATCGCCGCCGGCGGCCTGCATGTGGTCGGCACCGAGCGCCACGAGTCCCGCCGCATCGATAACCAGTTGCGCGGTCGCTCCGGCCGTCAGGGCGATCCGGGCTCCAGCCGCTTCTATCTGTCCCTGGAGGACAGCCTGATGCGCATCTTCGCCTCAGAGAAGGTGGGGGCCATGATGCAGAAGCTGGGCATGCAGGAGGGCGAGGCCATCGAGCATCCCTGGGTGACCAAGGCCATCGAGAACGCCCAGCGCAAGGTCGAGGGCCGCAACTTCGATATCCGCAAACAACTGCTGGAATTCGACGACGTCGCCAACGACCAGCGCAAGGTCATCTACCAGCAACGCCGCGAGTTGATGGACGCCCAGGATGTCTCCGACACCGTCGCCCTCTGGCGCGCCGACGTCCTCGGCACCCTGCTCGATCGCTTCATCCCGCCCCAGAGCCTGGAGGAGCAGTGGGACCTGGAAGGGGGGGAAAAGGGCCTGGCCGAGCATTTTGGCGGCGACTGGCCCCTGCGTCAGTGGTTGACGGCGGACGACAGCCTCCACGAGGAAAGCCTCCGCCAGCGGGTCCTCGATGGCCTGACGGCCGCCTACGCCACCAAGGAAGAGCAGGTGGGTCCCCAGGTCATGCGTCAGGTCGAAAAGGCAGTGATGCTCCAGACCCTGGACACCCAGTGGAAGGACCACCTGGCCGCCATGGACTATCTGCGCCAGGGCATCCACCTGCGCGGCTATGCCCAGAAGAATCCCAAGCAGGAGTATAAGCGCGAGGCCTTCGAGATGTTCTCGGCCATGTTGGAGAGCATCAAGTCCGATGTGAGCGGGACCTTGTCGCGCTTGCAGTTGGCCGCGGAGGGTGCCGCGGTGCCCCCGCCCCCGCGGGAGGTGCCGGAACGGCAGTTCGAGTTCAAGCACGAAGAGTTCCATGGCCTGAGCAGCCCGGATGAGACCGATGAGGCCCAGGCCGGCCCAGCCGCCGCCCCGGAACAGCCCTATCGCCGTGAGGACCGCAAGGTGGGCCGCAACGAGCCCTGTCCCTGCGGTTCGGGTAAGAAGTACAAGCACTGCCACGGCCGGACGAGTTGACCACCTCCCGGAGGCTTTCCTCCTCCGGTACCTCGGGGGCTGCCTCCTGACGCGCATGGGTGTCATCCGCCTTCCGCGCTGAAGAAGCCGGCTGATGCTCTCGTGTTGGCGGAAGCCGACCCGGCAAGGCTGGGAACTCTTGGGTGATTTCTGAAATTGACTGGTTACAGGCCCCTGGCAAGGTGGATGGGCGATGAGTGACGAGCAGCTTCCCTTCGAGCGGGTCCCTGGCGTGCGGCTGGCCGCGGTGGCGGCGGGTATCCGCTATCCGAACCGTACCGACCTCTGTCTCCTGGAACTGGCCCCGGGTTCCGAGTGCGCTGCGGTCTTCACCCGCAACGCCTTCTGCGCCGCACCCGTCATCCTGGCGCGCCGCCATCTGGCCGCCGCCCCTCGCTATTGGCTGATCAATTCCGGCAACGCCAACGCCGGCACCGGTCCCCGGGGGCTGGCGGATGCCGAGGCCTGTTGCGCCGCCCTGGCCACCCTCGCGGCGTGCCGCGCGGAGGAGGTGCTGCCCTTCTCCACTGGCGTCATCGGAGAGCCCCTGCCGGTGGACCGCCTGGCCGCCGCCCTGCCCGCGGCCCTGGCCGCCCTGGACCCCGATGGCTGGCCGCTGGCCGCGCGGGCCATCATGACCACGGACACACGGCCCAAGCTGGTGTCGCGCCGCTTCGCCGTGGCGGCAGGGGAGGCGGTGATCACGGGGATCGCCAAGGGCGCGGGCATGATCCGGCCCGACATGGCGACCATGCTCGCCTTCTTGGCCACGGACGCGGCCCTGGACCCGGACCTCTTGCAGGCCTGCCTGGTGGAGGCCGTCGCCACCTCCTTCAATGCCATCACCATCGATGGCGATACCTCGACCAACGATGCCTGCGTTCTTGCCGCCACCGGGACCCTGGGGAACAGGCCCGTCGTGGAGGCCGATTCCGCCGATGGCCGGGCCTTTCGCCAGGCCCTAACGGCGGTTTGTCAGGAACTGGCCACGGCGATCGTCCGGGATGGGGAGGGCGCCACCAAGCTGGTGACCCTGGTGGTGGAGGAGGCCCTGGATGAGCCCGAGGCCCGCCGGGTCGCCGATACCATTGCCCATTCGCCCCTGGTCAAGACCGCCCTCTTCGCCTCCGATCCCAACTGGGGCCGCATCCTGGCGGCGGTGGGGCGGGCCGGTCTCGAAGCCCTGGACATCGACCGGGCACGCATCTGGCTGGGCGATACCCTCATCGTTCGCGACGGCGGCCGTGACCTCGGCTATACCGAGCAGGCGGGACGCGCCGCCATGGCGGGTGCCGAGATCGGCATCCGCGTCGCCCTGGGTCGCGGTCAGGCGAGCACCCGGGTCCTGACCTGCGATCTCTCCTACGACTACGTCAAGATCAACGCTGAGTATCGCACCTGACCCTCCCCGCCCGTCTCCCTAACCCCGGGGATGTCCATGAACGTATCGCAGAAGATCCCACCACTCAGCCTGGCGCGCCAGGTGGGCCTGAGCCTGTTGGCCTTTATTCTGTTCAGTCTGGGGATCACGCCGCTGGCCGAGGCGGTACCCAAGCAGATCATCATTCTGCGCCATGGCGAGAAGCAGAACGACTATCGGCTGTGCGCCATCGGTCAGCAACGCTCGCTGGCTTTAGAGGCCAACTATCTGGGCAAGGGCGCGGCCAACAGCCTCTTTCCCGCCGGGACCGGTCCGGATGGCATTTTCGCGATCACCCTGCATACCCTGGAACTGGCCAGCCCCCTGGCGCAAAGCTGGAGCTTGCCGATTCAGCTATATTCCGTGGCGCCGCTGCCGGACATGAGCAAGCGGGAATTTACCCTGCAACTGAACCAGCGCACCCAGCAGGCCGCGCGGGACCTGCTCAACCACCCGAACTGGGAGGGCAAAACCTTGGTGATGGTCTGGGAGCATGACCATATCGCCAACCAGCAGCTCGAAGAGTCGTTTCCGCACGAGAAGATCACCTTGCGTCAGTTGCTCAACCTCGACAAGCTGCCGAGCACGGCACAGGTTCCGCACACCTGGTTTGGCGATAACTACGACTATTTCTGGATTGTCGATTACGGCACGCCGGGCTCGGATGTGCCGACGGGCTTCACCGTGCACAAGCAGGTATTCCCGAAGCCCTATCAAGCCCTCCCGAGCAACGATTGGGGCAAGCCGGAGAAATTGCCTAAAGCTAGCGGTTGCATCCATTAGGAAAAGGCTGATTAATTCACTTCCGGTCACATTTCATGTTTATAATCAGTCGATTAACGATTTTTATCCGATTTAATCAGCAGATCCTTAGGCATGAACGTTGTTTGAAATCTCAATCAAGTTCATGTCTGGGTCCCGGAAATAAACGGAAAGAATTGGACCTGTCGCGCCAGTGCGTTGGACTGGCCCTTCAATTACCGCGACATGGCACAAAGCAAGGTGGTGAACCACTTCTGGCAGGGGGACTGACGTGATGAAGCACAAATCGGCTGAGCCAGGCGTTGGATTCTGAGCCTTGGGTTCGAACTCCCGCTTGTGCTGATGCAGGTTGATCTTTTGGCTGCCAAAAGACAAGGCGTTGCGATTGCCAGCGAAAGTAACGACCTCCATGCCGAGGACGTTTGAATAGAAGGCTGCCGTGGCCTCGATGTCTTTGACGGTCAGAACCAAGTGATCGAGGCTGTCAATTTTCATGGACGGTGAGATGGCGATTTTGATGCGGAAGCTGGCGCTGGATCTGGAGATGGAGCTGGAGTTGAAGATGGAGCTGAGAAAAAGGGAAATTTTTCACCAGATCTCAGGGGCTTCGCCAGCTGTCAGAGGCTATGAAAAACCCCCATAAGCAGGATGCAGGGAATCTTCAAGCATAACGAGATAGCTGGTCTGAGGTTGAGAAGAAACGGAATTTTTCACCTGCTTTCAGGTGCGGGAGGAGCGGGCGGCCTTTTCGGCGATGCCCGAGAGGCCGAAGCGGCGGTCCAGTTCGGCGAGGACCTGCTCCGGACCCAGGCCCTGCTGGGCCAGCAGGACCAGGCAGTGGAACCAGAGGTCGGCGATCTCGGCGGTGAGGCGGACGGGGTCACCGTCCTTGGCCGCCATGACGGTCTCAGTGGCCTCTTCGCCAATTTTCTTGAGGATGGCGTCCAGCCCCTTGCCGTAGAGGCGAGCGACATAGGAATCGTCCGAATCGGCCTGCTTGCGGGCCTCCAGGACTTGCGCCAGGCGGATGAGGATGTCGCTCATGTATGGCCCCCATGGCTTCGGCGGGTGGCGGCTGGTCTTTCAATGGCCATAAATGGCCTCCGGGTCCTTCAACACGGGCTCGATCACCTCCCAGTCACCCTCCCGCAATTCGCGGAAGAAACAATGATGCCGGCCGGTGTGGCAGGCGATGCCGCCCTTCTGTTCCACCTCCAGGAGGATGACATCGGCGTCGCAGTCCAGGCGGATGGCCTTGACGATTTGTTCATGGCCGGAGCTTTCGCCCTTGTGCCAGAGTTTGCCGCGGGAGCGCGACCAGTAGACGGCGTGGCCGGTTGCCCGGGTCGCGGCCAGGGCCTCGCGGTTCATCCAGGCCATCATCAGGATGGTGCCGCTGTGGCTCTCCTGGGCGATGGCGGGGACCAGACCCTGGTCATTCCATTTGATGGCGTCAAGCCATTGTTCTGCCATAGGGGTTTTCCATGTGGTTGATGGGGGAAAGAAGGGCGGGACCGGTGGGGGCTGGGCAGGATAGGGTTAGCCCGACAGGCTTCCAAGATTTCATGTCTTTGCCCCCCGGAATGCCAAACCCCGAGGTGATGGGGTGGCTGACCGGCAGGGGCATCGGGGCAAGGGCAATTGCTCGGGCAAGGGCCAAGGCCCGGTCCCGGGCTGAGAGCTTGTGAATAGTCCGTTTCTGCCCAGCGAAAGACGTGCTGTCCCCTTGTTATTGAAAATCTCACGAAGCCTGATCAGGAGTTTTTTTCACAATCCCTAAAGTCATCAGGGCCAGATCAGCCAGCCGCCAACTCGTCGGCCAGGCGCTGGCCCGCCGCGAAATCCAGGGTGCCTTCATAGATGGCGCGGCCGGTGATGGCGGCGGTGATGCCACTGGCGGCCACCGCGCACAGGGCGCGAATGTCATCCAGATGGGTGATGCCACCGGAGGCGATGACGGGAATGCGGATCGCCGCCGCCAGGGCGCGGGTGGCCTCCACGTTCGGGCCCGTCATCATGCCGTCGCGACCGATGTCGGTATAGACGATGGCGGACACCCCATCGTCCTGGAAGCGCCGCGCCAGGTCGGCGACCCGATGGTCGGTGATCTCGGCCCAGCCCTTGATCGCAACCTGCCCCTCCTTGGCATCCAGGCCGACGATGATCTGGCCGGGAAAGGCCCGGCAGGCTCGGGCGACGAACTCAGGCTCCTTGACCGCCTGGGTGCCAATGATGCACCACTGAACTCCGGCCTCCAGATAGGCGGCGATGGTGGCCTCGTCACGGATGCCACCGCCGACCTGGATGGGCAGGTCGGGATGAGCGGCGGCGATGGCGCGGATGGCGGCCCCGTTGACCGGTTCTCCGGCGAAGGCGCCGTTGAGGTCCACCAGGTGCAGGCGGCGGGCGCCGGCGGCGACCCATCGACCGGCCATCTGGACCGGGTCATCGGCGAATACCGTCTCGTCATCCATGCGCCCCTGGCGCAGGCGGACGCAGCGGCCGTCCTTGAGGTCGATGGCGGGGATCAGGAGCACGCTAACACCTCCCGGTTAAGTTCGGTCTCATGGTGAAAATTCAGGCAGGGAACCTGCCCAAGCTGGGACCCTGGACCCTGCCCGGGAGGGGGGTGCCGAAGTCTCCACCGAGATGAAGAGGCCCGGGCCGCACAACCTGCACCCCGATGTCGCGCGGGTAGGGTGCTTTCCAACCCCGCGGTGCTTGTGGGGCTTTGGCTGACCGCACCCAGGAATCAATGACGTGATTTGCCCCCCGTAGGGCTTGTGGCCCGACCTAGGGTTCTGATGCTGTGACGCTGGCCACTTCACGAGTGGGCGCGAGCTGGCCATGGGTCACAGGACGCCCTTGGTGGAGGGTGTCACCGCGCCGAGACGCGGGTCCGGTTCCACGGCCATGCGCAGGGCGCGACCGAAGGCCTTGAAGATGGTCTCGGCCTGGTGATGGGCATTGATCCCACGCAGGTTGTCGATGTGCAGGGTCAGGGCGGCGTGATTGACCAGGCCCTGAAAGAATTCCTGAAACAGGTCCACGTCGAAGCCGCCAATCATGGCGCGGGTATAGGCGACCTGGTAGGTCAACCCCGGTCGCCCCGAGAGGTCGATCACGACCCGCGACAGGGCCTCGTCGAGGGGGACGTAGGCATGTCCATAGCGGCGGATGCCCTTTTTGTCGCCGAGGGCCTTGGCCAGGGCCTGGCCCAGGGTGATACCGATATCCTCGACTGTGTGGTGTGCGTCGATGTGCAGATCGCCAACCGCCTCGATCTCCAGGTCGATCAGGCCATGGCGGGCGACCTGGTCCAGCATGTGCTCCAGGAAGGGAACCCCGGTACTGAAGCGGGACTGGCCCGAACCATCGAGATCGACCCGGACGCGGATCCGGGTTTCCAGGGTATGGCGCTCGATCTCGGCGCGGCGGGGGAGAAGGGTAGGGGTCACGGAGAGGTACGGCACGGATTGGAACAAAACCTGAGCGCCTATTTAACCATAGCCAAGCCTGCTCTGGCAGCCAGGCCTGAGAGCTTGTGAAAAATCCGTTTCATTTCAGCCTCGGAGTCGCTAAATCGTTGTTATCGAGAACTCCCAGGTGCATGAGCAGGAGGTTTTTTTACAGCCTCTGTGCGGGAGGTGGCGAGGGGACTGTGCCGCCGATATCACTTTGGAGATACTTGAGCATATTAGAATCTTCTAATAATCTATTCACCCATGGACGGCGCAACCAAGACGCCGCCATCTAGCTGCCAAGATCAACCTTAAGTTGGAGAAACATGATGAAAAAGCTTGCCACTGCCGCCGCTATCGCCGCCCTGCTGGGTGCCTCCGCCTCTGCTTCCGCCTTCTGGGGCGGCCCAGGCTGGGGTGGCCCGGGTTGGGGTAACGGCGGAAACGACTGGTGGAACGACATGTTCGGTGACGGCTACGGTGACTTCAGCATGAACATGTCCGGTGGCGGACGTGGTTGGGGCCGCGGTTACAACCGTTATCGTGACAATTATGGCTACGGCTACGGCCCCTACTGGGGTGGCCCCTATGGCTACGCCCCCTACGGCGCGCCCTACGCCCCCTATGCCCCGCCCGCTCCTCCGGCAGCCCCCGCCGCTGAGGCCAAGTAAGCCCCCACCGGCGCTAGTCGCCGGTTTAGCAAGGAATCAACGCGCACAGGGAGGTGCTTGTCCAAGCTTGCCCCTTTGGGCGTCGGCGGAGGCTGGTAAGCATCAAGCGGTAGCAAGCTTCCTCTGTCGACGTCCACTCTTCTCCCCTCCCGCGATTTAATTGGCACAGGCAGTGCCCCTGGGGTCCGGAGATGGCCCGCTGCCAGCCGGCAAGGAACCCCTCTTTGGCCGGAAGCTCATGGCAAAGTTATTGCTTTTCATGAGGGTAGCTCATTCTCTACATGACAGTAAGCCCACCGGCTCAGCCGTGAAAATCCAGGATTTCATGGGAAGGACGGGAGTCTAGCTTTCCAGCCAGAAGGTCACTGGACCCTCATTGACCAGACTCACCCGCATGTCGGCCCCAAAGCGCCCCATCGCGACCTGGGGGTGTGTCGCGCGCGCCTTGACCAGGAGCCAATCGAACAGGCGTTGCCCCTCTGCGGGCGGGGCGGCGGGCGTGAAGCTGGCGCGGGTACCCTTGCGGGTGTCCGCCGCCAGGGTGAATTGGGGGACCAGCAAGAGGCCACCCCCCATCTCCCGGAGACTCAGGTTCATGCGCCCGGTGGCATCGGGAAAGACCCGGTAGCCCAAGAGACGTTCCAGCAGGCGCTCCGCGCGGCGTTCGTCATCCCCCCGTTGGACCCCCACAAGGACCAGCAGGCCCGGGCCAATGGCGCCCACCACTTCCCCGGCGATGGTCACCTGGGCCGCCGAGACCCGTTGCAGGAGACCGATCATCGTCGATTCATGGCTGATGGAAAAGCTGGGCAAACCGGTCCGTGGCCGCTACCAGGGCGGCGGAAATCCCCGGTTCGAAGGCTGAATGCCCCGCATCCGGGACCACCACCAGTTCCGAGCCGGGCCAGGCCTGATGCAGTTCCCAGGCCGAGCGCAGGGGGCAGATCAGATCGTAACGCCCCTGCACGATGACCCCGGGAATGCCTTGCAGCCGGTGCGCGTTCCGCAGGAGTTGATCGGGTTCAAGAAAGGCCTGATGGGTGAAGTAATGACTCTCGATGCGGGCCAGGGCCAGGGCGAAGTGGGCGCCGGCGAAATGGTGCTGGATGTCGGGATTGGTCAGGAGGGTGGAGGTGCGACCCTCCCACACCGACCAGGCCTTGGCGGCGGCGAGTCGGGCGATCTCATCGTCGCCGGTGAGACGGCGGTGGTAGGCGCTCACCAGGTCGCCGCGTTCCGCGACGGGGATGGGGGCGAGGAAGTCGCGCCAATAGTCGGGAAAGACCCAACTGGCACCCTCCTGATAGAACCAGGCGATCTCCGCCGATCGACAGAGAAAGATACCGCGCAGGACCAGGGCGCTAACCCGCTCCGGGTGGGTCTAGGCATAGGCCAGGGCCAGGGTTGAACCCCAGG
>Ga0116141_10003406_pt1 | contig 13484 bp, 16 predicted proteins | sample AD_UKC097_MetaG_FD_89744 | JGI IMG/M metagenome (GOLD analysis project Ga0116141, IMG submission 89744) | Active sludge microbial communities of municipal wastewater-treating anaerobic digesters from USA - AD_UKC097_MetaG | ecosystem: Engineered > Bioreactor > Anaerobic > Digestate | place: USA... | reverse complement strand
GATGAATCGCCCACGATCAAGAGTTTCGTAATCGTTCCGGACGAGCCGTTCCACTTCGACACGGGCCAGTTCGTCGAGCTGACCCTGCCCGGCGAGGGCGAGGCGCCGTTCACGCCGTCGTCATCGCCGGCCGTGACCGAGCAAATGGAGATCACCATCATGAAAGCCGGTCGCGTTACGACGTTGCTCCACGAGTGCCAGAAGGGCCAGCCGGTCGGCATTCGCGGACCGTACGGGAGCGGCTACCCCGTAGACGAATTCGTGGGAAAGCACGTGTACATCGTCGGCGGAGGCGTCGGCCTGGCCCCGATTCGGTCGCTGTTTCTGACGCTCGTCGATCGCATCCAGGATTTCAAATCCGTCGTCTGCCGATTCGGGGCGAAAACGCCCGAGGATTTCATCTACAAGAACACCCTCTTCGGCGCCTGGCAGAAGCTCAAGGGCGTAGAGATCAAGCTGACGGTCGATAAGGCCAACGGGGACTGGGACGGGCACGTCGGCGTGGTCACAACGATCCTCAATCGCAAAGACGTGGATATCGACAGCGCCATCGCCGTCGTCTGCGGCCCGCCGATCATGATGAAGTACGTCACGGTCAGCCTGCTCGACTTCGGGTTCGATCCCGGCAGGATCTACCTGTCCATGGAGAAGAACATGAGCTGCGGCGTGGGCAAATGCGGGCACTGCATGCTCGGCAAGTATTACGTCTGCAAGGATGGACCTGTCTTCACCTTCGACCAGGTGAGCAAGTACCCGAATATCTGGGAATAGCGTGGAATGCGGGAGTGACATGTCTGCAAAACTGATTATCGACCTTGCGAAGACACAGCCGCAACGGCAGTCGCACGTCCAATGCTCGTACAAGCACCACCCGGACAACCGGGGGTTCGATGCGGTGCTGGAGATGGTACGCTTCTCGCTGATCTGCCGGCGGTGCGAGAGCGCTCCGTGCGTGGTCGCCTGTCCGCGGGGCGCCTTGGAGAAGGTCCCCACAGGCACGAACGGCGACCGCGTGCTCAAGCGGGCGAACATGCTCTGCACCGGATGCGGCACCTGCTCGCTCGCCTGTCCGTTCGGGACCGTCTATGACGACCTGATGCCGTTTTCGAGCAGCGTGTGCGATGTCTGCAAAGGCCGGCTCGGACCCGATGAGAAACCCCTGTGCGTTCGGACCTGCGAAGACGGCAGCATCGACTACGCCGAGGCCACGCCGGACGGTGATCTGGTCGAGGTCGCCGAAGATATCCTGGTCCGGGTCGCGGAGGGCAGCACATGGAGGCCGTTCCTGAAGAACCGGCAGGAGGCCCGCAAATGATCGATGCGATGCAAAACGTGTTTTGGATTCTGGTCTTCCCGGGCTTCGTCTTCACGCTGGCCGTGGGCCTGCTCGCCTCTTGGCTGGTCCGCAAGGTCGGCGCCCTGGTGCAATACCGCGTGGGCCCGCCGGTCTATCAGCCGGCGGTGGACGTAATGAAGCTGATGGGCAAGGAGATCCTGATTCCTCAAGATGCTCATCGAGCGACCTTCGTCCTGGCGCCGCTCGTCGGCTTCTCAGGTGTCCTGTTGCTCTCAACGGTGCTTTGGCTCGCGACGGCCGGAATCGACTACGTGGGCGATGTCGTCGTCGCGATGTACTTGATGGTCTTCCCATCATTGGCCCTGATCCTGGGCAGTAGCGCCAGCGGCAGTCCCCATGCGGCCATCGGGGCCGGCCGGGAGATGAAGCTCGTCCTGAGCTATGAGCTGCCGCTGGTCCTGGCGATCCTCGTGGTCATCATCAAGACGGCCGGACGGATCGCGCCGGGAGAGCAACTGACCCTGGCCGCCATCGCTCAGCATGCCCCGGTCCTGAGCATCTCGGGGGCCCTGGCGTTTCTGGTGGCCCTGCTGTGCGTGCAGGCCAAGCTCGGATACGTGCCTTTCGACATCGCCGAGTCCGAAGCCGAGCTCGCCGGCGGCGTCATGATCGAGTACTCGGGCGCTCTGCTCGGCGTCTGGAAGCTGATGCAGGCGATGATGCTGGTCGCCCTGCCGTTGTTTCTGGTCGTCGTGTTCCTCGGCGGCATCGACGCATCGGGTCTGTCGCTGCTGTGGGGCATCGGCAAGTTCGTGCTGGTCCTGGTGCTGGTGATCCTGATCAAGAATACGAATCCCCGCGTGCGCATCGATCAGGCGATGCGATTCTTCTGGTTCTACTGCGGCGCCGTGCTGGCGGCCGCCGTGATTCTGGCATCGATCGGCAGCTACTGTGATATTGCGTGGCTTTAGGTGAGCCCATGGATTGGAGACTGTGGTCGTTGAAGAAGTCGATCTGGGTGTTTCACGTCAATACGGGCGCGTGCAACAACTGTGACATCGAGATCGTGAACCTGCTGACGCCGAAGTTCGACGTGGAGCGCTTCGGGATGAAGCTGGTCGGTTCGCCCCGGCACGCCGACGCCTTGCTCGTGACGGGCGGCGGCACCCGGCAGGCCGCGATACGCCTGCGAGAAGTCTACCGGCAGACGGCCAAACCCTGCGTCGTGTTCTGCATGGGCGCGTGCGCCTGCGGGATGGGCATCTTCGAGAAGGGCTACCACATGGCCGGGCCGATAGACAGCATCGTGCGCCAAGTCGATCCGCACGCGATCATCGCCTACGTACCGGGGTGCCCGCCGAAGCCGGAGGCGATGATCGCAGGCGTAGTCAAGGCGCTCGGCGTCCTGCAACCGAAAGAGAAATATGCAACCGAACGAATTGGACAACCTGTTGTCGCCGATCCGCGATAAGCTCACAGGCATCGAACGCAAGAGCGACACTCGCGTGTTCCTGCCTTGTGAAGCCGAGCATGTCTCTGAGATCTGCCGGTTCCTGTTCGAGGATCTCGGACTGCGGTTCGTGATCTCGACGGGCATCGACGCCCAGGACTGTTTCGAAGTTCTGCACCATTTCTCGGACGACGAATCGGGCTGCTTCGTGACGGTGAAGGCCTTCATTCGCGACCGCGAGGCCCCCGTACTGGACTCGATCACGCCGGTGATTCCCGGCGCCGAGTGGATCGAATGCGAGATGCATGATCTGCTGGGCATCGAGTTCCGGAACCATCCGCATATGCGGCGATTGATTCTGAGCGACGACTGGCCCGACGGCGTCTATCCCCTGCGGAAGGAAATCCGGACATGAGAGAATCATTACGACAACCGGTGTTGGCGGTCGGACCGTTCCATCCACTTCAGGAGGAAATGGAATTCTTCCAACTGACGGTGGATGGCGAGAAGGTGACGGATATCAACGTCCGGATCTCCTATAACCATCGCGGGATCGAGAAGCTCAGCGAGACATTGCAGTTCGACCAGGTGCCGTACCTGGTTTCGCGCGTGTGCGGGATCTGCTCGGCGTCACACCCGCTGGCGTATGTCCAGGCCGTAGAGGAGATCGCCGGGGTCAAGCCGCCGGAACGAGCCCTGTACGTGCGAACGATTATCAACGAGCTGGAGCGTATTCACAGCCATTTGCTCTGGGTCGGCCTCGCAGGTCACTTCATCGGCTACGACACCGTCTTCATGTGGGCGTGGAAGTACCGCGAGCCCGTGCTCGATCTGCTCGAAGAGATCACGGGCAATCGGAACAACTACGGCAATGTGAAGGTGGGCGGCTGCCGGGAGGATATCCCCGACGAGCTGATCCCGAAAGTCCTTGCGGAACTGGACAAGATCGAGCAAAAGACCGAGATGTTGACCAAGGCCGTGCTGGACGACCCGGTTCTGCACGCGCGGCTCAAAGGGGTCGGGGTTCTGACCAAGGAGGACGCGGTCAAGTACGCCGTCACGGGCCCGACGGCCCGCGGCAGTGGCGTCGCCATCGACGTCCGGCATGACGACCCGTACGCCGCATATGCGGACCTGGACTGGAAGGTGATCAGCCTGCCCGAGGGAGACGTGTTCGCCAAGGCAGCGGTCCGTCTGCTGGAGACCCTCGAAGCGGTCAAGATAATCCGCCAGGCCCTGAGACAGCTTCCCACCGGACCCGTGGCCGTCGAGGTCAAGGAAATCCCGGCGGGCGAAGGCTGCGGACACGCTGAGGCGCCGCGAGGCGAGACCTTCCACTACGTCCGCAGCGACGGCGGCAATCGACCTGTCCGCCACAAGATCCGCGCGCCCAGCTACGTCAACGTGCCTTCCTTCAAGGCCTCGTGCATCGGGCAGGACATCGCCGACGTGACGCTGACGCTGGCCGCGGTCGATCCCTGCTACAGTTGCACGGAGCGCATCGCCGTTGTGGATGGTCACAACACAGTGCTCCGCAACTATGAAGAACTGCTGCGGCTCAGCCGCGAGAAGACCGCATACATCCAGAGAGAGCTCGGCGCGCCGCCGATGAAGTTGGAGGATTGCTGAGTTGGACAGAATCCTGCTATATCCCGTATTCGTGCCCTTGCTGGCCGGCTTCGTTCTGGTGTTTCTGCCCAGGCGCGCGACCGGCCTGTTCAAGCTGGTCACATTGGTGGCCGCCCTTCTTGTCTTCGTGCTCTCGATACGGATCTTCCTGTCGGGCGAGGGAGCCTACAGCCGGCCCGTACTGGATATCGGCGATTTCCGAATGGACCTGCTGTTGCAGAGCACGCCGCTCGGTTCGTTCATCCTGATGTTCGCGATGGGCTTCGGCCTGTTGATTACCCTGTACTCGCTGGGCTCACGGGCGCCGATCGCGCGCGCCAACGAATACTACGGCTCCATCCTGCTCGCCATCGGCGGCTCGGCCGGAATCCTGCTCTCGAACCATCTGCTGTTTCTGCTGGTCTTCTGGGAGATCGTAACGGCCTCGCTCTACATCCTCATCACGACGGGGGGCAAGCAGTCGAACTTCGCCGCGACGAAGAGCTTCGCCATGATCGGGGCTTCCGACGCCGGTTTTCTTCTGGGCATAGCGATGGTCTGGGTCCTTTCAGGCACGTTCGCCATCTCGCAGATCAACCTGCCAACCACGTCCTCGTTGCCGATCATCGCCTTCTTGCTTCTGGTCGTGGCGGCGATCACCAAGGCCGGTGCAATGCCGCTGCATACGTGGCTCCCTGCCGGCGGGGAACACGCCCCGCCTTCGGTAATGGCCCTGCTGCCCGCGGCACTCGACAAGCTGCTCGGGATCTACCTGCTCGTCCTCGTCGTCACCCGGATGTTCGTGCTCCAGCCGGGCGCCCTGACCATCGTACTGGCGGCGATCGGAGCAGCTACGATCGTGATCGCCGTGATGATCGCGATGGTGCAGCACAACCTCAAGAGACTGTTGTCCTACCACGCCGTCAGCCAGGTCGGCTACATGATCCTCGGCATCGCCACGCTGACACCTGTCGGCATCGCGGGCGGCCTATTCCACATGCTGAACAACGCCATCTACAAGTGTTGTCTGTTCCTCTGCGGGGGCGCGGTCGAGGAAGCGACCGGAACGGCGGAGCTGGACGAACTCGGCGGATTGGGCCGGAAGATGCCGCTGACGTTCGCCGCCTGCCTGATCGCGGCACTGAGCATCTCCGGCATACCCCCCCTGAACGGGTTCGCGTCCAAGTGGATGGTGTACCAGGGTGTCGTGCAGATGGGCGGAACACCGGACGCGACCGGCGCCGCTTTGTGGCCCCTGTGGCTGGTTGCCGCCATGTTCGGAAGCGCCCTGACGCTGGCCTCGTTCGTGAAGATCCTGCACTCGGTTTTCTTCTCCCGCCTGCCGGACCGCCTGAAGGCAGCGACCGAGGTATCACCGCTCCAGACATTCCCCATGCTGGTGCTCGCAACCTTGTGCGTGTTGTTCGGCGTGTTCTACTGGGCGCCGTTGCGGTGGTTCATCTTCCCCGGCCTGGGCATCACGGAAGGCTCGGCGATCTTCATCGGCAACTGGAACTCGACGCTGGCCACCGGCCTGCTGCTCGTCGGGATCGCGATCGGAGTCGCCGTGCTGGGGGTTGCCTCGTTCGCCCGCAAGGTGCGGGAGGTGCCCACCTGGACCTGTGGCGAGATACAATCCAACGACCAGATGATTGTCCCCGGCACGCACTTTTACAAAGGCGTGTCGGCCATGGGCGGCCTGAGGCAAATGTATACAGGCCAGGAGAGAGGTTATTTCGACCCGTACAACCAGAGCGGCAAGGCGGGCCTGGCGGTCACCGGCATGCTGCGGTGGCTGCACAGCGGCGTCCTGCCCGTCTATCTGACCTGGGTGACGGTGGGACTGCTCATCGTCTTGTTCGTCATCTGTGACATCTTGTGAGGCGTATCGGGATGGCCCTGTTCTACATTCTGCTGTTGTTCATAATTATCGCGGCGATCATCGCCGTGGAGACGAGGAACTTGCTCAGCTCGGTGATCTGTGTCGGTGCGATCGGGTTCGGCGGCTCCCTGATGTTCCTGTTCCTGCGGGCCCCCGATATCGCGATCACCCAGATCGTCGTAGAGGTGCTCGGCCTGATTATCCTGATCCGGGCGACGATCTCTCGGGACCTCACGTTCATCTCCGGCGACCGCGAGTTCTTCGGCACGGTCGTGTCGGTCGTCATCATCTTCGTGATCTTCGTGGCGGGGATCCGCGTGTTCGACGCCATGCCGCAGTTCGGTGTTCCGGTGTTCAGCCACGTGCAGGACACCGCCTCCGAGGCCTACATCAGCCGCGGCCTGCAGGACACCGGCGTGACGAATCTCGTCACGTCCGTGTACCTCGACTACCGCGCCTATGACACGCTGGGAGAAGCGACGGTGCTCTTCACCGCGATCCTCGGCGCCATGGTGATCCTGCGGGACAAAAGCCGCAAGCGAATCGAGGAGCCCGACGTATGAAAGGAATGACCGTCATCGTCAAAACAGTGAGCAGTTGGGTGAAGATGCTCATCTTCCTGTTCGGGATTTACATCATTCTGTTCGGGCATCTCAGCCCGGGCGGCGGGTTCGCCGGCGGCGTCATTCTGGCCTCCTCCTATGTGCTGCTGATGCTCGCCTTCGGGCGGGAACTCGTCGAGCGGAACCTGCCCTTGCCGCTTGCATCGAGGCTCGACTGCCTGGGTGCATTTCTCTTCGCCCTGCTCGCCATCCTCGGGCTCATCGTGGGCGGCGTGTTCTTCGTCAATTTCCTATACCAGAAGTATCTGCCGGGAAGCACGTTCCATCTCGTCAGCGGTGGAACGATTCCCCTGTCGAATATCGTCATCGTACTGAAAGTCGGTGCATCGCTGTTCCTGGTGATCTTCATGCTGTCCCGGTTCCGGTACGACTCGAAGGGCCCGGCTGAGAAGCTCGCATCCGACCCGACCATCGGGGCCAAGGAGTGACGCCATGCTCTATGCATTGTGTTTCCTGTTGTTCATGATCGGCCTGTACTGTGCCGTCGTGAAGAAGAACATGGTCAAGATCGTCATCGGGATCATGGTGATGGAGTACGCCGTCAACCTGCTGTTGATCATGCTGGGATACCGCCTCGGCGGTACGGCCCCGATCCTGGGCGGCGCCGACGCCGATGGCGTGACGAAGGTCGTGGCGGCCCAGTTTCTGGCCACCGTCGTCGATCCGTTGCCGCAGGCCCTGGTCCTGACCTCGATTGTGATCAGTCTCGGCTCGCTGGCCCTGATGATCTCCATCTGCATCCGGACCTACGCGAAGTACGGCACGTTCGACATCACAGAGATTAGGAGGCTGCGAGGATGAGCGCACCGCTGCCCGTATTCGTTGCAATCCCTCTGGTGACGGCCTTCGTGCTCCCCGCGCTGGGCGCGAGATTCAAATCGCTCGCCACGTTTCTGGCGAACCTCGCAACCATCGCGCTGCTCGTTCTGGCGGTGATGTCCGTCGGCCATCCGCAGGTCTATCAGGTGGGCGCGTGGTCGATCCCGCTCGGCATCAACCTCGTGCTGGACGGCCTCAGCTCGCTCATGTTGCTGGCCGTCGCGGTGGTGAGTGCAGCCGCCATGCTGTTCAGCGTTCGATACACCGAGCAGTACACGGCCAAAACAAAGTACCTGAGCCTGTTCCTGCTTATGGTGGCGGGCATGAACGGCGTGGTCCTCTCGGGCGACATCTTCAATCTCTACGTCTTTCTGGAGATCGCCTCCATCGCGTCCTACGCCCTCGTCGGGTTCGGCTGCGAGCACGAGGAACTGGAGGCGTCGTTCAAGTACATGGTGCTGGGAAGCATCGCTTCGGCATTCATCCTGTTCGGGATCGCCCTGGTCTATGGGAACACCGGCTCGCTGAATATGGCCTACATCGCCAAAGCCATCCAGGAGCTGGGTATGAATCCCGGCTTGGCCTTCGCGTTGAGCTTGTTCGTCGCCGGGTTCGGCCTGAAGGCCGCACTGGTCCCGTTCCACGCCTGGCTGCCCGACGCGCATCCCTCGGCCCCAGCGCCGATCTCGGCCATGCTCTCCGGCGTGCTCATCAAGGCGCTCGGCGTATACGCCCTGTCCCGGCTGATCTTCAACGTCTTCGGGGTCTCGGTCCCGGTGAGCTGGGTGCTGATCGCCCTGGGCGTCCTGAGCATGGTGATCGGCGTGTTCCTGGCGGTCGGACAGTGGGACTTCAAACGGCTGCTCGCCTATCACAGCATCTCGCAAATGGGATATGTCGTTCTCGGGATCGGAATCGGCGCCCTGATCCTGGCCCGGCAGGGCAACCCCCTGTGGGCCTCGCTGGCCATCCTCGGGGGCCTGTTCCACCTGGCGAACCATGCGGTCTTCAAGTCCCTGCTGTTTCTCACGAGCGGCTCGGTGGAGATGGCCACCGGCACCCGGCAGCTAAAACAGATGGGCGGGTTGATCGAACGGATGCCTTACACGCGGGCATCCTGCGCCATTGCCTCAGCGGCCATCGCAGGGGTACCGCCGTTCAATGGGTTCTGGAGCAAGATGATTCTCGTGGTTGCCGCGGTGCAGGCCCGCTTGTACGTGCTGGCCGCAGTCACCGTACTGGTCAGCTTGGTCACGCTGCTGTCGTTCTTGAAGGTTCAGCGGTACGTCTTTCTCGGTGAACTGCCCGAGAGTCTGCAAAACACACGAGAGAACAAAGGTTCGATGCTGTGGGCGATGGCGTTTCTGGCGGCGCTGTGCCTGTTCATGAGCCTGCTGGTACTGGTCCCTTCGCTGCGGAACCTGATCCTGCAGCCGGCCGTCGACACACTGCTCGCCGGCGTCGGCTATTCCGCAACGATAGTGAAATTGTAGCAGAAGGAGTCGTGGGATGCGACGATTGATCTATTTCGTGATCGCGCTTATCGTGTGGGTCCTGATCGCATGGCCGTTCGTGGACGGCCGGCTCGATCTGCAGATCGTCGTGGCCGGATTGATTGCCTCGTTCCTCGTTGCCATCCTGTTCCACGACATCCTGCCGAAAGAGCATCACGTGTTCATCTCGCCGGTGCGGGTGTTTTGGTTCCTGGTCTATATTCCCGTGTTCTTCTGGTACGTCATCCGGGCGAATCTGGACGTGGTCTATCGCGCCCTGCATCCGGCCATGCCGATCCGACCCGGAATCGTCAAGATCAAGACCAACCTGAAGACCGACTCGGCCATCACGGCCCTGGCGAACTCGATCACCCTCACGCCCGGTACGTTGACCGTCGATCTCACGGACGATGGCTATCTGTACATTCACTGGATCAATGTCAAAGCGGATGACGTGGAGCAGGCCACGCAGCTCATCGCGCAGCGGTTTGAATGGTTCCTGCACAAGATCTTCGAATGACCCGAGGTGCCTATGCAGATCCTGATGCAATCATTCTATCTCGGTTTGTGTGCGTGCTGCTTCATGTGCCTGTATCGAATCGGTCTCGGGCCGAGCGCCCCGGATCGGACGGTGGCCATCGATATCCTCGGCGTGATCGTCGTGGGGTTCTGCGCACTGCTGGGCCTGGCCACGGGGCAGGATTTCTATCTTACGGTCGCACTGGCCTGGGCGCTGCTGAGCTTCATCGGAACCATCGCCCTGGCGAAATTCCTGGAAGGCAGGAGCTTCGATGAGTGACGTGATCGGATACATGTTGATCGTTCTGGGCATTCTGTTCAATCTCTTCGGATGCATCGGCCTGGTCCGTTTTCCCGATGTCTACAACCGCCTGCAGGCGTCCACGAAGTGCGTCACGCTTGGGACCATACTACTACTGATCGGAGTGGCCCTCGCGAGCGGGTCGGGCGCGATGGCCGCCAAGGCAGTCGTCTGTGCCGTGTTCATTCTGGCGACTTCGCCGACGGCCGCTCATGCCATCGCCAAGGGCGCATACGCCTCCGGCGTCGCGCTGTGGGAGAAGACCATCGTGGACCGATACGGCGAGCACCTCAAGGAGAAGTCATAGTCCCGCATCGACGGCGGGGATGGGAGTGCACACGTGCGATACCCCAAACTGCGAGAACTGAAAGAAGCCGTCACGGCGGTTCTGTCGCCGCGATTCACGACCCGATTCCCGGCCGAGCCGTGCGTCGTTCCCGAGCGGTATCGAGGCAAGCCCCAGTTTGATCCGGATACCTGCGTCGGGTGCGGGGCCTGCGTCAACGTCTGTCCGACCGGAGCGCTGACCTTGGTCGATGATCCCGCCGGCGACCACGCGATGCGCCGGATCGTTCTGCGCTATGACACCTGCATCTTCTGCGCGAACTGCCACGACAGTTGCACGACGCAGAACGGGATCTCACTCTCGAAGGAGTGGGACCTGGCCGGACTGGACAGGCAGAGCATGATGGAAACGCACGAATACGAGTTGCAGCGGTGTGAACGGTGCGGCGCATCCATCGGGACGAAGAAGCATCTCACATGGCTCTGCGAGAGGCTGGGACCGCTGGCCTACGCGAATCCCACGCTGCTGCTCGCCAAGAGCGACGAGCTATCCCGCACGCGATCCGAACCAGGCCCGTCACGGGCTGCAGAAGTCCGGACGAGCGATTTCATGCGGATGCTCTGCCCGAAATGCAAGTACGATCTCAACATCCGGCTCTGACATCATGGCCGCGGACCCGCAGTTGTTGCAGTCCCTTGCCCAGTGGCACAACGCCAAGGCGGTGATTCTCGGGATCGGCAACGCGCTGAAAGGCGATGACGCCGCGGGGCCGCTGGTGTGCGAACGCCTGGCGGGCAGAGTGTCGGCGAAGGTGATCGACGCCGGAACCACCCCGGAGAACTATATCACCCCTATTCTGCGGGTCGCGCCGGATGTCCTGTTGATCGTGGACGCCATGGACTTCGGCGGCGAACCAGGACAGATGCGTGTGTGCACGCCCGACGAACTTCACCGATATGCCATCTCCACGCACGCCCTCTCTCTCCACCTGGCGATTGACATGATCCGCAGGGACACGAAGCTGGACGTACGCCTGATCGGAATTCAGGCGAACCGGATGAAGTTCGGCGATTCCCTCTCACCCGCCGTGCGGGACGCGGCGGCGATGCTGGCCGATACGCTCGCCGAACTATTCACACCCGCCGAGTAGCGAATGCGATCTACTCTGCAAAGTACTTCTCCACAATCCAGTCCGGCTGCCACTGGTCCGGCACGCGTTTTCGTCCCGTTAGATCGACGCGCTCGTAGGGTTTGCTCTCCGCAGGCAGCTCCAGCGTATCGCCAACCTTCGCCTGCCACTGTTTCATCAGCTTGAGGAGCCGTTGCACTCGGTCCGCGTATTCCGGGCGGTCGATCAAGTTAGTTTTCTCATATGGATCGTTCTGCAGATCGAACAACTGCATGTAGCTGATCTTCGGATAGCAGATCAGCTTCCATCGCTCGTCCCGCACGGCCCGTTGGATGTCGAGGAACGGCAGGAACACAGAGTCGCGAACCCGCGGCTTCTTCCCTTCCCACAGGGGCCGCAGACTCTCGCCTTCCAGGTCCGAAGGAGCCGGAATCCCGACCATGTCGCACAACGTCGGGAAGACATCCAGCAGGTAGGTGAAGGCCTGCGTGGATCGGCCCGGCGGAATGCCGGGACCCGTGAAGATCAGTGGGCAACGCATGCTGTGCTCGTACACGCTCTGTTTGCCCAAGAGCCCGTGGCTGCCCAAGGCGAGCCCCTGGTCGGCGGCGTAGATGATGATGGTGTTGTCCGCCTCGCCGATTTCTTGCAGGACATCGAGAATCCGCCCTATCTGGCCATCGAGGTGCGTGATCGCGCCGTAGTACTCCGCCAGTTGGTCGCGGATGACGGCCTCGGTCCGAGGCCAGGGAGCCAGGTTCTCGTCACGGCCTCCCTTCATCATGCCGTTGTCGAACGGATGCTGGGGAAGGAAGCTGGCCGGCAGAGGCGGCAGGTCGCGATAGTACATCTCGCGGAATGGTATCGGCGGCATCCGGGGATCGTGCGGCGCGGTGAACGCCACGTAGGCGAGGAAGGGCCTGGTCCCGTCCTGGCTCTTGAGGAACCGGATAGCCGCATCGGCAAACAACTCGCTGGAGAACTTCTCACCTGTGCGCTGCTCGGTCAGCTTTCCGTCCAGTCCCAGGTCCCGAACCGGCACCTTGGTATGGTCCGACATGCCGCCGAAGAAGATGTTCCGCCCGCGCTGGAAGGCGCGAAGCCAGGAGGCTTGGCCGTTGTGCCACTTTCCTGTGCCGAACGTGACGTAGCCGTGTTTCTGCAGCAGCTCGGGAAACAGCATGGTGCCTTTGAGCGAAACCGTGTCGATGCGGAACCACGTCTTACCGCTCATCAACATGGCCCGGCTGGGCATGCAGACGGCGCCGCTGTTGCCTCCGAAGCAGTAGTTGTTGCGAAAGACAACGCCGGACGCCGCCAGCCGGTCCAGGTTCGGCGTCTGGATGCCCGGATTGCCCAAAGCGGCGATGGTGTCCGCCCGCTGGTCGTCCGCGAAGAGGAACAAGATGTTCGGCTTGCGCGTCCCGGTCGCTCGCAATACGCGTGGACAAAACGCCAGCGCCGCTCCCGACGCCAGGAATCTCAGAAAGCCGCGTCTATTCATATGCTGTACTCCCCAATGCCTTTGGGTTCTCCCTGTCGGTGGTTCATGTTATCACCTCCACGGGCCCCATTCAAGTCGCGTTACCATCTGCCCGCTCGCCGCCTAATACCTATGAAGGCAAATACATGAACCGACAGGTTCGGGAGAACAAGATATGAAAACGACACTGCTGACTATCCTCGTTCTGGTGGGAACTCTCGCTCTGAGCGGCTGCGTGGTCGCCACATACGATGGACCGTACCATGCGAGACATCCGCGCGTTTTTCGTGGCCCTCCGGGACCGGTCGTCGAGGTGATCGAAGTCCCAGGACCTCCTCCGGGACCGCGCCCGTATCCTCGTCATCCGTATCATCCCCGGCCACACCCGTGGTAGCGACCAACGGCCCGTCTTTGTTGCTTTCACCGAGCCGGGACGTTTGATACAATCGCGGGACGCCTCGGAGCACCAGTGACACTGAACTACCGAGGCCCCATGATCTGAAGCAATCCGTCACGGAAGGAGAAAGCAACGATGCAGAAGTGGTCCCTCATCTGCTATGGCCTCGCAGTCTCACTCGCCACCACCAGCCCGAG
>Ga0116141_10003403_pt1 | contig 13491 bp, 10 predicted proteins | sample AD_UKC097_MetaG_FD_89744 | JGI IMG/M metagenome (GOLD analysis project Ga0116141, IMG submission 89744) | Active sludge microbial communities of municipal wastewater-treating anaerobic digesters from USA - AD_UKC097_MetaG | ecosystem: Engineered > Bioreactor > Anaerobic > Digestate | place: USA... | reverse complement strand
CACAGCCCGAGAATATGGCAAGATACGGGCAATCCTGTAATACCGCTTCCTCACAATGTCGAAATATGGCATAGTGAGAGTGTTATGCTAACGGGTTATGTCCATCCTGATTACGCCAAGTCGCTCGCGGCGTACGGCACGCCTCGGGAGATGCCGCGCTGTGGGGGTTGGGTCCTCGAGCGCCCGATCCCCGATTCGCCCTACAGGGACGCCATGGGGTGCTATCCCCTGTTCGCGTGTCAGGACTGGTCCGCTTTGCAGGCCGATCTCGACGATCTCGCTTCGGATCTGGTGTCGATTTGCCTCGTTCCCGATCCGTTCGGAGACTACACGGAGACCGGGCTTCACGGCTGTTTCCCAGACCGGACGATCCTCTTCAAGGAGCACTACGTGCTCGATACGCACGGCCCGATCCGGGAGGCAGTCAGCAAAGACGCCCAGCGAGATGCGCGGGCCGCACTGCGGCAGGTGGTCGTCGAGGTGTGCTCCGACCCGAGCACTCACCTTGACGATTGGGTTCGACTCTATGATTGCCTGATCGAGAAACACGATCTGAAGGGTATTCACAGATTCTCACGGGAAATCTTCCTCGAACAGATGCGCGTCCCCGGTTTCGTGATGTTTCGTGCGACCCACGGATTGGACACGGTCGGGATGATGTGCTGGTTCGTCCAAGGCGACGTAGTCTACAGTCACCTGGCCTGCTCGGATTCGATCGGCTATGACTTGCGGGCGTCGTATGCCTTGTATTGGTCCGCCATCGAGTACTTCACCGGCAAAGTGCGATGGATCAACTTCGCGGGGCCGGCCGGCACGCATCGGGACAGCCAGGATGGGCTCGCGAAGTTCAAGCGGAAATGGTCCTCCGGGACAAGACCGGCCTATTTCTGTGGCCGCATCTTCCAGCATGACCGTTATGACGAACTCACGAAAGCCGCAGGCATCCGAGACACGGATTATTTCCCTGCCTATCGATGCGGGGAATTCCGCGCTTCGTCCGCCGGCCAGAGCCTGGCACACGGGGCAAACCGATAGACGCGGGCAGACTCGTCGGCGGTACCCCCCCCTCACAGGTTCTCGTTGAGCATCTTCTTCGTGCGCAGAATATGGTGGTAGTGCTGCGCGAAGCGGTGGGCTTCGTCGCGGACGTATTGCAGGAGCTTTCGGACGGGCGAATTGGCGGGCAGCTTCACCGGCTGCGAGCTGCCTTGGAGATAGATCTCCTCCTCGCGCTTGGCGATCGAAGCCATCTTCGTGTGCGGCATGTCCACGCCGGACTCCCCCGCCGCGACCGCCTCGGCGATCATGCCCTGCAGTGCAGTCTCGGCGGCGTGTAAATGGCCCAGGCCCCCGTCGATCAGGATCAGATCGGGCCAGAGTTCCTCGCCTCGCAGGGCGTACTTGTAGCGCCGGCGGACGACCTCTGCGATCATCGCGTAGTCGTCGATGCCCTTGACGGTCCTGATCCGGAACCGGCGGTATCCATTCTTGAAGGGTCGGCCGTCGATGAACTTCACGAGCGAACCGACGGCCTCAGCCCCGCTGATGTTGGCGATATCCATGCCCTCGATGATACGGACCTGGCCGGGGATCTGGAGGATGTCGCGGAGCTTGATAAGCCCCTCGGTCGGATCGCCCGCGAAGACTTCCGGCTGGACATGCTCGTCCAGCGTCCCCCGCTGATCCAAACTCTCGATCAAACGGATTCGGTCGCGGAGCATGGCCGCATGCTCATATTGGAGCTTCTTCGAGGCCTCCGTCATCTGTTCGTACATCTCGCGGAGTACGGCGGACCGCTTGGACCGCAGGAACCGGATCAGATCTTTGACGATTCGGCGGTACTCGGCCTTTTCGACGCGAGCCCCGCATGGGGCCGTACACTGGTGAATGCTGTAGAGCAGACACGGTCGGAAGAAGCGACGCTTGGGATCGCCGGCGCCGATCTCCAAGCTGCACGTGCGAAACTTGAAGATCTTCTGCAGTTCCACGAGCACGCCCCGCAGGTCGCGAACATTCGTGAACGGGCCGAACAGGATGGTCCCCTTCGCCCTGGGCTTGCGGGTGATGTAGACGCCGGGGAAGTCCTCGCGGACCGTGATCTCCAGGTAGGGAAACGTCTTGTCGTCCGTCAGATCCATGTTGTACGGCGGACGGATGTCCTTGATCAGCCGGGCCTCCTTGAGCATGGCATCGACTTCGCTCTCGGCTTCGAGATAATCGACCGTGTGGACCCGGCTGACCATCTCCACGATGTGAGGGCCGCGGGAGGCTTCGAGCTTGCTGCTCGGCTGGAAGTAGCTGGCCACGCGGGACCGCAGGCTCTTGGCCTTGCCGATATAGAGCACCACGTCGTCGGGGCCCTTCATGAAGTACAGTCCGGGGCCGGTCGGGAACTCCTTGATCCGTTCTCGAATCCGCGCGATTCTGTTGTCGTCGTCGTTAGCCACTGTCTGTCCCACGAGCTCCGGGCCGGCCTGCCCCCGAGGGGCGACGGAACAAGCCACCGGCCCCCTGTAATGCATATGATATCGACCGGTGTCCGGGTTGTTCATTTCGCAAAATAAAATACTTGGCACAGGGTATACGCCCAGATATACTCCTGGACTTGTTCCGAACAGTCAGTGTGGGTTTCTTTGGTCGTTCTTGAGATGATTCTGACGCAGATACTACAGCCAACGTGTGTCAAAGTCCCGTTGGAAGGCAAAGACAAAGACGCGGTCATCACGGAGTTGGTGGACGTTCTCGACCGAAACAAGCTGATCCAGAACCGCCAGGCGGTCCTGGACGCGGTCTTCACGCGAGAGCGGACTCGCAGCACCGGCATCGGGTCGGGCATCGCGATTCCGCATGGAAAATGCACGGCCGTCAAGGAATTGGTCATGGCGTTGGGAGTCGGCGCCGCCCCGATCGACTTCGAAAGCGTCGACGGCAAGCCGGTGTCCATCGTGATCCTGCTGGTTTCCCCGCAGGATCAGACGGGCCCTCACATCCAGGCCCTGGCGAGAATCAGCCGGCTGATGCTCGACAGCGAGTTCAAGAGCGCCCTGGAAAAGGCACCCTCCTCCGAAGCCGCCTACGAGTTGATGAGCGAGCGAGAAACCCGGTAATCGACTATCTACTATTGACGATCTGCTATTTGGGTGGCGTCGCGAAGCCAGATAGCAGGCAGTCAATCGCAAGCGGGGAGTGGCTCAGTTTTTCTCCCACAACACCAAGCCCAGGTCGAATGGGCTGCTTTGATCGGGGTGGTTGGGCAGGACCCGTACGGCCACCCCGTGCTGCCCGGTGGCCCGGCATTCCATCCGGCCCGTGAACCAGTGTTCGCCGCCGTTGCCGGCATCCCGCTCGTAGGTCATCGCGATTGCCATCCCTTCCCGGATATTACCCCAGGAATCCGTCGGGCCGTGATAGAGCTCGACTGTGACATCGTTGGGCTGGATTCGTCCGAGGCTGACGAGTGCTCTCACGGTAAGTTCCGTCCCCACCTTGAGTTGCGGCTGGCGGGGATTCAGTTGTTCGCCGCCGTTGCCGTTGCCGGAGTTCATCGTCACTTCGCGCACGGCGAATTGCGGCCATGCCTGGCGGATTTCGGATTTCCAGCGGGCGAGAGCCCGGGCACGCCTCATCGCGCCGGAGGTCAGGTGGTGGTACCGTGTCGTCGCAGGGCAGTAGAACCGCCGAGTGTACTCGGCCAGCATCCGATGCGTGTTGAATCGCGGGGCCACCCACTTGACGCAGGCCTTCATCCGTTGAATCCAGGCGCGAGGCAGATTGTCCGCCGACCGGCTGTAGAACAGCGGAACGATCTCGTTCTCCAGCACGTTGTACAGGGCCTGTGATTCGACGGTGTCCTGGTATTCGAGGTTTTCGTAGTTCTCGCCGCCGCCGATCACCCAGCCGCCGTCGGGGATATAGCCTTCGCACCACCAGCCGTCGAGCGTGCTGAGGTTCAGAACGCCGTTGGCCGCAGCCTTCATGCCGCTCGTTCCACTGGCCTCCATCGGCCGGCGCGGGTTGTTCAGCCAGACATCCACCCCGCGCACGAGGAACCGGGCCACGTCGATATCGTAGTCCTCCAGGAAGACGATCCGCCGCCGAACGGCCTCGCGGGAGGCGAAGTGGACGATGCTCCGGATGATCTCCTTGCCGGCGTTGTCACGCGGGTGCGCCTTGCCGGCGAAGATGACCTGCACGGGCCGCTCGGAGTGGTTGAGCAGTCGGGCCAGACGCTCGGCATCCCGCAGGAGCAGGTCGCCACGTTTGTAGGTCGCGAACCGCCGGGCAAAGCCAATCGTTAGCGCCTTCGGATCGAGCACCTCCTCGGCCTGCCGCAGTTCCCCCTGGCACGTGCCGCGGCGTTGCATCTGGGCCATCAGTCGTTTGCGCGCGAAGACAATCAGCCGATCCTTGCACCGCTGATGCGCACTCCACAGTTCCTCGTCGGGCACATGGTCCATTTGCTCCCAGACGGACTTGTCGTAGACCGTCGAGGACCACGTCGGTCCGATGTACCGCTCGTACAGCGAGGACACCTCGTCCGACAACCAGGTCGTCAGGTGCACCCCGTTCGTGATCGAGACGATGGGAACCTCTCTCGATGGCAGGCCCGGCCACAGCGAGCCCCAGACCTCGCGGGAGATCTGCCCGTGCAGCTTGCTGACGCCGTTGAGATAGCTGCTGAGCTTGATCGCCAGCACGGGCATCTTGAACGGTTCATTCTCATCGTCCTGCAGGATCCTGCCCAGCGACAGGAATTGCTTGCGATCGAGGCCGAGATGGGGGTAGTACCCGCCGAAGTACTTGTCCATCAGGTCCACTTCGAACTCATCGAGGCCGGCCTTGACGATGGTGTGACACGTGAAGATGTTGCCCGCCTTCGTGGCCTCGACGGCCTCATCGAAGGTCATGTTCGTCGCGCTGCGGATCTGCCGGATGCGCTCCAGGGCCATGAACGCCGCATGTCCCTCATTCATATGGCAGACCGAGGGCGTGATGCCCATCGCCGCCAACGCCCTCAAGCCCCCGATCCCCAACAGGATCTCCTGGCGAATTCGCAGCTCCCGGTCCCCCCCGTAGAGACTGCTGGTAATCATACGGTCGCCGGGGGAGTTCGTCGGGATGTTCGTGTCAAGCAGATAGAGACTGATCCGGCCCACCGTGATCCGCCAAATCTGCGCCTCCACCGAGCGACCTGGATAGTCGACGCAGATCGTCAACGGCTGGCCGTTCGGCTCCCGCACGAGCTCGGCGGGCATGTTGAACGGATCGTTCTCGTGATACGCTTCCTGCTGCCAGCCGTCGACGTTCAGGTATTGGCGGAAATAGCCCTTCTGATACATCAGGCCGATGCCTGCAATCGGGATGCCGAGATCCGACGCGCTCTTGAGGTGATCGCCGGCGAGGATGCCGAGCCCGCCCGCATAGATCGGCAGGCACTCGTGCAGCCCGAACTCCGCGCTGAAATACGCAATGACCGCGTTCGAGTTGTCGCTGCACACTTTCTCGAACCATGTCGAGGCTTGCAGATACTCCTGGAGGGCCTCCGACGCGCGCCGCAGCTCGTTGAGGAAGCTCTCATTCTGCGACAGGGCCTCCAACCTCGACTGCGAAACGGTGCCGAGCAGCTTCACCGGATTGTGACCGCACGCCGACCACAGGGCCGGATCGATCCTCTTGAACAGCTCGATGAACTGTGGACTCCATGACCAGACCAGATTCCTCGCAAGAACATCCAACTCCACCAACGATTCAGGCAGTGCCGGCAAGACGGTGAAACTTCGAACACTCGGCATTTCTACTCCTCACAATCCAACGTCCATCTGCAAAGGGCCCGTACAGAGCGCGGGCAAGCCCTGCGTTGTCATCGGCAATCGGGCCAGATCGCTTAACCCCAAAAAGGCCAAGGATTTGCGGGTCGTGGCATGTCCCCCGGCCCGATAATGCGAGCCCCGGGAGCACCAGCAGAAAATGAAAAAAGGCCTGTGCAAAGACAGGCCCTTTTCTTATATGCAGCTCACCTCCACCTGTGCCGTAAAAAGGGCGATTGAAGGGAACCCATTACTATCAAGTGGGTGATCGTTGCTTGCGTCCGAACGTCCTGCTGGGCAGGCATGTTCGGTCCGGCAAGGCCTGATCTCCCTCAGTACGGGTATCGGTTCCTTCAAATACACGCCGTTGATACGGACACTGCAGGGGTCAGCCCGCAATCTACATATAGCAAATCCTCGACGCTCGGTCAAGGAAATAAGCCCGACGCACCACAGCGACGAAGCCGCGCCACGAGCGACGTTCGTCCCCTCTGTTATCGGCACCGCGCATGGCTTCTCTGTACAAAATCACGCCACTACTGCGTGCGCAGCTCGGCCCCGACCGCTTTGGCCAGACTCTCGAGGATGGCCGCCTGGTGGCGATCCACCACATCGTGCGTCAGCGTGCCGTCTTCGTCGCGGAAGCGCAGCGAGAGCGTGACACTCTTTTTTCCCGGCGTGATCCCCTTGCCGCGATAGATGTCCACGAATTGCGTCTCCTCCAGCTCCGCAGGCGCACCGCTCTCGACCGCCTGTGCGATCTGCGCCCAGGCCGTCTGCTCGGATACAAGGATCGACAAGTCACGCTCGATGGCCGGGAAGCGAGGGATGGACCGGGTCTTGATCGGTCCGCTCTTGAGGGACATCAAGTCCTCGAAATCCAACTCCGCTCCACACGGGGTGATGTCCTTGAAATCGAATTTCTGTCGAACGGCATCCGAAAACACGCCGGCCTGGCCGATCTCGCGGCCGTTCACCAGGATACGCGCCCCCACCTGGGCCCAGACGAGCTCGGCCGGCTCGAATCGCACGTCCGCCGTCCGGTTGATGCCCTGGATGAGCCCTTCGACCGCCCCGCGAAGCTGTCGCAGCCCGCCGTCGGTCACGAGGGCCAGCTTCGTCCGCTCCTGTGGCAGCGAGTCCTTCACACCCGTCGGGACGAACGTATCGGCCATCTCGTAGATGCAGCAAGGCAGATTCTTCGCATTCACATTCGTCTTGAGCACTTCCAGCAGCGAGGTCAGGAGCGTCTGGCGCAGCAGGTTGCCGGTCTTCCGCGTGACATCGCGAACCGCAAGGTGTCTCGCGCCCGGCGCCACGAACAGATCCGCCACGCCCCGGTCCGCGAAGGTCACGTTCACCGTCTCGTAGTATCCGCACCCGTTCAGGAAAGTCCCCACCGCCTCGGAGAGCTTCTGCCTCGCGTCGGCCGGGGTGGCCTCGATCTGAATCCGCCGCCGGGTGGAGACCTTCTCGTACCCGTACACGCGGGCGACCTCCTCGATCAGGTCCACCTCCCGGGAGATATCACTCCGCCACGTGGGCGAAGTGCAGATGATCGCCCCATCCTCCAGGCGAGGTTCGAACTGCAGCGCCGCGAGGATCTTCATCGCCGTCTCCTGCGGCACGTCGATGCCAAGGAGTTTGCTGAGCCGGGACAGTCGCATGCGGACCTGTTTCGGCTCGGGCCTTCGCGGATAGGCGTCCACCACGCCCTTGGCGATCCGCCCGCCTGCGAACTGCACGATGAGCTGCGCCGTCCGCTGCGCGGCCCAGTCGATTCGCTCGATGTCCACGATCCGCTCGAACCGGAACGATGCCTCCGACGGCAGCGAGAGCCGTCGCGAGGTCGTTCGAATGCTCACCGGATCGAACCAGGCATCCTCCAGGAGAATCGTCGTCGTCGCGTCCGTCACCTCCGTCTGCAGTCCGCCCATCACGCCCGCCAGCGCGACCGGCCTGTGCGCATCGGCGATCACCAGCATGTCCGGCGTCAGCTCGCACCGAGTCCCGTCGATACTGACGAGCTGCTCGCCCGGCACCGCCTTTCGCACGATGATTCGCTTTCCCTCGATCGTCGCATAGTCGAACGCATGGGGCGGCTGGCCCGTCTCCATCATGGCGTAGTTCGTCGCATCGACGACGTTGTTGACGCTCCGCATTCCAACGGCTTCGAGCCGCCTCACCACCCAGTCGGGCGACGGGCCGATCTTCACGCCCTCGATGACCCGGGCCGTGTATCGTCCACACGCCGCCGGCTCGCGAATCTCCACGGCCACAAACTCGGACGCAGGACGATCCATCTCTTCGAACGTCACCTCCGGCAGCCGGAGCGCCTTGCCCGTCGCGGCGGCCAGTTCCCGGGCGATCCCGATATGGCTCAGGCAATCGCCCCGGTTGCTCGTCACCTCGACGTCGATCACCGTATCGTCGCCCACCTGCTCGATCCCCTCGCAGGGCAGACCGAGGTTCATCAGGATCTCGGCGATCCGCTCGGCCGATACATCAATCTCCACATACTCGCGAAGCCAGTCTACAGAAACCTTCATGTCGCGTACCCTTACAGAAGAGGTCCCCAACGCCACCGATGGCCTTGGCAGCCTTCAGACCGATTGAAACTTCACAAGGTACTCTCCCCGCGCGATCCTGTCAACAGATCGTGAGGCAGCCTGTACGCACGACCTACGATCTTGCCATTTTCGCAATTGGCGAGATCGCCACGTCACCAAACCCTTGACAAAGGGGTACTCGACATGGTATACTGATAGAGCATGGGTAGGGATGCGATGCGCGGCGTTTATCGCCCTGGGCAAGGAGTTTCCTGGTCGCTCCGAAGGCTGCATCGCGGGACCTGTGGGGCGAGTAACCAACGAGGTCGTGTTTACAGAGAAAGGGGATGCTGATGAAGAAAGTGTTTGGGTTGTTGACGGTCGTCGTGCTGTTGGGTACGACCCTGCCGGCTGGGGCCGCTGTGGTCACCTTTGATGACCTTGAGGGAAGCCACACGCACATTCCGGCCGGGTACGGCGGCTTCGATTGGAGCGATAACTTCTACTACTTGGACGGCAGTGGATCCTCGTACACCGGCACCGGCTACGACATAGGCGCGGTTTCCTCTCCGCGAGTGGCCTTCAGCGCGTACGAGAGCGCCGTCGCGGTGACTGCGGCCGATCCGTTCGACTTCAACGGCGCGTATTTCACCGGCGCCTGGAACGACGGGCTCAGCATTGACATCAGCGGCTGGCTGGACGGCTCGCTGCTGCACAGCACCACCGTTACGGTCAACACAACCGCTCCGACGTGGGTTGGCCTGAACTGGACGGGCGTGGATGAGCTGCGGTTCGACTCCTACGGCGGAACGCCCAACCCGGACATCGCCGGCAAGGGCAGCGGCACCCACTTTGTCATGGACAACTTCACCTACAACGGGACGCCGTCCGTCCCGGTCCCGGGTGCGGTCCTTCTGGGGAGCCTCGGCGCCGGCCTTGTGAGCTGGCTGCGCAGGCGCAGATCGCTGTAACCACATCCCACGAAACGAATCACCAACAAGGGCTGCAGCTTGGCGCTGCAGCCCTTTTCCTTTGCGCCCATTTCGCCCCGCCGCACACATCGAGTGCCTTCGGGATGGCCCCACCTGTTATCGTGTCAATTGTGGAACCGACACTACGGGCAATGGCGGCCTTGCCGAGGTCGGAGGTTTGCGGTAAGCTGACGACCATGCCGAAACGCGGGCGGTGACCAGCGGCGGCTGAGGAAACACGGATGAATGACTTTGAGCAATTCGAGCAACTGATCGAGGGCGGCACATACTGTATCTCCATCGTGACGCACGAGGAGCGGTACGCGCTGGAGATCGTCCGCAAGACGGCCGCGAAGCTCAAACGCGACATGTGGGTCTGGTCCATCGCCGACGGGGTCCGCGACGGCATGATTGACGGCGGCCCGTGCATCGCCGATACGGACGTGCCGGCCGCCGGCCTGCTGAACATGTCGCAGGCCAAGCCCGGGTCGATCTGCGTCACCCTCGATCTGGCCGACCACCTCAAGAGCGGCAAGGCCCTCCGCATCCTCCGCGACCTCGTCGACAACTTCCACAAGACCGGTATCACCATCGCCATGATCGACAGCACGGCGAATCTGCCCGAGGTCATCAAGACGTATGCCCGGCCGTTCGAGATTTCCTATCCGGACGAGCAGGAACTTCAGCAGATCATCCGGGCCACTCTCCAGCGTCTCCGCCGCAAGAAGCCCATCGAGGTCGGCATCACGCAAAAGGGGCTCGATACGATCGTCCGGAACCTGCGGGGCCTCACACGACGACAGGCCGTACGAGTCATCAGCGACGCCGTGGCGCTCGACCAGCGATTCAGCGACGACGACATCAACGTTATCATCGCCAACAAACGCCGCATGATCCAGCAAGGCGGCCTGCTCGAATACATCCAGACCCCGCTGGATCTCGACGAGATCGGCGGCATGAACAACCTCAAGAAGTGGCTCAAGCACCGCAAGGACGTGTTCAGCGCCGAGGCAAAGGCGTTTGGCATCGTGCCGCCCAAAGGCGTGCTCATGCTGGGCGTCCAGGGCGCAGGCAAGAGCCTGTGCGCCAAGGCCATCGCCACGGCGTGGCAGCAGCCGCTGCTGAGGCTGGACCCAAGCACGCTGTACGCCAGCTACATCGGCGAATCGGAGAAGAACCTCCGCGAGGCATTGCGCCAGACGGAGATGATGGCGCCGGTGATCCTGTGGATCGACGAGATCGAAAAGGCGTTCGCTTCGGCCGCCAGCCGCAGTGCCGACGGCGGGCTCTCGCAGCGGATGTTCGGCACCCTGCTGACCTGGATGCAGGAGCACCTGATGCCCGTGTTTATGGTGGCCACAGCCAACGATATCGAGGCCCTGCCGCCCGAGCTGTTGCGCAAGGGCCGTTTCGACGAGATCTTCTTCGTGGACCTGCCCACAACGGAGGTCCGCAGGGAGATCTTCGCGATCCATCTGGGCAAGCGCGGCCGCGACCCCGGGGCGTTCGACCTGGATCGACTGGCCGAGGCGTCGCAGGACTACAGCGGCTCGGAGATCGAGCAGGCGGTGATAGCCGCCCTGCACGACGCGTACGCCGCGAAGGCGGAATTGAACACGGACGGGATCGTAGCCGCACTCAAGGGCTCGCCCCCCCTGTCGGCAACGATGGCCGAGAAAGTGGCCTCGCTGCGGCTGTGGGCGAAGGGCCGGTGCGTAATCGCAGAGTGACAGACAAGGATGGACGCCTGCCGATGACTCAAGATCAAAAATCAAAAACCAAAGATCGAAGATGGGTGATAGCCCTGTGCCTTGTCGCAATCCTTACGTCCGGCTGCGTCGAGCGGAGGCTGACGATCAACACACAACCGCAGGGCGCGGTCGTCGTGCTGAACGATCAGGAGATCGGCGTATCGCCCGTGACGGTCTCGTTCAACTGGTACGGAGACTACTGGGTCCGTGCGGGCAAGGACGGCTACGAGACGTTGAACACGCACCGCAAGCTCAAGGCCCCTCTCTACGATCATCCGCCACTGGATTTCTTCGCCGAGATCCTCTGGCCCGGCCGGATCGTGAACGCCTACGAATGGACCTTCGATCTGTCCCCGAAGGAGTACCCCACCCGCGACGAATTCATCGAGCAAGGCCAGTTGCTCCGCACACAGCTTCAGCCGACGGAGACGCAGCCGTAGCAAGACAGACCCAGGAATCCGCGAGAGTCAGCTATACAGCGCGGCGATGCAGGTCATCATCTCATCTGGCTCAGGAATACCTTCAACTCATCCAAGGCCGGTGAGTTCAGATTCCAGTATCCCTTTTGCGCGCCAACACCGACCGTATTGGCCATTTCGGCTTGAGCAGCGAGGAAGGCTTGACAACTCGCCTTGGATGGATTGCGAGGCGGACAGGGCAAACCCTGTATGCATTCAGCAAATGGTCTGACACAGTCCATCGCCGGATGGTCCTTGACCGTCTCCAGGCACAGATCCTCCAACATCGTCCCCTCCGCGTCTCCACCCGGCATGATGAAGACCCCCACGCGAGGACGTCCATCCGAAAACTGGCCATGGCTCTGAGGTGGTGTGAGACGCGCTGCTCTCACGATATTCACGATGCTTTCGAAGGCGTGGTCGTCATCTTTGTCTCGGACGACCGCCAAGTACCGAACCGTGTCGAAACCCTGCACCCTAAGCAACGCGGGGAACTTGTCCCTGAACCGATCCTTACCGCCGACAGGCTCGATCTGCACGTCGAGATTGCCCATGTGACGCAACAGGGCTTCGAAGAAATTCCTCTCGTCCTCCCCCTCCACGGCCAGCACGTTCCTCTTCGTGATGGTCCTCGGCTCCCCACTCGCCACTATCTCACCTCCCAATTGCTGTCTATGGATTCGGCAAGCAACTCCCGCGTATACTCGACAGCTCGGAACTTGTCTTCGATGCGTCCGATGCGAAACAGCTTGGCGTCCGCTTCAAACAACTCGCCTTCCGCGCGATCGCTGAAAGCTCTGATGCATTCCGCTGAATGTGTGGTGGCAAAAACCTGAATGTTCAGCTTCCGTGCCCAACTGAAAATGGCTTCCCATAGCTTCTGCTGCGATGAATAGCCCAAACCATTTTCGATCTCGTCTATGAGCACGAATCCATCCTGCATGTTAAGCATTGCCAACGCAGTGCTCAGGAGTTTTATCATTCCTCCCCCCATGAGATTCACAGGCATCAGTTCAGTGGCCCCGGTATCTGCATACAATAGACCGGGAGGATCGAGTAATCTTATGTCTTCTACCGCAGGTTCCACATTCTTCAGCAGAGACACAACGTCATTGACACGCTTCTTTCTCTGGACCTCGCTGAACTTATTTCTCAAGTCCGCGGACAATGGCACTACGAACGTACCGCTAGGCAAGCGCGCTCGGGCCCCCTCGTAGACAAGCTGCTCATCTCTCTGGAACACACTCGATTGTTCCCTGGTGTCTGCGTCCGTTGAGGTAGCATACTCTAGATCAAGCCCATTCACCAGAACATCGGGCTCAGAGCTGATTGGTGCAACATCAGATGGGAGCGTCGCTGGCGAATGCTCATAGCGAGGCTTTATCCGTAGCCGTTGTTCTTCGCCCGTCATGGCGTCTTCAGCATGGATCTCGATGGGGATCTTCACATTCATGTTGTGAAAGTAGGTTGGCCACATGGTCCCCCCTATGTAGGGGAACCCTCTGAACGTGTTCACACTCATGGGCAACTTCGGATTGGTCGCCCCGATGAGAAAGAAGATGCTCTCCAGCAAGGAGGTCTTGCCGGACGCATTGTGACCGACGAATAGATTCACCCTGCTCAGGCCGTCCACTCTGAGTTCGGTAATCGCGCGGAAGTTCTTTACTGTCACACACCTGAACATGGCTCAACCTCAGTTCTGAGTAGAACGGCACGGTGAACCACCTGAAAGCCCACCGTCCGCCTATAGAATACACCCAACTCGGCAGCAGGTCAACGCCAAAAGGCCATCACGACGCCGACGCGTGCACGCAAGACAGACAGGTTTGCCAGCCCACCTCAGGCGAGGTTGTTGCGATACCAGTCGATGGACTTTTCGAGGCCTTCGCGGAACAGGACGACGGGCTCGAAGCCGATGAGCTTGCGGGCCGCCGTGATGTCGGCGAGGGAGTGCT
>Ga0116141_10003401_pt1 | contig 13499 bp, 6 predicted proteins | sample AD_UKC097_MetaG_FD_89744 | JGI IMG/M metagenome (GOLD analysis project Ga0116141, IMG submission 89744) | Active sludge microbial communities of municipal wastewater-treating anaerobic digesters from USA - AD_UKC097_MetaG | ecosystem: Engineered > Bioreactor > Anaerobic > Digestate | place: USA... | reverse complement strand
TGAAGGCCGCATCAATTAAAGCCGACTGGTTTGAATTTATGGAAGAAAGTTTCAGCAAGGGAGATTTGCTGGAGCCGTTTTCAAAAAAATCGATAGATAGATATTTCAGGTATAACAATGAACACCCCACACTCATAAAAACGATGTTCGGTTTTTCCCAGTATCTTTTTGAAAGAAAGCTCGGATGGATGAGTTTTGCACAGTCTGCAAGATTTGTAGCAGCTCTTTTCGCTGCTTTAACGGCTGTGATGATATATCTTTCCGGACTTTTGTTTTTTAACAGGTTCACCGCTGTAGTTTCACCGGTCATGTTCTTTCTGATGCCTCATATTTTCTTTCATTCCCATCTTGCATGTTTTGATGTGCCGATACTCTTTTTCTGGAGCGGAATGTTTATTCTTTATGCCATACATTTAAGAAAGAAAGATTGGCTGTCAGGTATTATAACCGCAGTTTTTCTCGGTCTGGCGATGGCGGCAAAGCACAATGTCTTTTTCATACCGGTAATACTTTTCATGTCGTGGGTTACTTTTTATTTCATTTATTACCGTAAAGAGCCCTCTGCAAAAGGTTTGTCCGGGTTTTTCAAAACAATTCCGAAGGTTTACTATATGTTTGTTTTTATTACCATTCCTGTTTATTTCTTAAGCTGGCCCTGGATCTGGTATGACACTGTCGGCAGATTTATTGAATATCTTAACTTTCATGCAAAACATGTGAACTATACCAATTATTATTTCGGGACTGAACTATCAAGAGGTCCTTTCCCGTTCAGTTTTCCGTGGGCTATGACATTTTTCACTACACCTCTTCCCCAGCTTATATTTTTCATTTCGGGAATATATTATCTGTCCGGAAAAGTTTTAACAGAACAGGTTCGCAATGAAAAAGAGATAAACTTTATATTTATTGCCGGTTCTCTTTTCCCGGTATTCCTTATAGCATTGCCGTCAGTTCCAATTTTCGGAGGAATAAAACACTGGTTCACAGGTTATCCGCTGATGATGACAGCCGGCATTTTCTATATTAGTTCCAAAATGCGGAAGGTTGCAGGTAAAACTGAGTTATTCAAAACAGTTGCTGTTTCAATTATTTTCTTTTTTTCTGCTGTTTCACTAATCCCTCTCAATGTAAAATTTGCAAAAAGAGGTGCCGCATTCTATAATCAGTTAATCGGCGGAGCACAGGGAGCGGCTGAACTTAGAATGCAGAGAAATTTCTGGGGTTATGACATACTTGAACTTGTTGGTGAACTTAACAGGAGAGCACCGGAAAGATCGACTGTTTTTGTAATGGGCGGATACGAAGGATTAAACTGGAACTCTTTTCTTTATTTAAAAAAGGAAGGTATCATAAGAAGTGACATAAACGGCACAAATAATTTGAAAAATGCCGATTTCGCATTCTTCTTTTATGAAAAACAGAACGAACACATGCTTAACCAGATAGCTTTAGAATTCGGCTCGGCAAAAGCTCTGGCCGTTTCTGAAACGGATTCGGTTTTTTATTCTGCTCTTTTCGGGAGGGAGAAATGAGCGGCTATCTTTTTTCCAATCCTCAGATAAAAAAATGGAAAACGATGTTTTTCCTTTCCTTTTTAATGAACCTGATCCTTATTGCGGTCATTGTCATGAGGGAGCAGGAAGTTTCTGAGAACACACAGGAAAACGAAGAGCTTGTTGTAAAACCTGATAGCTCGCAAGATCAAGCGGATGTCCAGCCGGACAAAAACAGCGATGCCGGTGAAGTGCAGAAACCGGAAAACAAACCCGCAAAAAGCAATTATGTGCCGGGTGAACCGCTGAAAGGATTTGTTGTGATAGAGGAAAATTTCTTTTCCGCTTTCAGTCAGAGTGAACAAGTGGCGGCTTTTGCGTCAGACACAGGAATATCTAACCTTTCAAATCTTTTAAGTGCCCATATCGGAAGACTTCTTATGTGGGATATGGTGCTCCGGAATGATGTCAGGAAAAAAGACAGAATAGATTTTGTTTTCAGAGTGATACCTGATGATGAAAAGAAAAAACGGGATGATATGCCCGATCTCATAGAAATAATTGCCGTCAAATACAATTCAAAAAAGTTCAACAAAGACATCAGGGCATATAGGTTCCTTCCTGAAAAAACCGGTTTTTACAAATACTATTACAAAGACGGGACGATGCTGGAAAAAATAATATCGCCGTTCCCGCCGATAAAGAAATATTTTCAAGTCACCAGTCTGCTTGATGACAGAGCTCCCAGACACGAGGGCATTGACTACAAAGCTCTTGTCGGCTCCCCTGTTTATTCCACAGTGGAAGGAACTGTTTCAAGAAAGAACTGGATGACAAAATATAACGGATATTGCATCGAGATAGAAGAGAAGGGAAAACCGTTTGTATACAAATATCTACATCTTGCCGAGGTTCTTGTCGATTCGGGTCAGAAAGTCAAACCGGGAGACCACATTGCAAACTCGGGAAATACAGGAAAAACCACCGCTCCGCATCTCCATTATCAGATAAATCTCGGTCAAAAAGGAAAAGCGATAGATCCGTTTCTTCACCACAAGACCGTTATCGAAAAACTTTCAGGGTCTGATGAAGAAAAGTTCAGAAATGTTGTTGTTGACACAGATCGCATTTTAAATCTTTAAAGTTCACCGATGTCTTTTTTTGGCATGTTTTATCTTATTAAATAAATTTAGCTAATTATAACACAAAAAAATTGACAAAGTGCCGTCTGATTTATATCCTAACATGCACTAAGATTTTAGTGGATGTTTTATTGTTACTTTATCATATCGTTTGACAGGAGGGTCCAGTGAGAAGGATCATTAGTGTTTTCGGATTATTATTCATTCTGCTGATTTCTTTCACAGTCAGTGCTCAGAACAAGGTTGTTGTTGTCTCAACGATCGGTAAAAGCGGAGCTGAGAAAAAACTTGCAAGAGAAATTGATGACAATCTTTCACTGTTGTTTTCAACTATCAAGGACGCTGATGTCGTCGGTGAAAAGGATGCTCTTTCTTCAGCGCAGTCTGCAAAGATAACAAGATGCAACGGTAATCTCAAATGTATCGTGCAGGTGGCTTCAGATGCAGAAGGTGTTGACTATATAGTGACAACCCGGGTACAGGCTCGCAAAGGAGACGGGGTCAAGATAGCGGTTTCTCTCTATGACAGCGGCATGAAGAGACTCGGAAACAAGCCTGTTACTGCAGGCGATGATGCTGACGGTGAAGATCTCGCTTCAGATATCATCGGTGTTGTGAAATCGCTTGTATCTGAAAATGTTTCAAGCGGCTCTTCTTCACGCTCAAGATCATCTTCTTCAGCCAGTAGTTCAAGCAGCAGCTCAAAGAAGCTCTCATCCTACACTGAGGTAAAAAATGAGATCGTGAAGGGCTTTAATGCCTATGATAAAGGCGACATGGATGAAGCGGCAGACATATTCAACCGTGCTGCGAACGAAATGAAATGTAACTGTTCACAGAATGATACGGCAAAATCTCTTTATGATGATATTGACAAGATAAGAAAGGGGCTTCCCAAAGCAAACGATGCGATGAACGCAAATGATTACAGAACTGCCCTCAGGACGCTTGAAGATGTCAGAAAAGCTGACGAGAACATCAGAGAGCAGGGCTATAAATACATGGTCTTTAAGAAGGACAGAAACATCCGTCTAAAATATCTTCAGCCAAATCCGAAAGACGCTGAAGCTGTCGAACAGATCCACAGGGGCTTTAAATCTAAGATAGAAGAAGCCAGAAAATGGAGAGCGAAACAGCTTCTTGACATTGACAAATGGGTTAATGACAACATCAAGGAAAGGGAAAAGAAGATAGCTGACACCAAAGAGCAGGAAAAAGGGATTGCAAAAAATCAGAAAGATGCAGAGGACGCTCTTAAGAAAAAGATCCAGGACATGAAATATCAGTGGGAAAAGGATGATTCAAGTCTCGAAACCGAAATAGTTAATCTTGAGAGCCAGATAACACAGATAGAGCAGAGAGAAAAAGGTGTTATCAAGGTTTCCAACAAGAAAAGGGAAGCCGAAAAGGACAAGGAACTGAAAACTCACGACAAGGCATATACTGACTGGAAGACAGCATTCCAGAAAGAAAAGGATGCTTTCTACGACAAGCAGAAAGATCTTGAGAAGGTTGAAGGGGACAGAATAACCAAAAAGATTTCTGAACTTGAAAAGAAAAAGCAGGAACTTGAGGCAAAGAACAAAGAGATAGATGCCGAGATCCAGAAAATGGTGGAAGAGTTCGAAAAGGAAGAGCGCAAGATAATGGCAGATAATGAATCTGTTAAAATGAAAAACGAGGACGAGGACAGAAAATATAATGTCACCGTTGAAAAAGAATATCAGAAGAAATTTGATGAACTCAACCAGAATCTTGCAAAATATGATTCCCAGGAATCTGACAGGACAAAAGAACTTGAGAAATATGACCGTGAAATAGAAGAGTTCATGGTTAAAAATGCAAATACGATGGGTAAAATTCAGGAAGATATCGAGAAAAAAAGATCTGAAGTGGAAGCTGAATATGCAAAAGTGAAGACCGAAGCACAGCAGAAAGTTGAGAAAGAGTATGAGACATCGCTCAATAAGCTTGTTGCGGAAAAATCAAAACTTGAAGAAGCCGTAAGCAGACACACAGACGAAACCGAAACGCTTAAATCAAAGAAAGAAGAAGAGATGATCAAGGCAAACGAAAAAGAGATAGTTGCCGCAGATCAGAAACTTGCAAAGAACGAAGAGTCGATCTCAAAGCTTGAGCAGGAGTACGAAACGAAGATTTCGCAGATCCAGGAAGCCATAGCCAAGACTGCTGATGATGAAGAAAATGAAAAAATGAAGAAGGAGAACGAATTAAGGGCAAAGAGCGAAAAACTTCTTTCAGAGATCGGAAGCATTGAGGAGAAGATAGCTGTCGAAAACGGTCGTTTTGATGAAACGAAAGGAAAGATCGAAGACGAATATGCAAACAAGACCGCAGCCGTTGAAGACAAAATAATGGCACAGCAGAATAAAAAAGTAGAAGTTACCGAGAGTTTCAGGGCATCATGGGGTGATTTTGTAAGCAAGGAAGTTGATAAGCTGACTGCAGAAGACAACAAGCTCAGAACTCAGATCGAAGATGAGAAGTCCAAGATTGCAGAGATCGATGGAAAACTTGAACAGAAAAAGATGGAAGAACTTAATAAACTTGATGTCAAGCTTAACAGCATAGAAGACACTTATGCTCAGAAAGCTGCAAAGGTTGAAGAAGACATAGCCAAAGAGATCGAAGCAGTTAAAGCAGAAACAATGAAAGAGCTTGAAAAAGCCGCTGCCGAAGATGCAAAGTCAGAAGAAACTTTTGCAAAGAAAATGAATGAACTTTCTGCAGAAGAACAGAAAATAGCGGCTTCTTATGATGACAAAATATCAAAGATTGAAGAAAAGGTCGCCTCAATTGATAAAAATTATGAGCAGAAAATGGCTCCTTTCAATGTTGATGCCATAGTTGATAAAATGAATCAGGCGATTGCCGAGCTTGATAATCAGAAAGTCGAGGAGATTAACAAACATCAGGAGCTTCTTGATGCAATAGCTCAGGCAAAAGGAAATGCTGAGCAGAATTATGACGAAAGAAGATCTGCGCTTAAAGATAATAAAGTTGAACTTTCAAAGCTTGAAAGAGACCACTCTGCCGCAATGAGAAAGATGGAAGTTGACGAACAGTCTACTCAGAGAAAAATTCAGTTTGCTGAAGCAAGTTATGAAAGAAAGATCAAGTTTGAAAAATCAAAGTACGAGCGCGATATTGAAAAAAATAAAGTTGAGCTTCAGAAACTTGAAAAAGAAAAAAACCTTGAGCTGATCACGATAAATAAGGAGCTCGGGGGATTGAAAAAAGAAAAAAGTGCTGCAATTGCAGCTCACCAGAAAAAAGTTGCGGCAGAGAACAATGCACATAAAGCTTCTGCAAATGCAAAAGCAGCCAATGCGAAGAAAATAACAGCTAACGGATTGGCAAAGGAAAAGCAGATAGCAGGAAGTGTTAAAGCAAGAAAAGCCGCTGTTGAAAAAGAGAAAGTGGCTGAAATTGCAAAGATCAATTCTGAAAAGGCGAATATCAACAACAAATATAAGGCCCTTGCCGACAAGGAAAAGGGTGGAATAAGAGCAGGTATTGCCGAAAAACAGAAAAGAATTGCAGCTATTGGAAAAGAGATAAAAGCATGGGAGATCAAAATCAAGAAAGTCGATCCTGCAAAACTCAAAGAAGTAACAGATCCGGTTGATAAAGAGATCGCAAATCTTCAGAAGCAGAAAGCAGATCTTCAGACAGAAAAAGTGGCAAAGATCGCTGCGCTTGCGGAAGCAAACAAAAAAGTAATGGCGGATCTGTCTGCAAAGAAAACAGCAGCAGCCCAGAACACAAAAGGTGTTGACGCTCAGATTAAGAGTGAACAGGCGATTATCGCAAAGAAATTTGCAGATATCAGAAACAAAATGAAAGCTGACATTGCAAACCTTCAAAAAGAGAAAGCACAGAAAATCGGTGCTTTTAAAACTGAGAATAATGCAACCCTTAAACAGAAAGCTCTGGCTGAAGGGGGATTCAAAAAAGCTCTTGCTGTCGAACTTGCAAAACTTTCAGGTGCAAGGAACAAGGAACTTGCAAAACTGAAGGCAGATCTGGCAAAAGTTTCAAAAGACCTTGCTGTTCTTGAAAAATCGCATGACAGTTTTGTTATGAAGGAAATTTCAAAGATAGATGAAAAATACGAAAAGATGTTGACAGAACTTGATATGAAGCTCGGATCTGAAAACCAGAGACTGCAGAATGAGAACAAGGTTTTTACAGCCAAGAAAAAACAGGAAAAGGCGGAAGCTGAAAAGAAATTCAAGATGTTCCTTGCAGACAAGGGGAAATTTAAGGCCAACAATGATAACCTCATAAAACAGGCACAAGCCGAAAGAGATAAAAAGCTTAAGGCAAGAAAAGACGAAAGGGCTAAACTGCAGGAGAAGTGGACAAAGGAAAAAGACATGAGAACTGCCGCTCTTGACAGAAAAACGGCCGGGCTCAAATCCCGTCTCGCCGCCAACAATAAGCAGATTGATGCTATTACTGGTGAAATTGACAGCGTTAACAATGTGTGGGCAAGGAAGCTTGAGGAAATGAAGGCGAAACATCATACCGACACAAAGAAGCAGGATGCTGTATGGCAGAAGACTGCCGCTGCAAAGGAAAAGTGGTATGAAGACACCAAAAAGGCCATTAATGACAAATATGACAATATGGAACTTAAGGAAAAACAGGATAGAGAAGCCCAGAAACAGCAGATGATGGCAAAAAGAGACAAGCTTCTTGCAGAAAAGGAGAAGAGAAAGGCAAAAAGAACCGATGTCCTTGATAAAGAGAAGGCGAACTGGGAAAAAGCAAAAGCAAAATTTGTTGATCAGCTTGAAAAAATCAAAGCCGAAATTGACAAAATGAATTCCCAGAAGGGGGACCTTGTTGAAAAAGATAAAGAAAATGCAAAGGTCAAAAAAGAACAGGTTCAGAAAAAATATGAAAGCACCATTGATAAAATTAATGCTGCTGAGCTTAAGATGGTTCAACAGAAATTCAAGAAGGAATACGAGGAAGAAGGTGTTAGAGAAGTTCAGACTACCGGAGCTACCAAAAAGATTGAATCTGTTGTTGCCGAAGCATATGCTAAATCAGGACTTGAAAAGCTTGAAAAGAATGATATTGCCCTTGCAAGAAAGGATTTCGTTGATGCTCTTTATGTTGACAGAAACAATAAGACTGCAAAAGAAGGACTTAAAGCGATAACTGTCAAAGCACAGGCAATGTACTGGGATGCCTCCGGGTCAAAAGATTCAAACAAATCCAAAGCTGTCAAGATACTTGAGACACTTATGAAATCACTTCTTCCGACAGATGAAATTTATTTGAAATCAATGTTGTTACTTGAAGAACTAAAATAAAATCAAATGTTTTAAGTATTTTTCAGGGGAGCGTTACTGCTCCCCTTCTTTTTTTTAAGTTTCAATTCATTAAAAGGTGACGACGGTCTGTCAAATTATTATGCTCTTTTTTTTTCTGATGCGGACAAGTATGACAAATGGTTAGCAACTGATAAGAATGACCGTTTTAAAGACATATTCATTTCCCTGTATTATCTTCCCGATAAAGGCAAAAGAATTTTTTCCAACGAAATAGAACTCAGGATCATTGACAGTTATTCAAAAAACGAATCATACGGATATTTTTATGCTGAGATCGGCTCTCAGACACCTGTCGAGTTTATAATATATGGAATTAAAAAAGGAGAGATCTCCATTAACGGTTCAAAGAAAGGAGATATAAAAATTGAGAATGAGACGGGCTATTCACATTTAAAAGGCACATTTGAAAAAGGAGTTTATTTCGTTTCTGTAAAAATAGAAAAAAAGATGGATGGGCTTCCGGTAAAAGTTCTTTCAAATAAAAAGCTGAAACTTTCAGAAGGAAGAGGTTTTACAAAAGATGCTGCAAGCAGATTTTTTTTAACAAATATCAGCAAAAAGTCAGTTCGCAATATTTTTTCAAAACTTTATAAAGGGTTTTGTTTTCCATATAATAATACGGATAGCGATTCAAAAGAGCTGTTCTTTTCAATATCAACGAGAAAAGATCTGACAGAGGTCAGATCAAATAAACTTATTTATTTTCTTTCTTCTCTTGCCGGAAGGTCATCAGTTGAGGAAAAGTTGAAAAAGATCGGGTTTTCATCAATTCAGATCGATTGGTGGAAAAAAAGTTTCTTTGAAAGAGAGGTGTGTTTTGATGAAAGGTACCAGTAAAAAATCAGTTTGGCAGATTGCAGTGTTAATCTTCTTTTTTGCTGTTACAGGAATGGTTCTGTATTTTCAGCAGAAAGAGATATCTCTGCTTAGAAAAAAAACAGAAATTAATGCAAAAGAGATAGAAGTTCTAAGAATTGATATAAATACAAAAAAAGAAAATGTATCTCATGAAAGCGATAAACAGTCCGCAAAAAATACAGATCTTTTTTTTCTTCAAAGAAAAATGACAGAGATGAAAAAAGAAATTGAAAGAATGAAAAAGAATAATGATTCAGATGCTCTAAATGAATATAGGGAAAAAGAGGAACAGACATGGGATGAGCATACTGAAAATGTAAAGAAACTATGGAGCGGAAATTTGAAGCAAAAACTGATCGAGCAGAAATTCAACGATGATGAAATTGCGGAAGTTCTGCACAATTACAGTGACATGATAGATAAAATGAAAGCATATTCTTTAAGCTGGTACAGGGAAGAGATCTCTAATGAGGAACTGAACAATGTTTCTGTTCAATATGCTAAAGATTTTTACGAATCTTCATCGTCTTTGATCGGAGAGCAGAAAGCTTCATTGGTGCTCGGGGTCGTTTTTCCCGATCCATTTTTTAGAAAAAGTCTTTTTGATGTTGAGTGACAATATCATTCTGATTCGTTTTTATCTGATTCTTTGCCCACGAGAGCAGTTCTGAGGTCTATCATATGCTGATGGGTTTTTGTGAATTTTTCAAGGATGGATTTTATGTGAATCAGCATTTCTCTGCTGCTTTTAACGAGATCCTTTATGTTTGATGCAACAACAGCAAACCCTTTGCCTGATTCACCAGCCCTTGCAGCTTCAATGGAAGCGTTTATCGCAAGGATGTCGATGTTTTTTGTTATCATACCGAAATCAGATATAGCTTTTTTTATTTCTTTGGTGTTGAGAAGGAAATTGTCTTCCACAAACGAATATCTTGTAGAAATAAGTGATCCTACAGCGTCATACAGGAATTCAAACTGTTTCCTGTCAACAACGGTCTGATCGGTTTTCACAGACTGTGAAAATTTGAAAACATCGATGCCGGGGGAAAAGACGGCAAATATGTTGATGTCGTGGAACTTGAGTGCTTCATTGAGCGAAGTTACCGTTCTTATCTGATTTTCTTCAGCATATTTGATGCCTGCGGAATCCTTGCGGTCATCAGCAATTAGAGCAATTTCAAATTCAGGAAGGCATGCAATGAACTTTACAAATTTAATTTCATCTCTGCCGGCACCTATGAAAGCAATCTTTCTTTTCATTTTGAACTCCACAAATAAGTTGACTGATATTAGCATATTTTCAGGATAGTTCAAACTTTAAGAGTTCTTTTTTCTTGAAAAAACCAAGTTTATTAGTATTTTCATATTGTTGCTGTCGTATTGAATTAACAGATTCAGATTCAGAGGTCGGTTCATGAAAAATCAACTGGAAAATTTAAGGAAGGACTTTTTAGAGCACATCAATTCAATTAGTGAAAAAGAGGCCTTGGAAACATTGAGAGTCTCTTTTCTCGGTAAGAAGGGTGCGGTCACTTCGATAATGAAAGATCTCAAGGATCTTTCAAATGAAATGAAAAAGGAAGTCGGACAGTTAATAAACCAGATAAAATCAGATATGGAAAAGACCATAAATGAAAAACATATCGAATTTGAAGAAAAAGAGATTCGCAAAAAAATTGAGAGCCAGTGGAGCGATATAACATGGCCCAGTGAACCTGTTCAAGGTTCCGTTCACCCGATCTCCAAGGTGAGGCATGAACTTGAAGAGCTTTTTGTTTCAATGGGATTTGAGATAATTGATGGGCCTGAGATGGAAACAGAATACTATAATTTCAATGCTCTGAACATTCCGGATGATCACCCTGCAAGAGATGCTCAAGACACTTTCTGGTTGAAGAACGGTATGCTTCTTAGAACTCAGACTTCACCTGTACAGATACGAGGAATGCAGTCCAGAAAGCCCCCTTTTAAGTTTGTATCTCCCGGAAAAGTCTATAGAAACGAAGCAGTTGATGCAAGCCACGAACACACTTTCCATCAGATTGAAGGAATGGTGGTGGACAAAGGTATTTCTGTTGCGAACCTCATATATACATTAAAGAAAATAGTTTCTAATATTTTCGGACACCCTGTTGAAATAAGACTTCGACCCTCTTTCTTTCCGTTCGTTGAGCCGGGATTCGAACTTGATTTCAAATGTCAGATATGTGGAGGAAAAGGGTGCAGCGTCTGCAAGCAGTCCGGCAGGGTTGAATATCTTGGATGCGGAATGATACATCCTAATGTTCTGAAAAACGGCGGAATAGATCCTGAAGAATATCAGGGCTTTGCGTTTGGCGGTGGAATAGAGCGCCTTGTTATGATGAAGTACAGTATTGATGACATCCGTCATTTCCACGGCGGTGATCTCCGTTTTATGAAACAGTTTTAACTTGGAGACTGAAAATGAAATTATCTCTTAACTGGCTTAAAGATTATATTGAACTTGATGACATCTCGGCGGAAGAGATATCAAAACAGCTTACAATGAAGTCTGCTGAGGTTGAGGCGGCTCACTGGACCGGTGCCCACTTTGAAAAGGTAATAATCGCCAAAGTGGAGAATGTAGTGCCGCATCCTGATTCCGATAGACTGAAGCTGGCTACGGTTTTTGATGGATCAGGAAGGCAGACGGTTGTATGCGGAGCTCCGAATGTGGCAACCGGACAGACTGTTGCTTTTGCGCCTCTGGGAACGGTTCTTCCCGGAAATTTCGAAATAAAACCTGCAAAGATACGGGGAGTTGAAAGCTGCGGTATGATCTGTGCAGAGGATGAGCTTGGACTCGGAACGAATCACGACGGCATAATGGTGCTTGACGGTTCGCTTACGGCGGGAACTCCTGTTTCGACAATTTTCGGTGAAAAGGATTACATAATTGAGATAGAGAACAAGACGATAAATCACAGACCGGACCTCTGGGGTCATTTCGGTATCGCAAGAGAACTGAAAGCTATTTTCAAAAGGCCCTGGAAAAAAGAACTTAAATATACGGTTATCAAGAGCGACCGTGTTGAAGAAAAGTTTGAAATTGAAATAAATACAGCAAGATGTCTTCATTATCTCGGATTGAAAATGGGCGGACTCAAGGTCGCTCCATCTCCTGAATGGATGAAGAAACGGCTTGAAAACATTGGTATCAGACCGATAAACAATATTGTTGACATTGCAAATTTCGTCATGTACGAGACAGGTCATCCGATGCATACTTTTGACAGACGCGACATTGCAGGGAATAAAATAGTCATCAGGGATGCGGGTGAAGGTGAAAAATTTGTTACTCTTGATGGCTTGGAAAGAACGCTTAAAGCGGAAGATGCAGTTATTGCCGATACCGCCAGAGGACTTGCGATAGCCGGTGTAATGGGTGGTCTTAACAGCGAAGTAAAGGATGATACAACTGAAATTTTCATTGAATCCGCCCTCTTCCATCCTTCAAGTGTAAGAAAAACTTCGACCCGGCTCGATCTCAGGACAGATTCTTCAAGCAGATTCGAAAAAGCGCTCTGGGTGGAGAACTGCTATCTTGCGATGCAGAGATTTGTTGAACTCACAAAAGAACTTATTCCGGATGCGACAGTGCTTTCTGATCTTGCTGTTGCAGATAACAGCGCAAATTACGGTTTCAAGGGACATATCACGCTTACAACGGCGAAGATCCGCTCTTTCCTTGGTATAACAGAGGAAAAACTTCCTGATTCTGAAATAGTTTCGATGCTGAGTTTTCTTGATTTCAAACTTGAAACGAAAGGAGGAACACTCGTTGTTGAAATTCCCGAACACAGAAGGAGCAAGGATGTTTCAAGAGCTGAAGATATAATTGAGGAGATAGGACGGCTTTACGGTTATAACAACATTGAGCCGGTCAGTCCGCTCTTCAATATGGATAGAGCTCCGGTTAACATTGATCTTGAAAAAGGGAATGCGGTCAGGAACATTTTTGTCAACTGTTTCGGCGCAAGCGAAGTGATAAATTATTCTTTCAGCGGACCTGCCGAACTTGAAAAAGTCCCCTTCAATAAAGAAAAGCTTATTGAAACTGTTGCAGAAAAGGAAGCTCCATTTCTAAGATATTCACTTGCTCCGGCAATGTTGAGCAATGTGTTTGAAAATCTTAAGAATTTTAAAGACTTAAGTCTGTTTGAGTTCAGCAGGATATTTACTGCTGATGGTGAAAAGAAGAGGATGGGTTTTATAGCAACAGGTGAAAAGGCAACTTTTGATCTTCTTAAAAGCATTGTTCTTTCAATATCAAAGGAACTGAGGACTCCTCAGCTTCGTTTTGACAGGATAAAAGACGGTTTTATGCTCGGTGATGTGATCCTTCATCCGGGAAGGTCAGCTGTTGTCGCTTTTGCAAAAACCGAGCTGGGTATCATGGGTGAAGTTCACCCCGCTCTTCTTAAAAAATATGATATTTCTGTTCCTGTCTATTATATCGAGCTTGACCGTGAAGCGCTTTTCTCACTTCCCGAAAGAAGTGTTAAATTTACACCGCTTCTCAAATTTCCGTCGACCGGATTTGATGTGACTGTCATTGTCCCGCAGAAACTTGAAGTTGAGGAACTGTTCAAAATAATTAAGAAATCTGT
>Ga0116141_10003399_pt1 | contig 13505 bp, 13 predicted proteins | sample AD_UKC097_MetaG_FD_89744 | JGI IMG/M metagenome (GOLD analysis project Ga0116141, IMG submission 89744) | Active sludge microbial communities of municipal wastewater-treating anaerobic digesters from USA - AD_UKC097_MetaG | ecosystem: Engineered > Bioreactor > Anaerobic > Digestate | place: USA... | reverse complement strand
CGGGCCCTCGCCCGTGAACTGGGTAGCCGAAACATCACCGTGAATTGCGTCGCGCCAGGCTTCATCGAGACCGACATGACCGCGGCTTTGCCCGAAGAGCAGCAGAAAGCCTTGCTGGGACAGATCCCGCTCGGACATCTGGGCAAGCCATCGGACATTGCCCACGCGGTGGCCTATCTGGCCAGTCCGCAAGCGGCCTATGTGACGGGTCAGGAACTCCACGTCAACGGTGGCATGTTCATGGCCTGATGGCGGCGCGCAGCAGGCTTGCGAGCCACTCGGCCTTGGGCGCGGCTTTCGTTGGCCGCGCAAGGACAGGTAAAATCCACTTTTTTCACAACCCTCAGAGGGACATATGAGCGATATCGAAGCACGTGTCAAGAAAATCATCGCCGAGCAACTTGGCGTTGAAGAGTCACAAGTCACCAACGAAAAAGCCTTCGTGGCGGATCTCGGCGCGGACTCGCTGGACACCGTGGAACTGGTGATGGCGCTGGAAGACGAGTTCGGCATCGGGATCCCCGACGAGGACGCCGAAAAGATCACCACCGTGCAGTCGGCGATCGATTACGCCATCTCCAAGAAGGCCTGATTGCAGATGAGCCGTCGCCGCGTCGTTGTCACGGGTTTGGGATGCATCAGCCCCGTGGGCAACACGGTTGCCGAAGCGTGGTCCAACCTGCTGGCCGGAAAGTCCGGCATCGACATGATCACCCGCTTCGACGCCACGAACTTTTCCTGCCGGATTGCAGGCGAGGTCAAAGGCTTCGACGTGGAGCGTTACATGTCGGCGAAAGAGGCGCGGACGATGGATGCGTTCGTCCATTACGGCATCGCCGCCGCCGTGCAGGCCGTGGCCGATGCAGGACTGGCGACCGGCGAGGCCTTGAGCGAGGAACAGTCTGCCCGCATCGGCTGCGACATCGGCGCGGGCATCGGCGGCCTGCCGTTGATCGAGGAAACGCACGCTGAGCTGCTGGCCCGCGGCCCGCGCCGCATCACCCCGTTCTTCGTTCCCGCCTCGATCATCAACATGATTTCGGGGCACGTGTCGATGCGGTTCGGCTTCAAGGGTCCGAACCTGGCCATCGTCACGGCGTGTACCACCGGTCTGCATTGCATCGGGCAGGCCGGGCGCATGATCGAGTATGGCGATGCCGACGTGGTCATCGCTGGCGGTTCGGAGGCCACCGTGTCGCCGCTGGGTGTTGGCGGATTCGCGGCCATGCGCGCGCTGTCCACGCGCAATGACGACCCCCACACCGCTTCGCGCCCCTGGGACAAGGACCGCGACGGATTCGTGCTCGGTGAAGGCGCGGGCGTGATGGTGCTGGAGTCCTACGAACATGCCAAGGCCCGTGGCGCTCGCATCTATGCGGAGCTCTCCGGGTTTGGCATGAGTGCCGACGCCGGCCACATCACGGCCCCCAACCTGGACGGTCCCCGGCGCGCGATGGTCAGCGCACTGGCGAATGCCGGCATCAATCCGGATCAGATCGCTTACCTGAACGCCCACGGGACATCCACGCCGCTGGGCGATGTGAACGAATCCAACGCGATCAAGGCGGCACTGGGCGATCACGCGCGCAAGATCGTGGTGAATTCGACCAAGTCGATGACCGGGCATCTGCTCGGCGGAGCCGGTGGATTCGAAAGCATGGTCACGGTGCTGGCGCTCCACCACCAGGTGAGCCCCCCGACGGCCAACATCTTCAACCAGGACCCTGAATGCGACCTGGACTATTGCGCCAATGTCGCCCGCGACGTGAAGATGGACTATGCGCTGAAGAACAACTTCGGCTTTGGCGGGACCAACGGCTCGTTGGTTTTCAAACGCGTCTGATCCCGTCATCGGACCTGTCTGCCCGACGTCCGGTCTCTCCCATTGATCGCTGTTCATGGCCAGCGCCCCATCGGTTCGTTATCCGGTGAGGCGTTCGCCTTTTCTGGCAAGGATGCTGGGGTTGACCTGGCTGGTCGGTTTCCTGGCGCTGGCGTGGGCCTGGCCCATGCCAGACTGGCGTTGGGGCTTTGGGGTGCCGGGTCTGCTGCTGGCGGGCGCCGCAGCGGTGCGATTCTGGATTCGGACGGCTCAAGGGGAACTTCGCTGGGATGGCGGTGCGTGGCAAGGTCCGAACGACAGTCCTCTTTGCGCCGGGCCCATGGTTCGCTTCGATGGCCAGCGATGGATGCTGGTTCAAGTCCGGTTGGCAGGGCCGCAAGGGTCCCAGGAGCACCGATGGCTGTGGCTCGAGGCGGCGACGGACCCTCCGGCATGGGCAGCGTTGCGTCATGCGCTGTTTGCAAAGGCCCATCCCGGCCACGCCGCGGCGGACATCATGCATGAATGATCCCGGGCGCTCATCGGCGCAAGGCGCCGTCGCAGACAGCGATCACCGGCTGGTCGAGCGCGCCGTGGCGGGAGATCAGCAGGCCTTCGAGTTGCTGGTCGTCAAGTACCAGCGCCGCATTGAGCGCCTCATTGCCCGCATGGTGCGGGATGTCGATCTGGTTGAAGACATCGCCCAGGAAACCTTCATCCGGGCCTGGCGGGCGTTGCACCAGTTCCGCGGTGACGCCCAGTTCTATACCTGGCTGTACCGGATCGCGGTGAACACGGCGAAGAAGGCGCTGCTCGATCTGAAGCGGCATCCCTCCTCGGCGGCAGGCCATGGCGACGGGAACGACGAAGAAGATGAAACTTCCTGGCGCGAAAACGAACCAAGTACGCAGGAAACCCCGGAAAGCGAGTTTGCGGCGCGGGAAATTGCCCGCGCGGTGAATGCCGCGATGGAGGCTCTCCCGGAAGACTTGCGCCAGGCCGTGACCCTGCGCGAGATGGAGGGTCTGAGCTACGAGGAGATCGCCGAAGCGATGGATTGCCCGATCGGTACGGTCCGCTCGCGGATTTTCAGGGCCCGCGAGGCCATTTCGGCGCGGGTGCGGCCGTTGCTGGAGCATCAGAGCGGCAAGCGGTGGTGAGCGATTGTGCGTGAGTGAGCCATGAGATGAAGCCAATGAACACGGACGAACAATTGGAACTTCGGGAGCAGGTGTCCGCGCTCGCGGACGGGCAGCTTGGCGGCGAGGCCTTTGCCAGCGTGGTCGAACGCCTTGGCGTGCACGAGGATGCGCGGGCAAGCTGGCATCTGTATCACCTGATCGGCGACGTCCTGCGCTCGGGCGATGTGGGGCCGGGGTTGCATGACAGGGCGTTTGTCTCGCGCCTGCGCGAGCGCCTCCAGACCGAACCTGGCGTGCCCCGGTTCGTCGAGCCGGGCTCGGATGCTCCTGAAATCATAGCTGATGATGGCCGTGGGGCGCTGGGAGGCGACTCTGTTGGGCAAAGATTTCAGCCCCCAGCGAATGATCGGACCTACCGCTGGAAAATGCTGGCCGCAATGGCGACCATCGTCGCGGTGGCGGCGGTGGTCTGGAATGGGTTGGGTGCTGGACGCGAAGGCGTGCAACTGGCCCAGCGGGCGACAGCAGAACGGGTCGAGGTGGCGGTGGGCAGCGGAGGCAGGGAAGGCGCTGAAACCGGCGTCATGATCCGTGACCCGCGCCTGGATGAGTTGCTGGCGGCGCATCGTCAGTTTGGCGGTGCTTCGGCGCTTCAGAACCCCGCCGGATTCTTGCGCAGCGCCACCTTGGACGCGCAGGCGGCGCGCCCGGTGCGGGTGGCAGGGCCTTGACCGTGTCATTCCCGTTTCTTCGAATGCGTCGCCTGGTTCTCAGGGCGCTGCTGGGGTGCTTGTCTGCCGTCACGGGGTTGACGATTGCCCAGACGGCGAATCCGCCGGTTGGCCAGGCGGCGACAGCCGCGGCGTCGGCACCCGGCGGCCGGGACTTGACTGCCTGGATGACCCGCCTGCAGGAGGCGCCTCGCAAGCGTGTCTATGCCGGAACCTATGTGGTGTCGTCGTCCTCGGGCACGCTGTCCAGCGCCCGGATCTGGCACGTGTGCGACGGTTCGCAGCAAATGGAGCGCGTCGAGTCGCTCACCGGACCGCCCCGTTCCACCGTCCGCCGCAACGACGAGGTGCTGACGTTTCATGACGGCGAAAAGCGTGCGGTGGCAGAAAAGCGGGCGGCGCCCGGGTTGTTTCCAAACCGGGTGATAGCGGGTGAACCGGCCCTTTCAGGACACTATGGCTTGCAACCGTTGGCCAGCGAGCGGGTGGCCGGTCATGAGGCCGACGTCCTGCAACTGACGCCCCGGGATCCGTGGCGCTTTGGCTACCGGATCTGGAGCGAGAAGAAGACCGGCCTGGTGGTCAAGTTGCAGACGCTCGACGCGGCGGGCCGCGTGCTGGAGCAGGCTGCCTTTTCCGAGATCCAGTTCGACGCGCCCGTTCAGATGGAGCAACTGGCGCAGATGATGGCCAATACGGGCGGCTACCGGGTGGAGAAATCCGATGTGGTTCGCACCACGGGCGCGGCTGAAGGCTGGGCAATCCGCAGCGGCGTACCCGGTTTTCAGCAGACGATCTGCCTCAGGCACCCCGCGCCCGCCGGTCAGACCAAGCCCACCGTTCAGTGGGTGTTCACGGACGGGCTCGCCTCTGTCTCGCTGTTCATCGAGCCCTTTGATCCGCGGCGCCACCCGAGCGAACGCATGGCCACGATGGGCGCGACCCAGCTGATGATGCACCGCTGGCCGGATCGGGTCGGCGGTGACTGGTGGCTCACCGTGGTGGGCGAGGCGCCGATGCACACGCTCAAGGCCCTTGCCCAGGGTCTTGAGCGGCGTCCATGAAACCCCAAATGGTTCCAAGGCCTTCGCGGCGATGGTGGAATACGAATGTTGAAAGGAAGACGATGCTGAAACTGAATCTCGGAACCCTGCGTCTGCAGGCGCTGGCAGGTGCCTTTTTCTTGGCGTCGGTCGCAACACTGGCGCCGACCGTTCCGGCCTGGGCGCAGGGACCCGGCGCCGTTCGCGGCTTGCCCGACTTCACCGAACTGGTCGAGCAGGTCGGCCCCTCGGTGGTGAACATCCGGACACTCGAAAAAAGCCGGGGCGCAAGTCCGCACGGCGGACCGGGTGACGAGGAGATGCAGGAGTTCTTCCGCCGATTCTTTGGGGTCCCCTTGCCCAATGGGCCTCGCCAGGGGCCGCGCCCCAACCGTCCGCAGGATGACGAACAGCCCCGTGGCGTGGGCTCGGGCTTCATTCTGACCGGCGACGGCTTCATCATGACCAACGCGCACGTGGTGGACGGTGCCGACGAGGTGATCGTCACCCTGACCGACAAGCGTGAATTCAAGGCCCGAATCGTGGGCGCCGACAAGCGCACCGACGTTGCCGTGGTCAAGATCGAGGCCACGGGCCTGCCAGCCGTCAAGGTGGGTGATTCGGGTCGTCTGAAAGTGGGCGAATGGGTGATGGCGATCGGCTCGCCGTTCGGGCTGGAGAACTCCGTCACCGCGGGGATCGTCAGCGCCAAACAGCGCGACACCGGCGACTACCTGCCGTTCATCCAGACCGATGTCGCGATCAACCCCGGCAATTCCGGCGGGCCGCTGATCAACATGCGCGGCGAAGTGGTGGGCGTCAACAGCCAGATCTACTCGCGCTCCGGCGGGTACATGGGCATTGCGTTCGCGATTCCGATGGACGAGGCCATCCGCGTGAGCGATCAGCTGCGCGCCACCGGCCGGGTGACACGCGGGCGCATCGGTGTGCAGATCGACCAGGTCACCAAGGAGATCGCCGAGTCGCTCGGGCTGGGCAAGGCGCAGGGCGCCCTGGTCCGCGGCGTGGAGAGCGGGTCGCCAGCGGAGAAGGCGGGTGTCGAAGCCGGGGACATCATCACTCGTTTCGATGGCAAGACAGTCGAAAAGGCCTCCGATCTGCCGCGCTTTGTGGGCAGCGTCAAGCCAGGCACCCGCGCCGCATTCACGGTGTTCCGGCGCGGTGCCAGCAAGGATCTGACCGTCGTCATCGGGGAGGCGGAGTCGGACAAAGTCGCCACACGCAAGCCGGCAGAGCGCGAAGAGAAAGCTCGTCCAAGCGCGGCCGTGCAGCTCCTGGGGCTCAGCGTGAGCGAACTGGGCGAGGCCCAGAAGAAGGAACTGAAGATCAAAGGCGGTGTCAAGGTTGATGCCGCCACGGAAGGCAGCGCACGGGCCGGATTGCGCGAAGGCGACGTCATCACCCAGGTGGCCAATCAGGAGATTCTGTCCGTGAAGGACTTCGATGCCGTGGTGGCTCGCCTGGACAAAAGCAAGCCGGTCAGCGTCCTGTTCCGGCGCGGTGAATGGGCGCAGTACGCGCTGATTCGTCCCGCACGATGAGTCCGTATCCCGGGTTTCCGCCGTCTGGAAAACCCCATTCCAGACTCGGGAACCTCATTTTTTTCAAGGCCATGGAGTGTTCCATCCGTTGAATTGAGTACGGGCTGCTGGCCAATTCGGGTCTTTGAAAAGTTTGTATTTACTAACTTGTTGAATTTGGCCGTTACTTATTTCGATAGAATCGGGGGGTGCTGAGCCAGATTACTGGCATTGCTGAACTGCAGACAGCCACCATGCGGAAAGCCATGCAGCGCTCCGCTTTCTGAACACCCTTCACCCACAAGTTGTTCAATTCATGCTTTCCAAGGCTGTGGATAAGTTGTTGATAAAAAAGCTGTTGCCGCGCTGCAACGAGCGGCAACTGGTCGTCGGAAGGCTGGACGTCGGGGGCTTTTTGCCTACAATGAAGCTCCAACACATCGCAGTTGCCAATGATTGTTGGTTCAGGGCGCGTCGTTATCCGACGCGCCCTTTTTTCTTTTCCTGACCTTTTTAATTCAATCACTTGAAGTCAGTCGTTGATGAATCACATCAGAAATTTTTCGATCATTGCGCACATCGATCACGGCAAGTCGACGCTGGCTGATCGGCTCATTCAGCGCTGCGGCGGCCTGAGTGAACGCGAGATGAGCGAGCAGGTTCTCGATTCGATGGATATCGAGAAGGAGCGTGGGATAACCATCAAGGCGCAGACCGCTGCGCTGACCTACCAGGCGCGCGATGGCAAGGTCTACAACCTCAACCTGATCGACACACCGGGGCACGTGGACTTCTCGTACGAAGTGAGTCGTTCGCTGTCGGCGTGTGAAGGAGCGCTGCTTGTGGTGGACGCGAGCCAGGGTGTCGAAGCGCAGACGGTGGCCAACTGCTACACCGCGCTCGACCTTGGCGTCGAAGTGGTGCCGGTGCTGAACAAGATGGACTTGCCCAACGCCGACCCCGATAACGCCAAAGCGGAGATTGAGGACGTGATCGGCATCGATGCGGGCCACGCGATCCCGTGCTCGGCCAAGACCGGCATGGGGATCGACGACATCCTCGAAGCGGTGGTCGCGCGCATCCCTCCACCGCGCGGCGAACCTCAGGCCCCGTTGCGGGCGATGATCATCGACAGCTGGTTCGACAGTTACGTTGGCGTGGTGATGCTGGTGCGCGTGGTGGACGGCCGGCTCCAGCGCGGCGAGCGCATCAAGCTCATGGCCACCGGGGCGATCTACAACGCCGACAACCTCGGCGTGTTCACGCCAGCCAACCAGCCGCGCGAAGCGCTTGAGGCGGGTGAAGTGGGCTACATCATTGCCGGCATCCGCGAGCTTCAGGCGGCGAAGGTGGGCGACACGGTCACCCTCGAAAAGAAGCTGCCCAACAACCTTGGCACCGCCGCCGAGCCGCTGCCAGGCTTCAAGGAAATCCAGCCGCAGGTGTTCGCCGGTCTGTATCCGACCGAGGCCAGCGAATACGACTCGCTGCGCGACGCACTCGAAAAACTCAAGTTGAACGATGCGTCGCTGCACTATGAACCCGAGGTCAGCCAGGCGTTGGGATTTGGCTTCCGCTGCGGCTTTCTGGGTCTGCTGCACATGGAAATCGTGCAGGAGCGCCTGGAGCGCGAATTCGACCAGGACCTGATCACCACCGCGCCCAGCGTGGTCTACGAGGTGGTTCAGGCCGATGGCGAAGTCAGGATGGTGGAAAACCCGTCCAAGATGCCCGAACAGGGGCGTCTGGTCGAGATCCGCGAGCCGATCGTCACGGTGCATTTGTACATGCCGCAGGAATACGTCGGACCGGTGATGACCCTGGCGAACCAGAAGCGCGGGGTTCAGATCAACATGGCCTACCACGGGCGGCAGGTGATGCTGACCTATGACATGCCGCTGGCGGAGATCGTGCTGGACTTCTTCGACAAGCTGAAGTCGGTCTCGCGCGGTTATGCGTCGATGGACTACGAGTTCAAGGAATACCGCGCGGCCGATGTGGTGAAGGTCGACATCCTGCTCAACGGCGACAAGGTGGATGCGCTGTCGATCATCGTGCACCGCTCGCAGTCTCAGTTCAGAGGCCGTGCCGTGGTGGCCAAGATGCGCGAAGTCATCAGCCGCCAGATGTACGACGTTGCCATCCAGGCGGCGATCGGCGCCAACATCATCGCGCGCGAAACCATCAAGGCCTTGCGCAAGAACGTGCTGGCAAAATGCTACGGGGGTGACATCACCCGCAAGCGCAAGCTACTCGAGAAGCAGAAGGCAGGCAAGAAGCGAATGAAACAGATCGGCTCGGTCGAAGTTCCCCAGGAAGCCTTCCTGGCCATTCTGCGTGTGGAGGACTGATGCCATACATCACCGCGCTGATCCTTGCCGGTTTTGCCGGGTATGCCGGCGCCTGGTATTTCGGCCTGCTCGAGGGCAATTTTTCGCTGATGCTGTTTCTGGCCACGGTCGTCACCGGTCTGTACTGGCTGGCCGAGCGCTTTTACTTCCTGCCCGGACGCCAACGGGCAGCCCAGGCGCTGGAGACGCAGGACCAGCAACGACGCGCCGAACTTGGAAAGATGGGCATCACGCAGGTCGACGGCAACGTCACCGAGGCCAAGCAACGGCTGATCATGCAACCCTGGTGGCTCGACTGGACCGCCGGCCTGTTTCCGGTCATCGCGGTGGTGTTCCTGCTGCGCTCGTTTCTGTTCGAGCCGTTCAAGATTCCTTCGGGCTCGATGATCCCGACGCTTCTCGTGGGCGATCTGATCCTGGTGAATAAATTCACCTATGGTGTGCGCCTGCCGGTGATCAACCACAAGGTCACCGAGGGCAACCCGCCCCAACGGGGTGACGTGATGGTGTTCAGGTATCCGCCCAAGCCCAGTCTCGACTACATCAAGCGTGTCATCGGTGTGCCGGGCGACGAAGTCGCCTACCTCAACAAGCGCCTGACCATCAACGGAAAGCCTGTTCCGACCACGGCCCTGCCGGAATTTTTTGACGAAGACGCGATGCGGTATTTCCCCCAGTTCAGCGAGGCGCTGACCGACGTGCCGCACCGCATCATCGTCGACCCCGCCCGTCCGGCGATGGTGGCCGGTGCAGACGAGTTTCCGTTCCGGCAGAACTGCCGTTACAGTGTCGAAGGGGTGGTGTGCAAGGTGCCCGAGGGACACTACTTCATGATGGGCGACAACCGCGACAATTCGCTGGATTCACGATACTGGGGTTTTGTACCCGACCGCAACATCGTCGGAAAGGCGTTCTTCATCTGGATGAACTTCGGCAACCTGAAGCGCATCGGCTCGTTCAACTGACAGATTCCAACCGGGAGGCGATTTATGGCGAAGGCAACAGGAACCCGTTCAAGGCAGCGCGGCCTTTCTTTCCTGGGTCTGCTCTTTCTGGGTACTTTGGGCGCAGTTGTGATGGTGATTGGTGCTCAGATTTTCCCGACGTTCGTGGAATATCAGGCGGTGGTCAAGGCGGTCAATAAAGCCAGTGCTGGTTCAACCGTTTCGGAAGTGCGCCTGATCTTTGAAAAGGCGGCCGCCATCGACGACATCACGTCGATCAAGCCCAAGGATCTAGAAGTCACCAAGGTGAATGACCGGGTCGTGGTCAAGTTCGCTTATGAGAAAGACATTCATCTGGCTGGGCCGGCGTATCTGGTGATGAGGTACAGCGGGCAGTCCAAGTGAGCCTGCCGGCGCCGCTGGCGGCGCTGCAAGACCGCCTGCAGCACCGGTTTGCCGAGCCGCAGTTGCTGGTGCAGGCGCTGACCCACCGCAGTTTCTGCGCCGACCACAACGAACGGCTGGAGTTCCTGGGTGATTCGGTGCTCAATCTGGCGGTGGCCCATCTCCTATACGAGCGTCTGAAGGGTCTGCCCGAAGGCGATCTCTCGCGGGTGCGGGCCAATCTGGTCAAGCAGGATACCTTGCACGGACTGGCGATCGAACTGGATCTGGCCGGTTTGCTGCGCCTGGGCGAGGGCGAAATGCGCTCGGGAGGCCAGCGCAGGCCGTCCATCCTGGCGGATGCCCTGGAGGCGGTGCTGGGTGCCGTCTATCTGGATGCCGGCTACCCGGTGGCGCAGGCGCTGGTGCATCGCTTGTTCCAGAACGTGGAAATCAAGGCCACGATGCCGGCGGCCGCGAAAGATCCCAAGACGGGTCTGCAGGAGTGGCTGCAGGCCCGCAAGATGCGCTTGCCCCTCTATCAGGTCGTCGGCACCCAGGGGGCCGCCCACCAGCAGGTCTTTGATGTCGAATGCGAGATCGGGGAACTGAAACTGTCCCGTCGAGGCATCGGCGGTTCTCGCCGTGCGGCAGAACAGGCGGCAGCGGCCGCCATGCTGGAGGCGTTGCAATTGGACAAACCCAAATGAATGCTACAAAAAAGGAAGCTACTGATGGACATCCGACGATGGGAGAGACCTTGTCAGAGTCGAAAACAGGCGTCAAGGGCGGTCTTCAGCTCGAGGGTCACCGCTGCGGCCTGATCGCGATCGTTGGCAAGCCCAACGTTGGCAAGTCCACCTTGATGAATGCGCTGGTCGGCCAGAAGATCAGCATCACCTCGCGCAAGGCCCAGACCACCCGCCACCGCATCACCGGCATCGCCACCCGCGGCGCCTCCCAGTTCGTATTTGTCGACACGCCGGGGTTTCAGACGCTGCACAACACGGCGCTCAACAAATCGCTGAACAAGACGGTGCAGGGCGCGGTCGGCGACGTCGACCTGGTGCTGTTCGTGGTGGAAGCCGGCAGCTTTACGCCCGCCGATGCGCGGGTGCTGACCTTGCTCAAACCCGGGGTGCCGGTGGTGCTGCTCGCCAACAAGCTCGACACCGTGCACCGCCGCGCCGAGATCGCTCCGTGGCTGCAATCCATGCAGGAGCGCCATACCTTCGCCGAGTTCGTGCCGATGTCGGCCAAGAACGCCAAGGACATCGAGCGCCTCTTCGGCATCTGCGAGAAATACCTGCCCGATCAGCCTTGGGCCTATGGCGAGGACGAACTGACCGACCGAAGCGAGCGCTTTCTGGCCAGCGAGATCGTGCGCGAAAAGCTGTTTCGCTTCACCGGTGACGAGTTGCCCTACACATCCACCGTGGTGATCGACAAGTTCGAGGACGAAGTTGGCCGCAACAAGAGCCGGCTGGCCCGGATCGCGGCCACCATCGTGGTCGAGCGCGACGGCCACAAGGCCATGGTCATCGGCGAGAAGGGCGAACGGCTCAAACGCATCGGCGCCGAGGCGCGGCAGGAACTGGAGCGCTTGATGGATTGCAAGGTGTTTCTGGAGCTGTGGGTCAAGGTCAAGTCGGGGTGGGCCGATGACGAGGCGCGGGTGCGCTCGTTCGGTTATGAGTAGCTTAGCCCCCACGCTCCCGCACTGCGTGCGGTCGCTGGTCGTGCCCTCGCCGCAAGCGATGGCCCTTCGGGCTGTCCAACCCTGCGCAGGCAGGCTTGGAGCCGCAGGCCACAGCCCCTCGGGGGCTGTCCTTGCATGGGGCGGCCCTGCGCGGCGGCCGGTAGTCCCCACGCTTCCGTGCCGCGTGGCGTGGCCGGTTGCGGCCATTTATTGGTGAATCGTGGCTGCCCGACGCGTCGCCGAGGAGCCGGCCTTTGTCCTGCATCGCTACGACTGGAGCGAGTCCAGCCTGATCCTGGAGGTGTTTTCGCGGCACCACGGACGCATCGCGGTGGTGGCCAAAGGGGCCAAGCGGCCCAGTTCGAGTTTCCGTCCGGTGCTGCTGCCTTTGCAGCCCTTGCACCTGAGTTTTGGTGGCGATGCCGAAATTCGCACGCTCAAGGGTGCGGAATGGGTGGGTGGGCATGTCATGCCGACCGGCGACGCCCTGCTGTCAGGCTACTACCTCAACGAGCTGTTGTTGCGCCTGCTGGCGCGCGACGATCCGCATCCGGGCCTGTTCGACGCATACGCCTCGGTGGTCGAGGTGCTGGCCGGCCAGGGGGGATCGGTTGCCTTGGCGCCCGCCCTGCAGGGTGAGGTGCTGCACGTGGCGCTTCGTGCCTTCGAACTGTTGTTGCTGCGCGAAATCGGCCTGTTGCCGATGCTGGACGCCCAGACCCTGACGCTGGAGCCGCTTGCGCCGCAGCGTCGCTACTGCCTGGTGCCCGAGGGCGGCCTGCGCGAAGCGCACGACGACGACCGCGCCAGCCTGAGCGGCACGGAATGGGAAACCCTTCAGCGGGCGTTGGGCGACTGGGCCGCTTTCTCATCCATGCTGATGGCTTGCGCGCCGGTGATGCAGGCCTTGCGCCCCCAGTTGCGGTCGCTGCTGAACTACCATTGCGGCGTTGCGACGCTGCGCACCCGGCAGATGATGATGGACCTCCAGAGCCTCTGATCGTCCCATGCCGTGATCCGCCCACCCGACCTGTCTGACCGCACCCCATGAGCACAGCCCTCTCCGTCAATCTGAACAAGGTCGCGCTGGTGCGCAACACGCGCCACCTGGGCATTCCCAGCCTGACCCGAGCGGCCAACCAGTGTCTGCGGGCGGGCGCCCACGGCATCACGGTGCACCCGCGGCCGGACGAGCGCCACATCCGCGCCCAGGACGTGTTCGATCTGGCCGACCTGCTGAGGGCCTGGCCTGACCGTGAGTACAACATCGAGGGCAATCCGTTTCACAACCTGATGGACTTCGTGCGCCGGGTTCGGCCCCACCAGGCCACGTTCGTCCCGGACAGCGAAGGCCAGTTCACCAGCGATCACGGCTGGAGCTTTCCGCTTGACGCCGACCGCTTGCGTCCGCTGATCAATGAATGCAAGGCCTTGGGCGTACGGGTCAGCCTGTTCATGGACCCGGAGCCGGCGCAGATGGCGCTGGCGCGCGCCGCGGGCGCCGACCGCGTCGAGCTCTACACCGAACCCTATGCCGCCGCCTGGGGCAGTGGCGAGCAGCAGGCGCAGCTGCAGCGCTACGCCGACGCCGCGCAGGCGGCGCTCGACGCCGGGCTGGGCGTCAATGCGGGTCACGACCTCAATCAGCACAACTTGGCTGCTTTCGTCGCGCGCGTGCCGGGATTGCTCGAGGTTTCCATCGGCCACGCCTTCATCGCCGACGCACTGGAGGCCGGTTACGCGGCCACGGTGCGGGCCTATCTCGCGTGCATCGCGGACGGCGCGGGGCGTGAACGGTCGTGATGCCGAAGCGGCCCTCTCCAGTCGACGCGCCATGATCCACGGCAT
>Ga0116141_10003398_pt1 | contig 13507 bp, 8 predicted proteins | sample AD_UKC097_MetaG_FD_89744 | JGI IMG/M metagenome (GOLD analysis project Ga0116141, IMG submission 89744) | Active sludge microbial communities of municipal wastewater-treating anaerobic digesters from USA - AD_UKC097_MetaG | ecosystem: Engineered > Bioreactor > Anaerobic > Digestate | place: USA... | reverse complement strand
CACGCCGGCGCCCTCGTTGCCCACCGGCATCGGTTCGTCCAGACGGCCCTTCATGCCGCGCATCTGCGCGTCGGGCACGCGCGCCGTGACGATCGGACGATCGCGCGTGCCCGACTGCACGGCCGTGCTCATGTCCGCTGCACCGAACAGCAGGCCCAGATCCGACGGGTTGATCGGTGTCGCTTCGAGGCGGACCAGCACCTCTTCGGGGCCGGGCACCGGCACCGGCACGCTGGCCAGCGACAGCTCCAGTTCGCCGTTGCTGCGGATGAGCGATCGGAGTTGCAGTGCGGTGTCGGGGATCGGGGTGCTCATGGATGGTCTCCTGGACTCTGGAATTGGTGTGTGCGCAGTATAGAAGCCTGAGGCGACGCGAGGCCCGAGAAACCCGAGGCCCCTCGAATGCCCGAACCCGTGGAATGACGGGACCCTCCCAGGGCCGGGACCCTCCCAAGGCCGGGACCCTCGCGTGGCCGGGGCCCTCGCATGGCCGGGGCCCGAGGAAGGCCGGGCGCTGAAGAACGCCGACGGCCCTGGAGTCCCGTCGCCCGGAGCGCCGCCCGAATCCCGGGTCAGCCGAGGGCCGCGAACCTTCGGGCGTGCGCGTGCGTGTCGCCTCCGATGCGCTCGAATGCGAACAGCCGTTTGTAGTAGTGGCCGATCGCGCACTCGTCGGTCATGCCGATGCCGCCGTGCAGCTGGATGGCCTGCGCACCGACGAAGGCCCCTGCGCGTGCCACCCGCACCTTTGCGAGGCTTGCGTACCGGCTGCGTTCCGCCGCCGGTCCGTCCAGTGCCGTGACCGCAAGCCGTGCGGCGGCCCGCGCCATGGCGAGCTCGGCGTACATGTCGGCGATCCGGTGGCGCAGGGCCTGGAAGTCGGCGAGCGCCGCGCCGAACTGTCGACGGGTGCCGAGGTAATCGACGGTGATCCACAGGGCCTCGTCCATCGCCGCGACCGCATCGGCGCACGAGAGTGCGGTGATGCGGTCGCGGGCGGCGCCGAGTGCCGCGTGTGCGGCCGGTCCCGGTGCGAGCACGACGGACGCCGCGGCGACCCGGACGCCGCGCAGCGCGAGATCGGCCAGCGGCTGGCCATCGATGGCGCGACCGTCCGCGCACTGCACGCCGGGGGCGCCGCGTTCGACGAGGAATACGCCACAGTCTCCGGAGTGGGCGCTGCGTGCGGTGACCAGGAAGGCGTCGGCGATCGCACCGCCGGGGATCACGTGACAGTGGCCTTCGAGGACCCAGGTGCCGTCGCTTTCCGGCCGGCAGGACGGTCCGCCGTTCGCGCGTTCGGGATCTGCGCGCTCGGGATCTGCACGTCCGGGCGCTGCACGTCCGGGCGCTGCACGTTCGGGAACTGCACGTTCGGGATCCGCGAACTCGGGGTGCGCGCGTTCAGGGGGCGCGAAGTCGAGGTGCGCGAGGCCGAATTGCGCGAAGTCGAGGTCTGCGAACGCAACGATCTGTCGACCTTCGATGATTTCGCCCAGCAGCGCGGCGCGCTGCTCGGGCGGCCAGTCGGCGGCCGCGAGGAGGGCGGCTGGTGCGACTGCGCAGCCGGCGACCGGGTCGAGGGACAGGTTCCGGCCCAGCGCCTCGAACAGGACCGCCTGGTCGGCCGATGAGCCGCCCATGCCGCCCAGCGCCTCGTCGATGCCGAGCGCGGTGAACCCGGTCTTGCACAGGTGCGCCCAGCCCGCGCGTGCGGCCGCGGCGCCACCGGCGATCCGGGCCCGTCGCGTGGCCGGGGCGCGTTGCGGGGCGGCGAAGCGCTGTGCGCTCTGTTCGAGCATCGTCTGGGATTCGTCGCGTGCCGGCGGGGCCGGCCGCTGGCCCGAGAACAGCAGCTTCGCGATGATGTTGCGCTGGACTTCGTTGGAGCCGCCGTAGATCGTGGCCGCGCGGCGGAACAGGAACTCCGCCGTCACCCCCGGGGCCCAGTCGGGTCCGCTGCGGGTTCCGTCCGCCTGCTGGAAGGTGTCGTGCGGATGGAAGACGGCGCCGTGCGCGCCGAGCGTCTCCACCTGCAGTCCGAGGATGCGCTGCAGCAGCTCGCAGCCCTGCAGCTTGAGCGCCGACGGCGTGAGCGCGCTGTCGTCTCCCGCCTCCAGCGTCGCCACGGCGGCGGCCTCCAGGGCGCGCAGATCGATCTCGGCCTGGGTGACGCGATCGCGGAACACGGGATCGTCGATCAGGGCCGCGCGCCCGCGGCGCGCGCGCGTGGCCATCGTCACGAGCGCGGCCAGGTTGCGCTTGTTGCGCGGCACTTCGGCCGTGGCGACGCGCTCGTTGCCGAGCAGGAACTTCGCGTAGTCCCAGCCGCGGCCTTCCTCGCCGATCAGGTGATCGGCAGGAACCCGCACGCCTTCGAGGAAGACCTCGCACAGGCTCTCGCCTTCGTCGATCGAGACGATCGGGCGCACGGTGATGCCGGGGGCGTCGAGGGGGATCAGCAGGAACGAGATGCCGCGTTGCGCCTTCGCCGCCGGGTCGGTGCGCACGAGGCAGAACAGCCAGTCGGCGAGCATGGCCTGCGAGGTCCAGATCTTCTGCCCGTCGACCACGTAGTGATCGCCGTCGCGCACCGCCCGCGTGCGCAGGGAGGCGAGGTCGGAACCGGCGTTGGGCTCCGAGAAGCCTTGCGCCCAGAACGTGCGGCCTTCACGGATCGGGGGCAGGAAGCGCGCCTTCTGCGCGTCGGTGCCGTAGGTGTAGACGACCGGCCCGACCAGCGACACCCCCTGGATGTTGTTGGGCGGTGCGCCGGCCATCATCAGTTCTTCTTCGAACACCTGCCGCTGCAGCGGTGTCCAGCCCGGTCCGCCGTACGCGGTGGGCCAGTGCGGCACCGACCAGCCCTTGCGGGCCAGCAGCGCCGTGATGCCGAGCATGTCGGCGCGCGTGGGGTGCACGTCGGTGCGGCCGCGCTGCGCCATGTCGGCCGGCAGGTGCTCGTGGAGAAAGCGGCGGACCTCGGCCCGGAAGGCGGTGTCGTCGAAGGAAGGCATGTTCGGCTTTCGGAGGTCGCCCGTCTCGGCCCCGTCGGGGACGGTCCGATCCGGGCGCGGGGATGCGGCTCAGCGCTGCGGCGCGGTCACGGCGCTGGCGGCGTCGGGCAGCGTGGCCCCCGCCGCCCTCAGGGCGCGGCGCTTGGCGCGGGCCATGTCGAACGTGCGGTTCATCATCACGCGCTGCGCCGGAAGCCCGCCGCCGGCCTGCAGCGCGACGACGAACTGCCAGCCGCCGTAGGCGTCGGCGGTGAGGTCCCGGATCATGTTGTAGACCCGCATGCGCGTCTCGACGTCGACACCGGGCTTCGTATGCAGGTACTTGCGGATGTACTTGCCGGACTCGGGGTTGCGCAGGTCGTTCTCGAGCGGCAGCGTCAGCACCAGCCCGCCGCCCAGGTCGTGCAGATAGCGCACCGTCTGGTGGTAGTTGGCGGCGTAGTAGTACTTCGACACGTTGATGCCCAGGGTGTTCGGAAACACCATGCCCGAGGCCGTGCTTTCGTAGTGACGGCACGAGTAGTCGAGGGCCATGCGCAGCATCTCGGCGTAGGTGATCAGTTCGGAGATCGAGTTCTGCGCGATCGGATCCTGGTCCTTGCCCTGCATCTCGGTCACCAGCTGCGCCAGGCCGACGAAGAGCTCCGACATCCGCACCGCCTCGACGAGGCCGCCGGTGCGCTCCCACAGCCCCAGCGACTGCGCGAGCTTGCTCGCCAGCTGCACCTCGCCGGCGAGGAACACGCGATCCCAGGGCACGAAGACGTCGTCGAACACAACGAATCCCTCCGGCACGCTGTGATGGGAACTCGCCGGATAGTCGAAGGCGTTCAGCTCGGCCGGGGCGAAGCTGCGGTTGATGATCTTGACGCCCGGCGCGTTGACCGGGATGGAGAACGACACGGCGTAGTCGGACTCCTCCTGGCGCATGCCCTTGGTCGGCATCACGACCAGCTCGTGCACCAGCGACGCGGCGGTGATGTGCAGCTTGGCGCCGCGCACGACGATGCCGTCCTTGCGGCGCTCGACGATCCGCACGTACAGGTCGGGGTCGTCCTGCTCGTGTGCGCGGCGCTTGCGGTCTCCCTTGGGATCGGTGATCACCTCGGCGGCGCGCAGGTCGTTGTCGCGGCAGTACCGGTACATGCGTTCGATGTTCTCGGCATACATCGGGTTCAGGCGGGCGACGTCGTCCTTCACGCTCATCAGCGCCATGTACACGCCGGTCACCAGGGTGCCGATCGACGTGTGCTGCATCAGTTCGACACGGTCGCCGAGGTCGGCCTCGCTGCGCGGGATCTGGTAGATGCGGTGCGCTTCGCTGCCGTCCTCGGTGGTGTAGCGGCGCAGCGCGCCGTACTCGGCGTCGTCGTACCGGTAGTCGTCTGCGACCAGGCCGATCGGCACCTGGAAGCGGGGATGGGTGGTGATGTCGTCGATGCGCTCGCCGTCCCAGTAGGTCACGCGTCCATCGCGCAGGCTGTCGATGTATTGCTGGGGGGTCTTCAGGGCCATGCTCTTGCTCCGGCGAGGTTGAATGCGGCGGGACGGCGCGCTCAGACGAGTCGGCTGGCGCGCCCCTCCCAGAACGGCGCACGCAGCGCCGGCTTGTCGATCTTGTTCGCGCCCGACAGCGGCAGCGAACCGGTGCGCACGTCGATCGTGCGCGGACACTTGTAGGCGGCGATGCGTGCCCGGCAGTGCTGCTGCAGGGCCTCGGCCTCGAGGACGACGCCGGGCGAGGCGGTGACGATCGCATGCACGGCCTCGCCCCATTTCGGATCGGGGATGCCGATCACGGCGCACTGGGCCACCCCCGGGTACGCGTAGAGTGCGGCTTCGACCTCGGCCGAGTACACGTTCTCGCCGCCGGCGATGATCATGTCCTTGAGGCGGTCGACGATGTGGAAGAAGCCCGTTTCGTCGCGGTATCCGAGGTCGCCCGTGTGCAGCCATCCGTTGCGCAGGGTCTGCGCGGTGAGCTCGGGCTGGTTCCAGTACCCCTTCATCACCAGGGGGCCGCGCACGACGATCTCGCCGATCGTGCCGTCGGGCACGATGCGGTCGTCGGCGTCGACCACCTCGACGTCCACGCCGATCAGCGGCCGGCCGACCGAACTCGCCTTGCCCAGGTGCCAGTGCTCGGGCTCGGTGTAGCGCGACGGCAGCGAGGTCACGCTGGCGGTCGATTCGGTCATGCCGTAGCAGGGCGTGAACCGCACGTTGGGAAAGATGCCGCGCGCCTCGATCACCAGCGACTCGGGCATCGGCGCCGCGCCATACAGCACGGTCTGCATGCTGGAGAGATCGCGCCGGCGCGCCTCCGGGTGATCGATCATCATCCGGAACATCGTCGGCACGCCGCTGGTGATCGTGACGCGATGCCGTTCGATGCAGGCCAGCGCCTCGCCGGCCTCGAAGCGTGGCACGACCACCGCCGTGCCGAGCGCTACGAGCGCCGGGATGCACAGGCCGGCAGCGCCGACGTGGAACAGCGGCGCGGCGATCATCGCGACCGTGTCCTCGCTCAGCCCGATCTGTGCCGCGAAGGCCAGCGCACTGCTGACCAGGTTGGTGTGCGTGTGCATCACGCCCTTGGGCCGTCCGGTGCTGCCGCTGGTGTAGAACAGGCAGACCACGTCGTCACCCGAGCCGCCCGCATCGTCGACCGGCGCGGCGCGGGCCAGCAGGTCTTCGTACGAATGCATCCCGGTCGGCGTCGGCGCGGTGCCGAGGTGGACGACGTGCCGCACCGGCGTGCCGGGCAGGATGTCCGCGAGCAGGTGCAGGTGCGCATCGTCGACGAGCAGGATGCGGGCATCGGCGTCCGTCAGGATCGCCGCCAGCTCCGCCGGGGCGAGCCGGAAGTTCAGCGGCGCGAAGATCCCGCCGCCCCAGGGAACGCCGTAGTAGTACTCGAGGTATTCGCGGCGGTTGTTGGCCAGCATCGCGACCCGGTCGCCGCGCCCCATGCCGAGGCCTTGCAGTGCGCCGGCGAGACGGCTGCTGCGCGCGCCGAGCGCGCTCCAGGTGAGCGCGCCGTCGGGGTCGACGACCGCGGTGCGCGCGCCGCAGGACCGCATTGCGCGGTGCAGCGTCTGCGACAGGCTGAAGGCGGTTGAGGCGCCGGGGCGTGCAAGCGTGTCGACGGGACGCGTCATCGGTGCCCTCCGGAGGGTGCGGGCGGGATCGGGTGGGGGCGACGAACGGGTGCGGACGGGCGGGGCGCGGGATCAGGCGCCGCGGGCGGTGTCGGACGCGCGCGCGCGCAGGCGCATGTCGGCGAAGTCCCAGACCTGGCGCGCGACGAGCTCGAGCTGCTGCTGCGCGGCGGGATCCATGCAGGTGCCGTGCTCATCGAAGGCGAGACCGGCCGAATTGATGCCGGCGGCCATCGGCGTGGGCCAGCCGCGCAGCGCGTGGACGGTGGAGCGCACCGACACGATCGCAGTGCCGATCGCCTGGGGGCCCCACGCGCAGACGATGCATCCGACGGCGCGGCCTTCCAGGTAGGGGCGCGGGTCGGCGCGCAGTTCCTCGAGATAGTCGAGCGCGTTCTTGACGAGGCCCGACAGGGTGCCGTGATAGGCCGGCGTGGCGATGATCAGGCCGTCGCAGCGGCGGATCGCGCCGACCATGCGCTCGGCGGCCGGCCCGAGCGCGCTGCCGTCGTACAGCGGCAGGTTCAGGGCGTCGGCCCCGAACAGCTCGGTGCGCGCGCCGAGGCGCTCGAGGCTGAGCAGACTCGCACGCAGTGCGCGCTCGCTCGTTGAGTCGGGGCGCGCAGTGCCCCCGATGCCGACGATGTAGAGCCGCGTGTCCATGTCTCCCGCCTGTGCAGATGGTTCCGGAGAGCGTATGCGCCCCTTTCGTCGTAGCGTAAGCTACGTTATGGAAGTGATCAACCGTTAAGTGATCGACCGATTCTTCGCCGGACGGGTCCGCGCAGTGCGGATGCCCCGGTGTGCTTGAGGATGGGTACGCATGCCACGCAAGATCCCGTCGCCGGTCGCGGCGCAGGCACGTGTCGTCACGGGCGAGCCGTTGCGGCGCAAGCCCGCGTCCGAGCGTGTCCCGGCCGCCCCACGCACGCCGCGTGAGCGCCTGCGTCGGGACGACTGGATCGCCGCGGGGCAGGCCGTGCTGCGCGAGCAGGGCATCACCGCCGTCAAGCTGGCGACGCTCACGTCACGGCTCGGCGTGTCGATCGGCAGCTTCTATCACCACTTCACGAACTTCGAGGAATACCTGGGCGCGCTCGCGGAGCACTACAGCGTCGAACGCGTACGCGAGGAGCTGGCGCGCGCGCAGGAAGGCGAGCCGGATCCGCTCACCCGCATCCGTCGGCTGGGGGCGATCAGCACGCAGCGCGGTACCTTCGACCTCGATCTCGCCATGCGCGTGTGGGCCACGATGGACCGGCGCGCGGCGCACGCGCTGCAGCGGGCCGAGGAACTGGTGCTCGCCTTTCTCGCACAGGCCTTCAGCGATCTCGGGTTCGACGCCGAGGGCGCCCGGCTCCGGGCCAGGCTGCTGCTCGCGGCCAACGTCGCGACCCTCGGCGGACTGGATGCGCGGGGCCATGCACGCTTCCTGCGCGAGAGCCTGACGCTGCTGAGCGCGCGGCCCGCACGGCGCGGCGTGTCGGCCGGGCGTCGTCTCCGGGCGGAGGGGGGCGGGCGCTAGGCTCTGGGCGTCAGGCGTCAGGCGTCAGGCGTCAGGCGTCAGGCGTCAGGCGTCAGGCGTCGCGCGCCCGTCGACGGGCGAGTTCGGCCAGGATTGCGTCGTTGTCCTGTCCGATCGTCGGTGCATTGCGGCGGTGCGCGCCCGGCGTGCGCGACAGCTTCGGCACGATGCCGGGCACGGTCAGGCGGCTGCCGTCGTCGAGCGTGATTGTCTGCAGCATGCCGCGCGCCTGGTAGTGCGGGTCCTGGGCGATGTCGGCCACGGTGTAGATGCGGCCGGCCGGAACCGCCGCGGCGTCGAGCGCGGCGAGCACCGCGTCGACGCTGCGCTGCGCGCTCCAGTGGCCGATCGCCGCGTCGATCTCCTCGACGCGCGCAACACGCCCCGCATTGTCGGCGAGCGCCGGATCGCGGGCGAGGTCGTCGCGGCCGATCGCCTGCATCAGCCTTTTGAAGATGCTGTCGCCGTTGCCGGCGATCAGCGCATAGCCGTCGCGGCAGGCATAGGCGTTGCTCGGTGCGATGCCCGGCAGTGCGCTGCCGGCGGGCCCGCGCACCGCGCCGAAGGCGCTGTACTCGGGCAGCAGGCTCTCCATGCAGTTGAAGACCGCCTCGTACAGCGCGACGTCGATCACCTGGCCGCGACCGCTGCGCTGGCGCTCCTGCAGCGCAAGCAGGATGCCGATCACGCCGTGCAGCGCCGCCAGCGTGTCGCCGATGCTGATGCCCACGCGCACGGGGGTACGACCGGGCTCGCCGCTGAGATGGCGCAGTCCGCCCATCGCTTCGGCGACGACGCCGAAGCCGGGCTTGTCCCGGTACGGGCCGGTCTGGCCGTAGCCGCTGACCCGCAGCACGATCAGCCGCGGGTTCGCGCGCATCAGGTCTTCGGGGTCGAGGCCGAAGCCTTCCATCGCTCCGGGGCGGAAGTTCTCGATCAGCACGTCGGCCTCCAGCGCCAGTGCCCGTACCGTGGCCTGGGCGTTGGGCTGCTTCAGGTCGAGCGCGAGCGAGCGCTTGTTGCGCGACTGGATCTGCCACCACACCGAGGTGCCGTCCTTGAGCATGCGCCACTTGCGCAGCGGATCGCCGGTGTCCGGCGGCTCGATCTTGATCACGTCCGCGCCGAAGTCAGCCAGCGTCTTGGCGGCGAAGGGGCCGGCGATCAGCTGGCCGAGTTCGACGACCCGGATGCCCGCCAGGGGGCCGGGCGCAGGCTCGCCAATGCCGTCCGCGACGCCTCGGTCCGCGACGCCTCGGTCCGTGACGCTGCCGTCCGCGGCGATGCGGTCGCAGACCGCACGGGTGACCTGTTCGGTGGTGGCGGTGCCGCCCAGGTCGCGTGTGTGCAGTGCGGGGTCGGCGGTGACGGCTTCGATGCAGCGCATCAGGCGGGCGGCCGCGGCCGGCTCGCCGATGTGCTCGAGCAGCATCACGGCCGACCAGAACGTGCCCACCGGATTCGCCAGGCCCTTGCCCATGATGTCGAACGCCGATCCGTGGATCGGCTCGAACATCGACGGGTACCGCCGTTCCGGGTCGATGTTGCCGGTGGGCGCGATGCCCAGGCTGCCCGCCAGGGCGGCGGCGAGGTCGCTGAGGATGTCGGCATGCAGGTTGGTGGCCACGATCGTGTCGAGCGAGGCCGGCCGGTTGATCATGCGCGCGGTGGCCGCGTCGACCAGTTCCTTGTCCCAGGTGACCGTCGGAAACTCCCGCGCGACCTGCGCCGCGATCTCGTCCCACATCACCATTGCGTGGCGCTGCGCGTTCGACTTCGTGACGACGGTGAGGTGCCTGCGCGGCCGGGATTCGGCCAGCCGGAACGCGTAGCGCATGATGCGTTCGACGCCGGCACGGGTCATGATGCTCACGTCGGTGGCGACCTCGATCGGGTGGCCCTGGTGGGCCCGGCCGCCGACGCCGGCGTATTCGCCTTCGGAGTTCTCGCGCACGATCACCCAGTCGAGGTCGCCCGGGCCGCAGCGCTTGAGCGGCGCGTCGATGCCCGGCAGCACGCGGGTCGGGCGCACGTTCGCGTACTGGTCGAACCCCTGGCAGATCTTCAGCCGCAGGCCCCACAGCGTGACGTGGTCGGGGATGTGCGGGTCGCCGGCCGAACCGAACAGGATCGCATCCTTGTCGCGCAGCGCGTCCAGTCCGTCGGCCGGCATCATCTCGCCGTGCGCGCGGTAATGGTCGCCGCCCCACGGAAAGTGCTCGAAGTCGAAGCGGAAGCTGCCGTCGGCGGCGGCCAGCGCCGCGAGCACGCGTTCGCCTGCCGGAATGACTTCCTTGCCGATGCCGTCGCCCGGGATGCAGGCGATGCGGTATGTCTTCATGGGCGGTCTCAGGTTCGTGGTCGATGGTGGCGCATGCTACGACGCGGCCGGGGCATTGTCGCGCCGGCCGTCGTCACCGCGGCGCGGAACTCTTGTTATCCTCGATGCACCCCGAACGCGCACGTGCGGCGCGCGGATCCCTCGCGTGCGACTCCGACGCGCGCGGCCCGGGTCCGTGCGGCGACGGCGCACCGCCAGCGAGTCGAACCGTGAAACCCAGTCAATCCGAATTCGTGTCCGTGCGCGGACTGGACATCCACTGCCGCACCTGGGGCAACCCCGCAGCGCGCAAGCTGTTCCTGCTGCACGGCTTCCAGGACGTGTCCGCGTCGTGGCAGTTCACCGTTGACGCCTTGAAGGAAGAGTGGCACGTGATCGCGCCCGACTGGCGCGGCTACGGTCTGTCGGCCTGGAGCGGGTCGGATGCGTACTGGTTCGCCGACCTGGTGGGCGACCTCGACTTCCTGCTCGATCACTACACGCCGGAGGCGCCGGCCCTGCTGGTCGGCCACAGCATGGGGGCGAACGTCGCGGCGCTGTATGCCGGCGTGCGCCCGGACCGGGTGCGCCGCTTCGTGAACGTCGACGGATTCGGCGTGCCCGGCATGCGGCAGGACCCGGCGCCGCGCCGGATCGGCAAGTGGCTCGCGTCGCTGCACGAGGACACGAGCCAGCGCCCGTACGCCGACTTCGACGAGTTCGCCATGCGCATGCAGTCGGAGAATCCGCGCCTGACCGACGAGCGCGCGCGCTTCCTCGTGCAGCACTGGGGCAAGGAACTGCCCGACGGCACGGTCGAGCGTCGTGCCGACCCGGCGCACAAGCGCATCAACCCGGTGCCCCTGCATCCGGACGAGATCATCGAGTGCTGGAGCCAGACGACGGCGTCGGTGCTGTGGGTGGATGGCGCGCAGTCCGGTCTCATGGCACGGCTGATGGCCAAGCCGGGCGAATTCGAACGGCGCAGCATGGCCTACGGCGACCTGCGCATCGAGCACATCGAGGACAGCGGGCACAACGTGCATCAGGACCAGCCCGAGCGCCTCGCCGAAGTCATCGAGCGGTTCATGACCGGTCGCTGACGCGCGGCACTCCCGGAGCGCTGCGCCCGGACGCGCCCGACAGGCCGTTCACGGTCCAGAACAGCAGCAGTCCGCAGGCGGCCGCCGCGGCGGCCAGCAGGAACCCGGCGCGATAGCCGCCGGTGAGGTCGTACAGGGTGCCGCTCGCCCAGGAGCCGATCGCAGCGCCGGTGCCCATGCCCAGCAGCACGCTGCCGTAGACCCGGCCCATGCCGCCGCCGGCGAAGTTGCGGGCGGTGAGCACCGCGACGAGCGGCCCGCGCGTGCCCTGCATCGTTCCGAACAGCAGCAGGAAGGCGCCGATCAGGGTCGTCGACGGGCCGGCCTGCAGCAGGGCCAGCACGCCGATGCCGGCGATCGTGCCGGTGTAGGACACGGTTGCGACCGCGCGTTCGCCGAACCGCTGGGCCAGCACGCCCGAACCCATCATGCCGACGATCGAGACCATGCCGACCGCGCCGAAGATCGAGGCGGCGCGCAGCGGTGTGATGCCGCTTTCGATCAGGTAGGCGACGAGCTGCACGCTGATCGCGTACGTGGTGATCGAGGTGAAGAAGATCACGCCGAACAGCGCCCAGAACACCCCGGTACGCAGCGCGCGTGCAATCGTCCAGTCGCGGCCGCCGCTCGTGCGCTGCGCGGCGGCGGCCGCGGCGACGACGTCCGGCGCGCCGGCTGCGATCCGGCGCCACGGCAGCAGCATCATCGGCACGAACAGCGCCAGCAGCAGCACGGCGAACGCGTGATAGGCGCCGCGCCAGCCGAGGTGGTCGATCAGCCACTGGGTGGCCGGCGCGAACACCAGCATGCCGGAGCCGAGTGCGGTCGCCAGCACGCTCATCGCGCTCGGCAGGCGCGCCCGGAACCAGCGGCTCACGAGGCTCGACGCGGGCACCGCCCCGATCAGCGCGCTGCCCACCGCACCCGCGATGCCCACCAGCAGGTACAGCTGCCACAGCGCCGTCATCGCACCGGCGAGCGCACACGCGGTGCCGAACAGCAGCAACCCCGCACCGTAGCCGAGGCGGGGCCCGAACCGGTCGTGCGCAAATCCCGCCAATGGGGACATCAGCCCGAGCGTCAGCATGTAGGTGGAATAGACGCCGGTGAGCGCGGCGCGGTCCGCGCCGAACTCGCGCGCGATCGGCAGCAGGAAGATCGCGAAGGTCTCCCCGATGCCGCGCGCGATCAGGTTCAGGCCGGCGCACAGCGCGAGCACGCTCAGCGCCCGCCGGTTCGCAGCGGCGGTGCCGATCGCGGATGAAGTGTCGTTGGGCAAGACGGAACGGGGAAGCGCGGGTGCCGTATGATGAAGCAAACGACGTCGTGAGAGTGCCGACAAGGCCCTGCGCGTCGTTCGGGGCGTTTTATTGGTTGCAATGCGGTACGCACCCGCAACATCGATCCCATCGTGGAGGAGACGGAATGGCTGTGGATCTGGCCGAACGGACCGAGCGGTCCGAGGGACAAGAACTTCGTTGCGACGCGATCGTCGTCGGCGCCGGGTTCGCCGGCATGTACATGCTGCACCGCCTGCGCGGGCTCGGCCTGAACGTGCGGGTCTTCGAGGCCGGCAGCGACGTGGGCGGCACCTGGTACTGGAACCGCTATCCCGGGGCGCGCTGCGACGTCGAGAGCATGGAGTACTCGTACTCGTTCTCCGAGGAACTGCAGCAGGAATGGACCTGGAAGGAGCGGTACGCGCCGCAGCCCGAGATCCTGGCCTATGCCAATCACGTGGCCGACCGTTTCGACCTGCGCCGCGACATCGCGTTCGACACCCGCGTGCTCAGTGCTGCGTTCGACGAGGCGACCGACCTCTGGACGGTGCGGACCGACCGCGGCCACGTGGCCCGCGCGCCGTTCTGCATCATGGCGGTGGGCTGCCTGTCGCTGCCGCGCATGCCCGAATTCGAAGGCCGCGACAGCTTCCAGGGGCGGCTGTATCACACCGGGCAATGGCCGAAGGAGGGGGTCGACTTCACCGGGCAGCGTGTGGGCGTGATCGGCACCGGCTCGTCGGCGATCCAGGCGATTCCGCAGATCGCCCGCCAGGCCGCCCACCTCTACGTGTTCCAGCGCACGCCCAACTTCAGCGTGCCGGCGATGAACCGTCCGCTCGATCCCGACTTCGTGGCGGACTTCAAGGCACGCTACCCGGAGGTGCGGGCACGGGCCCGCCGGATGCCCGCCGGCATCGCGGGCATGGCGATCCCGGAGCGCTCGGCGCTCGAGGACGACCCGCAGGAGCGTCAGCGCCGCTTCGAGGCCGGCTGGGGCAAGGGCGGCACCGCGTTCACGCGGATCTACAAGGATCTGCTGACCGACGTGCGGGCCAACGAGACGGCTGCGGAGTTCGTGCGCGCGAAGATCCGCAGCAT
>Ga0116141_10003395_pt1 | contig 13520 bp, 8 predicted proteins | sample AD_UKC097_MetaG_FD_89744 | JGI IMG/M metagenome (GOLD analysis project Ga0116141, IMG submission 89744) | Active sludge microbial communities of municipal wastewater-treating anaerobic digesters from USA - AD_UKC097_MetaG | ecosystem: Engineered > Bioreactor > Anaerobic > Digestate | place: USA... | reverse complement strand
TTCGACGATGCGTTGCAGCGGTGCGATGCCACCAATCGCAGACCCCTCCTCGCCCAGAGTGTCGGGCGAAGGGAGCTCTGGCAGATCCAGCAAGCCACCGTCGCTGAGCACGACAGCTTCTTCAAGGTACGAACGTAGCTCACGCACATTGCCGCGCCACTCGCGGCGCATCAGGTCGCGCATGAAGGGCTCTGACAGAGCCAGCGGCCGCCTCTGCTCCAGCACGATCTGCGCCAGCAGCTTTTCCGCCAGCCAGCGAATGTCTTCCGGCCGCTCGCGCAGCGGAGGCAGCTCGACCTTGATCACCGCCAGCCGGTAGAACAGGTCTTCTCGGAATGCGCCCGCGTTCATATCGGCGTAGAGGTCGCGGTTAGTGGCTGCGAGGATGCGGAAATCGCTCTGTGTGGTGCGTTCGGCACCCAGTCGGAAAAAACATTTCTCCTGCAAAGCCCGCAAGAGCTTGGCCTGCATGCTCGCCGGCAGCTCGCCCACCTCGTCCAGAAACAGCGTGCCCTGGTGCGCGCGCTCCAGATAGCCTTTGTGCGCACGGACGGCGCCCGAGAAAGCGCCCTTCTCGTAACCGAAGAACTCGGCCTCCAGCATGGTCTCGGGAATCGCCGCGCAGTTGACGGCCACGAAAGTGCCCTTGCCAGCGCGGGGGTCCAGGCTGTGAATGAGTTGCGCGGCCACCTCCTTGCCCACGCCCGACTCGCCGGTCAGCAGCACCGACACTTTCTGGACGGCCACCTTGCGCACAACGGCCTCGACGCGTCGCATGGCTGCCGATACGCCCAGCAACGCGTCGTCGTCGTGTTGCGACGATAGGTCCACCGCATCGCGGATCTTGGCCACCAGGCTTTCAATGTCGAACGGTTTGGTGAGGTATTCCCGGGCACCAGCCCGCACCGCGGCCACGGCATCGTTGACGCTGCCATAACCGGTCAGAAAGAACCAGGGCAAGGCCCGGACGGTAGCTGGTAGGCCAACGAACCAGTCGGTGGCCAAACCGTCGGGCAGCCGCACGTCGCTGACCACCGCCGATGGCATGGACGACAGAGCATCGCGCGCTTCGCCAAGGCGTCGGCACCAGCGCACCTGGAGCCCCTCCAGCTCGAACCGCTGCGACAGCGATTCGCCCATGATGGCGTCGTCTTCGATCAGGAGGATGGATGTCATGTCAGGCCTTCCGGCGCTTCTCGGTTGGGAACTTCAAACAGCAGGCAGGTCTGCGCGCTTTCTGTGGCGTCCAGTTCAAAACGGCCCCGCAAATGGCTGGCCAGCTCCTGGCACACCCACAGACCGAAGCCACGCGGATCCTTGCCACCCTCGGCGGTCAGCGTGCGCCTGAATCGGTCCTCGGTCAGCACCGGTCCGGTGTTGCGGATGCAGAACCGAACCTGGGTCTCGTCGGCCTGCAAGTGTGCCGACACGGTGCCATGGTCCCCCGCCGCCTTGAGCGCGTTAAGCAGCAGGTTGAGCATGACCTGACGCAACGGCGCCGACGGCACGCGCAGCGCGGACTCCACCTCGACTTGAAAATGGATGTCAGCGCGCTGTTTGTCGGCCACACCCTGGACCAGGGTCACGATGTCTTCCAGGTCACCGGGCTCCAGGGGCCGGTCCTCAATGCGCGCCTGCGGCAGCAGGGCCGCCACGGTGGTGCGGATCTGTTGCAGCCCCCGGTCCAGCAGGTCGATGGTGCGCACACGAATCGCCTCGGTGCCCCCATGCAGGCGCAGCGTCTGCGTGGCGGTCAGCAGTCCGGCCAGCGGGTTGTTGATTTCGTGCGCCACAGCGCCGGTCATCTTGCCCACAGCCGCCAGGCGTTCGGCCGACAGGGCGCGCTCTTCAGCGGCCTTGCGTCGTTCGAGTTCGCCCATCAGCTGCGCCACCGCGTCGCCGATGCGGCTGAGTTCCGGGTCGCTGGTCTTGGGCACATCGGCACGCAACACGCCAGGGTCGTCGCGTCCGATGCGCTCGATCACCTCTGCCAGCCGGCCCACCGGGCGGGCCATGCGTTTGCCCACCCACCAGCCCAGCGGCACCAGCAGCGTCACTGCCAGCACGATGCCGATCAATGCCGTGCGCGCGAGCGAGGCCCAGTCGGGCGCAAACGCGGCCGCATCGACTTCGGTGAACACGAAGCCCAGGGTCTGGCCGTCCTCGCTGCGGATGGGGTCGATCAACACCACCGAGCCGTCATCCAGACCCAGCAGCGCGCGGCGCTCGGTATTCACCGCGGACGCCAGCGCTTTCTCGCGCCAGCGCTGACCCAGCACCGGGCGGCCGGTTTCCAACTGCACCGGGTCTGAGGCTGCGAAGACCGCGCCATCGGGCGACAGGATGGCCAGCCGTGCGAGATTGGCGTCGGCACCGGGCACCAGCTGGACCGTGTCGCGCAGCAGCGAGAACACGCGCCAGGTGTCGTCGGCCGCCAGCAGCGGGCGCACCTGCGCGATCACCAGCACCACCGCCCGGTCGAGCAGCGCCAGCGTGTCGCGGCGCGCGTTCTGTGCTTGCACGCGGGCGGTGATGGCCGTCACCAGCACCGCCGCCAGCAGCACGGCCAGCGACAGCCCGAGCGGAATCTGCACCCGGTAGGGCAGACGCCGCAGCATCAGCCCCCCACCCCGCTGCCCGGCACCTGCTGGGCCTGGCGGCGGATGCTGTCGAACAGCACCTGTTGACCCGGCGTGAACCCGGAGAGGTTCAGCGAGGCCAGCAGCTCACGCCCCACCTTGTCGTCGCTCATGCGCAGAAGTGCCAGGCGCAGCGACTCCATGTGCGGATGCTCGGGGCCCTTGCGCGTGACCAGGGGCGGGAAGCCGAAGGGCTCGGATCGCCAGACCACTTCGGTCTTGGCGATGGCCGGCATGCCCTGTGATCGCATGGTCTCCCAGACGTATCCGTCGATGGAACCGGCCTGCGCCAGCCGGGCCGCCACCGCCTCTGCGACGTTGCGGTGGCCGTGGGTGAAGAAGCCGCGTTTGAGTTCGCGCACCGGCACACCGGCCTTGGCCAGCTGAGCCTGGGCCACCAGCCAGCCGGAGTTGGACAGCGGATCGGAGTAGGCCAGAACCCGGCCTTTGAGGTCGGCCCAGCCCTGTACCTCCGCACCGGCCACCTTGGGGCGGATCAGGTAGGCCTGGTAGAACGGTTGCCCCTGATACAGCGGCACCGCCAGCAGGTTCAACTCGTTCTCAAAGCGCACAAACGGATAGCCACAGATCCATGCGGCGTCGATCTGCCCCGAGAACAATAGGTCCAGGATGCTTTGGTAGGACTCGCGGGCGACGAATTCGACCTCGATGCCGACTCGGCTGGCGAGATAGCGACCCCAGCGCGACAGGAACGCCACCTGGTCGGCCAGGATCACCGGAGTCAGACCGATGCGCAAACGGTCCGCAGCCCAGCCAGGAACGGCAGCCGCTGAGGCCAGTCCACAGACGCTTGCGGCCAGCCAGTGTCTTCTCTGCACAGTCACTCCAAGGTCGTTACGTTTTCGTAACGTTGATTTTTCACTCGGTTACGAAAATCACCCAGAGCACAAACCCTGATGTCGTAAGTCGTTGTTTTTGAACAGATCAGTCGCTGGCACAGGCATTGCAAATGCCGTCACGCCTTTGTTCAAACCAGGAGACAACATGGACGACGTCAAGATCGGCCGCCGCTTCTTTCTGAAGTCCGGTGGCGCCGCCGCAGCCGTAGCCGGTTCGGTGGTCATTCCCATCCGCAACGCCAACGCGGCCACCCCGGCGGCCAGTGGCACCACCCTGCCCTATCCCAAGAAGGCGGTGGGTTCAGCCAAAGGCATGCCGCTGAACCAGGCGGTGAGCTTTGCCTACCCCGATGACAGTTCAGCCTGCCTGGCCATCCGCATGGGCTCGCCAGTGCCCGGCGGTGTCGGCCCCAACGGTGACATCGTGGCCTACAGCTCGTTCTGCACCCACATGGGCTGCCCGGTCGGCTACGAGCCCGGCACCAAGACCTTCAAGTGCGGTTGCCACTTCTCCATCTTCGACCCAGAGAACGGCGGGCAGATGGTCACCGGACAGGCCACCGAAGACCTGCCGCGCATCCTGCTGGAGTACGACGCCAAGACCGACAGCGTGCATGCCGTCGGTGTCGACGGCCTGATCTATGGCCGTCAGTCCAACATCCTGTAAGGAGCGCAGCCATGACCACGCAAATCAATGACCGCATCGCGCTGCCCCCGAAGGACGCGCAAAAGACCAACATGACCTGCCACTTCTGCATCGTCGGATGTGGCTACCACGCCTACAAGTGGGACCACAACACGGAGGGCGGGCGCGCGCCCGACCAGAACGCGCTGGGCCTGGACTTCCGCACGCAGCTGCCGCCGTTTGCCACCACGCTGACCCGGGCGATGACCAACACCATCACCGACAAGGGCGGCAAGAAGTGGAACATCATGATCGTTCCCGACAAGGAATGCGTCGTGAACAGCGGTCTGTCGTCCACCCGCGGCGGCAAGATGGCCAGCTACATGTACACCCATGACGGCGTTGCGCGCGAACGGCTGAAGCACCCGCGCATCAAGCGCGGGGACCAGTGGCTCGATACCAGCTGGGAGCAAGCCCTGGCCATCTACGCCGGACTGACCAAGAAGATTCTGGACAACGACGGTCCGGACGGGCTTTTCTACGACTGCTTCGACCATGGCGGCGCGGGTGGCGGTTTCGAGAACACCTGGGGCACCGGCAAGCTGATGTTCAGCGCGCTCAAGACGCCGATGGTGCGCATCCACAACCGCCCGGCCTACAACTCCGAGTGCCACGCCACGCGCGACATGGGTGTGGGCGAGCTGAACAACAGCTACGAAGACGCGCAGCTGGCCGACTGCATCCTGTGCACCGGCGCCAACCCCTACGAAACCCAGACCAACTACTTCCTGAACCACTGGGTGGCCAACCTCTCTGGCTCCACTGTGGACAAGAAAAAGAAGTGGTTCCCGGGTGAGACGGCCGCCGCGGCAAAGGTCATCATCGTGGACCCTCGCCGCTCGGCCACCGTGGCGATCTGCGAGCAGGTGGCGGGCAAAGAAAATGTGTTGCACCTCGACATCCAGCCCGGCACCGACACCGCACTGTTCAACACGCTGTTCACCTACGTGGTTCAGCAGGGATGGGTTGCCAAGGACTTCATCGCCAAACACACCAGCGGCTATGAGGACGCGGTCAAGACCAACCGCATGAGTCTGGAAGATGGCGCCAAAGCCACCGGTCTCACCGTGGCCCAGATCAAGCAAGCCGCCGAATGGGCCTACAAGCCCAAGGCCAGCGGCCACCGTCCGCGCACTTTCCATCCGTATGAGAAGGGCATCATCTGGGGCAATGACAACTACGTCATCCAGAGCGCGCTGGTGAGCCTGGTGCTGGCCACCGAAAACGTCGGTCGTCGCGGCACTGGCGTGTGCCGCCTGGGTGGCCACCAGGAGGGCTACACCCGCCCGCCGTACCCCGGCGACAGCAAAATCTACATCGACCAGGAGGTCATCGCTGGCAAAGGCCTGATGTACACGCTGTGGGGTACCAACCCCTACCAGACCACGTTGAACGCCGAACAGCACCGCCTGGTGCTGAGCAAACGCGCCAAGATCGTGGACGAGGCGATTGCACGGGCACGTGGTGCGAGCACCGAGCAACTGGTGGACGTGATCTACAACGCCTGCAAGTACCAGGGCGGCATGTTCGTGGCCGCCATGAACCTCTACCCCACCCAGCTGGCCGACGACGCGCACCTGCTGTTCCCGGCCACCCATCCGGGCGAGATGAACCTGACATCCATGAACGGCGAGCGCCGCATGCGCCTGTCCGAGAAGTTCATGGACCCGCCCGGCTCGGCCAAGCCCGACTGCCTGATCGCAGCCGACATCGCCAACACCCTGAAGGCGATGTACCAGAAGGACGGCAAGGCCGACATGGTCAAGCGCTTTGACGGCTTCAACTGGAAGACCGAAGAAGACGCCTTCAACGACGGCTTCCGCCGCGCGGGTCGCCCGGGGGTTGAACCCATCGACAGCCAGGGCGGTGATACCGGCTATCTGGCCACCTACGAACTGCTGCGCAAGGCCGGCAACAACGGCGTGCAACTGCCCATCAAGGAGGTCAAGGACGGAAAGCTGATCGGCACGGAGATGGAGTACGCCGACGGCAAGTTCAGCACCAAGGACGGTAAGGCCCACTTCAAGCCTGCGCCATGGAACGGCCTGCCCGCCCTGGTGGCCGAGCAGAAGCGCAAGTACAAGTTCTGGATCAACCAGGGCCGTGCCAACGAGGTCTGGCAGACCGCCTACCACGACCAGTACAACAGCTTCGTGCGTGATCGCTACCCGATGGCCTACATCGAGATGAATCCGGACGACGCGAAGGCACTGGGCGTGGCGGCGGGTGACGTGGTCGAGATCTACAACGACTTCGGCAGCACCTACGCCATGGCCTACCCGCTCAAGGCGCTCAAGCCCGGGCAGACCTTCATGCTCTTTGGCTACATCAAAGGCGTGGCGGGTGACGTGGTGACCTCGTGGGTAGACCGCAACGTGGTGCCCTACTACAAGGGAACCTGGGGTGGCATCAAGCGCGTGGGCAGCGTGGACGACTACAAGAAGTCCATCTCCTTCAAAGACCGCCGCTTCGCGTGATGAACTCCGGAAAGGGTGGCTCCGGCCACCCTTTCTCGTTCAACGACAGACTGGAGACCCCGTTGGGCCACACACCACACCCTCCTTCACCGCAGTCGGACTTGGACCGAACGCCCCAGACGTCTATCCCAGAGACCGATGGCTGCGAGTTCATCGAGACCACAATCACCTCGCGCCAGAACATCTCACCCAAGCGCCTGGTGGAGCCTGGACCCAGCGCATCCGAGCTGCGCCAGATGTTTCGCAGTGCCGCTGCAGCACCTGACCATGGCCTGGTCCGACCCTGGCGTTTCGTCATCGTGCCTCCCGACAAGCGTGCGTTGCTGGCCGAGGTGTTCGCGCTGGCACTGGTGGACCGCGACCCGGGCGCCACGCTGGAACAGATCGAGACCGCGCGCGAGAAGGCCTATCGCGCACCGGTGCTGATGCTGGTGGTGGCCAGGTTGGGCGACTGCGAGCCGCCCATTCCAGTGCTGGAGCGCATGGTGTCGGTGGGCGGCGCGGTGCAAAACGTGCTGCTGATGGCCCAGGGACAGGGCTATGGAGCTGGCCTGACCAGTGGTCAGGCCATGCAATCGCCTCGCATGCGCGAACTGTTCTCGCTCAGACCCGGTGAGGAAGCGGTCTGCTTCCTCAACATCGGCACTGTGACCAAGCGCAAGGCCCAACGGCTGCATCCAGAAGATTGCCAGTTTGTGAGCACACTCTGAGCAGAGACCTCCGCACTCCATTCCCAACAGTACCCTGCCCGGAGATTTGCGATGGGTGAACCCCTGCTGGCCCGCGTCATTCCCCTGATCGACCACCGACAAGTGACGCATCAGGTGCTGCATCAAGTCCCCCGCTCCCTATCTGAGGACGAAGAACTGCGCGACAGGCTGCATCGCCCACTGCGGGATCTGCGCATCAGCGTCACCGACCGCTGCAATTTCCGCTGTGCCTACTGCATGCCCAAAGAGGTGTTCGGCAACGACTACCGCTACCTGCCCCACTCCTCGTTGCTCAGCTTCGAAGAAATCACCCGCGTGGCCCGGCAGTTCGTCGCACTGGGTGTCCGCAAGATTCGCCTGACCGGTGGCGAGCCCCTGCTGCGCAAGAACCTCGAAAGCTTGCTGGTTCAGCTGGCCGAGCTGCACACCAGAGAAGGCGATGACATCGACTTGACGATGACCACCAACGGATCTCTGCTGGCCCGCAAAGCCAAGAGCCTCAAGGCGGCAGGTCTGAACCGCGTGACGATCAGCCTTGATGCGCTGGACGACCAGGTGTTCAAACGCATGAACGACGTGGACTTTCCAGTGGCCAAGGTGCTGGAAGGCATCGAAGCCGCCCAGGCGGCCGGCATCGCGAACATCAAGGTCAACATGGTGGTCAAGCGTGGCGTCAACGATCACGAAGTCCTTCCCATGGCCCGCTTTTTTCAGGGAACGGGCGTCGCACTGCGCTTCATAGAGTTCATGGATGTCGGCTCCACCAACGGATGGAACCTGAATGCGGTGGTGCCCAGTGAAAACATCGTTCAGCAGATCTGCGAACACATGCCCTTGGTGCAGCTGCCCGCATCCGCGCAAGGCGAAACCGCACAGCGCTGGGGCTACAAAGGCTCAGATGGACAACACCAACCCTCCCTGGGCGAAATCGGCGTCATCAGCAGCGTGACCCAAGCGTTCTGCGGTGACTGCAACCGGGCCAGGCTGTCCACTGAAGGGCGATTGTTCACGTGTTTGTTTGCCGGGCAAGGCTTCGACCTGCGGCAATTGCTGAGGAACCCAAACGTCTCCGGCGACGAACAACTGGCCAACGTCATTGCAGCGGTTTGGCAGAACCGGTCCGATCGCTATTCGCAACTGCGTACCCGCGCCACAGCCAGTTCCGGAGCAAGCCGCTTGTCCAAACCAGAGATGAGCTACATCGGTGGCTAGTGGTGCAAGGTCCGCATGACCTTCAAGCAAAAAAAAGCCCGCCGAAGCGGGCTACAACCCACGCAATCCTGATCAGGCGCCGATCAGCCCTCCGTCTTTCTTGGTGATGACGATGGTGGCCGAGCGCGGGCGCTGGCCAACGCCGTAGCCGGCGTTGGCAGGCCACTGGCTGGTGTACTTGGCCGGATTGCCGATATCGGCCATGGCGGTGTTTTCACCGGGGTGCTGGATATTGATGAACACCGCGCGGCCATCGGGTGTTTCGCACCAGCCGGTGATCTCGCAGTCGCGCGGACCGACCAGGAAGCGTGCCAGCGTGGTGGGGGTCGGGTTCTTGCCCACGTAGGTGGTGACTTCTTTGTCGCCTTGCTTGATCGTGCGAGCACCGCCATCGCCCAGCTTGCCGGGAATAGCGGCCAACATCATGCAATTGGTTTGATCGGTATAGGCACCGTCGTCCGTCTGGATCCAGCAGATGCCGGTGGCCGGGCTGAACACCAGGCCGTCGGGAGAGGACATGTCGTTCTCGTCCGTCAGGTTCGACAGGTTGACCGCCGACTTGTCGGCGCCGGCTTCGGCGCCGAACACGTACACGTCCCACTGGAATGCCGTGCCGGCGGGCGATGCGTCGGCCATGCGCACGATGTGGCCGTTGACGTTGCCCTTTTGCTCTTTGCTGCCCTTCATGTCCGCATAGACACGCGGGTTGGCCGCGTCGATCTTATCGGCCGTGCGGCTGCTGTTGTTGGTCAGCGTGCTGTAGAACTCTCCGGTGCGCGGGTGCACGCCACCCCACTCGGGGCGGTCCATCTTGGTGGCGCCTGCAGCATCGGCCGCCAGACGGGTGAAGACGACAATGTCGGCGTCGCTCTTGAACTCGAAGTACGAACTGTTGGCGATCTTGGGGTTGTTCAGCGACAGTTCCAGCCATTCGCCTGCGCCGCTGTCCTTGAAGCGGGCGGCGAACAACGTGCCCTTGTCAAGGTACTTGTCACCCGCAGCCAGGCGGTTGGCCGGCTCGGCGTCCTTCGAGTCCCACTTGGCGTCGGAGACGAACTTGTAGATGTACTCGCCGCGGGCGTCGTCGCCCATGTAGGCCACGATGGGCTGCCCGGCCACCGGCTTGGCAAAGGCCACGCTCTCGTGGGCGAAGCGGCCCAGGCCGGTGCGCTTGCGCATCGGGGCCGCGGTGTCGTAGGCGTCCACCTCCACCACATAGCCGAAGGTGTTCATCTCGTTGCGGTAGTCGTCCTTGGCCGAGGCGCCGATGGCGCTGTTGTTCCAGCGCACGAAGCGGTCGTCGCTGCCACCGCTCTCCCAGCCGTGGCGGCTGGCGGCGCCGGCGTTGCGGCCGTAGCGCTTGAGGGCCTGCACCTGCTTGTCCTTCTTGCGCGCGTCGTCGTCCTTGGCGTCGCGGAAGAAGTAGCCGAACCAGTTCTCTTCACCGCTGACGAAGGTGCCCCAGGGGGTTTTGCCGGTACCGCAATTGTTGAGAGTGCCGCGGCAGCGGGTGCCGTCCGGACTGAAGCGGGTAACCATGTGTTCCGTGCCACGGGCCGGGCCGTGGATGGCGGCCTCGGTCATGGTGGTGATGCGGCGGTTGAACGGCGAAGCGGCCTTGTAGGCCCACTGTTTGCCATCGGTCTGCACCTCGACAAAAGACAGGCCGTGAATGGCCAGTTCCTTGTCAATTTCGGCTGCCGGGCGCGGCAGTGTCGCGGTGCCGCCATTGGCGTGAATGAAGAAAGACGCGAGCTTTTCGTCGGTGGTGGCTTCGTGGTTCACACCCAGGATGCCTCGGCTGTTGTAACTGGTCGAAGGCTTGCCCGAGGCGTCCAGACCGAACCACTCCATACCGTCGTGGTGATCGCCTGCGCGCTGCTCGAACTGCGCGTCGGTACCATCGTTTTTATAGGCCGGCACACCAGCGGCCAGCGGGTCGCCCAGGGCGTAGATCACCTGCGCGGTGTAGCCCTCGGGCACGATCACCTTGTCGGCGATGCTCTTGGCCACAGGCTTGAAACCCAGGCGGTCCACCGACGCAACGCTGCCGCCGCTGCCGGTGGTGGCGCAACCCGTCATGGCTGTGGCGCCCAGCGCAGTGGCGGTCAGGCCGGCGCCGCGGAACAGGCTGCGGCGGCTTAGGCGGCTGCCCAGCACCTCGTCAAAGTTCGGGTTGGCGCTGGTGTTGGAGTCTTCGTCGTTGAAGAGATCGCTGGGGCGTGTTGTCTGTGATTTCACAATGGTCTCTGAAGGGTTGAACAGTCCCTTGAGCATCGACAACAACGGTGAAAGAATCGTGACGCTTTCGAGGCAAACACGTGTCTGATCCGGGACCCTGAGGCAGCAAGCCGGGTGTTGTATCAGCCTAGAGGTTCATGCCTTCTGCATCATGCGCAGCCACATCGATTTTCGCTTTGCCACTGACGATGACTTCCCTTGCGGATTCGCCGCGCATCCAACAGTCCAGCATGTCCGCCCACACCTGCATGAGGGCCCGCCGAGGCCCGGATAAGCGCGCATGGTTGTAGGCGGCAGCGACTTGGTCCTTCTTCTGGTGGGCCAGGCAGGCTTCGACCAGGGCTTCCGGGAAGAGCGCGTCATTGAGCCGTGACGAGAATGTCCGGCGCAGGTCGTGCACGGACACCGGCAAGAACAGCTCCTGACTGGGGGTTCGATCCTTGTTGATTCGGTCCACCGATGCGGCGATCGTTCGGTTCAGTGTGGCCTGGCTGATTGGCTCGGAGGAGTCATATCGGCCTGGGTGGACGAAGTTGCTTGAAGGGAAGCAGGTCCGAAGCGTTGTCAGGATGTCCAGGGCCTGTTCTGCCAGAAACACCGTATGCGGCTTGCCAGCCTTCATCCTCTCGGCAGGGATCAACCACTGCGCCCGTTCCCAGTCCACTTCCGCCCAGGTAGCCCCGATGAACTCGCCTTTGCGAACACCCGTCAGCAGCAAGAACCTGACAGCCAGCCGAAGTGTCGGCGCGGTGCCTGTCCTCTCCAGTGCGTCGAGCAAGGTCTTGATTTCGTGGCGGCTCAGATTGCGTTCGCGAGGGACAAACGTCGCGTAGGCCTTTCGGGCGAGCGCTTCAGCCGGATTGGCGACATCGAAGCCTTTGCCATTGGCGAACCGGTAGACCTGCAACACGAGTTCCCTGGCATGCACAGCCGGGCCCGGGCCTCGCTCAGCTTTAACGCGGTCGAGCAACTCACCCAGCGCGACTGGCTTGATTTCATCCAGGTTCAGTTTTCCAAACGGGCCGGCCAGAATGCGGTCATAGATCGAACGCCGTAATGCAAGAGTGCTGTCGGCCAGGCGCTCGGCGCCGCTCTTCGCATCGGACTTGAACTCAAAGTACCGAGTAGCCCAACGCCCGAAACTCATGATGTCAGCGACTTCGTTACGCTGCTCAACCTTGGCCCGTGAGGGCGATCGCCCAGAACTGACGTCGACTCGCGCCCGCGCCAGCAGCAAGCGTGCCTCCTCCAGCGTGACATCCATGCCATAGGCCAAGTGTGAGCGCTGGGCATGACGCGCCACCGGCTCATGTCGACCGATGGTCAGCGTCTCTCGACGCCCGCTCAGCCGATAGTCGTAACGGAAGGACCTGCTTCCACTGGGCGAGACGACGACATAGAGACCGTTTCCTCCGTCGCTGACCTTGTACGCCCGCTCGCTGGGCTGCAACTCTCGCAGCCTGGCTTCCGTCAATCCGCGACGTGCTGTCGCACTCGCCAGCCCAACCCGCGCCCGTTCCATCAAGGTATCCATGACATCTCCGATCCGTTCCTTGTGACAGGATCTCGATACCGTCATGGGGTCTGACGGTATCGCTGAAGGCCTGCCACCTTAGGCGTCCGGATACCGTCAAGTCAACCGTCAGAACATCTGGGACGTCCTGGGATTCGATGGGACGCCGTGGGACGCTAAGTCCTTGTCCCTACAGGGAAATCGGATTGTCTTGGGATGTCCGGAAACACCACGGGACGATCTTGACTCATTCCCACTCAATCGTCGCGGGCGGTTTGGAACTGACGTCGTAGGTCACGCGGTTGATGCCGCGCACCTCGTTGATGATGCGGCTCGACACCTTCTTGAGCAAGGCATAGGGCAGCTCCGCCCAGTCAGCGGTCATGAAGTCGCTGGTCTGCACCGCGCGCAGGGCCACCACGTAGTCGTAGGTGCGGCCGTCGCCCATCACGCCGACGCTCTTGACCGGCAGGAACACGGTGAAGGCCTGGCTGGTGAGGTCGTACCAGCTCTTGCCGGAGTTCGGCTCGATCGTGGAACGCAGCTCTTCGATGAAGATGGCGTCGGCACGGCGCAGCAGGTCGGCGTAGTCCTTCTTGACCTCGCCGAGGATGCGCACGCCCAGGCCCGGGCCCGGGAACGGGTGGCGGTAGACCATGTCGTGCGGTAGGCCCAGCGCCACGCCGAGTTCACGCACCTCGTCCTTGAACAGATCGCGCAGCGGCTCCAGCAGCTTCAGGCCGAGCTGCTCGGGCAGGCCGCCCACGTTGTGGTGGCTCTTGATCGTGACGGCCTTTTTGCTCTTGGCGCCGCCCGACTCGATGACATCCGGATAGATGGTGCCCTGGGCAAGGAACCTGGCGCCCTTGTGGCCGGCGGTTCCGGCCTTGAGCTTGGCGGCCTCGGCCTTGAAGACGTCGATAAACAGGCGGCCGATGATCTTGCGTTTCTGTTCGGGCTCGCTCACGCCGGCCAGTTCGCCGAGGAACAGGTCGGCGGCATCGACGCGGATCACCTTGGCGTGCAGCTTGCCGGCGAACATGTCCATCACCATGTCGCCTTCGTGCAGTCGCAGCAGGCCGTGATCCACAAAAACACACGTGAGCTGGTCGCCGATGGCGCGGTGGATCAACGCCGCGGCCACCGACGAATCCACGCCGCCGGACAAGCCCAGGATCACCTC
>Ga0116141_10003390_pt1 | contig 13527 bp, 11 predicted proteins | sample AD_UKC097_MetaG_FD_89744 | JGI IMG/M metagenome (GOLD analysis project Ga0116141, IMG submission 89744) | Active sludge microbial communities of municipal wastewater-treating anaerobic digesters from USA - AD_UKC097_MetaG | ecosystem: Engineered > Bioreactor > Anaerobic > Digestate | place: USA... | reverse complement strand
GAATGACGGCCTGGATAATGATAGCGACGGGACCGTTGATGAAGACGACGAAAGCCGGTTCCCGGACGGAGACATCGATGACACCGGTGAACGGGTCCGCTATGAACTGTCTCATCATGCGGATGGAAGCGTCTCCCTGGGAAGAGATACCGGCAGCGGTCTTCAGCCGCTGGCGAGAAACATCGACGCGCTCAATTTCGTGTATCTTGACAGCGACGGGGATCCGACCGTGGATTTGAATGCAGTCCGAACCATCCAGGTGACACTGGTCGCCAGATCGGGCAAAGAGGTTCCGGTTCTGATGAATAAAGTCGTGGATAACCAGGTTTATACGAATCAGCGGGGTCAGATTATTCTCCCGGCGCAGAACGATAACTTTCGCCGGATGATTTTGACGGCCAACATCCAGTGCCGCAATCTCTAATGATACAGGGGGCGCCTATGTTTCGAAATCAAGCGAATCAAAACCCGAAAACCGGACAGGACCGGGGGTTCACCATTATTGAAGTGCTGATTGCCATGGCGATTTTTTTCATCGGTATTCTCGGGGTCGCCGGAATGCAGGTTTCCGCCATCAGTGGGAACGGAACGGCAAGAAGGTCCACGGAAGCCTTCTCATTGGCGACAGACCAGATCGAGAAATTGATGTCCTTGTCATATGGCGATGCGGAATTGGATTCGGCGGGTAATCCACACCAGGTGGTTCAAGGCGTGTATACCATTGAGTGGAATGTCACGGATAACGGTGCCGGGGCAACGCCGAACACCAAAAACATAAATGTTACCGTAACCAGCCGGGGCAGAACGCTGTCTGTTGATTTTGTGAAGGCAAGAGATGTTTAACCGGCAAGTGATTGAAAGGATCCCATCCTTATGTTCGCCGAAAATAATAAAAAATACCTGTCGGAATGCGGAAAAAGAATCAGGCGGTTTATCGATCCAACCGGAAAAATTTATCCGTCGATTTTGAATAACGAAAACGGATCCACGATCGTTGTCGCATTAATCCTTCTGGCGTTACTGACTCTGCTGGGCGTGTCTTCGACAAATACATGTACGACCGAGCTTGCCATTGTGCGCAACGAGGCCCTATACAAGCGGAGCTTTTACCGGGCCGAGGGTGCCGCCATGGAAGCCGCGCAGAAAATGGCGGATGAGGCCGCCGATCAGCTGAGGCTTGAGACAACGGCGCTTGCCTGGCTGAATGATAGCACGGTCGATTTGACGGATACTTCGAACTGGACGGGCAATTCCGCGGAGTCGGACAACGTGAGCGACGGAGCGAATGAAAGCACGCTTTTTGCCGTTCGAAGCGAGGGAATCGCGCAGGGGGCTTCCCTGACCATGACTTCCGGGACCCAGTTATATCAGTTTTCCGTACACGGGCTTTACGAATCGGAGCAGACTCATTCGCGATCCCATATCGTTATCGGTTACCGGAAAAGATTTTAGATGAATCCATCATCGTTTACAGGATTATAAAAACAACCAACAAGCTGACCGGTCCTTTCATGGTTGGAAGAAATGAGAGGGAGGGAAAATAAAATGTCAGGCAACAATATATATCATATTTCATCAGGTACGAAAAGGAACGGATGCCGGGGGCATATGTTTATCATTGCCTTCCTCTGCATTTTGACATGTTCATTTTGTTTTGCCGATATTGCGAATGCTTATACGCTTAAGATGAGCAAAAGCGAAACCGGAACCAGCCACGGGGATATTGACCCGCCCGAAGGAGATGATACCCATCCATGCGGCACGATCGTGGAATTGAACGCGATGCCGGATGCGGAATCAAAATTTATCGAATGGACGGGGGGCGTCAGCGAACCATACCTGATGCAAACCCATATCCTGATGGATTCGGATAAGACCGTGACCGCGGTGTTCGGCAAGGACGCCTTCGTGGTTTCCATGGCATATTCCGGCGAAGGAACCATTACCCCGGGTGTGGGCTTTCACTCCTACGAAAAAGGCACGGTGGTTAGTTTGAACGCGGTTCCCGCGGTTGACTGGGTTTTTGAAAAATGGACCGGCGGGGTTGATGGCGATCCTCTTTCGGCCGCAAACACCGTTACCGTGAATTCCGATAAAACGGTGACGGCGTTTTTCAAACCGCTGGTTTATCCGGATGTCGACAACGACGGAGACGGATACACTCCAAACGGCGGCGACTGCAATGACAATGACGCGACCATTTATCCGGGAGCCCCGGAAATCTGCGGCGACGGGATCGACCAGAACTGTGACGGGATGGATATGTCGTGCGAAGTCGATAACGACGGAGACGGATATACGCTGAGTATGGGGGACTGCAATGACAATGACGCGACCATTCATCCGGGAGCCCCGGAAATCTGCGGCGACGGGATCGATCAGGACTGTGACGGATCGGATCTGACATGCAGCGCCGGGGATTCCGATTACGACGGGGACGGATACTCGCCGAACCAGGGCGACTGCGACGATACCAACGCGAGCATTCATCCGGGAGCGGTGGATATTCCCGGTAACGGGATCGACGAGGATTGCTATGACGGCGATCGTCCGACATCGGCGGAAGTGAAATGCGTGGATATTTCGAATATTCCCTTGGACACGCAGGTCAAGGCGGCGCCGGCCAATATCATGTTCGTGCTGGACGATTCGGGGAGCATGGACTGGGAGTTTATCACGGACGATGCCGACGGGCTTTTCGAAGGATATTACTACTATCCCTTCGATAACCCGGGGGATAATAAATACAGTGGGGGTATCCTGCCCCGGTCGAAAAGAGGGAAATGGCAATCCCAGGCATCGGGATATAACAAGATGTACTACGATCCGACGGTTACCTACGACCCCTGGCCGAACATGAGCAACGCGGACACGGTCGCGCCGAGATCGAATCCGGTTAACGCTTCTCCGACGTTTAACCTGGATGCAACGCCATACATGACCCTGACCGGCGGAGGAGTAGGGCCGAGAATAATGGTAACGAGCGAGAACGATAGCGACAACACCTGTGCCGATGCGGTAAGGCTTGTAAAAAATGATGATTCAACCGTGGTCGTTACCGCGGATAACGCAGATGAAACGTTTTTCACCACCGGTTATTGGAGGGGGCCGAGTAGCGACTACACAACCGCGTGGGCCAATACGTATCGTTATTCAAACGACTCGGGCAGCACGGCAACCTGGCCGCTGGATATTCCGACAGACGGCAACTATTATGCTTATGCCTGGGTCAGAAACTCGAGTCGTTACGCAACGGATGCGCCTTACACCATCTATTACAATGATGGAACGGATTCCCTTACTGTTGACATGAACCAGAAGTCCAACGGAGGAAAGTGGGTGCTGCTGAATGGCCCCAATGCGGACGGTTCTTTTCCATTCCAGGCATCAAGTACGACCCACAATATCCCCCGGGCGCATTATTATATCGAAAAAGATGGGCATATCTACCTGGTCGAATTGGATGGATCAATCCAGTATTCCGAGTTCACGGACGGCGACGCCGATAATATCGTGGATTACGGAGAACTGATTTCCATGACCGAGGCCGATGCGGAAGCCGCCGGGATCCGGCCGCAGAACCAGGACGGCACCTGGCGGACCTATGCCCAGGAGCGCCAGAATTTCGCAAACTGGTATTCCTTTTATCGGAAGCGGATGCTGACCGCCAAGGCCGCCGTGGCAAACGTCATTTACGACATGCAGGGAGTCAACATCGGGCTTCTGTGCATGAACGGTTCGCAAATGCAGATGGTATTGCCGGTGAAGGTGGAGGGGAAAACGGACAATACCGGCAATCTTCTTACGAAACTATATAATGTTAACTCAGGCTCAGGCACTCCGCTGAGACGTGGGCTCGAGAATGTGGGCAAGTATTTTGATGCCACCGACAGCTATACCGGCGGGCTGGGTTCTTCTCCCTACGCTCCGGAAGAAGACGGCGGCGCCTGTCAGCAGACCTTTGCCATCGTCATGACGGACGGATACTGGAACGGCGGCGATCCGTCGGTCGGCAACGCCGACGGGGATAACAACACTCTCTATGACGGCGGCTGTTTCGCGGATGCCTATTCCAACACCCTCGCCGATGTCGCCATGAAGTATTATGAGAAAGATCTTTCGAGTCTGGAGAACCTGGTGCCGACCAGTGCGCACGATTCTGCGACGCATCAGCACATGGTCACGTACTGCGTGTCATTCGGCGTATTCGGCACGATCGACCCGGATGCGTATCCGAATTGTCCTTCGGATTGCCCGGCCTGGACGAATCCTTATTCGACAAATCAATTTAAGATCGACGATATGTTTCATGCCTCGGTAAACGGAAGGGGTCAGTACCTGAGCACGGAAAATCCGCAGACGCTGGTCGAGGCATTAAACACCCTCCGGGAGGATATTGAAAGAAGGATCGGATCCGGTGCTTCGGTATCGATCAACTCGCAGGAGCTGAATGAGGGGACGGTCCTTTACCAGGGGCTTTACGACACCAACCGCTGGGCCGGAGATATGAAAGCCTATGAACTCGATAGTGTTACGGGCGCTTTGAGCCCAACGGCGAAATGGTCCGCCCACGGGCGACTGGAAACCATGCATTGGGATACCGGGAGGAAAATCGTCACTTACGACGGAACGACCGGCGTACCCTTCCGGTTCGATGAACTGGCGGATGATCAAAAAACCCTGCTGGATCCGGATTCCACAAGGGCGGAGAAATTGTTGAATTTCCTGAGAGGAGATGTTTCCAATGAGCAGCCGGGCGGAGAAGCCTTCCGATCCCGCACCAGCAAACTGGGTGATATCGTCCATTCCGCTCCCCTGCATCATAACGGCGCCTTGTATGTGGGCGCCAACGACGGCATGTTGCACGTTTTTGACGATGAGACGGGGGATGAGATCTTTGCCTATGTTCCCAGGCTGGTATTCAAGAATCTGAACAAACTGGCGGTCGCAAACCCGAACTACGCCCACACCTATTTTGTCGACAATGCTCCCTACGTGAAAAATATCGGGGGTCAGAGGCTTTTGGTATGTGGACTGGGAAAAGGAGGAAAGGGTTATATTTGTCTGGATATATCCAACATAGAGACGATGACCAATCCCGAAACCGACGCCGCCAATATTTTTAAATGGGAATATCCGGACTCTTCCGACCCGGACGACTCGCCGGATCCGGATATGGGCTACAGTTTCAGCAAGGCTTTTATCGTCAACTCAAAGGTGGGATGGGTCGTGATTTTCGGAAACGGGTATGAAAGCACCAACAAAAGGGCGGTACTCTACATACTGGATGCCTCCACCGGCAGCGTTCTCAAAAAGATCGATACGGGAGTGGGCGACTCTACCGAATGCAACGGTCTTTCCACCCCGGCACTCACGGATGTAGACCAGGACGGCAAGGTGGACTATGCGTATGCGGGAGATTTGCTGGGAAATTTATGGAAATTCGATCTGACGGGCGCTACGATCGATGAGTGGAAGATCGCCTATAATGACGGTTCGAATCCCCGGCCGCTTTTTCAGGCGAAAAACGCGCAGGGGTATTGCCAACCCATCACCATCATGCCGGATGTCATGAAACATTGCAAGTATGGCAGCAACGGCTATATCGTTGTTTTCGGAACGGGCAGATACCTGGGTGCGGCCGATTTCGCCGATCTGAGCGTTCAGACCATTTACGGTATATGGGACTGGGCGGACGCCTGGTCGGCCCCGGCGGATAAGTATCTGGGATATTTTGAACAGCCTTCCGGCGATCCTCTGGTTCGAGGGCTTTCGAATTCAACCCCCACTTTACTGAGACAGTGCCAGATCAGCGGCGATGGGACCTACCGGGTGTTGAGCGATGAGACGATGAATTGGTATTCGCCGTCAACCGGAACCGGGGATCACGTCGGCTGGTATTTCGATCTTCCGGCCGCCAGCGAACGGGTTGTCCGGGATCTTATTCTCCAGGACGGCGCGGCGATCATTATATCGAGCATTCCTTCGGACACTCCATGTGCGGCGGGCGGAAGCTCCATCATCCATGGAATCAATGCCTGTACCGGAGGAAGACTGGATCAGGCGATGTTCGATTTCAACGGGGACGGCGTTCTCGATTCCTCCGATATGATCAACATCGGAAGTCCGGAAGCACCGGTATGGGTGTATCCCAGCGGCTGGCAGAAGGAAGGGATGTACTATACGCCGGCTGTGCTGGCATTGCCGGGAGGAGTAATGAATATGATGTATTTCAGTATTTCAGTGGGAAGTGTGGATGAGGAGAGAACGCGAGCAGAAAAGACCGGCCTTTTCTGCTGGCAGGAACTGGAAGGAAATTAGGAGGGTTAAAATGTTGAGAACAATGGCCATGACTGGATTCATCATCTTGATCTTCATGACGGGCGCGCTGTACGCAGGAGATGTCAACATTCTTTCCGTCGAACCGGCGTCCGACGTCACGGAAACCGAAACGGAACTCACGATTCCGGAATTTGACGCGATCGGAACGATTGATGGGATTTCAGCAAATGAAATCGTAATCGATGATCGCCTGTTCAAGCTTTCGACGGCCACGGCATTTTATTCCAAAACGGGAGAAAGAATATCCAGATCCGGTTTTTCTAAAGGAAGGATGGTCGGTATCGTTTTAAATTCAAGCCGCCAGGCCATTTCAATCTGGAAGTACGGGAATTAATCATTTCATCTTTCCCTTTTGAACCAGAGCATTGAATGTCAATCCTTCGGCTTGCCCGATGGGTTGGCAAGCGAATCGAAAAAGGGATGAAAAGTCATCACGGTCGAAGGTTCCCCGCCGTAAGCAGCGGGGAACATCCAAAAAGACGGCTAAATTTTAAGGAGATAAAAATGCACGGTAAACCCATCGGAATCGCACTGCTGATTGTATTTCTGATTTCTTTCCCGGCTTCGGCCGAGTTTTACAAGTACATCGGTCCGGATGGCGTTATCCATTTCACGGACAATCTGTGCGATGTGCCGGAAAATCAACGTTCCAGCCTGGAGGAATACAGTGAGGCGGTGACTCCCGAAGAATCCATGGAAACCTTACCTACGGCCACGGTAACGCAAAAAATTGCGGAGCGGGAAAAAATAAAAGAAAGCGAATCGGCTGAAAGACAAAACGATATCGAAGCGCGCGCGGAAAAACTGGTAAAGCTGAAAGCCGAACTGGATCAGGAATTCCGGCAGCTCACGGATGAAAAAGAACGGTTTGAAAAAGAAAAGAAATCCCGGGCGACTTCCGCCGAAATGAAGGTATATGAACGGCAGGCGGAAGAATTAAACGACCGGATTAAAGCTTATGAAGAAAAAAGCAAGCATTATAAAGAAGAACTCAAGGCCTATCATGCGATGATGGCCCGGGAATTCGAATAAACATCCGGCGGGTGAGATGGGGAGGCGAAGGGGTTACCGTGGAAGCAGTCAGTCTCGCGTAACCCTTAAAACTTCCAGATAGGTGGTTGTGCCGTTCAGCATCTTTTTTACAGCGTTCTCCCGAAGAGTGACCATTCCCTCTTTTCTGGCCCGGACCCGGATGGCTTCAATATCGGTCCGGTCCGTTGTCAACATTTTTATGGATTCCGTGAAAGGAAGTACCTCAAAAATGGCGGCTCTGCCGAAATACCCCGTCCCGCGGCATTTTTGGCATCCTGCGCCGCGATACAGCTTTATGCGTCCGTTTGTAGAGATATCCAGGTTCATTGCCTTCAATTTTTCCGCTTCGATCTCAAAGGGTTCGATACAGTACTTACAGATTTTACGGACCAGGCGCTGGGCCAGAATTCCCACCAGAGTGCTTTGAATCAGGAAAGAAGGAATACCCAGATCCAGCAACCGGGTGATCGATGTGGGGGCATCGTTGGTATGGATGGTGGATAGAACGAGATGCCCCGTTAATGCGGCCTGAATCGCGTTTTCAGCCGTCTCCAGGTCCCTCATCTCTCCGATCATGATAATGTCGGGGTCCTGTCTCAGGATATTTCTCAGAATCGTCGAGAAAGTAACTCCCACGGCGGGTTGCACCGCGATCTGGTTAAAATCCTCATGTATCATTTCAATCGGGTCTTCAACCGTCATAACATTGATTTCCGGGGTCGAAAGTTTTCGAAGCGTTGAATAAAGGGTGGTTGATTTTCCACTTCCGGTCGGTCCGCACACCAGCACAATTCCATGCGGCATGGAAACGAATTGATTATATCGACTCAGATCCGAAGGGGTAAAACCTAAATCGCTCAGGTCCTGGAAAAGAATATCCGGATCCATAACCCGCATGACCACTTTTTCTCCAAAAGCGACCGGAACGGTGGAAACCCTTATTTCCACCTCGACGCCTCCCTTATCGGTTTTGATTCGACCATCCTGGGGCCGCCGTTTTTCGGCCATGTTCAGCCTGGACAGATTCTTTATCCTGCTGATAATGGCATTATGCACTTTTTTCGGGAGCTCATAAACCGTATGAAGCACTCCGTCGATCCGCATTCTTACCAGACTTGTATCCCGCTTGGGTTCAATATGCACGTCGCTTGCACGTTGATCAAAGGCGTAATTAAACAGGTGGTTTACCGCGTTCATGATGTGCTGGTCGTTGGATGGGAGTTCGTCCGCCGACTTCAGTCGAACATATTGTTCCAGGTTGCCCAGATCCACCAGGGGGGCGGTGAACTGAATTTCCGCCTGGGCGATGGAGCGCTTGAAACCGAAAAATTCGTTGAGTATCTTTATGATATCGGATTTAGAGCTGACGACGAGGTTGACTTTTAAATTGGTTACGCGGGTAATATCATCGATCACCTCGATGTTGAACGGATTCGGCGTTGCGACGGTCAGCGTTCCATCCTTTCTGGCGACGGGAAGGACCAGATGTTTCAATGCGAAAGAACGTGGAATCGTCGTGGTTACCATGTTGAGATCGAGTTTCAGCGGATCGATTTTCTGATAAGGGATCCCCCATTCTTTTGAAAGAGCCTGATAAATGACATCCTCATCCAGCCCTCGAAAAGAGTCGTCCGCCCTTTCCAGTTTAAGAGGCGTTAAAACATCGATGAATGTTACAGGATTGATGATCCTGGAATCGGATGCCGGGGAAGAGGTTTTTTTGGCTTGAAGCCTTTCCAGCCGTTTCTGGAGGCTATCCTTTTTATTAAGGATTTCTTTTGCTTGCGCTTTTGAAATCATGCCGTTTTTCAGAAGCGCACGGCAAACATTCTGCGCTGAAAAGGGGTCATTCAGATCGTTTGTCATTTCACGACGGGCATTCATCCCAACATTTCATGGCGGGTACGCTATCCAACGCCATCCGGATCGCCGCAACGGCAATTTTGGGGGGGCGATGGGCAAGCAAATAAAGATACGGCGATTTCGCTTTATTCCTTATGATTCAAAGGTATTACTGCATCATGCTCCGAATATTTTCTTCCGGATGGATATCTTCAACGGAGCGGGTGATCAGCACGGTTGAAGTGGTGTTTTCGGTGTGAAGGACAAGGAGGGTTCCCAGATCCATCGGTGTCAGTGGGGCATCTTCTTTCATTTTTGGATTGAACCGGCCTTTTTCCTGGTAATATATATTGTAGAATTGTCCGGGAGTGACACCATCTTCCGTTCCCTTGTCGATAAAAGCGATGGTATCCTCCGCAAAAATCCTTTCATGCTCCTCTGAAACAAGAATCTTTCCCGAAAGCCCCTTTACGCTTTCATTCATAAGAATCTTTGGCGACCTTTTTGTAAAAGGCATCAAAAGGTCATCCGGTTGAATGCTTCGGAAGGATGAAACAATTCGGCCCACTGCAAAATCGGGCTCTGTTTTCGTGATTTCGATCACTCCCGTGATATAGTACTGCGTTCCGATCGCAGCGCTCTTTTTTTTGTCTTCCAGGGGGTTGCAAGTCCGATAGACCGTATATCTTTCACCTACACCAAAGGAAGTTCCGTTTTTCCGCCGAATGAAAACCAGGTCTCCCTGGCTGATGTTGTGCTTATCATCTTTTGCCTTGAAAATGGTTCCGCACGCTGTGACAGGCTCCTTCCGGATGAATCCGATTTTGTCTATGGATGGATACAGGTAATAGGACGGCTCCTTTTCTTGACACATCCTTGATCCCATATCCGTCTGGATCGGGGTTTCGATCCCTTTTCGCAGATAGAGACGAATCCGTTCTCCGGGGTATATCCAGTGCGGATTTGAAATCTGTCGGTTTTCCTGCCAGAGATCGGGCCATTGCCACGCTACGTCAAAGAACCGCTCGGAGAGATCCCAGAGTGTGTCTCCCTTTTGAACCGTATAGTAAAAACCGGCCTCATGTTCAATCGCATCTCTGCTTTCCGCAGCAAAAAGATAAAGGGGAGATGTGATGATTGCAGTGAAAATCAACAGACATTGAATAAATTGCAAAAAAAATCTGCTAAGCATCGAAGGCTCCGTTTTTTTGGGTGTCATTCATATTCCCGCGTATTCTGCGCGGCAAATAAATACTCATTAATTTCGAGGAGTTGTCCGATCTTAAATGATGTGTGATTTCAAGACTAAATATATTATCGGCACCTTCTTCGGAAACTTTACCGGGACTGATTTCAAAACCACCGCCTCCGTCCGGATCGTTGCGCCTATGCAAGGCATTCGATCTTCCAGTGTTGCGGTTGAGGTTTTCCGCACGCCTGAATCTTAAATCCAATGGAAGATTTTGAGATTTTCTCGGGAAAATGCGATTTTTCAAAACAAAAAAAGCCCTCATGAAAAATACATGAGGGCTTTTTCCGAATCTTCGCGAAAGTGAGGGCCGACTACATTCCGCCCATTCCGCCCATTCCGCCCATTCCACCCATTCCGCCCATTCCGGGGGCGCCCGGCATCGCTTCCTTTTCTTCGGGCTTTTCAGCGATCATCGCTTCCGTAGTAAGCATCAAGGATGCAACGCTTCCCGCATTTTGAAGCGCAAAACGAACAACCTTGGTCGGATCGATCACGCCGGCTTCTATCAGGTCTTCATATGTTTCGGTATTGGCATTGAAACCATAAGCTCCTTCTCCGGCTTTTACCTTATCGATTATTACAGAGCCTTCATGGCCCGCATTATTGGCAATCTGACGGAGAGGTTCTTCAATCGCACGCATGACAACTTTTACACCGAGCTTCTGATCCGCTTTAATTTTAATTTTATCCAGTGCATCCAGGCAACGAACCAGCGCTACCCCGCCGCCCGGGACAATTCCCTCTTCAACAGCCGCTCGGGTAGCATTTAACGCATCTTCCACACGGGCTTTTTTCTCTTTCATCTCGGTTTCGGTTGCAGCTCCCACATTAATGACTGCCACACCACCGATCAGTTTGGCAAGGCGTTCCTGGAGTTTTTCACGATCATAATCTGAAGTTGTTTCTTCAATTTGCGCTCGAATCTGTTTTACCCGTCCTTCCAGTGCGGAGCGAGAGCCGGCGCCATCGACGATTGTGGAGTTATCTTTATCGATCGTGACACGTTTGGCTTTACCGAGGCTTTCCAATGTAATATTTTCCAGCTTGATTCCCAGGTCTTCGGATACCACCTGCCCCCCGGTCAGGATTGCAATGTCTTCCAGCATGGCTTTCCTTCTGTCCCCAAAGCCTGGCGCTTTGACGGCGGCGACCTGTAATGTACCTCGCAGTTTGTTTACTACCAGAGTGGCAAGCGCTTCGCCTTCCACATCCTCCGCGATGATGATCAGGGGCTTTCCCATCTTGGCGATTTGCTCTAGTATCGGAAGAAGATCTTTCATCGTGCCGATCTTCTTTTCATTGATAAGAATATACGGATCTTCCAGTGAGCAGATCATCTTTTCCGCATCGGTTACAAAGTACGGTGAAAGATATCCGCGATCGAACTGCATCCCTTCCACCACTTCGAGGGTGGTTTCCATCCCCTTTGCTTCTTCAACGGTAATCACGCCTTCCTTGCCGACCTTGTTCATGGCTTCCGCAATGATGTTGCCGATGGTTTCGTCGTTGTTGGCGGAAATGGTGCCCACCTGAGCGATTTCGCGCTGGTCCTTGGTCGGTTTGCTGATGTTGTGAAGTTCTTTCACTGCAACTTCAATGGCTTTGTCAATTCCACGTTTGATTGCCATGGGATTATTGCCGGCTGCAACAAGTTTCTGCCCCTGCTCGTAAATCGCCCGAGCAAGTACGGTTGCCGTGGTCGTACCGTCGCCAGCCATATCGCTTGTTTTGCTGGCGACTTCTTTTACCATCTGGGCTCCCATATTTTCAAATTTGTCTTCCAGCTCAATTTCTTTTGCGACCGTTACACCGTCTTTGGTTACGGTTGGAGATCCCCAGGATTTGTCAATCACAACATTTCTTCCCTTGGGGCCGAGGGTAACAACTACCGCGTCAGCGAGTGTTTTGACCCCTTTCAGCATTGCTTCGCGGGCTTTCATATCATATTTAATTATTTTCGCAGCCATCTTGATTTTTCCTCCGTTTCATTTAATCATTCAATTACGCCAAGAACGTCATCTTCCCGCATGATCAAGTATTCTTCGCCCTCAATTTTAACTTCGGTGCCGGAATACTTTCCGAATAGAATCCGATTGCCAACCTTCAGTTCAAGTGGAATCCGTTTACCGTCGTCGCCGATTTTACCATTTCCGACGGAGACGATTTTCCCCTCTGCCGGTTTTTCTTTGGCGGTATCAGGAATGATGATTCCCCCCTTCGTTGTTTTTTCTTCTTCGAGACGTTGTACCAAAATTCGATCCTGCAATGGTCTGAGTTTCATTGTTCAAATTCTCCTTTTACTGTAAACATGAATTATTACGTCGCATCAATATCGGCTTTAACAAAGCCCGGAAGCATTTTATAACCCTTACCCAGCTACATTGTTGCCATCGAACCAAATATGCCGCTTGTAATGATGTAAACGGCGGTTTTTCATCTTTAAGTCAAAACTATAATCACACATTTCTATTTGTAAAGAGATGAGCAAGAAATTTTTAAAATGTCCGACATTCGATTCCATTCGAACTTCTTGAAATATCGAGAAAATTCATGTCTTTTTGTACATTCCGAAGATTTAATCCGGCTCAACGGAAAATATTCGATTCGGAATCATTCATCTCACATTCCCGGCCGCTTGCTTGCAACCCGATCCGTGTTCGAATCGATAAGACACCGAATGACGACGAGCCTTTGAATGAAAATAAAACAAGCCAGTCGAACGGTTCGAAAAGTATATATGACTCCCGTTCCGTTCAGGAAGTTATGAAAAAGGCAAGAATTTGATATTATGAAGTTTTATCGATGGCTTTTTTAGGTTCATCCGATTTTTTAGTCGATGAATCAGCCGTCGTTTTAGGAGGAGCGGAGCAACCCTGGGATTTGCTCGCATAGTCTGTGACATACCATCCCGCACCCTTCAGATGAAAGCTGCTATGGGAAATCAACCGATGAAGCTTTCCTGAACATTTTTTGCATTTTTCCAGAGGAATATCGGAAAATTTCTGCAAAACTTCTTCAATTGCGCCGCATTTTTCGCATTCATATTCGTAAATGGGCAT
>Ga0116141_10003388_pt1 | contig 13531 bp, 9 predicted proteins | sample AD_UKC097_MetaG_FD_89744 | JGI IMG/M metagenome (GOLD analysis project Ga0116141, IMG submission 89744) | Active sludge microbial communities of municipal wastewater-treating anaerobic digesters from USA - AD_UKC097_MetaG | ecosystem: Engineered > Bioreactor > Anaerobic > Digestate | place: USA... | reverse complement strand
TCAGCCCGGACGTGAACGACCCCGGCGCGCGCAACGTGAGCTTCGAAGAGCTGCGCGCCGCCTATTACGAACAGGTGCAGGCGCTGGTCGAGGGCGGCGCCGACGTGCTGCTGGTGGAAACGATTTTCGACACGCTCAACGCCAAGGCGGCGTTGTTCGCGATCGACGAATACTTCGAGCAGTCCGGTGAGCGCCTGCCGATCCTGATCAGCGGCACGGTGACCGACGCGTCCGGCCGGATCCTGAGCGGGCAGACCGTCACCGCGTTCTGGCACAGCGTGCGCCACGCACAACCGCTGGCCGTGGGACTGAACTGCGCGCTGGGCGCGGCGCTGATGCGGCCCTACATCCAGGAGCTGGCCAAGGCAGCGCCCGACACCTTCATCAGCTGCTACCCCAACGCGGGCCTGCCCAATCCGATGAGCGACACCGGCTTCGACGAAACCCCGGAGGTCACCAGCCGGCTGATCCGCGAATTCGCCGCCGAGGGCCTGGTCAACATCGTCGGTGGCTGCTGCGGCACCACGCCGGCGCACATCGGCGCGATCCACGACGCGGTGGCGCCGCTGGGCACGCGCGCGCTCAGGTCGGGCGTGTTCTACCGCGAGCCGGCGGCGCAAGCCGCCTGAGAACCGGGAGGGAATGCCGGGGCCGGCGCGGCTCCCGGTCAGGCGGGCACGATGCTGCCCACCAGGTGCAGGGCGGCCAGATCGCGGTGCAACTGGTGTTCGCTCAGGCCGGTGTGGGCCTGCAACTCGTCGAAGGTGTGGCTCTTCTCGTGCAACAGGCGCATCAGCTTGACATGGCGCCCGGCCACCATCGAGCGGTCCAGCGGCGGCGCCCGGTGCAGCCGCAGCGGGCGCCGCCGGTAGGCCAAGGGCAAGGCCTCATCGTCGTGCTCGCCGAACTGGGCGAAGCGCCACAGCACTGCGTAGGTGTGGGTCTGCCGGTAGTCGGTGGGCGCCTTGCCGGCACCCACCGGGCGGCGGTGCAGTTCCAGCAGGTCCAGTTCGTCCTGGCCCACCAGTTGTCGCGCCGCCACGTCGCCGGTGCCGGGCATCAGCACCGCCACCAGCGCGCCGTCCGGGCCGATCACGTGATAGCTGTGGCTGTCCTGGATCTCATGGCGCGCGCGCCAGATGAGTGCGCCCAGCGCGGCGTCGAGCTCCACCTCGGTGGCCGGCACGCGCCCGTCGCCCAGCGCGGCGGCGGCAGGCGGCTCGGCCATCATCCACGAACTGAGCGGAATCGGGCCCATGTCGGCCAGTTCGGCGTCGATGCGCTGGCGAAGGGCTTCACGCTCGGCTTGGCGGGCTTTCTGGACGTCGGTTCGGCTCACTCGGGGTTCGGGAGGAGAGGGTTGAGGGGGAGCCGGCGATGGACCGGGCCAGTCTAAAATTGTCCGATGCGGTCGCGGGGCTGTCAACCGCGCAGGCTGATGGTGGTGGTAACGGGCGTGAGCAACTGTTGCGGATCAGGACGGCCGCGCGCTCGCCAGGCGAGCGCCGTGCGCGGGCCGGTCCGCTAAAATCTATGCTTTCCAAGGAGCGTTGCAGCGCAGGTCCCCCCGGGCTGCGTCAGGCTTGGACCCCGTTCACCGGGATGCAACGACGCTCACCTGTCCGGTTTTTTCCAGGTGAGTCCCATGCCCGATCCCATAGCCCCCGACGTGGCCGCTGCCGCGGCGGACCTCCCCCCCATGAAGCTGTCCGGCCTGGAGCCGGTGCGCATTGGCGACGGCAGCCTGTTCGTCAACGTCGGCGAACGCACCAACGTCACCGGATCCAAGGCCTTCGCGCGCATGATCCTGAACGGCGAGTTCGAGCAGGCGCTGGCCGTGGCGCGCCAGCAGGTGGAGAACGGCGCCCAGGTCATCGACGTCAACATGGACGAGGCCATGCTCGACAGCCAGGCCGCGATGGTGCGCTTTCTGAACTTGATGGCCAGCGAGCCCGACATCGCCCGCGTGCCGGTCATGGTGGACAGCTCGAAATGGACGGTGATCGAGGCCGGCCTGCGCTGCCTTCAGGGCAAAGGCATCGTGAACTCGATCTCGATGAAGGAAGGGGTCGAGGAGTTCAAACGCCAGGCGCGGCTGATCCGGCGCTACGGCGCGGCGGCGGTGGTGATGGCTTTCGATGAACAAGGCCAGGCGGATACCTTTGCCCGCAAGATTCAGATCTGCGAGCGCGCCTACCGCATCCTGGTCGACGAGGTGGATTTTCCGCCCGAGGACATCATCTTCGACCCCAACATCTTCGCCATCGCCACCGGCATCGAGGAACACAACAACTACGCAGTGGACTTCATCGAGGCCACGCGCTGGATCAAGCGGCACCTGCCCGGCGCCAAGGTCTCGGGCGGTGTCTCCAACGTGAGTTTCTCCTTCCGAGGCAACGACCCGGTGCGCGAGGCGATCCACACCGTGTTCCTGTACCACGCGATTCAGGCCGGCATGGACATGGGCATCGTCAACGCGGGCATGGTCGGCGTCTATGACGAGCTGGAGCCGACCTTGCGGGAACGGGTGGAGGATGTGGTGCTCAACCGCCGCCCCGACGCCGGCGAGCGTCTGGTCGAGATCGCCGAAACCGCCAAAGGCGCGGCCAGGGACGACAGCCGCAAGCTCGAATGGCGGACCGGGACGGTCGAGCAGCGCCTGTCGCACGCCATGGTGCACGGCATCACCGATTTCATCGTGGAAGACACCGAGGAGGCTTACCGGGCGGTGCTGGCCCGGGGCGGCCGCCCGCTGCACGTGATCGAAGGGCCGCTGATGGCGGGCATGAACATCGTCGGCGACCTGTTCGGCGCGGGCAAGATGTTCCTGCCGCAGGTGGTCAAGAGCGCGCGGGTCATGAAAAGCGCGGTGGCGCACCTGGTGCCTTACATTGAGGAAGAGAAGCGCCAGCAGCAAGCCGCCGGCATGGATGTGAAGTCCAAGGGCAAGATCGTCATCGCCACCGTCAAGGGCGACGTGCACGACATCGGCAAGAACATCGTCACCGTGGTCTTGCAGTGCAACAACTTCGAGGTGGTGAACATGGGCGTGATGGTGCCGGCCCATGAGATCCTGGCCAAGGCAAAGGAAGAAGGCGCTGACCTCATCGGCCTGTCGGGCCTGATCACGCCCAGCCTCGAAGAGATGCAATATGTGGCCGGCGAGATGCAGAAAGACGCGCACTTCCGGCTCGGGCAGATTCCACTGCTGATCGGCGGCGCCACCACCAGCCGGGTGCACACGGCGGTCAAGATCGCGCCGCATTACGACGGCCCGGTGGTCTATGTGCCCGACGCGTCGCGCAGCGTCGGCGTGGCGCAGGGACTGCTCGGCGAGGGGCGGGACGCCTTTCTGGCCGAACTGGGCGCCGACTACGAACGGGTGCGACAGCAGCACGCCAGCAAGAAGCCGGTTGTCCTGTGGCCGCTGGCGAAGGCCCGGGCCAACAAGACGCGCATCGACTGGGCCGGCTACCAGCCGCCGAGGCCCAAGTTCATCGGCAGGCGGGTGTTCCGCAACTTCGACCTGGCGGAACTGGCGGGCTTCATCGACTGGGGACCGTTCTTCCAGACCTGGGACCTGGCTGGGCCGTACCCCGCCATCCTCCAGGACGAGGTGGTGGGTGAGCAGGCACGCAAGGTCCTGGCCGACGGCCAGACCATGCTGCAGCGCCTGATCGACGGTCGCTGGCTCAGCGCCAGCGCGGTGATCGGCCTGTACCCGGCCAATGCGGTGAACGACGACGACATCGAGATCTACACCGACGAGTCCCGCGCCAGGGTGGCGTTGACCTGGCATGGCCTGCGCCAGCAGGCCGAGAAGCACGAGATCGACGGTGTGATGCGCCCCAGCCGCTGTCTGGCCGACTTCGTGGCGCCGAAGGGCGTGGCGGACGACTACATCGGCCTGTTCGCCGTCACCGCCGGCTTGGGCGTGGACAAGAAGGAACAGGCCTTCGTCGACGCGCACGACGACTACTCCGCGATCCTGCTCAAGGCACTGGCCGACCGCCTGGCCGAGGCCTTTGCCGAATGCCTGCACCACCGCGTGCGCACCGATCTGTGGGGCTATGCGCCCGACGAGTCGCTGTCCAACCAGGACCTGATCGCGGAGCGCTACGCCGGCATCCGCCCCGCGCCCGGCTACCCGGCTTGCCCGGACCACAGCGTCAAGCGCGGCCTGTTCGAACTGCTGCAATGCGGCGACATCGGCATGGGCCTGACCGACAGCCTGGCCATGACGCCGGCGGCCAGCGTCAGCGGCTTCATGTTGAGCCATCCGGGCAGCGCCTACTTCAACGTCGGCAAGATCGGAGAGGACCAGCTCGCCGACATGGCGCGGCGCCGGAACCTGGCCGAAGCCGACCTGCGCCGGCTGCTGGCGCCCAACCTGTAGCGTCGCAGGGTTGCAGGCGGGAAAAATTCACGCGCGGTAACGATTGCATCGCGCCGGCCCGGGCATGAAAACCCGGACCCGCCGACAATCGGGCGATGGAATGTCTGTCAACGTTGTTCCGGCTTGGCCGGCGGGTTCGGCGGTGGGTCGGGGCGTGGATCCTGCTGGCGCTGGTCCTCGCGACGGGAGGAGCGCCGGCCTGGGCCCAGCTGCTGCCGCTACCGGCCGCGGTGGTGCTGGGCGACGTCTCGCGCTCGGTGTCGCTGGCGGACCGGAGCCAGTTTCTGGTAGACGCCACCGGGCACCTGACCGTGGGGGATGTGGAGGCGCGCCAGGCGCAGCTGCCGTTTGCCGTCCGGTCCCAGGGCCATACGCTCTTGCTGACCGATGGCGACGCGCTCTGGATCCGCTTCGTGGCGCGGGTGAACGGGCGCGAGGACCGCTGGCTGTTGCAGGTCGACCTGCCCGGCGTGGACGAAGCCACGCTGTATTACCGCGACACAGCTGGCGCGCTGATCACCCAGCGCGGCGGCGACAGCCTGCCACAGAGCGCCTGGGCCGAGCGCGGACGCATGCCGTTTTTTGCGTTGAGCCCTGAAACCGGTCGCGAGGTGACGTATCTGCTGCGCATCCAGCATCAACGGGTGCCCTTCTCGGGCGGGCTGTTTCTGGTGACGCAGGCCGCGGCGTCCGAACAGGAGCAGCGGGCGCTGTTTCTCCTGGGTGCCTACTTTGGCCTGGCCGGCCTCGCGGTTTTCATCGCGCTGGCCAATGCGCTGGTGTACCGCGATCGCGGTTTCGGCAGCTACTCGGTCTATGTGCTGACCATGGTGCTCGGGCAGGCGGGCCTGACCGGCATCGGCGGCATGCTGTTCTGGCCAGAGATGCCGGCGCTGAACAACCCGGCAACATTCTTCCTTCCAGTGCTGGCCGGCGCGCTTGGTGTCTGGTTCGTTCGCATCGTGGCCGAACCCCGGCAGCATTCGCTGGTGCTGGATCGCCTTGCGGTCGCCGCGATCGTGGCCTTGATCGCGCTGGCGGGCTTCGATGCCGTGCGCCCCTCGGCGTTGGGCTTCGAGCTGAGCATGCACCTGCTGTCCCTGTCGATGGTGCTGGTGCTGGTGCTTCTCGGCGCCTCGGTGGCCCGGGGCGACCGGCACAGCCGCTGGATCGCCGCGGGTTTCTCGCTGGTCGTGCTGGGGGGCGTGTTCCCGGTGGCGCGCAATTTCGGCCTGATCGAGTCCGGCTTTCTGTCGGAGTACGGATTGATGCTGGGCTCGGCGTTGGAAATGCCCCTGCTGTTCTACGGCCTGAACCGGCGCCTGAACGTGCAGACCGAGACCCGGGCGCGCGCGCGAGCACTCGCGGTGACCGATCCGCTGACCGGCCTGACTTCGCAGCGGCGTCTGCTGACGCAGTTGCAGACGCTGCTCAACCGCGCCAGCGCCGCCCGGCCGTTTGCGCTGATGGTGGTGGAGCTGGCCAACCACGGCGCCCTGGCGCGCGAACTCGGGCGGGAGGGGGGCGATCGGGCGCTGGTGCTGGCGGCGTCCCGGCTGCGCCGGGTGGTGCGCGACGCCGACGTTGTGGCTCGGGTGGGCGCCCAGCACTTTGCGGTGCTGATGCCCAGCCCGTGTTCGCTGGACGAAGCCAACGCGATGGCCACCCACGTGGTGGCGCAGGGGCTGCGCGAGAGCGAGGTGCTGTCGCCCGGCACCAGTCTGCGTTTTCACGTCACCCTGGGGCTGTTGCCGATGGCTGACCTGGACGCGGTGGCCGCGCTGGATTTGCTGCTGGCCGAACTGAAGCACATCACGGCGGGTTCGCGCAAGACCATCCGGGTGGTCCGGCGATAGGCAGCCCGATGGACCGGAAAACGCCGTGGCCAGCCAGGTTTTCGGTCAAGAATGGCTAAAAGTCAGCGTCAAATGAGCGTTTTCAGCTATCCATTTGATATTGGATGGTTGCGAGACCACTCAACTCGTGCGCAGGGCGCGCCGGTACTGCACCGCTTCGGCCACATGGGTGACCTCGGTGGCCTGGGCGCCCGCCAGGTCGGCAATCGTGCGCGCCACCTTGAGCACCCGGTGGATCGAGCGGGCGCTCCAGCCCAGCCGCGCGGCGGCGGTGTTGAGGAACTTGAAGGCCGCCGGATCCAGGGCGGCGTGCGCGTCGATGTCCGGCCCCTGCAAGAACTGGTTGGGCGTGCCCTGGCGGGCCACGGCGCGCTCGCGGGCGCTGGCGCAGCGCGCGCGTATCGCGGCGGTGGACTCGCCAGGCGGCGCGTTCAGCAGGTCCGACGCGGCCAGTGCCGGGACTTCCACGTGCAGGTCGATCCGGTCCAGCAGCGGGCCCGAAAGCCGGCCCTGGTAGCGCAGCACCTGGTCCGGCGTGCAGCGGCAGGCCCGGTGTGGCGAGCCCAGGTAGCCGCAGGGGCAGGGGTTCATCGCGCCGATCAGTTGAAATCGGGCCGGAAACTCCGCGCGACGCGCCGCCCGCGAAATGGTGATCGTGCCGTTTTCCAGGGGCTCGCGCAGCGCCTCCAGCGCGGCCCGGGGGAACTCGGGCAGCTCATCGAGGAACAGCACGCCGTGGTGGGCCAGCGAAATCTCACCCGGTCGTGGCGGAGAGCCGCCGCCCACCAGCGCCACCGCGCTGGCCGTGTGGTGCGGGCTGGCCGTGGGACGCTGGGCCCAGCGCTCCAGCGCGAACCGCCCGCCCAGCGAGGCCACCGCCGCGCTTTCCAGCGCCTGAGTGACGTCCATGGCGGGCAGCAGGCCGGCAAAGCGCTGCGCCAGCATCGACTTGCCGGAGCCCGGCGGCCCGATCAGCAGCAGGCTGTGGCCGCCGGCGGCCGCGATTTCCAGCGCACGGCGCGCGGCGGCCTGGCCTTTCACGTCGGCCAGGTCGGGGTAGCGGGCGGCTTCGGGCAAGGGGGTGGGCGCCAGGCGGGTCCAGCTGTCGCCGGTCGGCGGGTTCTCGGATGCGGGTGGCCCCGGCAGGAACTGGCGCACCACGTCCAGCAGGTGGCGCGCCCGGTAGACCAGGGCGCCGGGCACCAGCGCCGCCTCTTCGGCACTGCCCGGGGGCAGCACCAGCCGGGCACTCACTTGCTGGCGGTGCAGCGCCAGACTCATGGCCAGGGCGCCGCGCACCGGGCGCAATTCGCCCGACAGTGACAGTTCGCCGGCAAATTCGTGGCCGGCCAGCCGGGCGCCGTCGATCTGGCCGCTGGCGGCCAGGATGCCCAGGGCGATTGGCAGGTCGAAACGCCCCGAGTCCTTGGGCAGGTCGGCCGGTGCCAGGTTCACCGTGATGCGCTTGTTGTGCGGAAACTCCAGCCCCGCGTTCTGCAGCGCCGAGCGCACCCGCTCGCGGGCCTCTTTCACTTCCACATCCGCCAGGCCCACCAGCGTGAAGCTGGGCAGGCCGTTGGCCAGATGCACTTCCACCGTGACCGGGGCGGCTTCCAGCCCCAGCAGGGCGCGACTTTGCACCAGCGACAGGCTCATGGCAGACGAACCCCGGTTTGGTGCATCTCGCGGCGACCGGCGGCGGATCGGACGCACCAAGATAGTGCATACTGTGAATTCATACAGATATCTTAGCGCAAGCCCGGCTGGTGGTCCATAGCTGAGGGTTGAACGCGGCAATGCGGGGTTGGCACGGTGTGTGCTTGGTGGGTGCATCCCTTCAACTTCAGCGAGAACTCACCATGAAATCTTCTTCTCTGACCACCATCGCCCTGGCTTCCGTCCTCGCCGCTCTGGCCGGCAACGCAATGGCGCAAACCGCAGCGCCCGCCCCGGCGGCGCCGGCACCGGCCGCCGCCAAGGCACCCGAGCCCGACTACACGCTCACCGGCAACCTCGGCATCTTCTCGGACTACCGGTTCCGCGGCATCTCGCAGACCAACAAGCTGCCGGCCATACAGGGCGGCGTCGACCTGGCGCTCAAGAACGGCCTGTACCTGGGCAACTGGAACTCCAACGTTGACAGCGCGATGTACAACGGCGCCAGTATCGAGATGGACTTCTACGGCGGCTACAAGGCCACCTTCGGCGACTTCGGCCTCGACATCGGCGGCATCTATTACTACTACCCCGGCACCGGCGCCAACCCCGCGCTGATCAGCGCCAAGAACGGCGAGCTCTACATCGGCGGCAGCTGGGGCCCGCTGACGGCCAAGTACAACTACGCGGTCACCGACTTCTTCGGCGCGCCGGACTCCAATGGCAGCTGGTACCTCAACGTCGCCGCATCGCATGATTTCGGCAATGGCTTCGGTATCAACGGCTCCATCGGCTACCAGGCCCTGAAAGGCGGCGCCAAGGTCGTGCAGATCAACGGCACCGTGGTCGACAGCATCACCGACTGGAAGCTGGGCGGCACCTACACCGTGGACGGCTGGGTGATGGGCCTGGCCTACATCTCCACCAACCGCAACCTGGCCGGCTACACCAGCCCCGGTAAGAACATCAGCAACGGCACCGCCGTGGTTTCGGTCACCAAGACCTTCTGAGCGAGTCCGACCGTCAAGGAGTCACCATGAAACTCGTCACCGCCATCATCAAACCGTTCAAGCTCGACGAGGTGCGTGAAGCCCTCTCCGGCATGGGCGTGCAAGGCATCACCGTCACCGAGGTCAAGGGCTTCGGACGGCAGAAGGGCCACACCGAGCTGTATCGCGGCGCGGAATACGTGGTCGACTTCCTGCCGAAGGTCAAGGTCGAGGCGGCGATCGCCGATGACCTGGTCGATCGCGTGATCGAAGTCATCGAGGGTGCCGCGCGCACCGGAAAGATCGGCGACGGAAAGATCTTTGTCTACGACCTGGAGCAGGTGGTGCGCATCCGCACCGGCGAAACCGGCACCGAAGCGCTCTGAGCGTCCCCAAACCCTGAGAGGAAACTGAAATGAAAAAGCTACTCGCCTCCCTTGCGCTGGGACTGGGCCTGTTGATGGGCGCCAACGCCGTCATGGCCCAGGCGCCGGCCGCCACGCCGGCCGCTGTGGCCGCCTCGGCTGAAGCCAAGCCGGCAGAGGCTGCGGCGCCCGCTGCCCCGGCCGTCCCCGCCACCACCACCGCGGCGCCTGCACCCGCGGCAACCGTGACTCCGCCGGCCCCGGTGCCCAACAAGGGCGACACGGCCTGGATGATGGTCGCTACGCTGCTGGTGATCCTGATGACCGTGCCGGGCCTGGCGCTGTTCTATGGCGGTCTGGTCCGCAGCAAGAACATGCTGTCGGTGCTGATGCAGGTGATGGTGACCTTCTCACTGATCGTCGTGCTGTGGTTCATCTATGGCTACAGCCTGGCCTTCACCGAGGGCAACCAGTTCATCGGGGGCTTCGACCGGCTCTTCATGAAAGGCGTCTGGGACAACGCCGCGGGCACCTTTGCCAACGCGGCCACCTTCAGCAAGGGCGTGGTGATCCCCGAGATCGTGTTCGCCGCCTTCCAGGCCACCTTTGCCGGCATCACCTGCTCGCTAATCGTCGGCGCGTTTGCCGAGCGCATCAAGTTCTCCGCCGTGCTGGCCTTCATGGCGCTGTGGTTCACCTTCAGCTATGTGCCGATCGCGCACATGGTCTGGTTCTGGATGGGTCCGGACGCCTATACCGGCAAGGAAGTGGTTGACGCCATGACGGGCAAGGCCGGCATGATCTGGCAGTGGGGCGCGCTGGACTTCGCGGGCGGCACCGTGGTGCACATCAACGCCGCTGTTGCCGGCTTGGTCGGTGCCTTCATGGTGGGCAAGCGCATCGGCTACGGCAAGGAATCGATGGCTCCGCACAGCCTGACGCTGACCATGGTCGGTGCCTCGTTGCTGTGGGTGGGCTGGTTCGGTTTCAACGCCGGCTCCGCCCTGGAAGCCAACGGCTTCGCGGCCCTGGCCTTCATCAACACCTTCGGCGCCACGGCGGCGGCGGTGCTGGCCTGGTGCGTCGGTGAAGCGCTCATGCGCGGCAAGGCGTCGATGCTGGGTGCGGCGTCCGGTGCGGTGGCGGGCCTGGTGGCCATCACGCCCGCAGCCGGCAACGTCGGCATCGGTGGCGCACTGGTGATCGGTGCGGTCGCGGGCTTTGCCTGTCTGTGGGGCGTGAACGGCCTGAAGAAGATGCTGGGCGCGGACGACTCGCTCGACGTGTTCGGCGTGCACGGCGTGGGCGGCATCGTCGGCGCCCTGCTGACGGGCGTGTTCAACAGCCCGGCGCTGGGCGGCCCCGGCTATGTGGCCGACTGGGTCACGGCCAGCATGGTGACCGCTGCCGACTACTCCATCGGTGCCCAGGTCTGGGTTCAGGCCAAGGCCGTGCTGACCACGATCGTCTGGTCCGGCGTGGTGTCGGTCGTCGCTTACAAGATCGTCGACCTGACCATCGGCCTGCGTGTGCCGGAGGAACAGGAGCGCGAAGGCCTGGACATCACGTCCCACGGCGAAACGGCTTACAGCCGCTGAGCGGCCCCCCGGTCGCGGTGACCCTCACCGCGACCGGTTTTGAATGCGAGAGTCTCCCTTGGATCTTCGGCCCACTTCGGTGGGCTTTTTTTTTGTGCCCCGGGATTGGCGCGCTGCTGCGATTTCGATTCTTCGCACGCCGGCTGTTCAAAAAATTCAGCGGCGACGCGCGCGAGCGGGTTTACGATGCCGGACCATGCCTGACACCGCTCTTGAATCGCTCGTCGACACCGTGCGCACTGCCGCCGGCCGCGCGACGCCGCTGCGCATCCGCGGCGGCGGCACCAAGGCGGTTCTGGCTCGGCGCCTGGAAGGCGAGATGCTGGAAACGTCGGCCCTGACCGGCATCGTCGCGTACGAACCCAGTGAACTGGTGGTCACCGTGCGCGCCGGCACGCCGCTGGCCGAGCTGGAGGCGGCACTGGCGGCGCAGGGGCAGAACCTGCCGTTCGAGCCGCCGCGATTCGCACCGGGCGGCACCGTCGGCGGCATGGTGGCGGCGGGCTTGTCGGGCCCGGCGCGCGCCAGCGTCGGCGCGGTGCGCGACTATGTGCTGGGCCTGGAGCTGGTCAATGGCCGGGGCGAGGCCCTGACTTTCGGTGGCCAGGTGATGAAGAACGTGGCCGGCTACGACGTCTCACGGCTGATGGCCGGTGCCTGGGGCACGCTGGGCGTGATCACCGCGGTCAGCCTCAAGGTGCTGCCGGTGGCCCCGGCCGAGGCCACGCTGACGTTCGAATGCGACCAGGCCGAGGCGCTGCGCCGCCTGAACGGCTGGGGCGGGCAGCCGCTGCCGCTCAATGCGAGCTGCTGGGTCGAGGACGCCGGTGTCGGCACCCTGTTCCTGCGTCTGCGTGGCGCGGCGGCGGCGGTGGAGGCCGCCTGCCGCACTCTGGGCGGGGAGCGGCTGGACAACGCCAAGGTAGCCCCCGACTGGGTCGCCTGCCGCGACCAGCGCCTGCCCTGGTTTGCCGATCGTCCCGCCGCTCACGGCCTGTGGCGCCTGTCGGTGCCGCAGACGGCGCCAGTACTCGCGCTGCCGCCGGGCGTGGGCGCACCGCTGGTCGAATGGCACGGCGGCCAGCGCTGGGTGCAGGCCGGCGTCGAGCACGCCAGCGCGCTGCGCGAAGCGGCCTCCGAGGTTGGCGGACACGCTACGCTATTCATAGCGGGTGATGGCCAGTCGGCGCTGGAAAATGACCGATTTGAGTCCTTGAAAGCCCCGCTGGACCGGATCCACCGGCGCCTGAAGGCCGAATTCGATCCCGCTGGCGTCTTCAACCGCGGCCGGCTGTTCGCGGACTTCTGAGCGGCACGCCATGCAAACGGTCCTGTCCCCCGAATTCGCCGGCACCCCGGACGGCCTGGAAGCCGAGGCCATCCTGCGCAAATGTGTGCACTGTGGCTTCTGCACCGCCACCTGCCCCACCTACCAGCTGCTGGGCGACGAGCTCGACGGCCCGCGCGGACGCATCTACCTGATGAAGCAGGTGCTCGAGGGCCAGGCGCCCACGCGCAAGACCCAGCAGCACCTGGACCGCTGCCTGACCTGCCGCAACTGCGAGAGCACCTGCCCCAGCGGCGTGCAGTACGGCCATTTGCTGGACATCGGCCGCAAGATCGTCGATGCCAAGGTGCCGCGCCCGGCGACCGAGAAGGCGTTGCGCTGGGCGCTCAAGGAAGGCCTGCCGTCGCCGCTGTTCGCGCCGGCGATGGCGATGGGCAAGTGGGTGCGGCCGCTGTTGCCGGACGCGCTCAAGGCCAAGGTACCTGAGCGGCAGGACGCTGGCGCCTGGCCCACGCGCACCCACCCGCGCAAGGTGCTGATGCTCGCGGGCTGCGTGCAGCCGGCGATGATGCCCGCCATCAACGCCGCCACCGCCCGGGTGCTCGACGCCGCCGGCATCCAGACGGTGATCGCGCCGAAGGCCGGCTGCTGTGGTGCGGTGAAGTTCCACCTGAACGACCAGGACGGCGGACGCGCCCAGATGCGCGCCAACATCGACGCCTGGTGGCCGCTGGTCGAGTCCGGCGCGGTCGAGGCGATCGTGATGAACGCCTCGGGCTGCGGCGTCACTGTGCGCGAGTACGGCCATTTCCTCAAGGATGACCCCGCCTATGCCGAGAAGGCCGCGCGCGTCGGCGAGTTGACCCGCGACCTGAGCGAGCTGCTGCCCGATATCGTGGCCGCCTTGCGGAAAAGCCGGCCCGATCGGGTCGGCCCGCCGGCCGGCGCCACGGGTGCGGGCCGCCATCTGGCGTTTCACCCGCCCTGCAGCCTGCAGCACGGCCAGCAGCTGCGCGGCGGCGTCGAGCAGCATCTGGCGGCGTTCGGCTTTTCGGTGCAGGTGGCGGGCAACGAGTCGCATCTGTGCTGCGGCTCCGCCGGCACCTACTCGGTGCTCAACCCCGACCTCAGCCACCAGCTGCGCGACCGCAAGCTCGGCCACCTGGGCGCGCTGCAGCCCGACGTGATCGTGTCCGCCAACATCGGCTGCATCACCCACCTGCAAAGCGGGACTGCCATCCCCGTGCGCCACTGGATCGAGGTGCTGGACGAGCACCTGCGCTGAGCGCGCGCCACCCGGCGCGGCGAAGGCTGGCATGATGGCGGGCTTTTTCCTGACCGCCGTGCCGACGCCATGACCGATTTCCCGACCGCATCCGAACC
>Ga0116141_10003387_pt1 | contig 13532 bp, 12 predicted proteins | sample AD_UKC097_MetaG_FD_89744 | JGI IMG/M metagenome (GOLD analysis project Ga0116141, IMG submission 89744) | Active sludge microbial communities of municipal wastewater-treating anaerobic digesters from USA - AD_UKC097_MetaG | ecosystem: Engineered > Bioreactor > Anaerobic > Digestate | place: USA... | reverse complement strand
TTGCTTTCTCGGGGGAGGGGGAGAGCACCGGCTCACCGTTGAAGAGGATCTTACCTTTGAATCCTCCCGTGTTTTGGATCACGGGCATTCCGAAAATGATATTCATCAGCGTCGATTTGCCGGCTCCATTCTCACCCACTATAGCATGGATCTCTCCAGGCTCGACGGTAATGTTCACTCCCTTGAGAACCTTGTTGCCGAAATACTCCTTGCGGATATTTTTCATTTCAAGACGAGGTCCCGTCATCCGGAATCCTCCTTATTTTCAATTTTGGCAGAGAAAGAGGGGCCGGAAGTTGCGAGGCCCCGTCTTTCTCCTTAAAAGGTTTTTCAATTGATCCGATGCAGATGTTCCTCGTGCTATTTCCCGCCGAAGATGATGGACTCTCCCACTACGAGAAGGAAGTTATCAGCCTTCTCGCCGGTGGCCACGTTATTGTAGGTGTTGAACTGGGATTCGCCCGCATGCTTTACGAGAAGTTTCTTCATGTGCTCAATGTCCGTGCCCTTTATCTTGCCGTCGGCAAGGTCGAAGCCGTATTCAACGGAAGCATAGGTGAAGGCCATGTTGATGGGTATCTTCCAGGTGGCGAACCTTCCGGCACCGCCTGCTTCGACGACCTTTTCAGTGATGGCTTCAAGAATGAACGCTACATCGCCGGCCTTGCCCTCGGGGATCTCTATGCCGAGAGCGCCTGGATAGGCGTGGTAGGGGCTCGGGCAGCACTGCTCGGGATAGATGGCTCCCGTCATCAGGACGGACTTGATAAGAGGTTCCTGCATGCCGCAGTTGGTGCTGAAGAATGCAGTATCCTTCCCGTATTTCTCGACCTGGCGGGGAACGTCCTCCAGGATGAACTGCTGTGCTCCTGCTATTCCGGCATCGCCAGTCGGGTCTGGAGCGTTGACAAAGACCCACTCGATCCCGCGTTTTTCACACTCCGCCTGCATGATATCGCGGCGCTCAGCAAGAAGCGGGTAGGACATGTGACGGGGGAAGGAGATATGAACGAAGGTCTTGGCGCCCATCTTTTCGGCAAGGTCGACGATGGTTACGCCACGTCTCGGGTTATCCGTCTCAAGGACTATATCAGCCTTCTGTGCAGCGAGCATCGGGTCCTCGTGGGGGACGATGTTGATGAAGAACATGTCTGGACGGATCTCCTTGACCTTGTCGATCGCTGCTGCACTCCCCGGAACACCCTGGACCAGGACGATGGCCTTGACATCGGGATCAGCGGCCATGCTGAGTATCTGCTGGATCGTGGTCTCCTGCTCATCCATGAACTTGTCGGGGTAGGTTACATGGATTATTCTTCCAGGGTACTTCCTGATCATCTCCTGTGCAGCCTGGTACTCTTCCTCACCCTGGGAAGTAGTGCCGGTCATGACACCGACCTTGGTTACAGCGAATGCCGCCGAGGCGACGGTGAGCGAGAGAGCAAGGATCAGTAGAAACGCAAAAACTTTTCTCATGGTATCGAACCCCTCCTTGAAGAAGTATCTCTCCCTTCCCGGCATATTGTCCCGGGAAAAGGGTACCGTAAGAGAACACCATTTGCGCCTGCTTTCTTCTCTCTTTTGGCATCTCCCCCTTCACATCGCTGTCATGAACGAATGTTGGCAGTTTAATTAGAAAACAACAGAACAAGCTATGGACAGGAAAATATATTTCTAATATATTCAATATGTACCAGAACCGCTTCATCACGTCAAGCGAGCTCAGGGAGGTTCGTAAATTGAATACGGGAGATCAGAACAACCGCAGCGTGTCCCTGAGATTCGTTGTGTACGACTTTTTCAGGGAGCAGATGAGGAACGGTGTTCTCATCCCCGGTTCCCTTATCAATGTCAGGGAGATCAGCGAAAACCTCGGGATCAGCATGACCCCCCTCAGGGAAGCTCTGGTCCAGCTCGAAACGCAAGGGTTCGTCACCGTCATTCCCAGGAAGGGAGTGGTCCTGAACGGTCTCTCCCTGAGGAAGATCCGGAATATCTATTCCATTGTGGGAGCTCTTGAGGCTGTCGCCCTGAGGGCTGCCTTCCCCTTTATTGACGAAGTATCCGTTGAGAGTGCCGGCAGGATCAACGCCGAGATGAGGAAGTGTCTTAACGAGAACGACTCCCAGGGATACCTTGACAGGAACAACCGTTTCCACGGTCTCTGGCTCGACAGGACCGAGAACGATGAACTATTGAGGCAGATAAGGGTAATGAAAGAGAGGCTCTACGAATTTCCCGGTAACGAAGACCTCATCCCGGAGTGGGAGGAGGCCAGCCTGAATGAGCACTGTGAGCTCCTTTCCCGGATAGCCTCCGGTGACCTTGAGGAGTCGGTGAGGTATCTCCAGTTCGTCCACTGGGATTACGAGAACCAGGAGCATTTCGTCAGGCGTTTCTACTCACAGCACCTGGATTCACTCGAAAAGAAGAGGAGAGATGCGATCATTCACAGTTGAGATCATGGCCCCGGCCAGCCATTGACAGGCTACCCCTCCCTGTCACCACCTGTTCCCCCGCCAGGAACCGGCTTTCGAATAGTTTTAGCAACTCCCAACCAGCATAGGTCAGACCGTGAGTCCTGTGGTACATGGCCAGGATCTCAAAAGTTGCCGGTCTTGACCCTGCGATCCTGAAGACCCTTAAGTGTCTTTCCCTCGAAGTCTTACCTCCCTGATATAAGTAATAACCTATCGTTTAGTTCAGAATTTCTTTATTGATAATAATTGTTTGGATAATAAAATGGCAAATGAGAGTTGATTTCAAGTGTCGGGTTGGTGTTCTTTTGCTTAATGCTGCGCGGGAAAGCGAACTTGTCAGGATCTGCCAGGAATTTGTAAGGATACCCAGTTCATCGGGGAACGAAAGGCAGATGGGCGCCTTCGTGAGGGATGTCATGCTCTCGCTGGGTTACGACAAAGCTGAGATAGACCCCTGTGGGAACGTTATCGGGACGGTCCTTTTCGATGATGAAGGCCCCTGCCTGCTTTTCGAGGCCCAGATGGACCACGTGGAGGTAGCGGACCCTTTCGAGTGGGAATTCTACCCCTTCGGGGGTGTCCTGAAAAAGGGGAGGATCTACGGAAGAGGTGCCACTGACCAGAAGGGGAGCCTGGCGGCAATGATATGGGCCGCTTCTTTTCTGAAAGAGGACAGGGATCCTGGATGCTCCGGCAGGGTAGCCGTTGCCGCAACAGTACACCAGGAGAAGATCGAAGGGGCTTCATCCAGGTTTGTCTGCAACAGCCAGCGCCCCGATCTCGTGGTCTCCGGCGAGGCTTCCGCTCTCAGGATCGAAAGAGGTCAGCGCGGCAGGGCAGAGATTGTTGTCGAGACCCTGGGCAAGACCGCCCATTCCGCTCATCCGGAGTACGGCATAAATGCAGCAAACCATATGATCGCCCTCATTTCATTGATATCAGGAAGTTACAGGCCAGTCTCCCATCCGTTCCTGGGAGATGGAATTCTGGAACTTACAAAACTGGCATCTTCTCCGGCAGCTGCAACTGGTGTGGTCCCCTCAAAATGCCAGGCCGTCTTCGACCGCCGGGTGGTAATGAATGAGACAAGGGACGGAGTCCTCTCCCAGATAGAGCAGATCATCCGGGAAGCGTGTGGCCGCATCCCCGGCCTGAAAGCTTCTGCAAGGATCTCCTCTTCAGAAGAGAGGTGCTATACGGGTACCCAGATCAAAGGAGAAAATTTTGTCCCAGGGTGGATCCTCGAAAAGGAACACCCTTTTGTCGAGAAGTGCCTTAAAGGACTGGAAAGGGCGGGGTTGCCCCCGGAAGTGGCAGACAGGCCAGGCTTCGGGACCAACGGGTGCTATTACGGTGGCGTCATGAAGATCCCGACGGTGGCTTTCGGCCCCTCCTTCCAGGACCTAGCTCACATTACCGATGAGTATATCGAGACGGAACAGCTCCTTAAAGGCTGTCTGGGTTATTACGGTATTGCCGGATCCGTCCTTGGTACCTGAGGGGAACGGCCCAAAAAAGATCGAGGAGGCGCATGAACATGTTCTCAGAGCAAGGAGAGAGGACCCTGATCGACCTCTGCAGGGAAATGGTCAGGACTCCCAGCCTTTCAGGTAACGAGGAGGCGATAGCGGTTCTTGTAAAAAGTGCCATGGAGCGACTAGGTTTTGACGAAGTCGCTGTGGATCGCTTCGGTAATGTAGTGGGGAGAATAGTCCTTGGCAAGGGTGGCAAAAAGATCCTCCTGGAGGGTCATATGGACCATGTGGATGTAAGTGACCCTTCAAGATGGACACACGATCCATATGGCGGCGAACTTATTGAAGGGAAGATCTACGGTCGAGGTACCACGGACATGAAAGGTAACCTTGCTGCCATGATCGTCGCCGCTTCTCTTGTCAAAAGCGATCTGGCGGATACTCTGGACGGAGAGATCCTTGTCGGAGGCGCTGTCCACGAAGAGTGTTTCGAGGGAGTAGCCTCGGAGGAGATAGCAAAGAGGTACAACCCTGACTATGTCGTGATAGGCGAACCTTCAGGCCTAACTCTCAAGAGAGGCCAGCGGGGGAGAGCGGAGGTGGTGGTCGAGACCTTCGGCAAGAACGCCCACTCCTCCAACCCATCGGTAGGCATTAACGCAATCAAGAAGATGATGAAAGCCCTCCTGGAGATCGAAGAAAGTTTCATGCCCGTGAAACACCCCGTCCTGGGGGAGGGCATCCTGGAGGTCACCGATATCATTTCTTCACCCTACCCGGGAGCCAGCGTTGTTCCTGACAGGTGTACCGCAACTTTCGACCGACGTCTGCTCGAGGGTGAGACAAAAGATGGAGTGCTGCAACAGGTGAGGAATCTCCTTGAGCCACTTGTTTCGGATGATCCCCAGATGAAGTTCTCCGTTTCCCTGGCCCTGGGGAAAGAAAAATGTTACACCGGTGAGACCATCTCGACCGAAAGATTCGCCCCGGGCTGGATTTTCCCGGAAGATGACCCTTTTGTTAAAACCTCCATTGAAGGGTTGAGGTCCGTAGGTCAGGATCCTGTAGTCTCTCACTACTATTTTTGCACCAACGGAAGCTACTATGCCGGAAAGGCCGGGATACCAACTATCGGGTTCGGAGGGTCCCTTGAAACCTTGGCGCATGTTGATGACGAATACATTGAAGTTGAACACCTAGTAAAGGCCTGCGAAGGTTATTTCGGGATCATTCGCTCGTCATTGGGAGCCAGGTTCTGAAGATGGCAAAACCCCTGGGCTTTAAATGCGTTCTTTGCGGAAGGGAATTCGACCCCCGTTCAATGGTCTATACCTGTCCCGACTGCGGTCCCAACGGAACCCTTGACGTTCTTTACGATCACCGTGAAGCCCGAAAAAGGATAAACAGAACGACTCTTGCATCAGACAACAGGCCCAACCTGTGGAGATACGAGGAGATCCTTCCCGTTGAAAGATCTTCCAGCGTCCCGGATCTTTCCGTGGGTTGGACCCCCCTTTACAGGGCGACCTCACTCTCGGGGAAATACGGGGTCGGCGAGCTCTTCGTAAAGGATGATGGACGGAACCCCACAGGATCCCTGAAAGACAGGGCCAGCGCGGTAGGCGTGGCGAAGGCGGCCGATTTCGGCCAGGGAATCATATCCTGCGCTTCAACGGGCAACGCGGCCAGTTCATTGTCCGGTTTTGCAGCCGTAGCGGGTCTGAAAAGCGTTATATTCGTCCCGCGCGCGGCCCCGGCCGCCAAGCTCGCCCAACTGCTGGTCTACGGTTCGACAGTGATCCTCGTGAAGGGCGATTATGTAAAGACTTTCGACCTGGCCTCCATTGCAATAGAAAAATGGGGATGGTACAACCGCAACTGTGCCATCAATCCCTTTCTTGTCGAGGGTAAAAAGACCTGTGCCATGGAGATAGCCGAACAGCTTCAATGGAATGTACCAGACATTGTCGTCGTTCCTGTTGGTGATGGCTGCATCATCAGCGGTATCTACAAGGGCTTCCTGGATCTGAAGGAGCTGGGCATAACAGAGAGCATTCCGAAAATAGTGGGAGTCCAGGCTGAAGGAGCCTCACCACTTGCCGAAGCTTATGAAACAGGATCTGAGAAGGTCCAGTTCGGTCCTGCCGAGACCATTGCGGACAGTATTTCCGTAGGTGCCCCAAGAAACTGGGCCAAGGCGCTTAGAGCGGTGAGAAAAAGCGGGGGAGTAATGATCAGGGTGTCCGACAAGGAGATTCTTGATTCCATCCCCGAACTTGCCAGAGAGACAGGAGTCTTTGCGGAACCGGCGGGCGCTACCTCATTTACCGGCTTTCGTAAAATGGCGATCCAGGGGAAGGTCGGTCCCCGGGACAAGATCGCCCTCGTTGTGACCGGCAACGGGCTAAAAGATATCGATTCGGCGCGCGAGGCAGTCGGCAACCCCCTCGAAGTTGAACCGGAACTCCGGGATCTAGAAAAGGTCCTGGGTTAAACGTATAGAACGGGTCTCGTCCTTTGAGAACCGGTTTCCTAAGGAGGAAAGACAATGTTCGGGAAATGCAGTGAAGCTCTCAGGAAAGTAGATCCGTCCATCGCGGCGGTGATAGATTCGGAACTAAAGCGTGAACGTGAAGGTATAGAGCTTATCGCTTCCGAGAACGTGGTATCCCCGGCAGTCCTGGCAGCCATGGGTTCCGTGCTCACCAACAAGTACGCCGAGGGTTACCCGGGGAAAAGGTATTACGGCGGTTGCGAAGTGGTCGATCAGGCTGAGGACCTTGCAAGGGACAGGGCAAAAAAGCTCTTCGGCTGTGATCACGCCAACGTTCAGCCGCACTCCGGATCCCAGGCCAACATGGCAGCCTATTTTTCGGTCCTTAAGCCAGGGGACACCATTCTTGCGATGAGCCTTTCCCATGGGGGTCACCTGACCCACGGGAGTCCAGTAAATTTCTCTGGTCAGTTGTACAACGTTATCTCCTATGGGGTTTCCATGGAAACCGAAACTATCGATCTCGACCAGGTGGCCGCTCTGGCCAGGGAGCACCGTCCAAAGATGATAGTCTGCGGCGGCAGCGCCTATCCAAGGATCATAGACTCGGAGAAGTTCAGCGAGATAGCAAAGGAAACGGGAGCCCTGCTCCTTTTCGATATAGCCCACATCGCAGGCCTGATAGCCGCCGGCTATCACCCGGACCCCATACCGTTCTGTGATTTCGTCACCACTACCACACACAAGACGCTAAGGGGACCCAGGGGCGGAATGGTCATGTGCAGGGAAGAGTTCGGGAAGGCGGTTGACAAGACGGTATTCCCGGGCATGCAGGGTGGTCCGTTGATGCATGTTATAGCCGCAAAAGCCGTTGCCTTCCAGGAGGCCTTGCAGCCATCCTTTAAGGGATACCAGAAACAGATAGTAGCCAACGCCAAAGCTCTTGCAGATGCCCTTCTAAAAAGAGATTTCCGACTGGTGTCCGGAGGTACCGATACTCACCTTATCCTCGTGGACCTTACCAACAGAGGCGTAACGGGAAAGGATATGGAGACGGCCCTTGACAAGGCAGGCATTACAGTAAACAAGAACACGGTACCGGCAGAGACGCGGAGCCCCTTCGTAACCAGCGGGATCCGCATAGGCACTCCAGCAGTGACCACAAGAGGGTTTAAAGAGGCCGAGATGGATATCCTTGCCGGATGGATCGAGATCACCGCAAACAATGTTGGAAATGAGGAGGTCCTATCGGCCGTCAGGGCGGAAGTTCTTGAACTGTGCGGAAGATTCCCCCTCTACGAGGGTTATTGAGTATACCGGGAAGGAGAGGCAAAGAATGATCGATCTCACCATGAACGAGGAACAGCTTAAGAGGACCGTCGAAAGGGCCAGGGAGAGGAATATTATCATCCCTACCTTCGAGCAGATGAAGGACCCTGAAAAGATCCCGGCCAAAATAAAAGAGAGGCTCAAAAAGGTCGGGCTCTGGGACGTTGATCCCGTCAACCTGTTCCGGATCACATGGAAGAACGAACCGGTCAAGAGCGGTGGGCTCTTCGGGAAAGTGAACTTCCTTGAACTGCCGAAGGGGATCACTGGCGTCGACGCAAGGATAGTGGCCCTGGTCGGGAAATGGTTCCCTACAGGCTCGCACAAGGTCGGTCCGACGGTGGGTTGTCTTGTCCCAAGACTTGTTACTGGCCAGTTCGACCCCACTACGCAAAAGGCGATATGGCCATCCACCGGCAATTATTGCCGTGGCGGAGCCTACAACTCGCAGCTTCTTGCCTGTGAATCCATCGCAATACTTCCGGAGGGGATGAGCCGTGAGCGTTTCGACTGGTTAAGGACTGTGGCAGGAGAGGTCATAGCCACTCCGGGGAGTGAAAGCAACGTCAAGGAGATATTCGACAAGACGTGGGAGCTTAAGCGGACCAGAACAGACGTGGTGGCTTTCAACCAGTTCGAGGAGTTCGGCAACTATCTCTGGCATCATGAGGTCACAGGGTCGGCCATAGAAGAGGGGTTCAGACTCGTAGCCCGTCCGGGTGACGAATTCTTCGGAGTGACGTTCACCTCCGGTTCGGGGGGGACCCTGGCGGCCGGGGATCACATGAAAAAACTCTTCCCCAAATCCAAGATAGCCGTGGGGGAGGCACTTCAGTGTCCCACCCTTCTGCAGAACGGTTTTGGCGCCCACAGGATAGAGGGAATAGGGGACAAGCATGTGCCGTGGATCCAACGTCAAGAACACCGATATGGTAATTGACGTGGATGATGCCGACAGCATGGCCCTGATAAGGCTTTGCAACGAACCGGCAGGTCATGCTTTCCTGAAGTCCAGGGGAGTGCCCGTGGAATTGATCGGAAAGCTCCCCCTGATGGGTATATCCAGCGCCGCGAACGTCATTATGGCGATTAAGATGGCCAAATACTATGAACTGACCGGGAAGGATGTCATCTTTACAGTATTTACCGATTCCATGGAGATGTACGGTTCAAGGCTCAGGGAGATGGAGGAGGAATACGGCGACTACAGCGAAGTGGATGCGGCAGTGGACTTTAACCGTAGCATCCTGGGCCTGGGCACCGACTGGATGAAGGAGCTCACCTATTATGACAGAAAGACGATACACAATCTGAAGTACTACACATGGATCGAGCAGCAGGAACGTGAACTGGAAGAACTCAACGCCCAGTGGTACGATGCCGACAGTTACTGGGGTAGTATTCCGCCGCTAGCGGCAAGGATCGACGAAAAGATCCGTACGTTCAACTCTATGACCGGACTGCTTTAATTGAGAGCCTGGGAAAGTCTTCCGCGTTAATAATGAAGCTTTTTTGATAGAATTTCCCAGGGCCGGATCTATCTTCCGGTGAACAATATTTTTTCGAGAGAGGGAGGTTCCTCACAAGTGATACATCAGAACAGGATCCCGTCAGATATCGAGATTGCTCAGAACGCGAAAATGAAACCCATCGTTGAGGTAGCCTCGTCTATAGGCATCCACGATGACGAACTGGAACTCTACGGACCCTACAAGGCCAAGGTGACCAGGGGGCTATGGGAAAGGATCAAGGACAGGCCCGACGGCAAGCTCATTCTTGTGACGGCTATAACCCCTACGCCTGCGGGGGAGGGGAAGACGACCACCTCCGTGGGACTGGGCCAGGGGCTTGCCGCAATAGGCAAGAAGGCAATGATAGCCCTGAGGGAACCCAGCCTCGGCCCCAGCTTCGGGGTCAAGGGAGGCGCCGCCGGTGGAGGCTACTCCCAGGTGGTACCCATGGAGGATATTAACCTTCACTTACCGGCGACATCCATGCTGTCACAACTGCTCACAACCTTGTGTCGGCAATGATAGACAACCACCTCCAGCAGGGCAACGAACTGGGCATCGATCCACGCAGGATAGTCTGGAGACGGGTTCTGGACCTGAACGAAAGGGCCCTGCGGAGTGTGATCGTCGGTCTCGGAGGGAAACCCCACGGTGTGCCCAGGGAGAGCGGTTTTGACATTACGGCGGCGTCGGAGCTCATGGCGATACTCTGCCTGTCCACGGACCTTATGGACCTCAAGGAGCGTGTTGGCAGGATCATCATTGGTTATACCTATGACAACAGGGTCGTGAAGGTCGGCCATCTTGGTGTCGCAGGATCCGTGGCTGTCCTGTTAAAGGACGCGATCAAGCCGAACCTGGTCCAGACTCTGGAGGGTGTGCCGGCCTTTGTGCACGGAGGCCCCTTTGCGAACATAGCTCACGGCTGCAACAGTATCCAGGCAACAAGGCACGGGCTCAAGCTGGCGGACTACTTTGTTACCGAGGCCGGGTTCGGGGCTGAACTTGGGGCCGAAAAGTTCTTCGACATCAAGTGCCGGATGGCCGGACTAAGGCCTGACGCGGTGGTCCTGGTGGCATCGGTGAGGGCTCTCAAGATGCATGGGGGGGTGCAGAAGAGCGATCTCTCCCGGGAGAACGTGGATGCCCTCAATTCAGGCCTCCCCAACCTGGAGAAGCACATCGAGAACCTGAAGTCCTTCGGTGTCCCCGTCGTGGTTGCCGTAAACCGCTTCCCGACTGATTCCCGCGAGGAGCTCGATGCCGTCATGGAGAGGTGTGAGGCTCTCGGAGCATCATTCTCCCTGTCCGAAGTCTGGGCCAAGGGAGGGCAGGGTGGCATCGACCTTGCCGAAAAGGTCGTCGAGGCATGTAAGAAGAGCAACGGCTTCCGTTTTCTCTACGATGCACAGGCCTCCCCAAGGGAGAAGATCGAGGCTATAGCCAAGGGGCTTTACGGTGCCGGGGACGTCCAGTACACGGACGCAGCAGAGAAAGACCTGGCCAGCATTCACGACCTTGGGCTGGACCACCTGCTTGTCTGCATGGCCAAGACCCAGGCTTCCATATCGGACGACCCTGCGAAGGTGGGCCGCCCCGATGGATTCACCCTTACCGTGCGGGAAGTCCGTATCTCTGCCGGAGCCGGTTTCATGGTCCCCATAACAGGTAGCATTATGACCATGCCAGGGCTTCCCAAAAAGCCCGCAGCTCTCGACATCGACATCGATGCGGAGGGCAGGATAACGGGGCTCTTTTAGCCTTCGGGGAGGTCTCTGTTGCTATGAGCAAGGCGAAAGTTCTTGACGGCAGGAGAACGGCCGCAGAATTGAGGGCGGCCATAGGAGAGAAGGTCAGGGACCTGCAAAGAGAGGGCAAAAGGGTTCCAGGTCTTGCAGTTGTCCTTGTCGGGGACGATCCGGCATCAAAGGTTTACGTAGGCCAGAAGGAGAAGGCCTGCCGAGAGGCAGGCTTCAGGTCCTTTCTCCATCATCTTCCGGCCTCGACCAGCACTGCCACCCTGGTCGAACTGCTGGGAGGTATCAATGAGGACCCCGATGTTCATGGAATGCTCGTCCAGCTTCCGATCCCGGGACACATTGACTGGACCGAGGCGGTACGGACAATAGATGTGAAAAAAGATGTAGACGGGACCCACCCGCTGAACCTTGGGCGCCTTGTGATGGGTGTGGATACAGTTGTGCCCTGCACTCCCGGGGGGGTGATGTATCTTCTGAAGAAGTACGGCATCGATCTTTCCGGAAAGAGGGCTCTAGTGCTCGGCAGGAGCAACATTGTGGGGAAACCCATGGCACAGCTTCTGCTTGCGGCCGACGCGACCGTTACTGTATGTCACAGCAGGACCAAAGACGTTGTAAGCGTTACCAGGGAGGCTGACGTGATCGTCGCCGCCGTCGGGAGGCCGGAGTTTTTGAAGGCTTCAATGGTAAAACCAGGCTGTGTCGTGGTCGACGTTGGGATAAGCCGGCTTGACGGGAGGCTTGTCGGAGATGTCGACTTCCAGGATGTCTCCCGGGTGGCTTCGTGGATGACTCCTGTTCCGGGCGGGGTCGGTCCCATGACGATAGCCATGCTGCTTCAGAACACTTTTGAAAGGTATCTTGAACTGGAAGGTGTCTAGAGGGAGTTCCCACCCTCTTGGAGAAGTTGCTCGAAGTCCCTTGATTCCCAAGTGTGGCAAGGGAACGGGCAATGATGGAGGTCTCCCGGTGAACTTCCAGTCACAGGTCAGCGATCAGGAATATCCAGGTCCTTGCCTCGGTCCCTGTCCCGGTTCCTTCGACACCTTCCACAGCCGTGGCATCCCTTGGGGCAGATAGAGGTCTTGCTCGCAAATAATAATGTCAAAACAAGTGCCAAGGCAACCAGAATCACCAGCATGATCAGGAGCGGTCACTCCCCGTCGCAGAGGATCCCCTTAACCTTAGCGCTTTGTCGGCCATTCGCTTTAGCATAAGCAGGATCATCTCCAGCTCCTCCTCGGAGAAGCCTTCGGACAGGGCCAGGTGGCATTCCCTCCTGGCCTCGGGCACCCTGGGGAGAAGCTGCTTGCCCTTCTCTGTGGGTTCCAGGACGTAGCGCCTCCTGTCAAACGAGTCCCGGGTACGGGTTATATACCCTCCCTGCTCGAGCTGTTTCACCGCTCTCGCGGTGGTGGTCTTGTCCATGAGCAGTCTTTCACTGATATCCTCCTGGGACAGTCCCGGGGAGAGGGCTATCTCCACGAGGAAGCGTCTGGGGCCGTGGCCAATATCGCTGTTGCGGAAAAATGTGTCCATGTGGGCGCAGAGGTTCCTGTGAATTATGGATATCCACTTGCCGAGAGAGCTCTCCATGATCTATCCTACCTCCCCTGGTGCGGGGTCCAGCGACCTGAGGGTCCTCATCTGGGGTATCAGAAGGAAAACTGTAAGGAGGAAGGAGAGCAGGTCAGCCACTGCAAAGGAGAGCCAAACCCCGTTTATTCCCAGGAAGCGTGGCATGAACACGAGTAGGGGGATGAAGAACAGTATCGGTCTTGCCGAGTTGACCACTAAGGCCGGAAGAGCCTTCCCCAGGGCCTGGAATACGCTTCCACCCACCTTGTTGAAACCGGCAACGAAAAAGCCTGCCACCATGAGCCTCATGGCGTGGGGACCCATTTCCAGCAAGGCCCTGTCGGACGAGAAGAGCTTCAGCACCGGGCCGGGGAAAAGAAGCAGTATTGTCGCTATCCCCGAACAGAAGGCGAGCGCCATCAGACTGGAGGTCCTTATCGCCTCCATGGTCCTTCCGTATTGTCTAGCCCCGTAGTTGTAGCCCGCAATGGGCTGCATGCCCTGGGCGATGCCGGTGGTAGGCATGGCTGAGAACATGATCACCCTGTTGTTGACCCCGAAGACGGCCACGGCAATGTTGCCGCCGTAGAGGCCAAGAAGCTGGTTGATCATGCCGAAGACCAGGCTGGAAGAGGCGTGCTGAAGGAAGGCAGGGAAGCCTATGGCCAAGATCTCCCTGAGGATGGAGAAACGGGGGGCAAGATCTCTTGCTCGGAGAGAAAGAATGCTGCTTCCGGACTGGAAGAACCAGACTATCCATGCAATGACCAGGCTCCTGGAGAGAACCGTGGCTACGGCAGCTCCACGGATGCCCATCCCGAGGGCAAAGATAAAGATCGGATCTAGGATGATGTTGGCGATGGCCCCTACCAGCATGGACCACATGGCCGTACGGGCGGCACCCT
>Ga0116141_10003386_pt1 | contig 13534 bp, 5 predicted proteins | sample AD_UKC097_MetaG_FD_89744 | JGI IMG/M metagenome (GOLD analysis project Ga0116141, IMG submission 89744) | Active sludge microbial communities of municipal wastewater-treating anaerobic digesters from USA - AD_UKC097_MetaG | ecosystem: Engineered > Bioreactor > Anaerobic > Digestate | place: USA... | reverse complement strand
TTCCCACCCGCTGAGCATCAGGGTCTGCCCGGAGTTATCGAGAGTAACATGGTACGGTTTTCCCTTTTTCAACCCCCTGGGGATTAACGTATAGGTATCGGAATCGGTTTCTCCGATGCGGGCTACGAAAGCCCACGCTTTCGATCCCTCCGGGTCGGCATATTCGACGGCGAACCAGCCGCTGGAATCCACGCCGCCGCGCGAGGAGACCGGCGCATGATGGTACATCCTGCATTTCGGCAACAGGGGCTGTATGAAATTTCGATAAAGCCGGATATAGCGACGGTGGAGATCCAGGCGTTCGGGAGAGAGATCCGCCAGGCTCGGCGCGACCATGCCATTGAAAATGGCCGGTGTACACAAGGCAACCGTGGTGCGCAGGTTCGCCTCCAGGTTCCCCACACGGCCCCGTGTCGGCTGGCCGTAGGCTCCCGGAGTGATGACGAAAATCTCCGGCGGCAGGCCCAATGTCTGCCCACAGTAATTCTTTAATATGTTGGGGAACCAGAGGCCGTCGGTGAGGTAAGATTCGTGAAACCGTCCCGCTGTCCCCAGATCGTTTCGCGCACCGCCCGCCGCGCATTGTTGCAGTATCAAGTGTGGATATTTCTCATGGACTCGTTCCATCATGCCGTAAAACGCTTCGTAGTAGCGCCAGTAGTTGTTTTCCTCGAATCCATCGCGAAGTGTGGATGCGCCCTCGTTCGTATAGAGCGGATTGTAGTCCAGGCGAATCAGGTCCAGGTTATACTGCTCGATCAGGCGTGTCAGTTCGGACTCCACCCATGCGGCGGCTTCGGGAATGGAGAGATTGACTACGTTCTTGGGACCAAGCCAATCGGGATGCTCTTTGGCGACTCGGCTATCGGCGATATTGCCGCGCCCGCCTTCAATCTCGGCGTACAGGCCGAAGAGAAGCCCCTTATCGTGAACATACTGAATAACAGGTTCGAGACCGTTCGGGAATCGTGTCGGCGACGGCTGCCAATCGAGGGGCACATCCCACCACCCGGCATCCAGGGTAAAGAGTTCCGCGCCGATGGCAGCTGCAAGGTCGATGTTCTCTTTGGCAGTCTTCTCGCAGAGACCTGCCGGATTTTCCTTCAAGTAGCCCTGATCGGCGGGAACCAGATATTGAACGAGACAAGACAGGTCCTTTTCACGGTGAGGCAACACGGAAGCGCGCAGGTGGGAGTGCATGGCCTGGACGGTATCATCGAGACTGCCCGCGACAAGCCCCAAATGCACCGCCGGTGTACGAACCGTCTCCCCAGGCCGGATCACACGAAGCGGATTGTCCGCCACAGGACCGAGCTGAAACCGAACGAAGTCGATTCCGGGATCTTTTCGCCGTTCGTATTCAAATTCCATTTTCCAGTTGGCGGACCAGGCCAGATGCCCGATCAGGTACTCCCCCACGGCTCTGTTGCGAAGGATGAAGAATGGATCGTTGAATCCCTGTCCCTTGTCGCATTGAACGACGGTGGCTCCGGGAGGCAGTGTTTTCCAATCGAACCATCCCTCCAAGCCCCATTCGTCTTTTGTGAAATAGCCCAAGTCAAATGGGCCTTGTTCCCCGGGCGCGGAAAAATATCGGTAGTACGTATGCGCGAAGAGACGGCTGGACCAGGGGGAGACTCTGGTGATTGCATGGGATTTCTCGCCATTGTTGACGATCTCAAGCCAGCGGGTCAGGACGGGCGTCCCGTCCAGCAGTGTGTGCAATTCGACTGTGATGGGAACGGTCTCGTGCACAAGCTGGACAACGTAATGGCGACTGCCGTTTTCCGTGGCGGCAGCCTCAAATCCTTTGCCCCATTTCCAGCCCGCGGACAGGCACGTGCCGGTCGCTTCCGACGGATCGCCTGCAATTTCCAGCAGGAACGCATCATCCGACCAGCGATCATAGGTCCACTCGATTCGTCCATCCGCTGTCCAATAGCGTCCCAGCCATCGACCGTCGGTCAGACTTTCCACATAGATCGTTCTGCCGGACGTGAATCGAACCTGGTTTTCCGCCCCTTCCTGCAATGAGATATCCATATAACTGACGCACAGTCCATCCATTCCAGTCGATATGCAGAACAGGAATCCCAAGATGGAGAAAATGAATCGACCTCGCATTGCCCATTCCTCCTTGTGCCGGATCAGAATAGCCCCATCAAGATCGTCTCAAAAACCAGGAATTTGTCCACTCCTGTTCGCGGTGCGATTGGGGATTGAAAGATGGACATCCCTTTCCTTCCCGACAAAGACCGCCTTGGACTAGAATCCGAATACGGTCACCTCAACCGAACGCTTTCCGGCTGGAAAGGATGAACGATCAATGTCCCCAAAGTTCCATCGGAATCCCCCCCATCGAATCCAGACAGAATGCCTTGTCTGGGCCGCTATTTCACTCTTGATTCTGTTCACAGTCTGCCCGACAGCAATTGTCGGACAAGTTCAGCGGGGGGATGCGAACGGGGATGGGGTGATCGACGGTCGGGACGCGCTCACTGTCTTGCGTGTCACGGAGGGACTGGCTCCCGGTTCCGAAGACGTCACGACAAGAGGCGATGTATACCCGTATCCCGGAATCGGCGGCCAGATGCTGGGGGACGGTCGCCTGACACGTGAAGACGCAGACAAAATCCTACGGCATACCGTCGGGCTTCTTCCTGACGGAGAGCTCACGGGAGATTTCAGTGGCTCGATGCCCCGGATTGAGGATTTTGAACCACGCAGCGGTCCCATCGGAACCCGCGTGGAGATCATCGGGACGAACTTCCTCCCCGGCATTGCCTCGGACAATATGGTTCTGTTTGGAGATGTCCAGGCGCCGATTCTTGAGATCAGCGGAACGCGCATTCTTACGGAAGTCCCGGCGGGAGCCATCACCGCCCTGATCCGGGTGCGCACGCCCGGCGGGACCGCGATCAGCAACGGTGAGTTTGTTGTCACCTATCCGGTAAAAGGTTCCGTGACTCTGGACGGGGGTCTTAATCCGGCTGATTTCATTCTGACCAGCGGGTACGATGAGCTGGACGGGATTCCGATAAACGGGCAATTCGAGATTCAGGTCCCCCAGGGACGAGTCGCTCTTCTTGGCGCGGTTTCCAAGGGACCGTCGAACAACTCCTATCTGTCATTCCTGCTGCCGCCGAAACCCGGGCAGGAGGATCCGGAAGCCCCCACACACATCAACGCCTACACCACCGCCAAGGCCCTCGTACTGATGCATCCGTATTTCCTGACGGACGATCCGGCAATGGTTCGGTATCTCCATACGTTGATGGATGGTCTTCCGGAAATCATCGCCCTGGCACAGGCGATTGCCCAGCATTACCCCGGCGGAGCCGACGGTTTGAACTTTCCCGCTGTTGAGGCGGCCTGGTTACAGGCGGTCGTTGCCCTGTCTAATTCCCTTCCCGCTTCCCTTCTTTGTGCGATCTCTCCCGATGGCAGTTTGCAGCCCGCTAAAGCCTCGAAGACCGATCCTGTTCCCGGCGTTCCATCGCGCCCGCTGTCAAAACCTGATTCAGAACAGGTGTTTCACGCAAATCCGTCGGCGAATCTTGCATCCGTGCCCGATACCCACATTTACGGCATGGATCAGGACTTTGTTGAGGCAAACTACGATGACAAAGTCCACGGAGTATTGCCCGCCCTGTTCTCTATTGAACGTCCCCGCTGGGCAATCCCGATCAACATCATTACACCCGAGCGAATCACTTACAGCCCGGTTGACTGGGTAGTCGCCCTGTACCGCATCGATCCCGTGAGTATGCCCCGAGGAATCAATGAATCGTTCGTGAATTTGCGATGGCGCAAGTTGGAGACAACGGGATACAATGTCATCACGACCGCTCCCGCCAATCTCTGGACAGCCAAGATCGATATCCTCTACACATTGATCGACCAGGCCATCAACTCCATCCTCGAGACATTCTACCCATCCGGCAATACACTCCGATTCCAGGACACAAACGATGGCGTGTACATGCTGAGAGCATTCAGTGGAGCGGTCTATCATCCGACGCAAAAGGACGACTTCATCGGGATTGATAATATCGTGAACGGTCGAGACATGGAACTGACTGCCACGGCGATCAACATTGCACTCGCCGCCGTCGACCAATGGGACCTCTGCACCGGTGAATCCAAGCGCTGGGCCAGAGCGGGTATGAAAAAGGCCATCCAGAACTCAGTCCGCAAACTGTCACAGGAATTTGTGAGCGTCGACCGGTCCAGACTCACGGCGTACGATTGCGCCGCCATTCTTGGAAAGACCCTTGTTGAGGCCGGCAAGGGATTTGCGAGCGCCCTTCCCCAGGCCGGAGTCACCTACGCGCAAGAAAAAATGCTGGCCACGCTTGAATCCACAGCGACGCGTTTGAATACAGTGCTGAGCGCTCTCGACAAGATTTCCTCCGCCGGACGAGTCATGGAACGGCTGATCGGCCTTCTGGGATATATGGCGAATCCCCTCGCTTTTGAGTTGTCCGAAGGGCCATCCCCCCTGGAGTCAACCATCATTGTGATTGGAGATCCCTTCTCCCCGAAGGTGACTTCCATTGAACCGACCGAGGGGGGCGCGGACGCCATTGTGACATTGACGGGCGAACGATTCCAGCCCGATGTGGAAGACAACTATGTCTATTTTCAGGATCAATACGAGAACAGAACCGAGATTCCCGTGGTGGCGGTTCGAAACCGGACACAAATGGATATTCGTATCCCCTCAAACCTCACAAATAATACCATTTATCGAGTTTATGTAAGAACCTCCGCCGGAACGAATGATGTCCCGGCTCCGCGTCGATTTCTCTACAAACGAATCCCCCGATTGACCGGGATCACCCCACAGACCGGCTTTGCGCCAATAGCCGACGCTGCGAATCCGGTCAAATCCTATTCCGCATACGGCGGCACAAAAGTAACCTTGCAAGGGTATTCTTTCCTGCCTTTTCTCAACGATGAAGTTCACTTCGGAGATGCAACGGCTTCCATCGACTATGATTCCATAACCAATACACAAATCCCGGTTACCGTACCTGCGCTTTCGCCGGGAACCTATCCCGTTTATCTGCTCTCTCCGCAGAACAACAACGCAGAGACGGATCGGTTTGACTTCACGGTTCTGCCTGCTCCTGTTTTGACTAACATCGTTCCCTCCAGCGCCAAGATCGGTCAGCGCGTCACGGTATTCGGTCAGAATTTCGGCAACGAGACCCAGGCCATACTGATCCAGATCGGCCAGCCCCCCGAACACAGCTATGTCCGCGCCGACAGCGTTTCCGGTGCAACCGCCGTATTTCGAATGCCGACGATTGGAGCACCCAACGAGTCGATGCCCATCACCGTATGGACCCCCTCCGGGCAGAGCGAATCGCGGACCATTACCCGCGCTGCCGGAATCGGCGAGGCACGAACCGTGAACCTCCCCGAAGGCTGGTCCATTCAGGTCAATACGGAAATCACCGGCTACCTGCAAGACCGCCACATCAGCCTTGATGAGGCTGCCGCGTTCGGACGCGGTGAACTGGATCCCTTCTCCGCCGGTTGGGATGATACCAACATCATTGTGGAAACCCATTGGTATCCCCGAATCGATCCCACAACCGGGGACATTACCTCCTGGACAGAAGGAGCCACTCATCAGCGAACCGAACCCGCCGGTCCCGGGACCGAATCGACCTTCTATTATGGCCTGTACCATAACACCGACGGTACCATTTCCAGAGTCCCCGGCGGGGCCGAGAGCCGTGACAATGGCCCTGAGAACATGGAGGAAGGTGACTACATTACCGGTGTCTCACGCGATCGCGGCGGCGCCAATTTCGCGGATACGATCAGTGTTTCCTCCACTTTTACGCGCGTACTCCACACCTGGAACCTCACCCTCGGCAATGATGACGATCTCTATGTCGAGCAGGTCCATTTGGAGGCCGACGGCATGAATCTGCGCCACGGCTCCATTGTCTACGCCGCCACAATAACCGCCGACCCGCGTGTCTCCATCACCATCAGCGGCGACGACAACCTCCTCACGGCATCCTGCATAGACTTTCCCAGTCACGCGGTCCTGGTGCAGGGTGGTTTTCGCAATACCATTAACGTCAACATCTTTGACTGCCAGGGGACCGGGATCACCCTCCGGGGCGGCGGCGGGAATGAGGTTCAGATTTACCAAATCCAGCGATGTGCCGAATACGGAATTCGCGTCGAGCAGAGTGAGCTGAACACAATCTATCAACGCTATCATTCCTACGATTCCCAGGAACTCGACGGCATTGTTGCCTGCGACCAGGGCGCTGTTTTTCTGGACCGCGCACACGAGAACACTCTCACTATCCAGGCAAACGCCAATCTTGGCTTCGGCGTCGGCCTGTCCGGTTCTAACCTGAACAAGCTGAACCTGGAAGTGCGCAACACGCTCGGCGAGGCCCTTTTCCTCGACAATTCCTGCGAAAACGAGCTCCTATCCGGCGACTTCATCGATAATGCCCGTGGGATCGCCCTCCAGGGCGGTTCTCAATCCAATACCCTCACATCCGCCTGGATCCTCGGCACGCTCAATTCCGGTATCCTCATTGACGGCGAGGGTACATCGAAGAATGTCCTTAACCACTGTGATGTCAGCGGCGATGAGACCGGACGCACCATTGGCGGGAACGGAATCCTCATTCAGGGTGGCGCCCATCACAATCACATTAAGAACACCTCTGTTACGGGCTGCGAGGAGAACGGTGTTCGCATTACCGGAATTGGAACCGATTCCAATGTTATCGAAGATAGCTGGCTTGGCTGGCTCGGCGATGCGGAACAGGGCATATATGACACCAATGACGGCTGGGGAGTTCAGATTGCCGATCACGCATTCCAGAGCGACGTCAAATACTGCGTCTTCGGCGGCAACATGCTGGGTGGAATCTCCGTCTTGAATGTCGCACCCCCGGCAGGCATGGAGGAATTCTACTCCTTCGTTCTCCGCTATAACTCGATCGGCTTTACCGAGGTCGTTGTTACACTCCCAGGCCAAAGCGCATTCGATCCTTCCGACTATTATCTCAACTGGACAGGAGGTTCAGGGATCTCGTTGAATCAGGCGAGAGGAGGCCTTTTGCTGGGCAATATGATTCACGCGCACAACCAGGGGATTCGACTGGAGAATACAACGGATAACGACATTGAGGAACAGCGGATCGATCACAGCATCACCGATGGAATCTGCGCAACCGCCTCCAACAGTGACTACATCGAATGGCCCCATATCGGATATCCTGCCGGTAACGGAATTCATCTCTCCGGCTGTGACGGGACCACACTCGTCGCGGGGTACGCGCAATCCGCCAGCCGCAATGGCGTGCTGATTGACTCCTCGACCGATATCCTTGTCCATGAAATGCAGATCGGACCCCGGAATGAAATGGGCGGTCTATCCATACTCTTCTCCCAGGACATCACGGTCGAGAACTGCAATAGCGTGCAGAATCTGAAGAACGGCTACGATGTCGTTCTTGATTCCTCCAACGTGACATTCAATTGCTCCCACGCCGACAGCAACGGACAGAACGGCTACTTTATTGCCGATTCCAGCAACGTCCGAATGTTCGGTGAACGACCGCGCGAAGGCTTGTGGGTGTTCAACAACGGAGAAGCCGGAATCGACGTCCTCAACGCACAGAACATCCACATCGGATACGACGGGAAAGGGGTGAATGTCAGCGGATATACAACGGCCGGGATCCTCATCGCGGGAAACGAGACGGACTCGGTACAGATCACATCCAGTATCGTTCCCAACAACGGGCAGATTCTCGGAGAATATGGAATCCACGTCCTTGGAGGCAAGAATATCACTATCGGCGGCCCGCTGGAGGTCCAGGGAAACAACATCGAACTCTGGAATCAAATCGGGATTCTGGTTGAGGGAGCCGACACAGGCGTCAGCATTACAAACAACCTGATCGGCGAGCCGGAAATCTGGGAAAGCGGAACCCGTGCCTACGGAAACAGGATCGGAATTCAGCTCAAGAATAATGTGCAGAAGGCCTTCATTTCTCGAAACATAATCAACGCCAATCAGGATTCCGGAATTGTCCTGAGCGATGGAGCACACAACAACACGATTCTCAGCAACCAGATTACCGAGAACGGCATGCATGGGATTCTCGTACAGGGTCCGAATACTGTCGGCAATGCAATTTCGCATAATGTCATCTCGCGCAATATCGGTAAAGGAATCCAACTGTCCGACGGCGGGAATCATGAGATCAAATCTCCTGTGATCACCGGCATCAGTTGGCATGAATACAATATCACGGGCATGTGCGACGATGCGCCCGAAGGCAGCATTGTCGAAGTGTACACCGATGATGATGACGAGGGTTACTCATTCGTCGGAAGATCGGAAGTATTCGGGAATAATTTCTATGTATCCGGCGAATTCTCTGAGGACAAGAACCTGCATGCGGTAGTCATTCATCCCAACGGCGATACTTCCGAGTTCGGACCGTGCGAACTGCAGGAACGTCGGCGCGGAGCCGGCAGCTTTGCGTTCGCATCCATGATGGGCGGAACACGCGACATCTTCATTCTTGCCTCCTCGCTGTATCCTCCCATTCGCCTCACAACGGACCCGGCTGACGATTTCGATCCCCAGTTGTCCGAGGATGGCCGACAGATTCTCTTTGTCTCGGACCGGTCAGGCAATGAGGACATCTGGCTCTATGATTCAGACACGGCCAGTGCCGGTCAGATTACGGATTCGTCTGCGGCGGATTACGATCCGTCCTGGCCCGGTGGAAGCGATCGGTTAGCCTTTGTGTCCGAGAGGGACGGTAATCCCGAGATTTATACAATGCCTGTTTCAGGCGGCGCGGGCGGAGGGAATGAAATCTCCTATTTCGGCGAATACTATGGCGGGTATTCTCTGTCAGCCCAGGGCAATGCGTTTGGGGTGCACTTTACGGCGGATTCCGGCAGGCTGGCGAGTATTTCATTTTACATTGCTCAGAATCCCGTTGCCTTCCATTGGAAAGTACTCACGTATAATACCCAACCGACTAATACCGTTCTGGCCGAAGGAGACACAACGCCGACGACAACGGGATGGTACACCATCAACACGGATAATCTTTCCGTCCCGACCGACTTTGCGGTGTGCATCTATTACTTAAGCCCTCTGTGGCCCGCATTGGGAACAGCGGCAGATGGCGTTGCCAATCGTTCATGGGAGTATAATCAGGCAACCGATACATGGGCGGAGACAACGCGACCCTTCCTGATCAAGGTACAGATGGGCGTTGGCGGACCGGTGAGGCTGACGAATGCACCCGGTGTGGACCGCTACCCGTGCTGGTCCCCCGACAAGTCGAGGATCGCGTTCGTTTCCGACCGTGGCGGCAACATGGATATCTGGACAATGAACGCCGACGGATCAAATCCCCAACGGCTGACCGACGGCGTCGGGCAAAACACAAAACCGGCATGGTCACCGGACGGACAGAGTATTGCTTTTGTGAGTACTCGTGATGGAAACGAGGAAATCTACATCTGCAATCTGTCGTCCGGACAAAGCACGCGCGTGACCGCTAGTCCCATGAATGATACCGATCCCGCATGGAACCATAGCGGAAATCAACTCCTGTTCGGTTCCAACCGCGAATCGGGTTACGAGATTTTTTCTCTATCGTTGTCGAGTGGAGATCCCACACGTCTGACCGTCATGGCGGGTGATTCGACACAGCCGGATGCCGGACCTGCCGGGCTGCCCAACGAAGGCCAATACCAGCTGCTCGCCGCGAGCCAATCGGTGTTCGCCAATCCGGGCCATACCATTGCCGCCGTCGGAGAGATCCAGGTCAGTCTCGGCACCGTGGATGTAAAACCGGGGGATGCGTTTACGCTGCCGGTTCATCTCGGCCTGGCGGATGGCCTTGGGAACTTCGCATTCGATCTCGCCTACGATCCAACCGGCCTTGAGTTACTTGAAGTGACTTCGGGTACTCTACCGGCGGATGCGCTATTGGCGATCAATCCGGAGACCTATCCGTCTCATCTTCAGCCGGTCCGCAGTAATTGGGTTCGTGCAACCGGCCTGACCGGCGATTCCGATCTGCTGTCGCTTCGGTTCCAGGTCAGTCCCCAGGCCGACAAAAGCGAATACAAGATTCTCTTCCAGAACGTTGCCGCCTACACCGTCAATTCGGAACCGGTATCCGCCAACATTGTGGATGGCGTGGTCCGGGTCGATATCGAAATTGTGCCCGTGGAGACGTGGATGCTGTATTAACGTTTAGTCCTCCCCCCTCTCTAAGTATGGAGGGGGGGGAGACGTTCCTCCCCCAAGCCTGGGGGAGGTCAGGTGGGGGTTGACCGGATAGCAGGAGGAGTCACCTTCCCCCGTCCGTGCTCGTCCGTGTCCGTCCGTGCCCCATCCGCCGTCATCGCGAGCGGCACTCCGGCGGAGCCGGTGATTGGGGTAAAGAAAGCATGGCCCACGCAGGGCCGCCGCCGACCCGTCATCGCGAGGAGCAGCCCGGAGTCCGCGAAGGGCTGCGACGTGGCAATCTCAGCCTTACAACGAGCGAGCTTTCTTGGGAGGAGCCGCTGTAGGGTGGGCTTAAGCCCGTCTGCGGGCTAGCCCACCAAAGATCGCCTGGCGGCGAATCGAAATCCACGAAAGTCTACTTCCGCTGTTTGGCTAGCCATTCATCCAGCGCGAATAGATGTTTTTCCGTGAACCATACCGGCACAAGAAGCAGAAGTAACAGGAAATCCCTGGCAAAAACGGCCCAGCCGACTCGCTCCGCATCCGAGGTCCCGAAACAGCCGCATTCGATATCCAGCCCCTGCGCAATCGCCCACAGGATCGCGCCAAGGAAAAGAAGGATCAGCGCGGTGGCGATGAGTCGGGAACCTCTTATCAGGAATCCCTCCAGGAGGCAAAAGCCCGCAACGATCTCAATCCCCGGCAGGATGACGGCAGCGGGATTAACCAGGTTTGTGGGCAACAGGCGGTAGTTCTCAATCACCCCCGCCATGGCGGACGGATCGCCGATCTTGCTCAGCCCGGCGTACAGGATCACGCCGCCGACAAGAAACCGCGCGCACAACGCCAACATGGGATTTCGTAAACAGTTCATCACGGCTCAGATGTCACTTTTCAACGGGATACCCGGCGGCCTGCCATTCCGTCCAGCCACCCGGAAATAGAACGAGATCTTTATGCCCGAAGGCCCGCAAGTGCACCAGCACATCCCGGCTTTCCTCGCAGGGGTCCCCCTGGCAATAGACAATCAGCGGCATTTCCGTCGGAAGAAAGCCGCTGTATTGCGGATAGATTTCGGCAAACTCTTTCGTGGGTATGTTGATTGCAGCGGGAATATGGCCCCCGTGGAATTCATTCGGATCGCGAGCGTCGACGAAGAGAGAGGACCCGTCATCAAAGCACTTTTTCACTTCAGGCAGGGCAATCTCGCGCCACTCACCCTTGTCGGAATCCCTGAGCGAGCGAAGCATGGGAATCGGTTCCCTGGAAAGGCCATTCGCCGCAATGCCGATCAGGCTGCCGAAAAGCACGAGCATTCCCGTTTGAACAAACAACGATTGTCCGGATCGCATGATAGGAGAGATTTTCTCACTTGCGGACCATGTAGGAATAGGGGATGGTGATGTGTGAGGCGGTGGGGTCGTCGAGCTCAAGGACCAGCTCGCCCAGAGTCGCGCTTCAGTCTTTCAATCAGAAGAGGATTAGGTTCCGCTCCCATTTCCCGTATGCGTTTCACAGTATCCCAGGCCTTGTCATATTCCTTCTTCTGCCAGAGAACGGCAGCAAGGTTGTGGTAAGCCTGAATAAAACTTCTGTCGAGCGAAATCGCCTTCTCGTACAATTCAACGGCCTTATCTAGATTGCCTTTTCTCTTATAGAGATAGCCGAGATTGACATATGAGGATATCGAATTCGGATCAATCTCAATTGCTTTCTCATATTCGCGAATTGCGGCATCCAACTCCCCTTTCTTCTCGTACATATTGCCAAGATTATCTCGAACCTGAACATCATTCGGATCGATCTCAAGAGCCTTCTGGTATGCAACGATGGCTTGATCGATCAGGCCCTTCCTCTCCATCATTACCCCTGCATTGAAATATGCGTCCCTTTGACTCTCTTCCGGCGTCTTTTGCCGAACTATATCTGCAGCGACTCCTTGCAGATGCCCCTTCTTCTGCAAGGCACGGGACAAATTATCTTGGGCAGCAGGGTAACCAGGATCAATCTTAAGAGCCTTGCGGTAATGAACAATCGCCGCGTCGAGTTCGCTTCGCAACTCAAGAGCATATCCCAGGTTGTTGTGTGCCTCCGCGCTGTTCGCGTCACCATCGATCGCTCGCAGATATCCGGCGATTGCCTCATCAATCTCGCCCTTTTCATAGGCAATAACGGCCAGATTGAAATGAGCCTGAGAAGACTTTGGGTCCAAACCTAGGGCCTCCTGGAATTCTGCAATTGCCGACTCCGGGTCACCTTTCTTGCGAAATACAATTCCCAGTTGGTTGTGCGGTTCTGCCATGTCCGGGCGCAATTCGATAGCCTTCCGGCAGGATTCAACCGCCTGATCGAACGCTCGGATTTCGGCGAACGCATCTCCCAGCATCCAGTACGCTTCGATAAGGTCAGGCCATATTGCACTCGCCTTGTTTGATAACCTTATCACCTCGTCATACCGCCCCTCATTTCTGAAATTGGCTGCAATATTACTCAGAAGCATGGCGATGATCTGACGATTATCGACATTTTGAAATTGTCGATCCAGAAACCTGTTCTTCACATCGGATAGACTCTGGCGAATCGCTCCGTCTTTCGTTGTTTCGACATAGAGTATTGTAGTCCCATCGTCGTAGGCAACCATGCCGTGTCCTGTAGCATGGACCATCGAAAAAGGAAGCCCGATCTGCTGACCAATGGCGACATACAGAAGACTGAGAGGAAAACAGTTGCCAGCCCGTGGCTCAAATGGACAAAGGCAATGGAAGCCGATATCCCGAAATGCAGAAAAGTGCCCCACAGGCGGGAATCCCTTTTCCTCAAAGAGAAACCGTCCCAAAGCGCGAATCTTTGCCTCCGGCGTTTCAACCTGTATGACAGATGAAGATACCTCCTCCGCCAAGCGGTCGAGATTCTTCAGACATGCCGGAATGTCGATATTCGGATCGACAGATTTCGACATGGAAAGAGCCACTCGAATGATATCGATCTTCTCCGGTGGAAGGGCGAGAATGCTGTCCAGCGTTTCATCGCTCAGACAATTCTCATAGATGGTCACCTCATTCGCATTTGCCCATGACAGCCCCACGATTATAGAAATAGACAACATGAAAAATGCGGACAGATGAATATTTGCTTTCCTCATCATTGAATCCCTTCATTCATGAGCCCTGAAAACAATAGATATCATTATTGTCCAAAGAAGTCCGTTAAGGTGCAGTGAATTAGAAAAACCATTGCCGATTCTCCTTCGCTTACCATCTATCAAATTCGTCTTCC
>Ga0116141_10003385_pt1 | contig 13534 bp, 12 predicted proteins | sample AD_UKC097_MetaG_FD_89744 | JGI IMG/M metagenome (GOLD analysis project Ga0116141, IMG submission 89744) | Active sludge microbial communities of municipal wastewater-treating anaerobic digesters from USA - AD_UKC097_MetaG | ecosystem: Engineered > Bioreactor > Anaerobic > Digestate | place: USA... | reverse complement strand
TTGAAAGCGATGCTCATGCCCGTTCTCCTGATTGTCTGGGTGCTGTCTATTTGCGCTCGCCCAACGCATGGTCCATCATCAGCAGTGCGCCGGGAGCTTTCTCCGCCATCTTAAGCCTCTGCACGATGGCGTCAACATTGGCTTCTTCTTCAACCTGCTCGTTGACGAACCACTGGAGCAGGCCGGCCGACGCATGGTCCTTCTCGGCCACGGCCAGATTCATCAGATCGCTGATGCAGCCGGTGATGTGCTGTTCATGCTTGAAGGCTGCTTCGAAGGCCGTGAGAGGGGATTTCCACTCCTTGGCAGGCTCCTTGATCGCCTTGAGCAGGACCCGGCCCCTTCGCTCGTAGATGAACTTGAAGAGCTTCATCGCGTGGCCGTTCTCCTCCCGGGCCTGGGCCTGCATCCAGGCGGCGCAGCCGGGGAGGTTCTCCGATTCGAACCAGGCTGCCATGGCCAGGTACAGATAGGAAGAGTAGAGTTCTTCGTTGATCTGCGCATTGAGGGCTTTTTCCATCTTCTCCGTCAGCATGTTACTTTGCCTCCCACAATCCGTGAATGTTGCAGTGTTCCCTGACCCGGACGTTCCCCGACGCAACCTGGAAGACGGCCTCGGGCATCTGGCCGGGCTTGAGGAACTGGCGATAGGCCTTGCCGTCGCTGATGACCTCGATCCATTCGATGTAGTGCTTGTCTTCCATCGGGTGCGGCACGCTGCCGATCTTGACCTTGACGCCGCCCTCGACCTTCTCAATGACCGGCAGGTGTTTCTCCTTGCCCTGGTCGGCGGTTTTGGCGGTCAGATTCTGCATGGGCTTGCCGCAGCAGACCAGCTCGCCGCCGCCGGCCGTGAGGACTTCCACGATGTTGCCGCATTCGGAGCATCTGTATACTTGCAGCCTCTCAATCATCTCTTGTCTTGTCCTTTCTCTTTTCGCGGGTACTCGGATTCGCTCATGTCACGATGCGTTCGCGTCAGGCGATCCCGATCTCTCGGTGTTTCGCGAGGATTTGGTCGGCCAACATGTCCAGGGCAAGAAACTCTTCGTCTTTCGGCTGGCCCTTGGCAATGACCGGGGTCAGCAGTTCCACTTTCATGTTCGTAAGCAATCCGGTGAGCTGCTCGACCATCTTGCCCCCCCAACCGAACGATCCGACGATCGAGGCGAACCTCGTCTTCGGACGCAGGGCGTTGGCCACGAAGGCGGCGTAGGCCGCCTTGGGGTGGGCGCCCGTCAGGACCGTGGGCGAACCGAGCACGAGCGTGGCGGCGTCCACCAGGGCGATGGCGAGCCTGCCAAGATCCGTCGCCGCCAGATTGAATTGCCGCACGACGATGCCCCGCCGGATCAGGGCGTCCGCGAAATGCTCGACCATCTTCTTCGTGCTCTCGTGCATCGACACGTAGACGAGCACGACCTCGTTCTTGACGCTGTCGCTGACCCAGTCCTTGTACGCATCCACGATGTATCGGGGCTTATCGTGGACCGGCCCGTGACTTGGCGCGATCATCTCGATCTCGAGCTTGCCTACCTTCTCCAGGTTCTTCCGGATGATGGACCGAAAGGGCATCATGATCTCCGCGTAGTACCGCTTCGCCGATTCATACGCCAGCGGCTCATCGTCCACGTACAGGCTGCTGGTGGCGAGGTGCGAGCCGAAGAAATCGCACGGGAACAGGATCTTGTCTTCCCGAAGATACGTCGCCATGGTCTCCGGCCAGTGGACCCAGGGGATGTCGAGGAATTGGAGCGTCTTGTCGCCCAGGGACAGGGTCTGGCCGTCCTGAACGGTCAGGAAGCGTGCTTCGTCGATCTGCACGAGGTCGATGAGCATCGCCTTGCACTTGGCATTCGTCACGACCTTGGCGCCGTCATAGCGGGCCAGGATCGCCGGGATGGAGCCGGAATGGTCCTGCTCGGCGTGATGGGAGACGACGTAGTCGATCCTGTCCACCCCGGACGCGGTGAGGCCGCCCAGGAGAAGATCGGTCTTGGTAGGGTCCACCGTGTCGAGCAGGGCGGTTTTCTCGCTGCCTTCAACCAGATAGGCATTGTACGTCGTTCCCTCCGGCAGAGGAATCAACTCGTCGAAAAGCCTTCGATCCCAGTCGATTGCGCGGATCAGGTAGACGTTGGGCTTGAGTTCCTGCATGGTATTGCGATCCTCTCTGTCGGGTAATCGCGGAGTCTGACTCCCGCGATCCCCTCTGCTGCCTCGGCGAGCCTACCGGAGTTTCTTCGCCGCATTCAAGGCGGCCTCGTAATTCGGTTCGGTCGCGACTTCTTTCACGAGTTCCACGTAGCGGACAACACCCTGCTTGTCTACGACAAACACGGCGCGGGCCAGCAGTCGGAGGCCTTTTACGAGCACGCCGTACGATGTGCCGAAGGCCGCATCACGGTGATCCGATAGCGTCTGGACGTTCTTCACGCCCGCCGCGCCACACCATCGGGATTGGGCAAAGGGCAGATCCATGCTCACGGCCAGGACGATGACATCGTCGCCCAGATTGCTCGCCTCCTGGTTGAACCGTCTCGTCTCCGCGTCACACACCGGCGTGTCGAACGAGGGGACTGAGGTGATGATACAGACTTTCCCCTGGCACAAAGACGACAGCCTGACTGTGGACAGATCGTTGGCGACCACTTCCGCATCCGGGGCCTTCTGGCCGACCTTCACTTCGCTGCCCAGCAGCGTGATGGGATTGCCCTTCAATGTCACCAAGCCTGGCCTCTCTGCCATATCCTGCTCCTTTCCATGTTCCGAGTGCCTGCACCCGACCGCGAAACCGACCACCGCCGCGATTGCGAGTGTCCAGCCCAAGACTGCAAATCTGTGGCAAGTCTTCCCTGGCATATCCGCACCGAACAAGCTTGCTGTCTGCGGTTGCAGAACACGGGACACGGCCGGGCAGACAGACACTCTTGACCGGCCGTGATCACGTGCTGTTGTTACGCGACTCCGGGGTGATGCAGTTCGGTGAAAATGACAAATCGTGCCGTCTTCTGCGAGAGCCCGCGGCGGCGGGACCGGTCCCGGGGTCAATAATTGACCGCCTCGATCTCGAAGTAGGACCGCGGCTTCTGGCAGGCGGGGCAGACCTTTGGGGCCTCAAGGCCCTCATGGACCAGCCCACAATTGCGGCACACCCAGCGGACCGGCGTCGTTCGCTTGAAGACCAGACCGTCGGCGATGTTCCTGCCGAGCGCCACGTAGCGATCCTCATGGCGTTTCTCGGCCACCGCGATCTTCATGAACACGGCGGCGATCTCTGTAAATCCTTCTTTTTCAGCAACTTGCGCGAAGCTCGGGTACATCTCGGTGTTCTCGTAGTGCTCGCCTGCCGCGGCGGACTTGAGATTGTCGAGCGTGCTGCCGATCACGCCGGCGGGGAAGGCGGCCTGGATCTCGGTCTCCCCGCCTTCGAGGAATCTGAACAGCCGCTTGGCGTGTTCCTTCTCCTGGCTGGCGGTCTCCTCGAAGATGGCCGCGATCTGCTCATACCCCTCTTCCCTCGCCTTCTCCGCGGCGTACGTGTAGCGGTTTCTCGCCTGGGATTCCCCCGCGAATGCGGTTAGCAAATTCTTCTCCGTCTCTGTGCCCTTCAGATTCATCCGTCTTCTCCGTCTATCGTGATTGTACATGCTCGGTCTTGGATCTGGGGTCCGCGGGGTGCACGGCTGGATTGTGAGCCTGGAGCCCGAGACTCAAGACCCGTCTTCACATCGATCGCACAGGCCTTCGAGGTAGACAGTTTTCCTCAGTACGGTGAAGCGCCCGGCAAGGTTCTCTGGGAGGGTGATTTCGTCAAACGGCTCGTGGTGAAAATCGATAATACGCCGGCACTTGAGGCATTTGAAATGCTGATGAGCGCAGAGATTGGCGTCGAACCGCTTGGCCTCTCCGGAGCCCTCGACGACGAAGGCCACGCCCATGTCGCTGAGAGTCAGGAGGGTCCTGTTGACGGTGTCGAGCGAGATGCTGGGAAACGTGCGTCGCACCTTGCGGAATACGGTCTCTGCGGAAGGATGCTCCGTTGTTTCCACGAGGGCTCTGTAAACCGCCATCCGTTGCGGTGTGACCTTCAGACCCGCCTCATGACATCGGGTCTGGAAGGCGTTCATTCGCTCTTCCGTCGTACGCTTGCTCGGTGTTCTTGTCTTTCCTCTCATGCCTGTTCCCTCATCAAGACCCCGTTCGTCACGCTGTGTACAGTCCGCCGGATCGTCCCATATTGGATCAATCGTATGGACTACTATATTCTCCGCAATCTATGTAGTCAAGGGGGTCGGTATCCGGTGAAGGCATACCCCTCCCTTTCATACGCAAGCCGTCATCATACCCGGGCCGCCTGCGCCGTGCAACTACTTCTGCGATTTTCTGCACATCCTATTGGAAGCAGGGAGGCGCCTCGACGGCCAAATCGGGCAGCGGACCGATGTCCCGGCGGCGCCGGCCGCGACGGGGGGACTCATCGCCACTTGCATCGCCGCTGGGCGAGGCGATGGTCCCCGTGGCAGTCGGTGCAGACCTTCGCATCCGATTCCGCAAAGACCGTCTCGTGCTGCGGCGTATTGATCTTATCCCTGGGGTGGCAAGTCATGCACGCCGAATTGATCTTGTCTCTTGGATACATGATGTCCGGGGCGGTCCCGTTGCCGCCGGAACCCCAGGATTCATCCGCGATGTGTGCGTCGCTGGCCCCGTGACAATCCGCACATCCAACGTTCTGGCGGGCATGATTCGCGGCGATCGGCTCGGCCATGTAGTTGATGTGGCAGACGAAGCATCGGCTGTTGTCTGCCACGGGTCCGGTCACGGCATCGTTGGGTTCGTCCTCCTCCAGGAGCAGGACAGGGGCCTCGACCGCGGGATCCGGAAAGCGGCGGACAATCTCCTTGGGGGCGTCGGCAGCGCCGGTTCCGATCTCGGATTGTGCCGTCGTGCTGCTCCGCTCGCAACCTGCCGTGACGAGAACTGCGACTGTGGAAAACAGGATCACGGCGGTGCTGCCGGTGCGAGACCCTCTGCGGAACCTCATCCCGCGAGTCTCTTCATATGGCGCCTGTCGAGCATCCATCCGGATCACACGTATTCCCAATTCTTCAGCCACTGATAGCTCGCCGGCAAGCTGGCCCACGTCTGCCGGCCGGCCTGCTCCAGTTGCGTGTGTTCCCTGGCATCCAGCTCCCGTCGTTCCCGGATGGCCTTGACGACGTTGTCCACCTCCTGGAGGCTGTTCATGCCGGGGATCGGGATCACCGTGTTGCTGTGCAGGATATAGCGGATGGCCAGGCGTCCTCGCTGATCGTTCTCCTTGGGGCCGCTGCCCGCGAAGAGCGACGCGGCGGCGAACGGTTTGATGCCGAACGCCCCAACATCCCGCTGCTTGAGGGCGTCGAACAGGCTGTCCTGCGGCGCCTTCTTCGTCATCGTGGTGAACGGGAAGCAGACCACCTCGATCTGGGGGAAGTACTCGATCATGAACTGGATCCATCGGCGATCATGCGAGCTGAAACCGAGGAACCTCGCCTTGCCCTGCTTCTTGGCTTTCTCCAGGGCGTCCACGATCTCGCACGCGGTGTTGAACGTGTGCCGGCCGCCCGGCTCCAGGCAGGTGATCCGCCACAGATCGGTGTACTCCTGGCCCGAGTCCCGCAACAGCTCATCGAGCGATTCCAGGAGTTTCTTCGACGTGCGGAACTCCTCGTTGCGAACCTCCTTGGCGCCGTGCGACAGGGCCAGGTACATCTTGTCACGGCGCCCCTTGAGCGCCTGGGCGTCCCGCTTGACCTCGTTGTCCCAGCAGGCGTCGACGTAGTTGATGCCTGCGTCGATGCAGCGACTGATGATCTCCGTGCGCTCCTGTTGGCTGCTCCGGGAGTGCCCGCCGAGGCAGACCGCCGAGACCATCAGGCCGGTCTTGCCGTGGCGGCGGTACTCCATGTCCGGGTTGTAGTTGAGGATCTTGGACGTGTCGACGGGCTTCGGGTCGCCCGCCTGTGCGCTCTGACTGCTCAGGCCCGTCGCTGCGACGGCTGCCGTCGCTGCGGCCATCGCGCCCTTGCGTACGAACTGGCGGCGAGTGATTCGGGGATTGTCCATGGCTCAGTTCCTTTGCCGTTGAGAGGAAGTCGAGGGGCGATTGCTCTGCAATGTGAAGAGGGCCTCGATCCCGTGATCCGCGAGGGGGCGGTCATAGATGCGCAAGTCGTCCAGCAGGCCGTTGAACCTGCGACCGATGCGAACGTCCAGCTCGTCGCCGGTCTGAATGGGCCAGAGGTCCAGCAGGCCGATGTCGTGGACTTCCGCCGGGGCGCCGTCCAGATAGAGGGCAACGTCGTCGTGCAGGTTGGGCATCTCGGCCTCGCGCACCACCACGGCGACGTGATGCCACTCGTCGTCGTGGGTCTCGGGGTTCATGTAGTAATACCCGCCTTGCGGCGTGATGCCGATTCGCCCGCGGATGAAGGCGAAAATGAACATCTGGCCGAAATCCGCCTTGCCCCAGGAGACGATTTCTCCTTGCGCCGCGGCCGTCTTGATCCAAACGGCCACGGTTCGCGGCCGCGTGCCCGTCACGCCTTTGTACTTGGCGACTTCGACGACCATTTCCTTGCCGTCCAGGTGAATGGCGTTACCTATTCGTCCAGGTGCGGAATCCTTCTCGAACGATAGACCCCCTTTGAGGGTGGCGAACCGATGATGTTGAGCGGAATCTGCTGCCGCAGTGCCGGAGGTTTCGTCAAATTTCCACCAGCCGACCAGGTTCGGGTCCGTATCGAGAGTGGGCTTGTTGTCGGCGGCGTAGAGCGAAGCCGTCAGCAAGACCGAGCACGCAAGAATGCCTATCCGGCACATGGCTTTTCTCCTGTTCCTGGGACACCGGACCGTATTCGATTCCATTGTAGCGACTGGCGTCTCTGCACGTCAAAAGCAATCCCGATTCGTGGTGACGCGGGTGCGGCCGGCATACGGTGGCACGGTCGATTATGCAAAACGAAGCCAATCCGCGGCGGGACGCGAAAGGACAGGCGGTGGGGAATTGGCTTCGTTCTTCCATCCTCTCTTCCAGGCCCGATCCGCCATAATTCTTTTCCTGCAAGGCACTTGTCGTTCGTCTTGCCCCGGCCCCAATTGGGTTCGTTTCGCACGTCCAGCTCCCTTCAAACTTGAAACTCCCCCCGAATTGGGTTCGTTTGGCGTATCCATCTCACTTCGAACGTGACCTTCGAACGTGAAACTCGCTTTGTCGATAAATAGACGCTTTCCGAAGGCTTTGCGTTCCATAAAAAAGCAACATTCAGACGCGAAACATGCGAACACCCCCATGCCGGCCCGGGGCCGCAACTGACAACTGGGAACCGGCAACTGAGAACCACTCTTCAACCGCAACTACGCGAACAAGGCTGGAGACTGGAGGCGGTAGGCCGGAGGGGGTTTGTCTTGCTGACAACTGGGAACCGACAACTGACAACCATCTTCGTCCGCAGATGCCGCCGATTTCCCCAGGCTGGCCTTCGGCCGGAACCAATTCGACTCGCGCAGAGACGCGGAGGCGCAGAGAAACACCTATTGAACCTCCATCCCCTCAGCGTCCCTGCGTCTCGGCGCGAGACATATTCCGTTTCTTTTGAAGAGACTCACATCGATCCGTCCGAATGATCGGGAAATCTCCCGACAGTCATCAATCCCAAGGCCCGGATTCACACAGTCCGGCCTCCGGCCGCAACCAAGAGCGTTTATCGCTTTGCGGGTGCCAGCGGGGAGAGGAACGACTCGGGGCCGAGCCTCCGGCAGTTCCGCCGGTACCCCATAACGCGTCAAACGCACTCATTCGTCCGATTGCAGGGCTTTGTTTGCGAGCAACCCATGGTTCGACCAGGTGTTGAACCGGTTGATTCACACGGCGCGTCGTGCTAACCTGATGGCACCGACAGTGAACCGGACCTGCGAAAGGTAGCTGCATGGCACACCGATTTCGGGGGACAGTCTACCTATCTCGGGGTGTGGGCGAGGGGCACTGCGTCGAAGCGTGGGAGCGTAGAAGCATGAATGTGTGGGGACGGTTAGTCCGCGCGGGTCTGAGGTGACGGGCTTCGGCGGTCTTATACGGCCTTCTTCTTCGTGATCCGCCTGGGGGGCAGGGAGACGGGTGAGCTGGCCGGACGCCTTCTCGTTCGGAGTTCCGCGTTCACGCGGGTCAAGCAGTCCGGCCGGCCTTCACGATTCCGAAGCTACGGGGAAGGAACCGGCTGCGCCGGAAGACTTTCAAACCCGCCTGAAGGCGGAACTCCAAACGGACCTCACCCGGCGCGCTGCCCGGTAAGGACATACAGAAGGGGGTCTGCACTCCCGCACACAGACGGACATTCGCCCATGTTCCAGCATGGCCCCGCGCGCGAACATGGCCCCGCGCCGCGCCCGGCGGTTTCCGCGATCCGCGGTATGTCCACGCGCGCACGGACATAGCGCCCGGCTCGTTTGTAGTGATCCGCCAGAGGCGGATAAGGCGTTATTCTCCGATGCCTGCTACAGATGCCAGGGACTTCGCATGGGTTTGGCGAGCATGCTGTTGGCTTCGTCGCTGTCGGTGAATCGCTCGATGGCCGGGTCCCAGTGCAGCTTGCGTTGCAGCCGCATGGCGATGTTGCCCAGGTGACAGATCGAGGTCGAGCGGTGGCCGATCTCGGCCGGGGCGGCGGTTCGCGTGCGGCTCTTGATGCAGTCGATGAAGTTGCGGTGGTGGTCGTTGCTCTTGTACAGGTGGATCTCGTCCGGGCCGATCACCGTTGTCTTCAGCGACGCCGGATGGCAGGTCCATTCGCTGGAATACGTCGGCACCTGGATCCACCCGTCCGTCCCTTCGAAGCGATAGATCTCGTCCTTCTGGGTCCGGCACGTCAGTTCGAGACCGTTGGCGTAGCGGGCCTGGAAATGGACCTTCGTCGCCGTGGTGAACAGGCCATCGGAGGGGAACTCGCCGCCCAGGTCCTCGACTTCGACCGGGCCGGTCTCGTCCGTGCCGTTGGCCCATTGGACGATATCGATCCCGTGGGCGCCCAGGTTCGTCGTCTGGCCGCCGGAGTAGTCCAGGCCGAAGCGGAACGTGTACAGACACCGGTCCTTGTGGTAGGGGGCCCACGGGGCCGGCCCGAGCCACATGTCGTAGTCCAGCCATTCCGGCACGGGCATCGGCTGCCAGTCGCTCGGCGGGGCCTGTTTGTTGTTGGCACCGATCGCGACGAGGGCTTTCCGGAGCTTTCCAATCCGGCCGTTGCGGATCAGCTCGCAGATGGAGCGGAACAGTTCGCTTGATCGGCGTTGGGTCCCGGTCTGGAAGACGGTGTTATACCGCCGGGCAGCCTCGACCATGGCGCGGCCATCGGCGACCGTCAGGCTCAGGGGCTTCTCGCAGTAGACATCCTTGCCGCTCGCTGCGGCCATGATCGCCGGGATTGCGTGCCAGTGGTCTGGGGTCGTGATGCACACGGCGTCGATGTCGTCGCGGGCGATGATCCGCCGGAAATCGACGTAGGCGTCGCAGCCCTTGTAGCTTCCGGAAGGGCTCTTCTGCGCGTACTGCTCATCGACGATCTTGCGGGCGGGCTCGCGGCCGAACCAGGCGCCGTTCCAGCCCTTCTTGTACCAGTGCCCGTACTCATCGCTGGCGGTCACCACGTCGCAGACGGCCAGGACCTGGACGTCCGGCTGGGCCAGGAAGGCACGGAGGTTGTTCGTGCCCATGCCGCCACAGCCGATCGAGGCCATCGTGATTCGCTCGCTGGGCGGGGTACTGCCGGCATTGCCCATCGCCCCGGAGGGGATGAACAGCGGCATACTCAGGGTTCCGACGGCTGCTCCTGCCGCGCGTTTGAGAAACGTCCGCCGATTCGTCGATCCTCTCATGACAATCCTCCGAAAACCCGAATGCACTGCAGGGTGATCGTTCACGTTGGAGCCATTGTACGGGAATCGCCCGGCGATTTGAAGAGGCTATCTGGGATTCAGTGTGCAGCCGCGGTGGGATTCGTGCGTGCGGGGGGCCAGATTGCTGCGAGGATAGAAAAAAAGCCCCTGCGACGGCAGTACGAGAGTACTCGATATCGTTTTTCTAATCCGTTATAATACTCGTCTGCTACTTCACAGGGGCACGGCCCAAACTGTCGTGGCTCTTTCCTTTAGCTCTTAGCCGCCCCTTGTGTGCCGTCCGGATTGCGATCTGACATGCTACTTACGTTCACGGTGGACGACCCAAGTTCAAGCTAAGTTGACCTTGCTGGCCTCAGCTTCGAGCCACCTATTCACTTGTCTACGGAAACCCATCGGCTGTCGGCGCGAATTTGCTTGAGTGTTTTTCTCATGAAGTTTTCGCTCCGCCCCTCGGGGGTTTCAGAGCGGCAGTGGGCGGCGGCACCAAGGGGTTTTGCCTATCCTTTCACTTCGCCGCCGTTCACGCGCCTGGTGGGTGCGATGGTTGTCGCAACGCCACCTTTCTACCCTGCTTAACCCCGATAACGGTTCCGTTTCGCGGGTCTCGCCGCGAGGAAAAAGTGGCAAAAAAAGAGGCGGACTATTCCGTCCGCCTCTTCGGTTGTACTGCTCGTCAGGAGGAGGTGTTCATTGCACCGGGAAGCTGGGATTGGTCTGGCCCCAGCACCCGTTGTGAATGAATCGCAGGTCGTCCCAATCCTCTTCGGTTACCGGTGTACAGCCGCTGGCCATCCAGCCCTGGTGATCGCGGCCCCACTTGACGGCTGCCATGCCCTTCCACTTGCGGTACTCCGAGCGGCCGTCGGCGTACGACACATTCGTGCCGTCGCCATGGCGGCACACGGGCTGATCCCACCACTGCCATGTGCCCTGCCAGTAAGTGGCAAAGCTGTCGGGTGTAGCCCAGCCTTCATCGATGAAGACGAGTCTCTCGGACGGGTTCGCGATCTCGGTCTGCCTCTTGACCCAGAGTTTCTTGCCGTTGGGACCCTTCGTGCCCGTAGTTCCGCTGAAGGTCCCGGCCCTCGGCAGGCCATTGACGCCGTCGAATGGGTTGTAAGTGAGCAACTCATCCCGCATGCCGGTCGGGCAGGCGAACGCGCCGAGGTCGTTGATGTACTTGCCCTGCCAGAAGACTCCGGCCTTGATGCCGTTCTCTTGGAACTGACGAGTCTGGCGTGCGCCTCCCGGCGAGCCGTACGAGTCGCTCCAGCACTTGCCGCACCAGAAGGGCTCGTTGGGATGGCCGGTGCCCGGCGGTGGATTCCCGGTCTCGGCATTGACGAGTTTCCCATCATTCTCATCGGCGTACATGAGCCATGCGAGAGTCAGTTGTCGGAGCGTATTCAAGCAGACCGCCCGCTGGCCCTGTTCCCTTGCCCTCTGAAGCGCCGGCATCAAAATGGCCATGAGGATCGCAATCACGGCGATCACGACCAACAACTCGATCAACGTAAACCCTCTCGACTTCATGACTGACGATCCTCCCATACAATCCACTGTTGCCTTCAAACCCGTACTTCCTTCAGGATTTGGTTCGTCTTGCGGTTAATCACGACATAAGACGCGCCACGGGGGCAAACTGTTCCGTTCGAAATGCCCCGTCTTATCAATCTACCCGGACTTGGCATTCTGTTCATTGTACCGCCCCAGGCGAGGGCGATCAAGGCTTTTTATCACGGCGACGCAAAATTGGCACTGAGCAAGTGCCTCTTTTATAGGATGTGTCCGGCCGGGGCCACGGCTGTCTACGACACGAGCCGAGCCCGCGGAGCGACAAAGCCTTGACAAACAGAGAGTTAAATCGCATAATATAGAGTAGATAGAGGGATTGGAGCCTTGGAAAGAACGATGCGCAGAACCCTTGTCATCGCACTTCTGACGGCCTTGTCGCTGTTGGCCTGGGGATGTGCCGGTTCGTCCCACGCGAAGCGTGGAACCGGCTCATCGGGCAAATCAGGCGGGACTTCAGGTCCCTGCCTGCAGCAGGACGGGTTCGCCGTGCTCTACTTTCGCGCCCTGCGGGACGACTACGGCGGCATTTCAGTCGTTGGGGAGGTGAAGAATGTCGGTCTGGCAGCCCGCGGGGTCGAGCTTCAGGCCGCACTTCGCGACACCCACGGCCGGGTGGTAGCCGTCGGGCACTTCTGTCCGGCCTCCTACAAGAACATCGCACCGGGCGAGACGTGGCCCTTCTCCTACTCTTTCGGCAGGCAGGAGAACATCGACCGCGCCGAGATGAGGATCGTGGGCGCTTTCAGGGCACTGGACGTACTGAGCGGCCCGCGCTGATCGCCAGGGCCCAACGCCGCCCCAACACTTCGAACTACCACTTCGCACGTTCTGCAATTCCCGGTTGACAGACACTCCTGAAGTGCCCCGCACATACCGACGCCGACCTCGTGGCGCACCGGCTTGACAGCCCGGAACAGGCCGTATACTGTTCCGGTCGCGGAAGTGGTTGGGTGAACCGCCCGGTTCCGCTTCGCGGCTGAGTGGAATCCTGTGCAGAGGTCCGAGATGCGGTGCGGCGTGGTTGATAGTGGTCAGCGGAAGGTTGGCATATCCGTAGTGTCGGTCGTGCTCGGCCTTCTCGGCGCCGTGCTGATCCTGCTGTGCACGTCCCGCTACGGGGTCGGCCTGGCTTCCGATTCGGCCAACTACCTATCGGCGGCGCGGAGCCTGCTGGCCGGGCAGGGCTACCGGTATTTCGGGGGCGGCGTCTCCACCCATTTCCCGCCTCTATTCTCCACGTTGCTGGCGATCCCCGGTCTTGTCGGGGTCGATCCCGCGGCCGGCGCGAGATGGCTGAATGCACTGGCTTTTGGAGGGGTCGTCTTCTTCACCGGGCGGCTGTTTCGGGAGTGCACGACATCCGGGATCACGGCGGTCCTGGGCACGTTGTCGGTTCTGCTGGCCACGCCGCTGCTGGCTGTCTCGAGCATGGTCTGGTCCGAGGCGGTGTTCATCCTGCTGGCTGTGCTGTCTATGCTCTGGCTGGCACGTCTCGGGCAGACGAGAAGCTGGGCCGCGCTCGTGATGCTTTCTGTTCTCGTGGGGCTCGCCTGCCTTCAACGGTACGCAGGCGTCACTCTCATCTTGACCGGCGTCATTGCGATTGCCGTCATAGTGCCCGCGGCTTCCGTCGGGGACAGGCTCAAGTACGCGGTGGGTTTCGGCCTGTTTTCGAGCGTGCTGCCTGCGCTGTGGCTTCTCCGGAATCACATCGTGGCAGGGCAGACCACCGGCTTCCACTATATGAACTGGCAGTTCATTGACGAGATGCCCCGACTTGTTGTCGTGACCATGAACCTCATGGCGAGCTGGTTCTCCACGAGAATCCTCCCAGGAGTAGCCAGTGTGGTGGCGGTGGGTCTGATTCTACTACTGGCCGTGGCGGTAGTGCTCGTTTGCCGTTGGGGACCCGGCGAACGCCGCCGTCCCGGGACGGTGCTGCTCTGGTCGGCGGGACTGTTCGTGCTGATCTACACGAGTTTCATTGCCTTCTGCGGGGCCGGGCTCGCCTGGGACCCCG
>Ga0116141_10003374_pt1 | contig 13554 bp, 10 predicted proteins | sample AD_UKC097_MetaG_FD_89744 | JGI IMG/M metagenome (GOLD analysis project Ga0116141, IMG submission 89744) | Active sludge microbial communities of municipal wastewater-treating anaerobic digesters from USA - AD_UKC097_MetaG | ecosystem: Engineered > Bioreactor > Anaerobic > Digestate | place: USA... | reverse complement strand
GCGATGGCACCGGCATCGGCTTCGACCTGGAGCTGATCCAGGCGGTGCGCTCGGCGGTCACCATCCCCGTCATCGCCTCCAGTGGCGCCGGTCGCGTCGAGCACTTCAGCGAGGTTTTCGTCGCCACCGAGGTCGAGGCGGCCCTGGCGGCGGGCATCTTCCACCGTCGCGAGGTGCCCATCGCCGCGGTCAAGGCGCACCTGCGCGGGTGCGGCATCGAGGTGCGGAGTTGACGGGGTCCCCTCTGCCCGGTCCGGCCAGGGCTATATCACCTCGACGTGGGTATCGACTATGATTCCCTAAAGCCCCCGGAAACCGGAGACCGTCATGCGCCCGACCCTGCTTCTGCTCTGTGTTTTGCCGATCCTGCTGACGGCCTGCGGATCGAGTTCGCGCCAGGATGGCCCCGCCGCGTCCTACGTCCGTCCGGCCTCTGGTTCCACCCAGGTGCGCGGGGACTATGCCGGCAATCCCGCCGCCCAGGCCTTCGTCGACCGCATGGCGGCGGAGGGTTTCGACCGCGCCCAGGTGGCGGACTGGCTCTCCCGGGCGCAACGCCAGCAATGGATCATCGACTTCGTCCATAAGCCCGAGGCCAAGCCCTCCACCACGCCCACCGGGGCCTGGACCCGCTATCGGGCCAAGTTCCTCACGGAGGCCAACATCACCAAGGGGGCCCAGTTCTGGTCGCGCTATGAGCGGGAGTTGCAACGGGCCCAGGACAAATACGGCGTCCCGGCGGAATACGTGGTGGCCATCATCGGCGTCGAGACCAACTGGGGCGGTTACATGGGCAAGCACCGGGTGATGGATGCCCTGGTCACCCTGGCCTTCGACTTCCCCCGGCGCTCTGACTATTTCACCGACGAACTGGCGGCCTATCTGCGCATGACCCGGGACGAGGGCATGGACCCCTTCCAGCCCAGGGGCTCCTACGCCGGGGCCATGGGCTACGGTCAATTCATGCCCTCCAGCTATCTCAAATGGGCCGTGGAGTTCGACGGAGATGGTCGCCGCGATCTGTGGAACCCCGTCGACGCCATCGGCAGCGTGGCCAACTACTTCGCGGTCCATGGCTGGCGGGCTGGCGAGCCCGTCGCCGTCCGGACGGGCGCCAGCGGCAACACCCAGCTCAAGACCGGTTTCGACACCCGCTATGACCTCAACACCCTCGCCAGCGCCGGTTTTCGCCCCGAGGGACGGGTCCCCAGTGGCGAGGAGGTCAGCCTGATCCGCCTGGACGCCAGTGGCGGCTACCAATACTGGCTGGGGCTGAACAACTTTTACGTCATCACCCGCTATAACCACAGCAGTTATTACGCCATGGCCGTCCATCAGTTGGCCCAGGCCATCCGCGCCCGGCATGGGGGCGGGCCGGATACCCGGCTGTCTGGCGTGGAGGTGGTCTCCGCGCCCGCGCTCTGACCCGGGACCAGGCTGACCCTGGATAAGCTTCCCCTAACGGCCCTAAGCAGGGTCGGCCCGCGCCTTGCCGAGCGCCTGGCGCGGCTAGGCCTGGTGACGGTCCAGGACCTGCTCTTCCATCTGCCCCTGCGCTACCAGGATCGCTCGAATCCACGTCCGATCGGGGCCCTGCAGCCCGGCGAACTGGTGTCGGTCGAGGGCCAGGTGGCGGAGGCGCGGATCAGTCACGGCCGGCGCCGAACCCTCAAGGTCCGCCTGACGGACCCCTCCGGATCGCTCCAACTGCGCTTCTTTCACTTTGGCGGTTACCAGACGGCAACCCTGGTCCCCGGTACCCGGCTGCGCTGTGTCGGCGAGGTCCGCTCCGGGGACCCGGCGCTGGAGATGATTCACCCCGAGTACCGCGTCGTTTCCCCCGAAAGTCCGCCTCCCCCGCCGGACGAGGGCCTGACGCCCGTCTATCCCGTCACCGCCGGTCTGCAGCAGGCCACGCTGCGCCACCTGATCGATCAGGCGCTGGCCTGGCTCGACATCTCTGCCGGCCCAGCGCAGTGCGAGGTGCCTGGGGCCGGGTCGGAGGCCGCGAGGCTCCGGGAACTGTTGCCCCCCGAGCTCTTGGCACCCCTGGGCCTGCCCACCCTCACGGAGGCCCTGCGTTTCCTGCACCGTCCGCCCCGGGAGGCACTGGGCCAGGAACCGGGGGACCCCCGGCATCCGGCCTTTCGCCGCTTGGCCTTCGAGGAACTGGTGGCCCACCAGGTGGCCTTACGCCGGCTGCGGCGCCTGCGCCAGCAGGCGTTGGCGCCGGTGCTGGCGGGGAGCGGCGAACTTCGCGCCCGGCTGCGGGGCGCCCTGGCCTTCGCCCTCACCGCCGCCCAGGAGCGGGTCTTGGGGGAGATCGCCGCCGATCTGGCCCAGTCACGTCCCATGCTGCGCCTACTCCAGGGAGATGTGGGGTCGGGGAAGACGGTGGTGGCGGCCCTCGCCGCCCTGCAAGCGGTGGAGGCGGGCCGTCAGGTGGCCCTCATGGCCCCCACCGAGCTTCTTTCCGAGCAACATCGGCGCAACCTGGCCGCCTGGCTGGGGCCCCTGGGCCTGGAGCCCGCCTGGCTCACCGGGCGGCACAAGGGCCGGGAGCGCGAGGAACGCCTGGCGCGCATCGCCACCGGCGAGGCGCGGGTGGTGGTGGGCACACACGCCCTCTTTCAGGAGGAGGTCGTCTTTCAGGACCTGGGCCTGGCGATCGTCGACGAACAGCATCGCTTCGGCGTCCACCAGCGCCTCAAGCTGCGCGAGAAGGGCGCCACCCCCGCGATGGTCCCGGGGTCAGGGCAGATGTCTGGGCCAGGGCTGAGGTCAGGGCCGGGATCTGCGTCAGGCACGGGGTCAGGGCCAGGGCTTGAGCCTGTGCCTCAGCTGGGGCCGGCGCCGCTGCGGCTGCCAAGGCAGGCGGCGGAGCGGGTCCCGCACCAGCTCATCATGACCGCCACCCCCATTCCCCGTTCCCTGGCCATGACGATCTACGCCGACCTGGACCTGTCGGTCATCGATGAGCTGCCCCCCGGGCGCACGCCGGTGACCACGGTGGCGGTGGCGGACCACCGCCGCGCGGAGGTCATGGCGCGGGTTCGGGAGGCCTGCCAGGGCGGCCGCCAGGCCTACTGGGTCTGCACCCTGATCGAGGAGTCCGAGGTCCTGCAATGTCAGGCGGCCGAGGACACGGCCCTGACCCTGAGTGAGGCCCTGCCGGGCCTGCGCATCGGACTGTCCCACGGCCGCCTCAAGGCGGCGGAGCGGGAGGCGGTGATGAGCCAGTTCGCCGGCGGGGAGATCGATCTGCTGGTGGCGACCACGGTCATCGAGGTCGGGGTGGACGTGCCCAATGCCAGCCTGATGATCATCGAAAACCCGGAGCGCCTGGGGCTGGCCCAATTGCACCAGTTGCGCGGCCGGGTTGGCCGGGGCTCCCAGGTCAGCCACTGCCTGCTGCTCTACCGCGCCCCCCTGACGGTGGCGGCCCGGGAGCGCATCGAGCTCCTGCGGCGCAGCACGGATGGCTTCGAGATCGCCCGTCAGGACCTGGCGATGCGCGGGCCGGGCGAGGTCCTGGGCCGCCGCCAGACCGGCGAGATGCAGTTTCGCCTGGCCAACCCCGCGGCCGACGAGCCGCTGATGGCGGAGGCCCGCAACGCGGCGGATTGGCTCCTGGACCAGTGTCCGGAGCGGGTGGATCCCCTGATCGACCGCTGGCTAGGCGTCCGGGAGGCCCTGGGTGGGGTTTGAGCCGCTCAATCCGGTTTCGTCCCATCTTGTCCGATAGGCATGAAGACGGCTCTGCGATTGGCGCCCCCGCCCGACGCCCCTGATCCTCCTCGCCGCTGCCGAAACCAAAACGGAGAGGTGTCGTCTATAATCCCCACCTCTGAGCTCTCTGTTTCCAGACGGATGCCCGGATTCCACTTGATGGCACGCTTCCCCTCAACCCTGACCCGCCTCCCCAGCCGCCGCTGATCCCCTCATGACCCTGGCCGCGAACACTCAGCCCCCGAGGCCCCTTGACTGGCGGGAGCGCCTGCGTGCCTACGCCCTGCTGGTGCGTTTTCACCGCCCGATCGGCAGTCTGTTGTTGCTCTGGCCGGCCCTCTGGGCGCTCTGGCTGGCGGGGGACGGCCAGCCGCCCTGGCACCTGGTCCTGATCTTCATCGCCGGGGTCTTTCTCATGCGCTCCGCCGGCTGCGCGATCAACGACTATGCCGATCGCGACTGGGACGGCCAGGTGCGGCGTACCCGGGAGCGGCCCCTGGCCACCGGGCTGGTCAGCCCCCGGGAGGCGCTGGGCGTCTTTCTGGTACTGAGCCTGGTTGCCTTCCTGGTGGCCCTGCCCTTGAACTGGCTCACCATCGCCCTCTCCCCGGTGGCCCTGGGCCTGGCGGCCCTCTACCCCTTTACGAAGCGCTTCACCCACTGGCCCCAGGTCTTCCTCGGCGCGGCCTTCGGCTGGGCGGTGCCTATGGCCTATACCGCCGTGCTCGGGACCATCCCCCTCCAGGGTTGGCTGCTCTTCCTCGCCACCCTGATCTGGGCCCTGATCTATGACACCCAGTACGCCATGGTGGACCGCGAAGACGATCTCGCCATCGGTATCAAGTCCACCGCCATCCGCTTCGGCCGCCACGACCGGCTGATCATCGGCCTGCTGCAACTGGTCTTTCTCGCCCTCCTGGCCCTTATCGGGCTGACGGCGGGGCGGGGCGGCTGGTTCCTGCTCGGCCTGGCGGTGGCGGTCGGCCTTACCGTCTATCAGCAGGTCCTGATCCGCGACCGCGAACCCGCCGCCTGTTTCCGGGCCTTTCTCAACAACAATACCCTGGGTCTGGCCCTCTTTCTCGGCCTCTGGCTGGACTACGCCTGGTCCTGAGCCTCGGCTGCCATGAGCGGAGTCGCTGCTGTCATGCACATCGCAGTTCAGCATTCGGCAGCGAAAGGGAGGGTCGGGGGGCTTCTGGCGGGGGTGTTGACCGCAAGGACGCGGTCGTCACGCCTACAGGGACGGATTCAGGTTGTCCCCCGCCAGGCGCCTCCCGACCCGGAAAAGCGAAAATTGAGGTGCGATGACTCTATCGTTCGCGCCGGGCAGAACGACCACTTGATTTGCGGGGGGTTAAGCAGAACTTTGCCGGGACCCTCCGGGTCGAAACCGGAACCTCGCGTTTCTGACCCCATATTTAGCCTTTTTTACCCGTTGGCCAAGTCCAACGGCCAAGGGCTGGCATCCTGCCCTGACAGGCCGGGCTTCTCTTCGAACCTTATCTCTCAAACTTCCAAGGAATCACCACCATGACACTGCGTTCCCTGCTGTTCCTGCTGTTGGCTGGTCTACTCTCCCTGTCGGCCTGGGCCGCCGAGGAGGATTTCGACTACACCCAGCTCCCCAATCCGCAACCGACGGAGACCGGGGACAAGATCGAGGTGGTGGAGGTCTTCATGTACACCTGCCCCCATTGCTTCCATCTCGAACCGACCCTGGCCCAGTGGCGCCAGACCCTGCCGGCGAACGTGGCCTTCCGGCGCATGCCGGCGGTGTTCGGGCCCAAGCCTGACCTCATGGCCCGCGCCTTCTTCGCCGCCGACCTGCTGGGGGCCCAGGAGCCCTTCACCCAGGCCATGTTCGATACCCTGCATGTGAAGAAACAAAAGATTACGGATGAAACCGCCGTGGTCGCCGTGGCCGAGGCGGCGGGCCTGAATGGACCCGAATTCCTCAAGGCCCTGAATTCCTTCGATGTCAACATGAAGGTCAACCGCGCCCGCCAGGCGACCAGCAACTACGGGATCGACGGCGTCCCCGCCGTGGTGGTGAACGGCAAGTATCGGACCAGTCCCGCCCAGGCCGGCAGCCGTGACGGCATGGTCAAGGTCATGGACCAGCTCATCGCCAAGGAGACCCAGGCCCCCTGAGCCAGGGGCTCCGTTCCCTGCCTGGGGGCAGGCTCCTCGCGCCAGGGCAGTACAAGCTTTCGCTGAGGAAATGGACCTCAGGGCCACACACCGCGGGCAGACGCCGCGCGCCAAGTCGGCACAAGCCTTTTGCTGAGGAAGTGGACGGCAGGCCACACACCGCGGGCAAGCGCCTCGCGCCAAGGCGGCTCCAGCCTTACCCCTGGTCAGTCGTAATAGTGCGGTTTGACCTCCTCGATGGGGGTGATCCCCGGGGGCGGAGGATGGCGCTCCACCACCCAACCGGGCAATTTGGCCTGGTTGGCGTGGTAGAGGGCCTCGGACTCGAAGAGGATCAGGACCAGCACCGTCACCATGACCGGCAGGATGCCCATGCCGACCACGATGGCCCAGACCGCCTCCTTGCGCCACCCCAGCTGGCTGTAACCCATCCACCCCAGGAAGGCGACGAGCAGTAACAGCAGGAGCATGCCGATGAAGAAGCGGCTGCGGCGGGCGCAGACCTGCCAGTGACACATGGGGTACCAGGGGTCCCGGTTCAGGGCGCGCCGCGCCCGCCAGAGGGTATAGCTAAGCAGGCTGATCGAAATGAGCGGCGGTAGCGCCATCACCCAGGGGAAGCTGCCGGCCAGGCCGCCCAGGCCCACGGTGAGCAGGATGTGATTGGCGATGAGATTGGTCAGAAAGATCTCGTGGGGGATGTTGGCCTGCTTGATCTCGGCCGGGCTGACATGAAAGCGCATGGGCGGGTCACCGGGTTGGGCGCGGCCCCGAGCGGGAGGGGGCAGCGGTCATTGGGGGCGGTTGTGAGGGATTTTATCGACGAGGCGATGCAATGTTGCATTGACTCACGGCATTGACGGAGAGGATCGGACAGTGTCTGGCGGGGGTGTCGAACGCAAGGAGTCGGTCGTCAAGCCTACAGGGACATATTCAGGTGGTCTCCCGCCGATGCTACCCCACCCGGGAAAACCGAGAATTGATTTGCGTCTTTAGTCAACGGCCGGAGTTCCCGCAGACGGGGCAGGCGGGATCGGCGGGCAGGCGTAGGGTGCGAAACTCCATGCGCAGGGCATCGATGAGGAGCAGGCGCCCGCTGAGGGGCTGCCCGGCACCGGTGAGGACCTTGAGGGTCTCCGTGGCCTGGATGGTGCCGACGATGCCCACCAGGGGCGAGAGGACGCCATTGTTGGAGCAGGTCGCGTCCTCCTGGCCCTCCCGGGGATAGAGACACTGGTAGCAGGGGCCGCCGGGGGAGCCCGGGAAGACGCTGACCTGACCCTCGGCGCGGATGGCGGCGCCGGAGATCAGGGGAATCCGGTGCTGGTGACAGGCGGCGTTGACCGCGAAGCGGGTGGCGAAGTTGTCGCAGCAGTCCACCACCGCATCGACCCCGGTCAGCAGGGCCGGTAGTTGTTCCGCGTCGATGACGCCGGCATGGCCCTCGACCTCCACCTCCGGGTTGAGGGCGGCCAGGGCCTGGCGGGCGGATTCGACCTTGCTCAGGCCCAGGTGGGGCGTGTCGTGGAGGATCTGCCGCTGGAGATTGCTCAGGTCCACCCGGTCGAAGTCCGCCACCCGCAGGTGGCCCACCCCAGCGGCGGCCAGGTAGAGGGCCACGGGGGAGCCCAGACCGCCGAGGCCGACGATCAGCACCCGGGACTGGAGCAGCCGTTCCTGGCCGGCGATGCCGATGGCCGGGAGCAGGATCTGGCGGCTGTAACGCAGGAGCTGGTCGTCGTTCATAGCAGTATGGACATCGCAATTCCGTTTTCGGCCTCGATAGGGAGGGTCGGGTGGCGTCTGGCGGGGGTGTCGACCGCAGGGATGCGGTCGTCAAGCCTACAGGGATGTATTTACGGCGTCCCCCGACAGACGCCACCCGACCCGGGAGAACCGAACATTGATGCGCGATCTCCAGAGGCTCGCAAGCCCAGGTCGCGCGGGGATGGCCGGCGAGATCGGTCCGGGTGGTGATGGCCGTAAAACCGGCCGCGGCGAGCAGAGTCCGGACCGCCGGGGCCTGGTCGTAGCCGTGTTCCAGGGCCAGGAGGGCACCCGGTTTGAGACAGATCTGGGCCTGGGGAATGAGCTGACGGAAGGCGTCCAGACCCTCCGGCCCCGCGGCCAGGGCCCCGAGGGGTTCCTGGGGCAGGTCACCGCGGCTCAGGTGGGGATCGGCATTGGGGATGTAGGGCGGGTTGGCGATCAGGGCGTCCAGGCTGGCCGGGGCCAGGGGGGCGAGCCAGTCCGCGCGGATGACCCGGGCGTTGGTCGCGCCCTGGCGGCGCAGGTTGTCCGCCGCCACCGCCGCCGCGCCGGGGCTCAGCTCCAGGGCGAGCAGGGTCCAGGCGGGGCGCTCCAGGGCCAGGGCCAGGGCGATGGCGCCGCTGCCGGTGCCGGCATCCGCCACGAGCAGGGGAGCCGTCGCGGGCAGCGACTCCAGGGCCAGCTCGACCAACAGCTCGGTTTCGGGTCGGGGGATGAGGGTGTCGGGGGTGACCCGCAGTTCCTGCTTCCAGAAGGCCTGGCGGCCGCGCAGGTGGGCGATGGGCGTTCCGGCCAGGCGCCGCGCCAGGAGGTCGGCGAAGCGGCGGGCCTGTTCGGGGGCGGGGATGCGCTCCGGCCAGGCGAGGAGGGTCTCCCGACGGCAGCCGGTTGCCTCGGTGAGCAACAGCTCCGCCTCCAGCCAGGGTTCGGCGTGGGGCAGGGCGGCCAGCCGGCGGGCGGCATCCCGCCGGAGTTCATCCAGGCTGGGCGGTAGAGTCGGCCCATCGCCCGGCGTCACTAGGCCCGGTGGTGAGGAATCAGGGTCCATCGGGGCTTTCACCGAGATGGGCCAGTCTCTTCAAGCCCGGGACGATTCTGAAAGAGCCGCCCTCAGGCATCCATCATGGCCGCCAGTTGCTCGGCCTGGTATTCCTGAAGCAGGGGGTCGATGACCTGATCGAGCTGGCCGAGGAGGATCTCCTCCAGCTTGTAGAGGGTCAGATTGATGCGGTGGTCGGTGACCCGGTTCTGCGGGAAGTTGTAGGTGCGGATGCGCTCGGAGCGATCGCCGCTCCCGACCTGGAGCTTACGCGACTGGGCCTGCTCGCTGATCTGGGCCTCCTGGGCCTGGGCCAGGAGCTTGGCCTGGAGCAGGGAGAGGGCGCGGGCGCGGTTCTTGTGCTGGGAACGCTCGTCCTGACACTCGACGACGATGCCGCTGGGCAGGTGGGTGAGGCGCACGGCGGAATCGGTCTTGTTGACGTGCTGGCCACCGGCGCCGGAGGAACGGTAGGTGTCGACCCGCAGGTCCTTGGGGTCGATCTCCACCCCGCCCACGGCCTCGACCTCGGGGAGGATGGCCACGGTGCAGGCGGAGGTATGGATGCGGCCCTGGGATTCGGTCTCCGGGACGCGCTGGACGCGGTGGGCGCCGGACTCGAACTTGAGGCGGGAATAGACCCCGCTGCCGCTGATGCGCACCACCACCTCCTTGAAGCCGCCGAGCTCGCCCTCGCTGGCGCTGATCTGCTCCGTGCGCCAGCCGCGCAGTTCGGCATGGCGCAGGTACATGCGCAGCAGATCGGCGGCGAACAGGCTCGCCTCGGCACCGCCGGTGCCGGCGCGGACCTCGAGGAAGACGTTGGCCTGGTCGTTGGGGTCCGCCGGGACCAGCAGGCGCAGCAGTTCCGGCTCCAGGGCCAGGCGCCGCTCCCGGGCGGCGTCAACCTCTTCCCGGGCCAGATCGGCCATCTCCGGGTCGGCGAGGAGGGCCTCGGCGGCGGCCAGGTCGTCCTCCGCCCGCTGGTAGTCACCATAGGCGAGGGCGAGGGGGTCGAGCTGGGCGTATTCCTGGCCCAGGGCGCGGAAGCGCGCCGGATCGGCCTGGACCTCGGGTTCCGCCAGCAGGGCGGTAATCTCGGCATGGCGCTCGGCGAGACGCTCCAGCTTGCGCTGGATGGAGGGATTCATGCGGCGTTCTGTTTGCGGCCCAGGTCGAAGAGGGCGTTGGCGGCATCGAGCAGTTCCGCCTCGCCCTCCCGGCCCGCCTGGCGGAGCCGGGCGCTGGGGACGTGCAGGAACTTGTTGGTGAGGGTGTTGGCGAGGAAGGTCAGGACCTCGTCCGCGGGCTTGCCGGCCTCCAGGCGCCGGCGGGCCTGGGCCAGGACCTGGTCGCGGATGTCCTCGGCGCCGCGGCGGAAGTCCTGGATCAGGTCCACGGCGTTCAGGGAACGCAGCCAGGCGAGGAATTCCGTGGCGTGAAACTCGATGATCTCCCGGGCGGCGGCGGCGGCGGCCTGACGGGAGCGCAGCCCGTCCTCGACCACGTCCTGGAGGTCGTCCACGGTGTAGAGGTAGACATCGTCGAGTTCGGCCACCTCGGGCTCGATGTCCCGGGGGACGGCGATGTCGACCATGAAGACCGGGCGGTGACGACGGGTCTTGAGGGCCCGCTCCACCGTGCCCTTGCCCAGGACCGGGATGGGGCTGGCGGTGGAGGAGATGACGATGTCCGCCTCGGGCAGGTGGGTGGCGAGTTCGGTGAGGGCGATGGCGTAGCCATCGAACTCCGCGGCCAGGGCGTGGGCCCGCTCGACGGTGCGGTTGGCGACGATGATGCGGCCCACGCCCTGCTGACGCAGGTGGCGGGCGGCCAGTTCGATGGTCTCCCCGGCGCCGATGAGCAGGGCAGTCTGATCCTTCAGATCGGTGAAGATCTGCCGCGCCAGGCTGACGGCGGCGAAGGCGACGGAGACCGGGCTGGAGCCGATGGCCGTATCGGTGCGCACCTGCTTGGCGACGGCGAAGGTGTGCTGGAAGAGGCGGCCGAGGAGTTTGCCGGCGGTGCCATGATCGCAGGCGGTCTGGAAGGCGGTCTTGACCTGGCCGAGGATCTGGGGTTCGCCCAGGACCATGGAGTCGAGGCCGCTGGCCACCTCCAGGAGGTGGGTGACCGCCGCGCGATCGACGTGGGTGAAGAGATAGGGGGACAGGCGGGCGGCCTCGATGCCGTGGAAGCGGGCCAGCCAGTCCGCCACGCACTCCCGGCGCGAGCCGTTGAGGACGCAGTAGATCTCGGTCCGGTTGCAGGTGGAGAGGATGGCGCCCTCGCTGAGGACCGGGTCTTCCGCCAGGCTACGCAGGGCCCCGGCGAGGATGTCCGGCCCGAAGGCGATACGCTCGCGGATGTCCACCGGGGCGGTCTTGTGATTGAGTCCAACGGCCAGTAGAGTCATGGTGCTACTTGAACTAAATAATCCCGGCGCGATTCTTAGATATCGGGGCTGAGGATGCAAGCCCGGGGAAGATATTGGTATGGTCCTTGCCCGGCCGAAACCGCTCCCGATGGGTCTTCGCCGCGGTGTTGTGCTTAGGTCGGGCAGTTTATACTGCGTGCCAAGCCGTTGACAGCCAGCGTCATCGCGCCTTCCGCCTCGTGCATCGCTCATTGGTTTCCCCGCCGCGGCTGTCCTCTGACGGCGACGAACCTCCTTCACCCTGACCCATTCCGTATTGCCACCTCCATGCGCCTCCTCCCCCTGCTGATTGCCGTGCTGAGTGCCCGGGCCTTGCTGCTGCCGGACCTAGCCGGCGCCATGGAGTCGCCGCCGGCCTCCGCGCCTCGGCCGCTGCCGATCGCGCAACCACCGGTGTCCGACCCGGCCGGCATGGCGCCCGCCTCGGCCTCCATGGGCGTGGCGGTGCCGGTCGATCCGCTCCCGCCGGGGGCGGGGGCTGAACCACCCACCGAGCTTTCCCGGGAACTGATGTTCCATGTCCTGGCGGGGCAGATCGCCGGCCAGCGCGGTCAGCATCTGGTGGCCTTCAAGCATTTTCTGGAGGCGGCGCAACAAGCGCGGAACCCGGCCCTGGCGGAGAAGGCGGCGCGTGCTGCCCTGGCGGGCGGGGACCAGGAGGCTATCGATCAGGGGATCGCCCTCTGGCTGGATATCGCCCCGGAGGCCCTCCCCGCTCACCAGCTTGCCGCCTTCGTCCGCCTGCAGCGCGATGACCTCGAGGGGGCCATGTACCACCTGCGGCGCCTGGTCAACCTGTCCGCGGAGGAAGGGGAGAGCGGTTTCGTCCAGCTCGCCCGGCTGGTCCATAAATTGCGCCCGCCGGGCCAGCGCATGGAGGTGATGGAACTCTTGACCCAGGGTGAGCCAGAGAATGCCGACGCCTGGTTTGCCCGGGCCCTGGTGGCCGCGGGAACGAATCGTAACGACGAGGCGGTGGAGGCGGCGCGGCGCGCGACTGAACTGCGCCCGGAGTGGACCGAACCCCGCCTCTTTCTGGTGCAGTTGCTCAAGGACCTGGGCCGTCAGGCGGAGGCCCGGGTGGCGCTGGAGCGCTTCGTGGCCGAGCAGCCCCGGGACCAGGGCTTGCAGACCCTCTATGCCCAATTCCTGGTCGATGACAAGGAACTGGAGCGCGCCCGCGAGGTCTTCGCCGCCCTGTTGGGGGAATCGCCCCGGGAGCCCGATATCCTCTTCGCCCTGGGCATCCTCTCCCTGCAACTCGAGGATCTGGCGGCGGGGCGGGATTACTTCACCCGGCTGCGGGAGACCGAGGAGCGCCGGGATGATGCCGCCTATTACCTGGGGCGGGTGGAGGAACTGGCGGGCAAGCCCGAGGCTGCGTCCCGCTGGTATGACAAGGTGCGCGGGGTCCATGCCCTGGATGCCCGTATCCGCCTCACCCGCCTGGAGGCCCAGGGCGGGGACCTGACCAAGGCCCGGGAACGGCTCCGGCAGTTGCGCGATCAGAATCGCAAGCAGGCCGTGCTGCTTTATCTGGTCGAGGCAGAACTTCTCACCGAGATGGGCCTCAACCCCGAGGCGATGAAGGTCTACGACGCGGCGCTGGCGGCCTATCCCGACGACCGGGAGCTGCTCTATGCCCGGGGGTTGCATGGGGCGGCCATGCAGCGCCTGGAGGTGGTGGAGCGGGATCTGCGCCGACTCCTGGAATTGGAGCCGGACCACGCCGATGCCCTCAATGCCCTCGGCTATTCCCTGGCGGACATGAGCGACCAGTACGCCGAGGCCCTGGAGCTGATTCAGCGCGCCCTGGCCCTCAAGCCCGACGAGGGGGCCATTCTGGATAGTATGGGCTGGGTTCAGTATCGCCTCGGCAATCTGGAACTGGCCCTGGACTATCTGCGCCAGGCCAGCGCCAAGCTCCCCGATGATCCGGAGGTCGCCGCCCATTTGGGGGAGGTCCTCTGGGCATTGGGTCAAAAGGACGAGGCCCGGCAGGTCTGGGACCAAGCCCGGGCCGCCGCACCGGAGCATGCCTATCTGCTGCGGGTCATCGGTCGCCATCCCCTCCCCCCCAACGGGGCCCTGCCCTGATGGCGAGCGGGATGGCCAAGGGGGCGATTAGGGGGACGGCCAGGGGGTGGCCGGCGCCGGGGAAACTCAATCTGACCCTGCGGATTGTGGGGCGGCGCGCGGATGGCTATCACCTGCTGCAAACCCTGTTCCAGTTTCTCGACCATGGCGATGAACTGCATCTGACCGTCCGGCCGGATGGCCAGATCCACCTCCTGACCCCCGTGCCCGGGGTCGCCGCGGAGGCCAATCTAGTGGTGCGGGCCGCCCGTCGTCTCCAGGAGGCGACCGGGTGTCGGCTGGGCGTGGACCTGCGCCTGGACAAGCGTCTGCCCCAGGGGGGCGGGCT
>Ga0116141_10003372_pt1 | contig 13557 bp, 6 predicted proteins | sample AD_UKC097_MetaG_FD_89744 | JGI IMG/M metagenome (GOLD analysis project Ga0116141, IMG submission 89744) | Active sludge microbial communities of municipal wastewater-treating anaerobic digesters from USA - AD_UKC097_MetaG | ecosystem: Engineered > Bioreactor > Anaerobic > Digestate | place: USA... | reverse complement strand
TTTCTTCATTCCCACAATCATTTAAACTGTTTATCTCAGTTATACCTCAACATCAGAAATTACTCAAACTTAACCTTTATTTCCTCCCCTGAATACGTAACCGATTTGTCGGGGGTTCGTCCGAAGTCAAGCTTCACAGCCTTATACTCAGATACCATTATGACATTTATGGTTCGCTCATGGAGCATTCCCTGGTATTCCCCCTCCCTTCTTCCGATGGTCAGGGTACGTTCAGCCTCGCTCCAGGTGAAGGGGATGAGGGTATAGGCTCCATCCTCATAATTATAATTGTCGCCCTCATCTTCATACAGCACAAAGGCGCCGTCAGCGCCGGCATAGACCCATAATGTGAGTGGATCAGCCTCCTTCTCCTCAGCATACTGAATTTCAGGCCCGGTCGGAATGACCGATCCTTCCCTGGCGAACAGCGGCATCCATTCATAGGGAGCATCTGCTTCCGCAACTGTCCCTCCGGCGTAATGCCTTCCGGTGCGCACGTCATACCAGCCATACGCCGATGGCAGATATACCTTACGCGACCTTGCTTTATATTTCGTCACGGGATTGACCATGAGCGAAGGGCCGAACATATACTGGTCGGCAATGTCAAACACCGCAGTGTCAAGGCTGAAATCCATCGTCAGCCCTCTCATAATCGTGTAATCATTGAGCCATGCCTGTCCGGCGAGCGAGTAAATATAAGGCATAAACCTGTATCTCAGTTGGTTGTATTCAACCATTGTCTTATAGGCTATATGGTTTTCGGGAGCTGTGTTGTACATTTCCCTGAAGGGGAACTCGCCGTGTGAACGGAAGAGGGGTACAAATGCCCCGTACTGGTGCCACCGTGTCATCAGCTCGCGCCACTCGTCAAGGTCAGCCGGGGACGGATTATGATAGCGGCTCTCCACGGAGAAGCCTCCTATGTCCATGGTCCACCAGGGGATCCCTGACATCGAGAAGTTCAGTCCGCAGGGTATCTGTGCTGCCATGTCATGCCACCTTGCAGCTATGTCACCGCTCCAGTTGGCAGCGGAGTAGCGCTGCAGACCTGCGAAGGCTGAACGGGTGAGGATGAAAACCCTGTTCTCCGGGTCAGTGGCCCGCTGTCCCTCAAAGACACCCTGAGCCTGCACGAGCGAATAGGCATTAAAGTACCTGTCTGCCGATCCGAGTGCTGTCGGACTCATCATTGCCTTGCGCTCATCCATGGGGAGGTTGGATGTTATATCCGGCTCCGTGGCGTCAAGCCACCAGGCGTCTATACCCTTGCTGTAGAGTGCGTTGTTGATCTGATCCCAGAACGCAGCCCTTGCATCAGCATTGAATGCATCGTAAAATGTGGAGAGGTATCCGATCCAGTCCTTGCGTTCCTTCTCAACGTTGCGCATGTAGAGATAACCCTTGCTCTTCATGGCATCATAGTTTCCGGTGCCGACGTAGTATTTCGGCCAGACAGAGATCATGATTCTTGCGTTCAGGTCATCATGCAGTGTCCGGATCATGCCGTCAGGATCAGGGAACCGGGTTGCATCAAACTGGTGATCACCCCATTTGTCTATCGGCCAGTATTGCCAGTCGAGAACGATGTTGTCAAACGGTATGTTTCTCTTCCTGTACTCCCTGACAACACCAAGCAACTCCTCCTGGTTTGTGTATCGCTGGCGGCTCTGCCAGAATCCCATGGCCCATTTAGGCATCACAGGGGCTTTCCCGGTTACGGTGCGATAACCCCTGATAACCTCATCCATGTTTTCGCCGCTGATGAAATAGTAGTCGATCTGGTCAGCCACCTCCGACCAGAACGAGATGCGCTGCTGTTCATCACCATCCTGGGGGGTGAGATACCTGAGGGCTATGTATGACTCGCCCCCGTCAGGTATCCACTCTATCTTCAGGGGATAACGCCGGCCCTGTTCAACGTTCAGGGTGAAATAGTTGGTTGAGGCGTTCCAGCACTGGCGCCAGCGGTCAAAAAGCAGCCTGTCGTCAATCCAGAGTCTGGCATAACCTGCCGAGTTGAACATGAACTTGAAAATCCCTGTTGTGTCAGCCTCAAACGCCCCCTCCCAGATTACCTTTCCGTCTCCAAGGTTAAACCCTTCAGGAAATTCTGCAAGGTCGGGTATGAACTGGTAGCTTATCTCCCTTTCGTTCCGGGTGGTGAATACCTTCTTTCCTGTCTTCCGGTCAGCATACGTCGCTGTCAGACCGTTCTCGGCACCCTGGCTGTCATAAAGTTTCAGGGAGGAGAGTTCGTTCCAGTCGCGGATGTCGCCATATTTTGTCCTCGAGTTATTGTCCCAGAGGATCCCGTAGTTGCGGTTAGAGATAATAAATGGTACCACTGCCAGAGTGTTATATTGAAAGAGATCAGCGTCTTTCCCCTTCAGGTTCATGAAAGAGGTCTGGTTGGCTCCGAGGCCGTAGATGGCTTCATCGGGGTAAGACTCAAACTGCTGCCTGACGGTGTAACCTTTTTCACCAATTGCCATGACAGGCATGAAGCTCCTCCCACTGCCATCCAGTTCAGAGAGAAAGACAGTTCCGTCATTATCGGTAAATACCACTCCTCCCGTCTTCAGTGACACCTCGGCGCTGAGCGATGAAGTGCTGATGGTTACCAGCCCGTCACCCTTCTCGATGGTAAAATCCATATTGTCATCAGGCTGCGCCACAGCCATGAGGCTGGCTGTTTCCGGAAACTCACCGGAAGGAACTGCAGAAACCCGTATTATCCTTCATTTATCACAACAAGCCTCACAGCCTGACCGGGATGGTCAGACTTACCGTTCAGCCGAATGATGACCCCGTTATCAGTCCGTTCGTATGGTGTCCTGGAGCACGACTGGTTCGCCAGGGCCGCGATGAGTGCCGTTACTGTAAACAGTACAGTCAGTGATCGTCTCATTTTCATATCGGGTTATTATTTGATTATCAATTTCCTTGTTACAGTGTAGTTATCTCCGAATAAAGTTACCAGGTAAATACCGGAAACAAAGTCTGTGTCAAGGGTAACCTCATGTTCTCCACGACCTGTTTCCCTGCTCAGCAGAAGGTTTCCGCGAAGATCGCTGATCTCCATTCTGCTGACATGATCAGGCATACCGGTGACGGTGAAGTTACCTTCGGAGGGATTAGGCCAGATTGTGACAGAATCGTCAGACCTTACCGGGTCAGCGGAAGTCACCTCGTTACTGATGGCCAGCTGCCTTGTGCCGGGCTCAACCAGAATATAGACGGCCGAAAGGGGAGGAAGATTTATCCTTATCTCATCGCCGATAACAACCGCATCCGCCCTGATTGTTTCATAGCTGTCAGGACCTCCGGCCGTCAGTGTGCCGCCGGTGCCGTTGACGAACACCTTCCTTGAGAAATCCTGCCCCTCTGTCCCTGTAAGAGTATAGGTGTAGAAGCGGTCACCAACCCCGTAATCCTTCAGGTTAAGGCGAACCACCTTGTGAACCTTGGTTGTATTGACAATTGAAGCGCCCAGGTGGCCGGAGCTGAATGCCGTAGGTGTGATGACCACTCCCTGGGCGCCGGTGACTGTTGATCTCAGCAGCACATCACCGGTATGCCGGCGCGTGTAATAAAGATGATAAAATGCCGGGTGAGGTGTGTAATTAGGTATAAACGGCTCATTGTATGAGTACATTCCGTGGTCATTGCCATTATCCCAGCCGTTGGCAAGGTCCCAGCGGCAGGCGGCACCGTAGCCTGTCCTGATCATCTCGCCGGTGACGAGGACTGCCTGCATGCCGTTGGCGTGGGAGACAGGCTGGTTTGAGCCGACCGCAAAGATGTTGTATTCCGTCAGAGCCACCGGCAACTGCGGCATTCCGGCGGCAGCAACGGCGTTCCAGACATAGTTTTTGTATCCTTCCGTGTTTTTGTAGGAATTCAGGACTGTTGCCACATCAGAGTCTGTGTTCCATGGTGTATAATAGCTGTGGACAATATAAAAATCTGCCAGGTCACCAACCCGGGAGGCTACGCCGGTGTTCCACGATGAATGTGTTGAGGCGGCTTCAACCATAACAACTCCAATCTTTATATCGAAGCCTGTCTCTGCGGCCGCAGCCCTCATGGAGTCAATGAAAACCCTGCAGTGCTGCCCGTATAGCTGAGGGGTTATGTATTCAGGCTGCCCGTCCTTGTTGAGTGAACGGTCAATCCGGTAACCGGCCTCCCAGTTGCCATACACTTCGTTCCCTATCTCCCAGAACTTTGTCCTGCCCCTGTCATACCGGACCCAGTCAGCTGCCATATGGGCGGCCTGTGCTACCGGATCGGCGCTTGTCCCGTACCTTGCATAACCATAGTTGACGGTGAGCATTCCGGTAATGTTCGCCTTGCTCAGTATGCTGTAGAATGAATCAACATGCATAGTCCAGTTCTCCGCCCTCTGGCCGTACCAGGGCCAGCTTTTGTTGGTGGGATCGTTGAGAAGAGTTTCCGGCACATCCGGCGGCCTTGTATTCCTGTTCCAGAAGAAGGCATCGGAGGTGCTTCCTCCCGGCCCGCGCATAACTCCCTGGTCGCGGTTGGTGATGTTCTTCATCAGGGTGGCATTGTCAGACATCGGCCCGGTCCAGAGATTGGCATTGTCACCGAAGAGATACGGTGATACCAGCGTAACCGTGTCAGAGCAGTCAACAGTAACGGCTACGGTAACCGGATCGGTGACTGCAGGCACATCGGTATAGTCAGGTACTACAGCTGTCCTCGGTTTCCATCCGTTCATGAAGAAACCCTGCGGGAAATTACTGTAGTCAGGCTCGTCACTCAGCGGGTAGTTCTTCAGGTCAGGCATCTCGTCGAGGGTGACCACATAGTCATGAGACATGACCTTTTGCCAGTGGCTGAGCGGATTCTTGATGCCGTCACGTATGAAAGAGCCGTACCAGGGCATGAACCACGACCAGTGGGCCCCGTCAGCCATAAGCCTTTCAGGATCCGGAACGGGGCCGTTCTCGCTCAGGGTGACAAGTTTTCTGCCGCCAAACTTCTCCTTTATTGCATCATATGTAAGCAGTTGTGAGCTGAAGTCACCGTCAGCTGCATAGATGTCAGCGCCCAGGATATCTACATATTCATCACCGGGATACCATTCAAGGTTGTCAGGAGCGGCATCGGTTGTCCATACCCAGATAAGGTTTTTCAGGCCATGATAATTCACCAGGCGGTCAAACATGAGCCGCCAGAGCGCCTTGCATGGTTCCGGACCTTTTGCGCCCCACCAGAACCACCTGCCGGAGGCCTCGTGAAGCGGTCTGAAAAGGACAGGAATTTTATCGGCGTTAAGTTGCTTCAGGTAACCGGCTATGATGTCGATGTCACTCAGCATCGCCTGGTATTCCGCAGAGGTGGTTTCTGTGATCTTTGAGATGTCAAACGATGTGCCCGACGTATAAAACTCCTCAGTGGCCCTTGAGGGGTCAAGCCAGTGCCAGCATATAGCCACAAGGCCATTGCGGTTGTACCAGTTCCTGGCCTCATTCACCACTACCGATTTGTCATACCAGCTGTAGTTGCGGGTATGGTTCATAAAGTCCAGTCCTGTCAGCGCCGGGTACCTTCCTGTCTGGGCAAACAGCCATTCAGCCTCTTCCTTTGCGTTGAGGCTCATGGCGCCTGAGTGAATCCTGTGCGTGAAGCTGACCATCAGGTAACTCCAGAGCATTCGGGTCTCACGGTGAGGCGCCTGGGTTGAGAGCTTATACGGCAGCAGAACACTGACATCGGGCTTCGTATCGGGTTCAATGCGGAAATAGTCAAGCAGGAACCAGCCCCAGCTCTTTGTAATTGAAATGGTATTGCTGCCCTCCTTAAGCCTAACTCTTCCGCAGGCTGTCTCAGTGAAGGCAGGGGAAGCCGGAAAGGAGGCCTCAATACTGTTGCTGTTGATTGTGAGGATATTCTTTTTATCGCCGTAAGGTCCGGCGTAACCTATATAAAGATCGTAATTGCCGGCTGCAGACAGGTTGAATGTAACTGCCGCTTTGTCACCGTCATTTTCGAATATCCCCGCATAGCCGGTACCCGAAAATCCTGCAACGGTTGTCTGCACGGAAACAGATCCGGTCAGGGTGCCGTTCTCGGCTTCATATTTCGTTCCCTGTGCAGGAGCTGGTCCGGCGCCTGACAAAAGCAAAACAACAGGCAACACTAACCTGGTAAAAAGTCTCATCCGGTAAAATTGCTCTCTTTGTTTTTGAAAAACAAAGGGTATCTCAATTTAGTGATAAAATCTGAGATACCCTTTGTATCAGGTATAAGGGAATATCAAATTAGTTTATCGGTTCAAAGCGAACATTATCAATTCCCATGTTAACTTTTACGGAAACACCATGACTCCATATCATTCCGAATTCACTTCCGCCGAGAGCGGCATCAGGAATAGATGCTGTGCCATCATCGGTCTTGAATCCTGTCAGCGGACATGTAACAGTAATCCATCCGGTGGTCTTAAATCCTCCGGCAACGCCGTTCCATGGCTGGAAGTGATAGAAGTAGCTTCCCAGCCTTATGCGGAGGTCGCCTTCGGTTATGGCTTCGCGAACGTTTATGTCAAACCTGACTGCCCAGGTGTTGACATCGACGCCGGTTGTCACGAAGTTATTGCTGCCGTTGCGGAAGAAGAGACCGTCCCACCATCCGGAGCCACCCATACCGTTGATATTCCAGTATGGAGTTCCGTCTGCCGAGCTGGCCGGATCATTAAGGATTCCGCTTCCGATGGCATTGCCCCACCATGAGTCCTTACCCGTACCGTTGAAGTCAAAGAAGCAGAATGTCTGGTTAAGTACCGGATCAGTTCCTCCGAAGTAAAGTTCAGGGAAGAATCCCTCTTCTCCCTCATAAGTCACAAGCCTTATTGTGCCGGTGCCAAAGGTGACATCTTCAGGTACATATACTTCGATCCGAGTATCGCTCTTCGATCCGTAAGCAGTTGCTTTCTTTTCGCCCGGGAATATGAGTTCCTTGACAAGGAGCATGTTGGTGCCATTGATTGTCAGTATTTTACCGGGTTCGCCGCGTGTTTCGGTGTATGAACCGAACGTCGGAAGATTGGCAAGAAGGGTAAAGTCAATGGCAGATACAACCTGAGTGCCGTTTTTGGTCACGATGGTGATCTTGCCTGTCTTGGCACCAACTGGGACTGTAACTGCCAGGGATGTTCCTGTTCTTGTCCCGATTGAGCCTTCCAGGCCACCTGTGAATATTACCTTGGTCACCAGGTCAAGATCAGTACCTGAAAGTGTGACGGTGGAGTTGGCCCTTGCCGAGGTGGGACTGAACGATGAGAATGCGGGAACGATCATCGTAAGATTGGGTCCGGCAATCTCCTTGTCAGCCTTCGTGACGAAGGTCACAACACCGTCGACAGCGTCATCGGGAACTGTCACAAGAATCTGTGTGGCTGTGCCGCCTGCCTTTATTGTTCCCTGTTTGTCGCCGCCGAAAATGACATGGTCAACCAGGTCGAGATTGGTACCGGTGACTGTAATATCCTGACCGTTTTTAAGCGTCACCGGGGTGACGGAGACGGTCGGGACAACCATTACCAGGTCTGTTGCTGTGCTCACCTCGACACCTGAAGCCGGCACCAGGATAACCTTGCCGTCCTTCGTGTCAGCCGGTACAGCCAGAACAATCTGTGTGGCGGTGCGCGAGACGAAATTCGCTGCTTCAATCACTTTTCCGCCGCCGAGCTTGACTGAGAGCACCAGGTCAAGGTTGGTACCGGCAATCGTGAGATTGGTGCCGGCCTTGACGGGATTCGGAGTCACGGTTGTAAATGCAGGCAGGGTTACTGTGAGGGTTGATGCTGAGTACACTATTATTGGCTCCTCAGCACCGTTTGATACTGCAATCTTTCCTGTCTGGGCTTCTGCAGGCACAACCAGCTTTATCTCGGTGCGTGTATGACTGGTGAAGTCATCTTCGGTAACCGTAACACGGTCAGTGAGAATCACCTCCTCCACGAGGTTCAGGTAATCGCCTGTGATTGTCAGTTCGTCTCCCGCCTTGACTGTTGCAGGAGTCAAACCGGCGATGGAGATAGGCTCCGAGAAACCGATTGTGGTCTTTGTGGTGATATCACCGTCAGGCGTTTTCAGCACCACATAACCGGGCACGGCTTCCTGGGGTACGGTGAGTGTCAGCAGTCGGGCTTCCTTTTTTGTGAATGTAGAAATGGTGATATTGTCAGGCAGAATCACTGCCGTCACCTTATCAAGGTTCAGCCCGATGAATTTCAGTTCAGCTCCCCTGGCTATGGGCATTGGCCCGAAGCTCTGGAGAACCACCTTGGTATCTTCCTCTTCCTTCCCCTCGCATGAGGTGAACAGAAGACCGGCACCCACCACGCATATTGTCGCGAAGAGAAGCGCCCAGTTGCGGAATTTTATTTGAATCTTATGCATTGCAATTCTTTTTTCGGTTGATGTTACTTCGGTACAACGCGTATGTTGTCTATGCAGATGTGCGGATTGCAGTCTTTGCCTGCCACGCCGCCGTGCCAGACATAGAATGTCAGCCCGCGCATCATGTCAGCGGTGAGCTTATTGGCGCTGACCGAGCCGTCGAAGCTGTAGTTGAACTCTGAGAGCGGGTATGATACTGTTTCCCAGCCGGCAGTCTTGTAAGTGCCCGTCGCCTTCCATGGATTCCAGACACCCCGTGGTACAGAGCCGTCCGCAATGTAGCTGTTTGCTCCCGTGACGGAGTACGGAGTGAAGATCATCTGCAGAGCGCATGATTCCCATGCTTCAACAACGTTTATCTCGAACTTGATCTCAGCATCCTTCAGTTCGCCGGTATAAACAGGCACATCAGGCCTGCCGTTTGCCTGCGGCCAGAGGTTGAAGCTGAATCCGTCCTCGTTCCATGTTACACCGGCTCCTCCGGCAAGAGCACCCGAGAACCTGACATAATTACCTGATATACCTTCAGGATTCGAGTTACCCATCACTCCCGAACGCCATCCGCCGGCAGCTGTCAGGTCATCAAAATTCAGGATGATGTTCCTGTCATCACGGAAGAAGAAGCGTGAACGGGTGGTACCGTAGAGCGACTTGACCTGTATCTGGCCGGGACCTGCACCTGACGGAACAGTCACGTGAATCTCGTTGATTGTGAAACTCACGATGGTTCCGGGGACATTTCCGGGGAAGAGCACCGTAAGCGGTGAAGCAGGGTCATCTACGAAGTAGTTGCCTTTGATCACTGCTGTTTCGCCGTCAGCCACGTACTCGCAAACCATCCTGTCAACCAGCGGAGCGGGAACGTCAACGCCGAAAGTATATTTCAGCGTATCCTTCTTGTTCATGTTGATCAGGTACATGTAGTTGGTAACCGTTGACGGGATTACCTGCGGTACTGAAACGATGATCGTGGTAGGTGTGACCAGGTTGGGGTTCAGCCCTACCTTCTGGTCGTTGAACCAGACCTCGTCAACATTGCCAAGGTTCCTGCCTATTATGGCTATGTTGTCACCCATGAACGCATGGGCCACCAGTGAGTCTGACTTGGCCGGGTCTGCCTTCCGGATGTAGAAGATCTCAGGCATCGGCATATCTTCCTCATTGCCCTCGCATGCCTGGAACACCATTCCTGCGGCTCCCGCAAGGAGCAGCAGCAATAATGCCGATAATGTATTGTTTATTATCTTTTTCATAACAGGTATCTCTATTTGGTGTAATAGGGTTGTGGATCTTCGTTAAGCAAAGGATCCTGAAGCACCTCCGATGCGGGGATCGGGAGAAACATCTTGTCTTCGGTAAATTCTGTGACACGGACAATACCCGAAATAGTTCCCCTGTTTTGTGCTTCAATGATCTGTTTGGCCTTTTCAAAACCCTGACGGGTTATGTCAAACCAGTAATCACCTTCAAAGGCGAACTCCACGCGACGTTCCTTCATGATATCATTAAGTGTCAGAACCTCTTTTACCGGTAAACCGGCACGAAGGCGCACCTTGTTGAAAGCCTCAAGGGCAGTTGCGTCAGTGGTTGAGGCAGCTTCACCCAGGGTAGCTTCAGCATAGATAAGAAGGATATCGGCATAGCGCTGCATCATGAAATTGATGCCGGTGTTCATGCCTATGACCTGCTCACCGCCATACTTCTGGCCCGGACCGACAACATATTTTGCAATGGTTGAACGTGTTCCGTTCAGTGTGCCTCCCTGTTTAACATCCTGGATGGTATCATACCTGAAGCCGTCCTTCATGAAATCATTGTAAGCTGCATCGTCAGGTGAGAATGATCCGTCAGCCTGCGGAAGCTTCTGCGGCTTCCAGTCAGCCATGTTCCAGCCATGCTCCATCATCGAGCCTGCACGTCTCTTGTCATTGGGTTCATAGGCCGTCCTGAGGTCCATGGATGGTCTGTAAAGCTCCCACATACTTGCTTCATCAGTCTGAAGGCTTGAGGGGCCGCGGTCTGGGTTGAGCTGGTTGCCTGATCCCCAGGGGTTCATCGTGCACTGGTGCTGAACTGCAAAGAGGGTTTCGATGTTGTTGTTGTTGTCGCTTGAGTTGAACATGGCGCGGTAATCGGGGAAGAGGTCATACTGCCCTGACTCCATTACCTCCCAGGCTTTTGCCTTGGCATTGGCATAATCCTTTTGATAGAGATAGAGTTTTGCCATCATCCCCTTGGCCGAATACTTTGTCACCCTGCCGGGGACATCTGTTTCGGGCAGACCTGCCTCAGCAAGCTGCAGTTCCTCGAGAGCGAAGCGCAGAACATCTTCCTGGAAATAGCGGGGAATGTTGAAATCACCTGTCAGGGCAATGGCGCCCGGGTCGGTTACGATGGGAGCATGTCCCCATATGCGGGCGATGTAAAAATAGACCGTTCCCCTGAGGAAATGGCACTCGGCAATTGCCGGTTCAAGTATTGCCGCGTCACCGCCGTCGGCTATCTTCTGCTCGAAAGTGGCAATCAGTGCGCTTGTCCATCCGTTGACCTTGTAAAAGGCTTTCCATGAGTCAGAAAGACGCACCGAGGTGGCAGAGACGGTCATCAGCTGAAACGGGGTGTCATCTCCGTTATAGGTATGCTCGTTTCCTGCAAGGATTTCACCGATGCAGTCGAGGGCACGGGCTTCATATCCGGACCATGCCAGTCCCGAATAGATTGTGCTCGTGGCAGCCCTCACCTCATCGGCAGTATTGTAGTAGTTGCTCACGGTTGCCCCTGAAAGCGACGGGCGGTCAGTGAACGACTCACTGCATGATGCAAGTGTTGCAGCCAGTATCACAATGAAATATATAAATCTGTTTTTCATGATCATTTAGTTATAGTCATTAAAACTCAACACTTACACCGCCCATGTATGTGCGCGGATTGGGGTAGTGGCCTGCATCAACGTTCATCAGCCTGATGCTGTTGTTGTAAGAGCCAACTTCAGGATCATAGCCGGTATAATTGGTGAAGGTGTAGAGGTTCTGGACCGTAACGAACAGTCTCAGGTTGCTCATCTGCGCCCTGTTGATCACAGTTCCTGGCAGCCTGTATCCGAGAGTGATGTTCTGGATACGCAGGTAGGAGCCGTCTTCAACATAACGGTCAGACATGGCCGTATTGTTGGTGTTGGTGTTGGTGAACCTGGGAAGCGCTCCGTCCTTGTTGGTGGCAGTGTAGCGGTCCATGACAGCAGTCGACTGGTTGTAATAGACGTTGTTCATCCTCTCGAGCTGCCATTTCATGAAGTTGAATATCTCGGCTCCGTAGCTTCCCTGAAGGAAGATGGAGAGATCAAGATCCCTGTAGCGGAAGGTATTGGTCAGACCGAAGGTGAAGTCAGGTATCGGACTCCCGATGAAAGTAAGGTCCTTTGAATCTATCACCTGGTCCTTATGAACATCCTTGTATCTCACATCACCCAGCCATGTCTCATTCTGAGAAACGGCTGACCCGAACTGCGGGAAGGAGTTGGCAAGGTCAGTTTCTGTGCGGAAGAGCCCGTCAGTCACCAGCCCCCAGAAGGTTCCGACCGCATAGCCGGGAACGGTATGGGTGATCAGGTAGTTGTCATAATAGAGCTTGCCGTCTATTGATGATGACTCATTGATCAGTTTGTCAAGAACGTTCTTGTAGTGCGAGAATATAAAGGAGGTGTTCCATGAGAAATTGGGCTTCGAGATGTTACGCGTCACCAGACTGATGTCAATGCCGGTGTTGGTCATCTGACCGACGTTTCCTATGGGCGCCTTGAGGTCGTTCCATGCATCACCGATACCCAGCAGGGCAGGACCCGTGCTGAAGAGAAGCATGTTGGATGTGACCTTTTTGTACAGGTCAACGGTCAGGTCAATTTTTCCGTTCAGAAAGCCGAAGTCAATCCCTCCGTTGTATGTGATTACTGATTCCCATCCGAGGTCAGGGTTGGCGATACCGGCTATGAAGTTGGTCGATGCCGTCCCCACCTGGCCAAAGCCTGTCGGGCCGGGCCAGAAGTTGACGTTTGACGTGTAAGGCGGGTTAGGAGCTCCGCCGGGCAGGTTCTGGTTACCCACGGCACCGGCGCCGAGTCTTATCTTCATGTAGTTCATTACATTGGCCCAATTAGCGGCGAACTTCTCGTTCGTGACAGTCCATCCTACAGATGCACCGGGGAAGAAGCCCCACTTTTTGTTCGGGCCGAAGTTGGATGACTTGTCACCCCTGTAACTGAGCGAAAGTGAGTAACGATCATCGAAGGTATAATTGCCCCTGGCGAAATATGACTCCATTGCCCAGTCACCCTTGCCGCCGGTGAGGTCCCATGTCAGCTTGTCGGTACCGCCTGCGTTCATATCGAGGATATTGTTCTGCAGGTCAACCTTCTTTCCTCCCATGTTCTCCCAGTAGGAGTACTGTGCTTCATGACCGCCGGTGAAGGCCAGTTTGTGCTTCCCGAGGTTCTTGTTATAGTTCAGGTAGTTCCTCACAGCATAATAATAGGAGTTGTTGCGGCTGTCATAGAGCTGTGCCTGCAGCGACCTGGTTCCTATATTTGCTTCATACTGGAATGCCATGTTGTTCTGAAGCCCGAGCTGGTATGAAAACTCATTCCTGAGAGACAATCCCTCGAAGAATATCACATCAGCATAAATGTTTCCGAATATCTGGCTGTTGACACCCTTGTTGCCACGGCTGTTGCTGGTTGCCACGGGGTTGTCAGCAGTGTAGGTATAGCCTCCCACGGTATAGTTGCCGGCCCATGTGCCGTCAAGGTTCCTGACCGGGATAAGGGGGTTCTGAAGTGTGGCCCACCATATGGTACTCTCTGCAGCATCTGCGAGGGTAACGTTCTGGATAGCCCTGGTGATGTTCGAGCTGATCCCTGCCCTCAGCCATTTCTTGACCTGGCTGTCAAGGTTGAACCGGGTTGAGTAGCGCTTGAAGTCTGAGCCAATCAGGATTCCTTTCTGGTCAAAGTAACCGGCAGAGAAGTAGTAGCTTGTATTTTCCTTCCCTCCTGAGATGCCCAGCTGGTGATCCATGGTGTATCCCTGGCGGAATATTGCATCCTGCCAGTCAGTCCCTTCACCAAGCAGGG
>Ga0116141_10003366_pt1 | contig 13571 bp, 12 predicted proteins | sample AD_UKC097_MetaG_FD_89744 | JGI IMG/M metagenome (GOLD analysis project Ga0116141, IMG submission 89744) | Active sludge microbial communities of municipal wastewater-treating anaerobic digesters from USA - AD_UKC097_MetaG | ecosystem: Engineered > Bioreactor > Anaerobic > Digestate | place: USA... | reverse complement strand
CGCCGGGATATAACCGCGCGAATTCATTTCAGGAGCCTGATTTCTTACTACGTCGTCAATAGCATCGATGTTATCAATTCCGGAATCCATACCCGAAAAAGTCTCACCGGCAGATACTTCATCTGAACCGAAAGAAATATCACCCGAAGAAGCACTAGTCTCATCAAATGAAGAAGAAAAATCTATTTCCGGAAGTTCATCTATATCCGCTGTCTGAACATCCGCTTTGCCGCCTATATCAATATCAGACAAATCGGGTCCGGAAAAATCAGCCGATCCGTCGAGAGAAACCCCGCCCAGATCATCGAAAGAAGCAGCATCTTCAAAAGACGGCAGCTCTTCAGAAGAAGATTCTTCCTGCGAAAATTGATCATCCAGTGAAAAATCAGACGAAGAATCCGCGAATGAATCTTCACCGCCTACGAAAATATCTTTTGAAATATCCTGATCATCCACTGCCTCAGGTTCATCTTCAAGCAAAGACTCAATCTGTCCTTCTGCCGTACTTGTATCTATTTTCTTTTTAAACTTTGAGGCAATTTTATCTTTTAATGACTGAAACTTCCCTGCTCCTGACGGCGCTTCTACGGAAGCCGTCGTTTCATCAAAACCAAACGAAGGTTCGCCAGAATCAGTTTCTCCTCCGAAATCAATATCAGGAAGAGCGTCTGAAACAGTTTCTTCAGATCCGAATGCAGAATCGTCAATACCTGAAAAAGTATCACTTTCAGTTTCCGGAAATGCATCAGAAGCTGCAAACTCGTCCTGATCCTGAAAATTAAATGACGGTTCAGGCTCATCCTCAATTTTAACCATTGAAGTGATATCCTGAATCTCACCGGCAGTATCAGAAACATCCTGAAAATCGGATGATGCGTCTAAATCCTGGCTTGAAGCAGGCGTTTCATCGGTTTTTTTGCGCGAAGAGGCACCGCCGGGCAATACGCTCAGTATACGCTCTATTTCAGCAGCTTCTTCCGGCGTTATCGCCGCTGTTTCTTTATACTTTTCAGCCATTAATTATTTCCATAAAAGAGACATAATCACAATTATAAACTACTTTCAAAAAATCAATACCTTTTTACAAGAGCTTCACGCCAATAAGGCCTTATTCGTTTAATTATCGGAAAAATTATACTAAAAATTGAGATTATACGGATTCAGTCTTTATTCTAAGCGAATTCTCATGTTTTTGAATCATAATCCCGAAATTATAATATATTCCCGTAACCGGGCAAACTTTAATTCGGCGGAAAAGCCCTTTTATGAAAAAATATCTTTTTATTCTTCCTCTGTTCTTCATTGCCGGAATAAGCGCTCAGACTGAACCGGATACTGCATATGAATATTCGCTGAAAAATTTAAAAAGTTCAACAGCTCCCTATGCCGCTAAACTCATTCTTGATAATAACGGTCAAGGCACCAACGTTTCATTGAAAAAAGGTACAGTTTTCACATATAAGAACCGCTCCTGCAAAAAAGCATACATTGCCGGAGATTTTTCCGGATGGAAGAAGATTAGCATGAAGCGCGGTAAATACGGAGTATGGTATTATTTTCTCGCAGAATATGACAGAAGAGAAGTTGTAAGATACAAGTATTTCGTCGACGGAATATGGGCAGCTGATCCGATGAGCGAAGAAGGAGAAGATGACGGATTCGGTTCTACCGTTTCCAAAACAGCTGCACAGTCAACCGGCGAAAACAAATTTGTTTCTTATAAAATTATAAAAGAAGGAAAAAAATCATTTGTTGAATTCAGAATTTTTAATCCTTCCGCTTCTTATGTTTCAATTGTCGGTGATTTTAACAGATGGAATCCCGAAAACGATGTTCTTTTCCGTGATGATAAAAACATATGGCGCATAAAAAAACACCTGCCCAAAGGACAGTACCGTTATTCATACGTCATTGACGGAGAATGGAAAACCGACACATACAATCCGCAGTCAAGCTCGAATCCTGCAGGAAGACTCTGTTCCTTAATCATAATAAAATAATATTCGGAATATTTTTGCGATATTACATTAAGCACTTTGCTGAATTTATGCAAACTGTTTAATGTAATAATATTATTGCTTTTTTAATTATTCCGCCTCAAAATATGATTCATCGGGGGAAATATGCCTAACAGGGGAAACGGAAAAGACATTATACTTCAGGCTTTTCACTGGAATCTCGTAAAAACTCAGGGAGACGGAACAATAGACGGCAGAGATGTCTCGTGGTACCGGATACTTACCGAATCAGCCGATAGAATCGCTTCATGCGGTTTTACAATAATTTATCTTCCGCCTCCATGGCGTGACGACTCAGCATGGGAATCCAACGGTAAACACGGCGGCGGTGAAGGATATTACTGGCATGATTTTGACCTCGACTCAAGATACGGTACAAAAAAAGAATTAAAAGAACTGATTCTTGCGATGCATTCACGCGGAATAAAAGTAATCGTGGATCTGGTAACAAATCACCGTGACGGAAACAGAATGCAGAAAGATATATGGGAATATCCCGGAGAATGCTGGGCAAATGGAGGCATTGACAGCGGCGGCAGTTTTTTTGACGGACGCTTCGATCTTTCACTTTCAAATCCGAGGGTCAATAAACGCATAAAAGAAGCGATGAATGAATTGATGGACGAATGCGGTGTTGACGGCTGGCGCTGGGATTATGTATGGGGCTATGAAGTTAAGGAAGTAGTCAACTGGATAAAATCAACAAACAAAGAGGAATATTTTTCTGTCGGCGAATACTGGCAGGATTCGCCGTTTATGACAAATGACCCAATGGTAAAAAGATACGGCGCAGATGAAGGAGCAAGAATACTAGGATGGGCAAAGGAGAGCGGAGGCTGCGCGTTTGACATCATATTAAAGCGATGCATTCAGTCAGCAGATGCGCGCAACCTCAAATTCGCTCTTATTGCAAAATCCTCACCGGAAGAACGTTCATCTCTTGTTTCTTTCGTTGACAACCACGACATGGGAGCTTCACCCTACTCTCCTGCAAACGGCTGGGGACAGCAATGCTGGCCGTGTCCGCCTAATTTCAAATCAAGGGCTTATGCTTTCATTCTCTCAATGCCCGGCACACCCTGTGTTTACTGGCCGGATTGTTTTGACTGGGGACATGAAACTGAGATAAAGGAAATGATCCGTCTTAGAAAAAGAGCCGGGATTATTTCTTCTTCCGAATGGATCGATCTTACAGATAAATTCTACGGTTTTGCCGGAATAATTCTTAACGACAAAAAGGAAGAAGCTCTTGCTGTATCAATAAATTCAAATTTTGCGGCACCGGAAGAAATCTGGGAAACTGGTTTTGAAAAAAAAGGCGAATACACTGTATGGATCAATAAAAAGTTTTTAAATTAATCTTAATTTGCTTGACAGTGTTACTTTATTTTTCAAAGTTCTTTTATGACAAAAGTAATACTATGCTCCTTAGCAGTTTTTTACGTTCTCAATATTTCAGGATATGACGACACTAAACAAATCAAGACTGTCAAAATTGAAATTGACGATAACTTCTATATTTGGGAAAACACAGATCTGCCGCCGGAAACAATAGAGCAAAGCAAAGAAACCGTATCACCTTTGACTGTTATTTCTTTTACAAATTTTTACCCCGGCATGAAATTAACAAGTTCAGAAATAAAGAAAGAACTATTCCGTACCGAACTCCGGCTGAACAATTCTAACTTTTTCTACTCAGCCGGACTGATAGAAATCCCCGACAAAGAAAATAAAAATCTTACAAACATCTTAATTTCAGTAACTGACGGATATAGAAACAGATTCGGCGGAGGAAACGCCTATGCTTTTTACGGAATAGATAATATCAACGGTAAACGCAAATCTTTCAGGATATATGCTGGTTACAATTATGCGGGCATACAATACTCCGATCATCTTTTTTTTGATAAAGACTTCCTGTTTTCCTTTGAAGCTTACTACATAAAAAACGACAGCCTGTTAAAAGATCTTATCAAATATAATTCCGCAGATGCTTCAATATCCACGGGTTACAGATTTACACCTGATATGTCTCTATTGCTGAAATACAGAAGCAAGTTCATGAATATCTCTTATACGAATTCTGACGAAGGAATAGTTGAAAATAAAAATAAATCAGTTACTCAATTCTTTTCAACCACAATAGAAAATAATAAGAACTGGAAAATCCCCGGAGGAATATTTTCTTTCAGAATAGAGATTACTCCGGAATTAATAAAACCAAACAGCAAGACCGTCAGCAAAAAATATTTTGCTAAAACCAAATTCAAATATGATCTCGGATTTCTTTCATTAAATTCTCAAATTTCGGGAGGATTACTTCGCGGTGATTCCGCATTTTCAGATGAATTCAATCTGTTTTGTACTCCCGATTTATCGATAAGATCAGGATATGAACCGCTTGAACTTATCGGGAAGAAATTCGCGATGATAAATAATGAAATCCGTTTTAACGCGCTTTCCGGCATGATTGCTTCGGTAATCGATACTGACCTGTCATTATTTCTTTTTAATGACACAGGAATCATTTCAGAAGAAGACGATTCATCCGAAAGGAAATTATGTGATGCTTACGGAACAGGGTGCCGGATATTCTTCAATGCTCCTGTTTTCGCATATTTCACATTTTCGTACGGTGTTAACAGAGATAAAAACGGACGTTTCCTTTTTTTCGGAACTGCAGGGTTTTAAATCAATGCCATTCAAGGGTTGCAATTTTTTTAAGGCAATGTAATGTTTCACTTTCATTATCAGAAAGCACACAGAACAAAGCCCTTTCTGTTAAATATTTTGCTCCGTTATTTTCGTAATAAAGAGGACTCATAAGAATTATCCCCTTTCCTCTTCCGGCGGAATATGAGTCATCACCGAAACAAGAAACGATATCAGATTCGCATTTGAATTTTTCAAGATGCTTTCCTTTCACAAATTTAATGGAACTTATCTTTGATGAAGTCTTTGCAACCATAAGACGGGCGATATCCGCCATGGTCATCCGCGCATTTATTTCAGAAACCGGATTTAAACAAATTTTATCGCCGTCACGGAAAGTATAAGCATCAAAAGATACATGACCGGTATATCCTTCGGAAAAAACAGTTTTTGCAATTATTTGCGCTGCATCCGAGAGTGCGGCAGCAACACCTTCTTCTATTGATGCCCCTGAAATCAGCGCATCAAACTGACCACGTGACGAACTGAACAGTTTGCGGATATTGAAGTTCTCAATGCATCCTTCTTTGCAAATATAAAAACCGGCAGAATAATCATCTATGCGGTCTCTCCAAGGTTCAATGACAAATGATATTCCGAAGCTGTAATAATTAGATGCCTTTGAAAGCTTTTTTAAATCGTCGTTTTTTTTAACATGAATGAATCCGCTTGCAGAAGAACCAAACTCTGATTTAGCTACAAATGGAATCGCCGATTTCGCGGCTAAGTCAAGAAGCTCTTCGTATGTATCAGCACATTCGCCGTGAGGATAACCGGAAATACGGCATATCTCATTTGAATATTTCCTCGAATTAATCTTCCTGACAATTGATTCTTCCGGAAAATCACATACGCAGTTGTATGATTCAAGAAGCTTCCGCGCACAAGAATTCATTCCCCATGCGCGGCCTTCACTTTGCGAAGCTGAATGCCCGGCTATTGACGCGCTTTCAATTCCGATTTGCTCTAAATATTTATAATAAGTCGGAAACGGAGTTATATTAACAATTGCTGAATCAAGAGAATCAATTGCCGGTATAAAAAGACAGGTCATCTCCGCAGCAAATTTCTGATACCGTTCAACTGGAATATTGCCGAGTTCAAGATCGAAATTTGAATTGAGATAATAAGTTCTTTTCAAATACGTTTACCATTCAAAATAAATACTGTCGGAAACAAACCTGTTTCTCTTCCTGATATTATCTGTGAAGCCATATGATCACGCGAAATTACCGATTCACGGTCAATCAGATTAACATCAATATAATTATCATAATTGATAACAAAATCCTCAAACATTATTCGACCATCATCAAGCTCATCACAATATTCGACATCAATCAAACCAGTACTTTCAATCAGCGATTTCCACCAAAGCGGAGAATGATATTTCGAATAACATTCCTCCCATACCTTCCATGACCAGTCAAAAGAATATTCTTTCGGCACTGTATCCTCTTTCCACAAAGGCTCTTTATTAAAGCATTCACTTCCAAAATGAAAATGTCCGCCCGGTTTAATTATTGAAAAGAGTTTTTTAAGAAAACCGCAATTATCACCAAACATAAACAAAGAATTCATGCAGAACACAGCATCAAAATAACCTGAAGCAAACAAAGTATTTTCAGTAATGTCTGCCTGTATAGGTATAATTTTATCAGCAAGATTCTTTTCTTTTGCTTTTTCGAAAAGATCATTGCAGTTATTCCATAAATCTACTGAAACAACAGTTACGCCGAATGTTTCAGCAAGAAAAAGTGAACTTCTTCCCTTGCCGCATCCCAGATCAAGTACGTAGTTACCGGGTTTAAGATTCATATGTTCTACAATCTTTGAAAGAAGAAACATACCGCCGCATCCGACGAAACCGCCATAAAGATCCGAATCAGTCATATCCATTAACTTCGGATATTTACAGCGGTCAATAGTCCTTAAGTCATTCACGAATCATTTCCTGTAATCCTGCGCATGGAAAAGTTTACCGCTTACAGCTTCATCAAGTAGAACGGGAACCAATGCTCCGGGTATAACGCTTTCAACTGCATTCGGAGCTTTATCTCCGCCGAGATCAGTTCTCAGCCATCCCGGATCCATAAGATTCATGCACACTCCCGTCCCTTCAAGTTTCTTTGCCATATCAAAAACATATTTATCAAGAGCCGCTTTAGAAATTGCATATGGAGTGAGTTCCGGTTCGTCTTTTATTCCGGATGTTACATTAATAACTCTTCCGAATCCGCGCTTAATCATCTTCGGAATAATTCTATTACAAATCAGAATCGGAACAATCGTATTAACTTTAAAACTAATTTCATATTCATCAGCCGGAGCAGTATAATATTCAGTTCTGTATTTAGTCATAATTGCTGCATTATTATAAAGAATATCCAGTCCGCCCGAAAGTCTTTCGGCTTCATCAGCTATTTTTTCTGCAACTGACACATCAGAAAGATCTCCTTCTATCTGAAATACTTTTACGTCTTTTAATTCTTCCGCAAGAGCTTTCGTGTGTTCAATATTTCTGCTGTGAAGAATGAGATTGCAGCCTTCGGCCGCCATAGCCTTTGCTATTTCTTTTCCGATCCCCCTGCTTGCACCGGTTATCAACGCCCACTTGTTCTTTATATTCATAAATCCTCCGTTTTTTCCAAAATAAATATTATGTCATATTTTTCAACAAGAAAACGTTTGCGCAGAAACGTTAAGCAACTTTTCCAAGCAATAATCATAATAATTATAAACTTTAATATCAAATATAATTTGTAATGTCAGGTTTTTCACAATATTTTTTAAATTCGGACGATCTTAAAATTCATATTAAATTAATTCTTCAAACTATTAAAAAAAAACGGAAAAATGTTAAAGTTACGGGAATAATTTCCGACAATATTAACGCAAGGGATTAAAAGGTATATTCCCTCCCGATTATACTTTAAGTCTCCTGACACTGCGCGTCCAAACGCAGAAGGCAGGATAGCCGCCCAGCTATTCTGCCTTCTCCTTGGAACAAAATTCAAGGGAGTCTTTCAAGAAGCTCCATAGTGAAGCTTTTGATTCTCCCTTGAATTTTTCCTTTTGAATCAATTCCTTCAACAGTAAAAATAACTCTATAAATGGAACCTTCGTGCATTGTCCGGAGATTTGATTTTATAACCTTATCTTTTCGCCTGTCGCTGATATCAAAAACAATGTCATGATTATTCTTGTCGTAAAATGTTATTGTCTTGAAATGTTCGCTATAATTTCTAAGCCTGAAAAGCATTTCGATTTCCTGCCCGCGGTATGTTTCAACAGACTGAGCCAATGCTTTCAACGTCATGTTTTCTTCGGAAATCAGACCGGAAGAAAATAAAACAAAAACTGCAAAGATGACACTAAATAATACTTTATGATTCAAGCTCGTCATCTTTCAACCTCATAAGCAGTCCCGGATTTTTATCTGCAAATCTGATGATATCATCTTTCTTCATTGAAAAGAGTGAAACCGCTGATTCGGTTCTGTAAGTATACGGCAGCGTCTGCCCGTAATACATACGGCTTATGGATCCGATAAAATCCCCTTTTTCAAGAACACGTATTTCCCCGCCGTTTCTTTCAACCACCACTTCACCGCTTCTTATGATGCAAATATTTTTAATCTGTCCGTTTTCTTTATAAAGAACAGTTCCCTTTTTAAAATCCTGCGGAACAAAAATAGATTCAAGCCAGGTTTTCTGAGTTGCCGTACAAAGCCTGAAAAATTTGCTGGTGGATAAAAGATTCCATGTCTCACTTGTACGGATGCGCGCAAGACGATGAAGGGTGTTTTCAAATTCCGTCCCTGCGATAAAACTAAGAAATTTATTTCTTTCTATTGTGTATAAAACAACATCAGTTTCGGCATAAACGTCGGCAGCCCGCGTTCTCTGTGTAACAATTGCGACTTCTCCGAAATAGTCATACGAGCCGTAAATTTTTTTCTCATCAAGATTTCCGCTGTCGACAGAAACATTCCCCATATGAATTATGTAAAACTTATCACCGGAACTTCCCTGCTTGATAATTAGTTCGCCTTTTTTGTATTTCTCTTCATGAACAATGTTTATAAATTCCTGCGCTTTCTTTACACTTAAATCTTTTGCGAAATCAAGATGATTCAGCAAACCCAGAATCTGATGAGCCTTTTCAAATAAAGGCGGCTTTACATTAAATGATATAGTATTTTCTATACCGAATTTTGCGAGAGAAAGAGATGTATTCTCCGGAAAATCCTTTTCTGCAATATGATAAACAAAAGTGCGTTTTTTTATCTGTTCAGGAAGTGAATCAAGATACGAGACAGGCGTGTGAAGCGGAGGAATACCGGCTTCATGAAATATAACTTTTGAATCCCATGGAAAATTTGAAAGCTCTGCATAACGCTTCTTCGACAAGACTCCCGATTCAAAAAGAGCCTTGTGAGTTTCCGGGTCATTATTGTGATCAGAACTGTATACAAACGACTGATTCTGAAATGTCATTTTGAATCCGATGCATGGAATCGAATGAAGAGTATAAAACATATCAAATTTTGCATTATGAATAAACATAGACCGCCCGATTTTTACAGGAGAAAAATCAAAGAGCGTTTTCAGCCTTTCAGCAGAAACTCCGGCAGTCGCAGAATACTTTCTTAAAAAACTTTCAAGAACAGTGTTTGTTGTATAAATGGTTATTCTCTGTTCTTCAAGAATTTTCTGAAAAGTTCCGGCATCATGGTCAGCATGACAATGAGATAGAATTATTCCCGTAATGAATTTGGGATTTACATTTGAATCAAGAAGCCATTCGGTAGAGTTGACAGGCGGGTCAACCATGATTCCCTGATGATTAATCCAGATGATGAATCCCGAAGTATTATTAGTCGGATCAAATCCGTGACTTGGTCCGAGACATGTAATTCCGAAAAGAGGAGGAACAAACGGTTCCGACAGTCTTTCTCCGACAAGATATGAAGCCTTGTATTCAACGAAATTATCTACTTCTGCAATCTGTTTGCCGCCGTCGCGGATGGAAAACTTTTTACCGCTTGATGCTATTTCAACATTTCCAATAACAGCTTTCTCCTGGCTCATTATAATGAACTCAACAAGATCATCAATGGTAAAATTGCCTCGGAAATGGTTCATTTCGTTCTTCAAATCAGTAACGAATACATCCGGATTATCAATGTCATAATCAAGTGAGATATCAAAATCGATAGGACCGAAAAGCGCCTCCTGAAGAATATCGCGCATTGCTTTTTGCTGTTCTTCTGTGCAGATTACCTTAGTTCTGCTTTTCTTTATAAAGAAATTAAAATAAAGCGGAAACTCTATTTCGGCTACACTAATCCCTTTTATCCAGTTAAACATCTCGCGCGTAAGCACAAATATTTTCGGTACGGAATCAGGAAGAAGCATCGTATCTTTTATTGTTTCAGGAGGAATACCGAACTGAATATTACCTTCAGCAGTACGAACAAGAACACCGCCTCTTTTAAGCTCATATTTTATATCATTTTTATGCATTAATTTTTCCGCGTATTAATAATTACAATGAGCCCCAAAATATCCAGCTTTTTTTTATTTGATCCGCTTTAAGCTTAAACGTTACTAAAAATGAGACATATTAATATTGCGCAATCGATTGTCCCGATATAACTCATCTAAATTTATTCTTGACTTTTTTTTTGAATATTAGTATATGATACCATTGTATTTTGAGAAAACGCTTTATGCGACTTTCCGCTTTTGCCGCCGTAACATAATTCAGTTTGGAAGCAAAGAAAATACAGAGTAATTTTTTTGAGGTTAAAAAATGGCAGTACAGATTTATGCCGGCAATTTGCCGTACAACACTAACGACGAAGCGCTAAAATCTCTTTTTGAGGGCTTTGGTGAAGTTGTATCTTCGAAAATTGTCAAAGACAGAGACACTGGAAGATCTAAAGGATTCGGTTTTGTTGAAATGACTGATTCAACAGCTGCTGATGACGCGATCAAACAGCTTGACGGTTCTGATCTTGGCGGAAGAAAAATCAAAGTCAACATCGCTAGACCTAAAGGCGCGTAATGGCTTAAAATAAATCCATGACAATCAAAGGAGGCTGAAACAGCCTCCTTTTTTTATTAATCAAATACATAAGATAAATGCTGCTGGCCCAGTCCTCTGAATCCGTAATCGCTGACTTTCTGTTCAAATGATTTAAAATTATCTCCATAATGGACTAATATCATTTTTGACTTAATATCCGCAGGAAGAGTATTTAATTCTTCTATAGATGCATGAACTCCTCCTGTAAAAAACTGGCAGTCATGAAATATTGCTTCAAAGTCAAACTTTAAGCAATATGATTCAATCAGATCCCTGTCAAAACGCGTATCGCTTGTAAACATTACTCTTTCATCAATTACAATTCCGCAGCTCCAGAATGAATTATTCCATGCATTCGAAACATCCGGTATATGCATCGTCCTGAACATTTTCAGATCAATTGAACCGACCTTCGCGGATAAAGTTTCTCTTGGAAAATCATGAAGCATCTTCGGACGGTTGATATTGAAAAAATCCTTAAAAGAAAGAATATCCCCGCAAATCTCTTCATTGTATGCCGCTCCGCCCCTAAGCGACATATCCCAGAGTATATGCTGATATGTTTCACTTATAACCATATTGGGTTTCTTCTTTGTCACGTATCTGCCGAGAAGAGCGATCTCTTCCAATCCGCCGATATGATCTGCATGAGAATGAGTAATAAGAATATTTTCAATCGAAGTAATAGGAATACCGAGCTCAAAGAGAGACTGCGTACATTTTGTACCGCAATCAACAAGAAGATGATCCTTTCCTTTGATTATGAGGAGGTTCGTCTGATACTGCGCTTTAGTAAAGGCGCTTCCGACCCCTGCGAAAACCAACTGAAGACTCCCGTCGTTAGAAAGCTTCAGTCCGTCTGAGGCGATTTTTTCTGTTTTCATATTAAACCCTTCTTTTTATGCTTGAAAAGAAACAAGAGATTTAAGCATAATTAATTGAATATATTTTTCAATCTTTTTTTATGCGGGGATATATGCGGAATTTTTTCTCTGAAAAACGTATCGGGAAAATTGACCGGAGCAATGAAAATAAGCTTGAAAGGAGCACCTTCGAAAAAGATCACGACAGAATAGTATATTCCAATTATTTCAGAAGACTGCACGATAAAACACAGGTTTTCCCGTATTCTCCCCTTTCAGCATCAAATCAGGCAAGATCAAGACTTTCTCATTCACTTGAAGTTTCCTGTGTGGCGCGTTCGCTCGGAAATCTCACAGGTTTGCACTTATCCGATAAGTTTCCTGATATCAGACCATTTGATGTCGGAATAATCGCAGCATCCGCCGCACTCGCCCATGACATCGGTAATCCTCCATTCGGTCATTCCGGTGAAGACGCGATCAGAATCTGGGCAAAGGAAAACATTGACCGCTCTCAGCTGAGCAATGAAGAATATTCTGACTTGATAAATTACGAAGGAAACGCACAGGGTTTCCGCATTCTTTCACGTCTCGAGATATGGCAGAGAAAAGGCGGGTTGCGCCCCGCCTGTGCAACGATCGGAGCATTTACAAAATACCCGTGCAGTTCTTCTGCAATGGATCCGGCATCCGGCATAATCTCAAAAAAGAAATTCGGCTTCTTTAAGGAAGATGAAAGGCTTTTCACGGAAGCGTTTGAGGAAATGGGAATTCCCAGATACGAGGCAGACAAAACCGCCTATCCGAGACATCCGCTTTCTTTTCTCTCTGAAGCTGCTGATGATATTTGTTACGCTGTTATAGACCTTGAAGACGCCTTTCATCTGGGAGTAATAGACTATCAAACCCTTGAAGATTTACTGCTTCCGATTGTCCGGCACGAACACGATTTCAGCATTGATCCGTCTTTCGATAAACACATAAAAGTATCACGACTGCGTTCTGCAGCAATCAATTCGATGATAAACCAGTGTCACAAATGCTTTATCGAAAACATCGATTCAATTTTTTCACTGAAACATAACACTCCGCTTGTTTCAGAAATCGGCAGTGCAAAGCAATATGATATTATCTATGATTTTTCCATGAAGAACATATACTCATCAAGCAGTATACTCGAAACAGAATACGCAGGATTCAAGGCAATCGGCGCACTTCTGAATATTTTTATGCCTGCAGTTTTATCGAAGAATCCGGATAAGCAGGAAAAACTCGGAAGAAAACTCATACCGTCCATTTATTATAAGCGCTTTGAATTTTCTGATAAATATAAAAATGATTCCGCAGAACATTTAATAGAGTTTCTTTCACCATATCAGAGAATGCTGACTGTTACGGATTATATAAGCGGAATGACGGATAGATTCGCAATAGAACTTTACAGGGAACTTACCGGCTTCGGAAAAATATAGTCAGCGTTCGGTTCTATTTCTTCCGTTAGTCTTTGCAGAATATAAAAGGCGGTCGGCTTCCGACAGAAGATTTTTAAGCTCATCGCCGCTCCACTGGCAAACTCCGATACTAACAGATACCGTAATATCTTTCTTTGATAATTTCAGACTTTCTACATTCTTACGGATTCTTTCAGCCGCAGAAAAAGCATCATCGATAGAAGTATTCGGAAGTACAACCAGAAATTCCTCACCGCCGAATCTTCCGACAATATCAAAATCTCTCAATGTTTTGGTTATAGATTCGGCTATCTTTTTCAAGACGACATCACCGGAAAGATGTCCGAACTCATCATTAATCCGCTTAAAATGATCAACATCAATCATCATCACAGAAAGCGGATTTTCATAACGTTTGGATTTTTCAATTTCAT
>Ga0116141_10003363_pt1 | contig 13576 bp, 7 predicted proteins | sample AD_UKC097_MetaG_FD_89744 | JGI IMG/M metagenome (GOLD analysis project Ga0116141, IMG submission 89744) | Active sludge microbial communities of municipal wastewater-treating anaerobic digesters from USA - AD_UKC097_MetaG | ecosystem: Engineered > Bioreactor > Anaerobic > Digestate | place: USA... | reverse complement strand
TCGGATGATTCCTGAATCAACGTACGGAATCGTTCTTCACTCTTGCGCAGAGCTTCATGCACCGCTTTGGATTCCGAAAGCTGAAACCTTAATGCTTCGTTACTCTTTTCCAGGTCTGCGGTTCGCACTTCTACAAGTTCTTCAAGGCGTTTGCGGTAGGCATCTAATTCTTCTTCGGTCTTTTTTCGCTCTGTAATGTCACGGACATTCATGACGAAACCCCTGACGGACGGGTTGGCGAACATGTTTTTGCCCACCCCCTCCAGGATACGGGTCGAACCGTCTTTGTGTCTGACCTCGAAGCAATTGGGAATCACGGTGCTTTTCGTTAGGACCGCTTTGCCGAAATCGTAAACAGCCCTTGGAAGATCCGTTTTGGCAATGAAGTCAAAAGCACTTCTGCCGATCAGGGCTTCCGGCGAATATCCCATGATGCGTTCCACAGCAGGGTTGGCATACGTGATGCGGCCCCTCCTGTTGACGATGATAATGATGTCTGTGGAATTTTGAGTGATCGCCTTAAAGAATTCTTCGTTTCCCTTAAGAGATCGAATTGTTTCCCCCCGGTTCACCGTGGGTGTGGTTTCGCTATTGATTCCCTTGTCCTGCGGGAAGGAATGATTCCCTGATGGCGTTTTCGCCAGGGTTTTGCCCCCCATGTGTCAAACCCCCAAGCCAATGACTTATCAAATCTGTTAGAACGGATAGCATAACGAATAATATATAATAAATACAGTGTGTTATTGATAATAACCAAAACATAAGGTTTCTTTGATCAAGGCAAAGCCATGGCGTTTCCCTTCGTTTCATATTCATTGCGATGGGGCCATATGCCCGTAATCATGTCATCCTTAAGTGTTCCACAGTTGAACCGAGGTTGATCTGTATGATGAGCGAGTAGATTATCAGGATGGGAATTCAATTGAAAAAAAGCGGTTATTTCTTTGGTGGTAATGATTTCTGACATATGTTTCCTCGTTCCGATGCTCGCTTCTAGAGTTGTTGAGATCTTCAACCGGAGATAAAAGAAGAACACTACCAAGTTTATTATCGGTCATTTTGATGAACTTCTTTAGATTTAAATAATGGAAGATACAGCCTCAGAAATAGGGCAATGGGTTTAACTAACGAGAACTGAACGCCTGTATTCACAGTGTGGAGACCATTATGGGCTTAAGAGTCATAGGCTAAGGTGCTTAATTATCTGCGTGCGATAAAACCGCGAGATATGAAGGTGTTTCACTCTCGCCGGTTTTATGCATTTGGATGTGACATAACTTCTTCTCTCGAGTCTTCTTTCGCCTGCTGTTTGGCATGATCCGTCGCCAGAAGCATGTACATGGCCGGAACAACAAACAGGGTGAAGAAGGTTCCGATACCGATACCCGTGGCGATGACGAGACCCAGATTGTAGCGGCTGGCAGCACCCGCACCTGATGCCGTGATCAGAGGTACGACACCCAGAACCATGGCTGCTGTCGTCATGAGAATGGGCCGGAGACGAATGGCGGCGGCGTCTTCAATGGCTTGCCGTTTGGAGTGTCCCTGACGTTGCAAATTGTTGGCGAACTCCACGATCAGGATGCCGTGTTTGCTGATCAGACCGACGAGAGTAACCAGGCCCACCTGCGTATAGATGTTGATGCTGGCTTCGCCGATGCCGAGGCTGATGAAGATCAAGGCGCCGCAGATCGACAGGGGAACGGAGACCAGGATGATGATGGGATCACGGAAACTTTCAAATTGCGCGGCCAACACCAGGAATATAATGATCAGGGCAAAGAAAAAGGTGAGCATCAATGCCGTCGACTCCTGAATAAACTGTCGTGACTGACCGGCGTAGTCGATCTTGTAGCCTTGAGGAAGAATGCGGTCCGCCATATCCTTCAGGTAGGTCAGTGCCTGTCCCTGAGTGATACCCGGGCGGGGTACGCCGGAAAACGTCGCGGCATTCTGCTGCTGAAAACGCTGCAGGGATTGCGGCACCGTCTTGGTTTCGATATGAACGACCGTGGAAACCGGCACGGCGTTTCCACTGGCGGTGCGTATGTAGTAGTTGCTCAGTTGGTCCGCGTTCAGCCGGTACTGCTGCTGAACCTGGGGGATGACCTTGTAGGACCGGCCGGCAAGACTGAAATAGTTCACGTAGCCTCCTCCGAGCATGGCGGACAGGGCGCTGCCGACATCATTCATCGTAAGCCCGAGCTGGGACGCCATATTGCGGTCGATGACCAGTCGGGATTCCGGCAGGTCATACTTGAGGTCCGAATCGATGAACATGAACATGCCGCTTTTCTGAGCTTCCTGCAAAAAGATTTCCGAGATTTCATTCAGACGCTCAAAAGGATCCGTGGTGAGGATGGCAAGTTCGATCGGTAGTCCGCGGGCCCCCGGCAGGGAGGGCGGCTGGAAGGCCACGGTGTTGAACCCGCTGACGCCGGCTACTTCCTGCTGGACGATCGGCTGTAAGTCACTGGCGGTTTTCTCCCGTTCGTCCCAAGGATTCAATACCATGCCGGAAATAATCAAGCCGGGGACATCGAGCTGGAAGACCCCGAATGTCTCCGGATGCTTGGTAAAAGTCCTGTAAATTTCCTGCAAGTACATTTGCCGTTGTTGAAGGGTCGAATTTGGCGCCGCCGTCGACGAGGTGATAATGATGCCCAGATCCTCCTGCGGCGCCAGTTCCGATTTTGCCCCGGCGTAGAGGAAATAGATGCTGACCATGACGATACAGGCAAAGGTTACGGTTACCGGGATGTAGTTGAGGGTGCCATGAAGCAGGCGTTCGTAGAGGCGACTCAACGCCTCGAATTTGTGATCCAGCCAGATGACCAGATGCACCTGCCAGCCCTTTTGTGTAGGATCAAGGGGCTTGAAGAGCTTTGAACACATCATCGGCGAGAGCGTCAGGGCGACGATACCGGAAATGGTGACGGCGCCGACGAGAGAAAAAGCAAACTCCGTGAACAGGGCGCCGGTTAATCCACCCATGAATCCAATGGGCACAAACACGGCGATCAAAACGACCGTCATGACCACGATCGGCTTCGCCAGCTCCCGTGCGGCAATAATGGCAGCTTCCAGGGGAGGCTTTCCTTCCTCCAGGTGCCGGTCGGCGTTTTCAACGATAATAATGGCGTCGTCAACCACCAGTCCGATGGCCAGAACCAGGGCCAGAAGCGTCAGCAGATTGATGGTAAAACCGAAGATCAGCATGAAGGTAAATGTGCCGATCAGGGACAGGGGTATGGCAATCACCGGGATCAGAACGGAGCGGAACGAGCCCAGGAAGACAAAAACGACAAGGGTCACGATCAGGAGCGCCTCGACCAGGGATTTAATGACCTCATTAATAGAGCTGTTGACGAAGCGGCTGGCATCGTAGCCGACAGTTTGTTTTACGCCTTCGGGCAGTTGCGCTTCAATCTGCTTGAGCACCACATAAACATCTTGGATGACATCGAGCAGATTGGCGGTCGGTGCAATCTTGATGCCGATGTAGACGGCCTTCTTCCCGTCCAGATAGACCTGGGAGTCGTAATCCTCGGCCCCGAGTGAAACGGTTCCGACATCCTTCAGGCGTATGACCGCCCCGTTGTCCTGCTTGACAATCAGATTTCGAAACTCCTCGAGGGAGACGAGATTTGTTGACGCAGTCAGATTGACCTGGACCATTTGCCCCTTGGTCCGGCCGACGGCGGACAGATAATCATTTTTAGCCAACGCGCTCCAGACATCGGCAGCGGTCAGGTTGCAGGCGGCAAGCTTCTCCGGATTCAGCCATGCACGGAGGGCGAACAGCTTTTCTCCAAAAATTTCCGCCCGCTGGACGCCCGGAACCGCCTGAAGCTGGGGCTGAACAACACGCAGCAGGTAGTCGGTGATGTTATTGGCGGGCAGGGTGGAACTTTCGTATCCGATGTACATGGAAGCGATGGTTTCGCCGACTTCGACGTTGATGACGGGTTGCTGGGCATCCGGCGGCAGTTTGTTGAGTACGGCGTTGACCTTCGTGTTGATTTCTGTCAGGGCTTTACCGGTGTCGTAATTTAGAATCAGATTGGCGGTGATGGCACTGCGCCCCAGAGTGCTGGATGAGGTCATGTAATCGATGCCATTGGCCTGGGCAATGGAATTTTCCAGAGGAGTGGTGATAAAACCGGCGACGGTGGCGGCATCGGCTCCCGTGTAGGTTGTGCTGACCGTCACCACGGCATTTTCCGTCCGTGGATACTGCCGGATCGGTAAAAGGTCAAGGGACCGCAGACCCAGGGCGAGAATCAGCAGGCTGACGACACTGGCCAGGACCGGCCGGCGGATGAAGATATCGGTAAAATTCATGGATATGCCCCGTTTAGTTGTCTATGGGAGTCGGTGCTGCATCATTGGACGGCTGGATCTTATTGTTGATCAAAATCGGTGTGCCGTTCCGCAGTTTGATCTGTCCTGAGGTGACAATGAGGTCACCCTCTTTTATACCTTCCAGGACCGTAATCTGATCGCCCCGGGTTTCGCCGGTTTTTATGAATCTCTGCATGGCAATCAGATTGGGTTTTCCGTCAGGCCCTTTCCCCTTTTCCACGACCAGATAGACGACATTTCCGTAAGGATTGAATACAACGGCGGTCTGGGGCAGGGTAATGAAGCGCCCCGGTTTGCCCGTGTCAATCCGGGTGGTGGTAAACATGCCGGGCAGGAGCTGTTGCTTCGGGTTACGGATCGTTGCCCGGATGCCAACATTACGCGTGCTTGTATCGACCTTGGGATCGATGGCCGTAATGACACCCTTGAAAACATTTTCCGGATAGGCGTCTGCCACGATGGTCACGTCATGACCGATGGCAATACTGCTGATTTCTTTCTGGGGGAGATAGAAATCGACAAAAATGGGATCGAGGGTCTGAAGGGTGACGATTTTCATGCCCGGATTGAGGTACTGTCCGAGATCGACCATGCGGATGCCCAGGCGTCCGTCAAAGGGCGCACGGATGGTTTTTTTGTCAACCAGAGCCTGCTGCTCGGCGACCTGCGCCTCCGTTCGCTGCAGATCCGCCAAGTCCGCGTCGAGGGTGGCCTGACTGATGATCTGTTCCTTGAACTGTTCCTGATCCCGTACATAATTTTTCTTCGCCAGCTCCAGGGTCGCTTTCAGGGATTGTAGTTTGGCCAAGTCGGAACGGGCATCCATTTCCAGCAGCAGCGCACCCGCTTTGACCATTTCCCCGGACTGGAAGTGAATTTGCGAAACGATGCCGCTCACTTCGGGAGCCAGATCTGCCCCGCGCAGTGCTTTCAGGGAGCCCACAGCTTCCAGACGGGGCTGCCATTCCTGAAAAGAGGCCTTGATGGTCGAGACGGTCTGGGGCGGCGGCCCCTGAGAAGCCATGCCCTTTTGCATCATGTAACCCGTGAATGCCTTGAATCCGAAAATTCCCCCGAAGATCACACCGATCAGGATCAGCATGATGATCATTCGTTTGGCCATACTTGTTCTCCTCCGTATAGGATGGCGTTGTCACGCGCCGGTAAATCCTAGTCCTTTTTTGATATCACATCGCTTAGTGCCGCCTGGCGGTTCCACCAGCCGCCGCCCAGAGCCTGGAACAGGGCCGCCGTATCAGCGAAACGTAATGCCCGGGCTGCGATCAGGTTGAATTGGGCACGATGATAGCTGCGCTGGGCAATCAGAAGATACAGATAATTGACCGCGTCGAGCCGAAACTGCTTTTCCGCCAGGGAAAGGGTGGTTTTTGCCGCAGCCTCTGCCTCCGCCTGGGCCTGGAGCGTTCGGGCATCGGTTTCCAGGGAGCGGAGCACATCCGCTACATCCTGGAATCCCCTGAGTACGGTTTGGCGATACTGGGCTGCCGCTTCGTCAAAAGCGGCAATGGCGGCGCGCCGTTTTGCCGTCAGTTCTCCCCCGTGGAACAGGGGCTGCAGGAGCCCCGCCCCCAGATTCCAGACAATGCTGGGACTGTTGAACAGGTTGGCCGAATGAATCGCCTCCGTGCCGTAACTGCCGGTTAACGTAATTTTAGGATAGAGATCCGCCGTGGCGACGCCGACTTCGGCGCAGGCCTGGTGCAGGATGGATTCGGCCGCCCGGATATCGGGACGCTGACGAGCCAGGGATGAAGGCAGGCTGACCGGGAGATTTTCCGGCAGGGTCAGCTTATCAAGCGAAAAATACCCCACCGTTCCTTCACCAGGCATCCGGCCCACAAGAACCGCCAAGGCATGCTGCGTCAGGGCCAGTTCCTTTTCCAGAGGCGGGAGGGTTGCCTTTGTGGTCGCCACTTCCGTCTGCTGGGCCAGAACAGATATTTTAGCCGCACCACCAAGCTCAAATTGCCGCGTCGCCAATGCCAGTTGGGTTTCCTGGGCTTTTAAGATTTCCTTCGTCGAGGCGATTTCACCCCGCAGGGCGGCTTCGCGAATCGCCGTGGTGACAATGTTGGCGGCCAGAGTCAGGTATGCGGCTTCGTACTGATAACGCTGGTAATCAACCAGGGCCTGAAGGGCTTCCAGGCGGCGCCGGGATCCGCCGAATATATCCAGGGTGTAGGAGACGCCGACCGAGGCGTTGTACAGGTTGAAAGTATCGCTGTTGCCGCCGTTTGTATAGGCTGACGTTCGCTGACGTCCTGCGTAAACGCTGGCATCGATGCTCGGCAACAGAAGGCCGCCTTGTGCCGCCCGGAGGTTTTCCTCGGACTTACGAAGCGCTGCCTGAGCTGCCGCCAGAGAAGGACTATTGGCCAATCCCTGCTTAATCAAGGCATCCAGCTCGGGTGAACGGAACAGAGTCCACCACTGAGCGGCGATGTCCTCCGCAAAATTAAAATGTTGCACCTGACCGTTTGGCGTAGCTGTTCCGATAGTTTCAGCGGGCAAAGGTGATGGCGTATAGCGATCCGGGGTTTTGAAATCCGGGGTTCGGAAGTCGGGCCCCACGGCGCATCCTGTGGTCAGGATGGCCGCCATCGCGCTAAGAAACACCTTATTTAATAAAGGTTTTTTCATTCGTTTTTCCTGTTTTCGATGGTGTTTACTTTTGGTATCGGTGGTGGTTTCAGTCCTGCCAGAATGGTGCGGACTGTTTCTTGAACTTCTAAATGTTTTTTATTCTTTTCGATTTGATTGCCCAGGAACTGATCGATCATCGCCCCGTAAAAGCTGCTGGCCAGAAGAAGTTTTGCCGCGGAAGGCACTCTAATGACCGGTGCAATCCTGTTTATCTTTTGTTCTGCTGCCAGGTAAGCGGCGAGAATGTTGATGGCACGGTCAGGACCTATTTCGCGCTCGCGGATGATTTCTCGGATGCGGATGCGCAATTTATAATCGGAAAATACCGCGCAGACGATGGGGGTTATGCGATAATGGGCGTCATAGGCGATTTCCATAACCTGGGTGAGATTTTCATCCACTGTATTTTGGCCGACCAATAAGGGCAGACTGTCCAGGGCTTCATGCAAATTACGCAGCCGATGGAAGACGACTTCATGAATCAATTCCGCCTTGTCCTTGAAGTGGTGATAGAGCAGCCCCTCGGAGACACCGGCCTGCTTGGCGATGATGCGGGTCGTTGCCCGCGCCAGACCGTTTTCCTGCAGCAGCCGGTCTGCCGCGTCGATGAGTTTCTGCTGGGTGTCGTTCATCGGTTTGTCTTTCGTCATTCATTAAGCGGTTGCGTTTGGCAAAATGAAGAATTACGAACCCGTGTGACATGTTTTGAACAATTGCTCAATCCCGTTAAGCAAATGCTCAAGAAATGTCAAGTTAATTTTTGGCGTGCCTGCCCGGTTGCAAGTAAAAAAAGGAGAGTTTTAACAATTAGAACGAACCGTTAAGGTATTTTTGCCGTTTTCCCTCGGAAAACTTTTCGATGGCGTAACGGAGCATCGTCCGGGGCATGATCTTACAGCGGGCTTGCAGAAAGTTTTCCAGAACTTCGGCATCTCGTTTTCCCACCTCCCGGAGCATCCAGCCAACGGACTTGTGGATCAGATCTTCCTCATCGTTTAAGAGCCGATCTGAAATTTGGAGCGTGTCTGTGAATTCTCTGTTTCTGATGAATGGGAACGTGGCCACAATCGCGATGCGCCGTTCCCAGAGGAGACTGGAACCTGCCAATTCGCTCAGAATCCCCCGGTTTTTATCCATCAGGTAAGCGCCGGCAATATTCGGCGCCGACAGGTCGACCAGATCCCAATTGTTGATGAAACGAGTATGGTCCAAATAGGTGTCGAAAATTTCCTGCTTCCGGCCATGATTTCCTTTCCGGAAAGCCTGAATGAGAAGCAGCAGGGCCAGAAACCTGGCCTCGTGGAATGGATGAGTAAGCAAGGTCAGGGGCGTTTCCAGGGAAGTGTTCGCGTATTCTCCGGCCAGTCTTCGCAGGATGGGAACCGTAATGCCCAGAAAGACATCTCCTTCGCCGTACTGCCCCGGGCCTGTCTTAAAGAAGCCCTGTAGGATTTGAGCTCTCTCCTCATTTTTAAGGTCATCCAATCGGGCCAGAATCTCATAAATCACGACCGTCTTTCTCCTTTTAATTACTTGACTTTTTCTCTTTTTAAGCATATTTGCGGCAGCTGTTCACCTTGGATTGGGGCAATATCGATAAGGGAGAACATAGCCTATTAAAAGAACAAGAGACAAGGACTTATCATGACCGTTGTCGACCATGCCATGACCGGTGGTCTGCTGGGATTCGCCCTGCACCCCTTTATCCGAAAATACATATCAAAACCGAAAGCGGTGCTTTTGCTGATGCTCGCGGCCCTCCTGCCGGACATCGACTACATCACCCGCCTGTTCGGCACGGGTTACTACTATAACACGGTGAATAATCTATATGTTTCTCACCGGGGTTTCTTGCACACCGTCGGGGGGGTTCTTTTTTTTACTGCATTGGCGCTGTGCTTCTATTTTCTCTTTTGGTGGAGTTGGAAGAAAAGAGAAGAGGACCCGCCGACCCTTATGAAAGTCATGGTAATCGCCGGGTTGTTCCTTGCCGGGGGGGTGCTGCATCTTTTTGAGGATATGCTGGGGCCGAATGGCCCCTGGGGCGGCCTTTTTTTGTTCTTTCCCTTTTCGGATGCCAAATATCTTGGGCTGAACCTGTATGGCTGGTACGATTTCTTTCTTATATACCTTTTTGCCGGTGCGTTTTTCTCGGCCGTCATGCTGTACGCAATCGCACATCTGAGCCGCATTCCATCCGAAAAACTGGATCGGATCATTCTGGTTCTGGTAGCCGGGACTTTTACCGTGGCGGCTTTGCATCTCTGGATGTCACCCGGGTATCCGGAAGAACTGGGTTTTAAAAATGCGGAGCAGGTCTGGAAAGCGCACCAACTTTCCATCTTGCCGGAAACGCTGAGGCATTTCAGCGATCAAGCACAGACAACGGGGATGAAGACGCTCTTTGCCACATTGCCGAACATCCAGACCAAGCACTATGTGATTGCCCTGACGGCAGTTTTCGGCGGTCTTATTTTCTTTCTTTTTGTCCGCATGGTTGTCTACCTCCTTTTTCGTAAGCGATTGCAAACGCACTATCGCATTTCACCGGTCCGGACGTTTCTGCTGGTTGTCTTAATTTTTGTGATTTTGCCGCCGGCAGTTGTTTGCCTATATTTCCATTCAAACATGCCTCTGTCAGTCAAACCGGAGGGCATTCCCGTCGCTTTGGGCTTCGATCATCCGGTAGGGGCGCAAACAGGGTTTAAGAAAGGTTGGAACGGGAAAAATGACAAGGGCTGGTATGTCGGACAGTCTTTTCTGGAACCCTTTTATCATCCGGGTGAGGACTGGAACGGCAAGGGCGGCGGCAATACCGATTTCGGCCAGCCCGTTTACGCGGTGGCTGATGGTAAAGTGGTTTTTGCGGAAAACTGTTTTCATTGGGGGAACATGCTCCTGGTTGGGCATCGACTTCCAGATGGGCAAATCGTGTTCAGTCTTTACGCCCATTTGAAAGATATGCAGGTCAAGGCGGGCGATGTGGTCCGGAAACGTCAGCCCGTCGGGACCATCGGCCGGGGATACGGAGACGCCACCTACAAAGCGGCCCATCTGTATTTCGAGATCCGCAAGGGGAACATGGCCGGTTACCCCGTGACATTCTGGCCCCGGACTCTGACTTATGTGCCGCGGTCAGGTGTATCGCCGGACAATCTTCCCCAGTGGATCGATGGCCATTATGTTGATCCGTCCGACTTCATTGCGGCACATCGTGCACCTCAAGAAAAAACAAAGAAGTCTAAAAATAAAAGTCATTTGGCAACAAACGGTGCTCACTCGAAAGAAAAGGGGGCTGCCTCCGTTTCAACATTAGATGAAAAGGCGGCAAAAGGTGCCGCAAACGTGGCTGCAACTCCGGCGCCAAATACCGTCCATGGACAATCCCCAGACAGGGATGCGGAAAATCCGACGGCAGATTAATCCCAAGGCCCGAAATGCCATAAAAGAATTTAATCATTCAGTTTAAAAAAACAATTCGATTTAGCAAAACGTTTCTTTTCAAAAGAATTAATTTTTGTTACTAGGATCGGCAGTCCGGGGGGCCTTACCGTTTTGGATAATGAAGCGCTATCATCGACGTAACCCGCCGGATTTTTAATCAACATCGTTGTGTTCCATCAAAATCAATTCATTGATATCCAGTCGTGGTTTATTGCCTTGTAGGGGAAGAATGAAGGGAGGCTTTGCTCTATGGAGCGAAGGAAAGATGGAAATAACCCGTTTAAGGGGGAAATCAGCCAAGAAGCATCGCCGGACCCTCAACGGGATGAGTTGAAAAGTGAACTCGCTCGTCTACAGAGTGCTCTTCATGAAAAGGAAAACCAATTCCGTCTTCTTTTCGAGAAAACGGTCGATCCGGTTTACCTCCTGGATGGAACACGCATCATCGATTGTAACGAAGCGGCCCTGAAGATCCTGCACTGCACCGACAAATCCCAGGTTATTGGTTTGCGGCCCTCACAGCTATCGCCGGAAAGACAACCGGACGGCCAATTGTCCAGCGAAAAAGAGAAAGTGCTTCACGCCATTTTACAGAAGGAAGGGCGGAACTACTTCGAATGGGTTAACCGCACGATTGACGGCATTGATTTCTGGGTGGAAAGTTCCCTGACGCTGATTCCTGTTGACGGGCGTTTCCTGAACTATGCCGTATGGCACGACATTACGGATCGCAAGAAATCGGAAGAAGAGTTGCGACAATATCGGCTCCAGCTGGAAAATAAAGTGGAGGAGAGAACCGCAGAGTTATCCTGGACCAATCAACAGCTCATTTCCGAATTGAATGAGCGGATGAAAGTCGAACAGGCCCTGCGAGATGCGAAGAATTTCATGGAAAGCGTCTTCGCCAGTATCCAGGACGGAATCAGTGTTCTCGACGTGAATATGACGATTATGCGGGTGAACCCAATGATGGAGCAGTGGTTTTCCTGTCATACGCCTTTAGTCGGTAAAAAATGTTACCAAATTTATCACGGAAGAACTGAAATCTGTAAGGATTGCCCGGCTCAAAGAACGATCCTGACCGGGGAGGCCGCCCAGGCGGTTATTCCCGGTCAGGGAAACGATAAGGAGCGCATTACCTGGGTCGATGTGTACACATTTCCCCTGATCGATATCGCAACCGGCCAACTTAAGGGGGTCATTGAGTATGTCCGCGATATTTCAGACCGTATTAAATATGAAGATGCCCTGCGCTTCAAGAATCTGATCCTTCAGACCCAGCAGGAAACTTCTCTGAACGGCATTCTCGTGGTGGATGATCACGGGATGATTATTTCTTACAACCGCCGTTTTATGGAATTATGGGGTATTTCTTCGGAAGTTTTGGCTTCGGGAGCCGATCAGCTCGTAATCAAATTTGTTCTAGAACAGCTCATCGATCCGGAAGAATTTCTGACGAAGGTGAAATATCTTTATGAGCATCCGCATGAAAAAAGCAGGGACGAAATATACTTCAAAGACGGGCGGATTTTTGATCGCTACACCGCGCCGATGTTCGGTGAGGATGGAAAATACCACGGCCGGGTCTGGTATTTTCACGACATAACCGAACAGCGAAAAATGGAAGAGGAACTGGTCAAGGTCCAGAAGCTGGAATCGGTTGCCATTCTTGCCGGCGGTATTGCCCATGACTTTAACAATATGCTGGCGACGATCATGGGATATGTTGATCTGTCGCAAGAAGAGACGGATCCCGCAGACAGTGTTTACGAGTATCTGGAACGGGCGAAAAGGGCGGGTATTCAGGCATCGGAATTGACCAAACGCCTGATTACGTTTTCCAAGGGCGGCGATCCGATTCAGAATGAGATGTCTCTGGGCGCCCTGATTCGCGCGGATATCAATACTTTAACGGTAAGTCCCGGGGTTTCCGTTTGTTTATCCATTCCCGATATGCTCTGGCTTGTCTACATAGATGAAATGCAGATCAAGCAGGTTCTCAATCACCTGGTACGGAACGCCGATGAAGCCATGTCCAATGGCGGGACCATTACGATCAGCCTGGAAAATTGCGTAGTGGGAGAAAAGGATACTCTGCCTTTGAAAGAAGGACCTTATGTACAGTGGCGCGTAGCGGATCAGGGGGTCGGGATTGCAAAGGAGAACCTGGCACGGGTCTTTGACCTGTATTATACGACGCACAATCGCGGCAGTGAGAAAGGTATGGGATTGGGCCTGGCGATCTGCTATTCCGTAATTAAAAGGCATAACGGTCTAATTGTTGTGGAATCGGAACCTGGCCAGGGAACCGTGTTGACAGTTTATCTGCCGGGAATCGAGCCGAAGCGGCGCCGAAATTTGGCCTTGCAGTCGGATCTGGAAATGGACAACTTGGCCGGCGTCTTCGTTCCCCGGGGTAAAATCCTCGTCATGGACGACGATGACCTGATCCTGCGGATGATTTCCCGCATCCTTCAACGCTGGGGCTATGCGGTTGATGTCGCGAAAGACGGCAATGAAGCCGTAAAGATGTACCAGAGCGCCCGTAAAGCCGGTGAACCGTTTGATATGGTGATTTTGGATCTCATCATACCGGGAGGGTTGGGGGCTGAGTATACGATGCAGAAATTGCGTCAATGGGATCCGACCGTCAAGGCCGTGGTGATGAGCGGTTATAGTGATGACCCGGTGATCATGAATTTTCCGGCATACGGATTTAAGGGTGCGATGCCCAAACCGTTTGCTCTGGACAAACTGAAAACATTGATCAGCGATGTTCTGCTTTCAAGTGACCGATGAGTACGCAAGGCTGTTTAATCGGCGCATCGCCGGCCATGTCCTGAAGACCATGTGGGGGAAAATTACGCAGAGATCAATCCGGTTCTGGCTTTGAGCGGAATTGCCATGATCCAAGTTCATGAGCAAAGATTGATCTGTGAGGATAAAGTCGGGAGCAGCAATGAAATCATACCGTAAAGAACTGTGGTTTAACACATCGACGCGCAGAGCATTCATCAACATCACACCCCAAGTGGAGCAGTGCCTGCGGGAAAGCGGCATTGTTGAAGGGCTGTGCCTCGTCAAGACCATGAATATGTACTTT
>Ga0116141_10003361_pt1 | contig 13579 bp, 11 predicted proteins | sample AD_UKC097_MetaG_FD_89744 | JGI IMG/M metagenome (GOLD analysis project Ga0116141, IMG submission 89744) | Active sludge microbial communities of municipal wastewater-treating anaerobic digesters from USA - AD_UKC097_MetaG | ecosystem: Engineered > Bioreactor > Anaerobic > Digestate | place: USA... | reverse complement strand
TTTTCAATCTGAGTTTCCGGTTAACAGCCGTCCCGATTCATCGGGAGAGCTATCGCGGAATTTTCAATCTGAGTTTCCGGTTAACAGCCGTCCCGATTCATCGGGAGAGCTATTGCGGAATAATTTATAATTGAGCTTCAAATATAAGCATTCCGCCGATATCTGTCAACAACTTTTTTATGTTTTTAATAATTTGTGGCGAATAAGGGATTTAGAGAGAAAGTTAAGGGTGTTTCAAACTTGATATAAAAAGATAAATTGTTGATATTGCACACTGTTTAATTAAAATTTAAAGTACAATGCGATATTTGCTGCGTATAATCCCCGTTTTGATCCTTCTGACCTCCCCCGGAAGGGCCCAACTCTCTGATGAGTTGCTTGATACTTATTCAGCGAAGAATAAGGATACAGCATGGGTGAGTAAGATGGTCGAACTTACGCGGGATCAGTTTCTGATCGATTTCCGCGGCACCATTGGGTATATTACTTCCGTGAGAGATATCGCGAAAAAGCTGAAGCACGACAAAGGTTATCTTGAGGCGGTCATTCAGACCACTGAATATTACCGGATGACCAGGCAGATCGATTCGGCCGACTATCATTTAGCTGTATTGATGGACTTCGCGAACAAATCGGGCAAATCGATCTTTAAGGCCAGAGCCCGGATCGTTAAAGGTCTTTTGCTTTCCACTAAAGGAGAGAAAAAAGAGGCTGTTGCTGCTTACAATGAAGCAGTAGCTCTGATCGATACCAGCAAAGACCAGGAACACTACGCTACCATTCTCACCAACAGGGCGAATGACAAGAGCTCGATCGGACAGAGCGAGGAGGCAGTGAACGACTACCTTAGGGCGGCGAGGATCTTTGAGAAATTAAAGGATGAACTTTCACTTGCCATCGCACTCAACAACATCGCGCTCGAACTCGGGAAACTGGGAAGGTACAGTCAGGCTGTCAGTTACTACAACAGGGCAATCGCGATTAACCAGAGGATCAAAAACTACTATGACCTCGCCCTATGTTATTCCAACGCCTCCACTTCACTTGTGAAACTTGATTCGCTGGAAACCGCGCTCAGGTACAACAGTAAAGCGATAGAGATAGCACAGGAGCGGGGGTTTACCTATACTCTCGCGCAGAGTTACATGAACGCCGGCAGCATCTATAATACAATGAACGATCCGGTAAAAGCGGAGATGTGGTTTAGAAAGTCACTTAATCTCTGCTATAAGGAGGGTATTCCCTATGGGATAATGGTTAACATGCTCGCCCTCGCCGATGTGTTTGATAATACAAACCAACCAATGAAGGCTGTGGCGCATTATGACAGCGCGCTGAAATACGCGGAACAGTTGCAAAGCCCTGCCGAATTGAACGACTTGCACGGGAAAATGGCCAAGGCTCTGGCGAAAACCGGTGATTTTGAACGGGCGTATAAATACCTCCGTCTTTTCCATGACTACTCGGACAGCGTAAAAGGTGGGGAGACAGCCGCGAGAATCGTGGAACTTGAGAGGATGTATGAGAATGAGAAACAGGCAACCGAGATAGCCAGGCTTGAGCAGGTGACTTCAAACCAGATAATCATTATTGTGACCCTGATTGCCGTGGCAGGCGCATCTTTTTCATTTATATTTTTCTTCCGTTATAAAAGAAGAAAAGCCGAGGAAGCGGGAGAGAAAGCTGCCAAACATGCCCAAGAGATCGAGAAATACTCGGAAGAACTGAAAGAACTGAACGCGACAAAAGACAAGCTGTTCTCCCTCATCTCACATGATATCAGGGGGCCGTTCTTGCCGATTCTGGGCTTCGCCGAAGTGCTGGCAACTCAGTGTGATGAACTGGATAAAGAAGAGATCACCGCTATGGCCAACGATCTGCATACAGTGGCCGGCAATACTTATTTTCTCATAGGCAACCTGCTCGACTGGGCCCGCGCCCAGACAGGGCGGATCGCGTTCACTCCTGAGGAAATTGAATTCAAGTCATTACTGCAGAGCGTGCATCAGAACCTTGGATACGCCCTCAAGGATAAGGGAATAATGCTCGCGATCGATTTTCCCGGTGATGTGAGGATCAGGGGTGATAGAATGATGATCAGTTCGATCCTGCAGAACATTATACAAAACGCGGTCAAATTTTCATACGAGGGAGATGAAGTGATCGTAACCGGCAAAATTGAGGGAAAGATGCTGCGCATATCGGTTACCGACTCCGGCGTGGGAATGGGAAAGGAAATCGCGGATAACCTCTTCAATCCATCCGGTATCCGGTCAGAACGGGGAACAAAGGATGAAAAAGGAACCGGGCTGGGGTTGAGCCTTGCCGCTGAGTTTATTGAGAGGCATTCGGGCACCATCAGTGTTGAAAGTATTCCCGGCCAGGGTACTACTGTTTCGTTCACTCTTCCGTTGGCGGAGGCTGCTGTTTGAGGGGAGCGGTTATAGGTCTTGGTCTTATCGGCGGTTCACTGGCGCTGGATATAAAGAGAACCGGGTTTTGTGAGTTTGTAACAGGGGTTGATCTGAACCCGGTTCACCAGCTTGAGGCACTCCGCCTCGGTTTGGTTGATGATGTGCAACCGCTTGAAGTGGCAGTTGCCGGTGCGGATATTGTGATCATCGCGGTACCCGTGGACGCGACCGTGGAGGTTCTGAAGAAAGTCCTTGATCTCGCAACAACACAGGTTATAACCGATGCAGGGTCCACGAAGGAGAAGATATCAACTTCCGTTAAAGAACATCCGAACAGAGGGAGATTTGTTGCCGCGCATCCGATTTGGGGTACCGAAAACAGTGGACCCACTGCAGCACTTCCCGGAGGATTCAATGGTAAAGTCACCGTGATCTGCGACAGGGAACAAAGCGACGGAGATGCCCTCGGCACGGTGGAGGCGATGTACGATGCCATCGGGATGAAGAGGGTCTATATGGATTCTGTTAGCCATGATGTGCACGCGGCGTATGTTAGCCACATTTCGCATGTCACCTCTTTTGCTCTTGCACTCTCGGTGCTCGAAAAGGAAAAAGAAGTGGATACGATCTTTCAACTCGCCGGCGCGGGTTTTGAAAGCACGGTGCGGCTCGCGAAAAGCAACACCGATACTTGGATTCCGATCTTCAAAGAGAACCGAAAGAACCTTCTGGATGTTTTAAAAGAACAGATCGATCAACTCGCTGTGATGAAAGAGTGCATCGAGCATGAAGATTACACGAAGCTAAGGGAGCTGATGCTAAAGGCGAACGGGATAAAAAAAGTGCTTGGGAAGAAATAAATGCCCCTTAAACCGGAAAAAATCACTTGCGGGGAAAAACCGCAGACTGTATATTTGCACATTATGATGACGAAAAAAGCCACACTCAGCCCCTCTTACTTTTACTGGTTTTACTTTACCGGGCCGGGTGGTTTTTGTCGTGTAGTGTAGAACTTAAAGCGAACTTGAAATACCACCCGGACAGATGATCCGGGTTTTTTGTTTTTAAACCCACAATAACACAAGAGATATGGAACAATTGTTACGGAAAAGGCCGCTGATCATTTCAGGGCCGTGCAGTGCCGAAACTGAAGAGCAGGTAATTGAAACGGCGGAACAGCTTAAAGAAACCGGCGTGGTTGATGTAATGCGCGCGGGCATCTGGAAGCCAAGGACCCGGCCGGGCACTTTTGAAGGAGTGGGTACAAAAGGCCTCCCCTGGCTGCAACAGGCGAGGAAGATAACCGGGTTCCCCCTCGCGGTTGAAGTGGCGACAGCCAAACAGGTTGAAGACGCGCTCCACTTCGATGTAGATATCCTCTGGATCGGCGCCCGTTCGGTGGTAAACCCGATGAGCGTACAGGAGATAGCGAACGCGCTGAAGGGGACGAAAGTGCCAGTTTTCATCAAGAATCCGATGAACCCCGACATCGAACTGTGGAGCGGTGCAGTTGAAAGGATCGGAAATGCAGGCGTAGAGAACATCGGACTGATCCACCGTGGATTCAGCACTTATGGAAATGTAGAGTACAGAAACGCGCCGATTTGGCACCTTGCCATCGAGATGAAGCGCCGTTACTCTCAACTGAAAATGATCTGCGACCCTTCACATATCGCGGGGAGGAGGGACCTTCTGAAACAGGTGTCGCAAAAGGCGATTGATCTCGATTTTGACGGCCTGATGATCGAGACCCACCGTGATCCTGATAACGCCTGGAGTGATGCCAAGCAACAGATCACTTCCGGCGCGCTTAAAGAATTGCTCGGCGAATTGGTCTGGAGGAAAAGGGAAGGGACCCCGGAGCAGGGGACACCAATGGAGGCTTACAGGGAAGTTATAGACCAGATCGATGACGAACTTATGCAACTACTGGCCAAAAGGATGCAGTTTGCCGCGAAGATCGGTGAATATAAAAAGGAGAACAACATGACGATCCTGAGAGCGGGAAGGTGGAATGAGGTATTTGAACGCGGTCTTGATCTTGGAAGGAAACTTGGCCTAAGCCCTGAGTTCCTGAAGGGTTTTCTTAAGGCGATGCACATGGAGAGCATCAACCACCAGAACCGGGTAATGAACGCCTGATCAATTCCCTTGCGGGAGGAAGGTATAGAGGAGTTTTATCTCGCTATTGGTGACCTGAAGTCCCGTTTTACCCGGTATCCTTACTGTAAACGATGAACCCTGCCCGAGCGAACTCTGGACTTGTATAGTGCCTCCCATTTTCTCAATGTAGGCCTTGGCTATTGTGAGGCCGAGGCCGGTTCCCTCGAAATACCTCCCGATCCCTTCACTTGCCTGTCGGATATAGCTTCAACCAGATCAAAACTGCCACTGCTCATCCGGAAATTACCCGACTCGATCTTGCTGTATTCCAAAATGTTATTGATGGTTGTCATCAGTCTTTGGGCGCTGCTGTGGATGTGTTCCGAAAGTTCCCGGAGCTCGTGGTCCCCCTCCTTTTCAGCAAGAACCTCCGCGAAACCAAGGATGCCTATCATGGGTGTGCGGAGCTCGTGACTCATGTTCAGGAGGAAGCTCGATTTCAGTCTGCTAAGTTCTTCAGCTTCTTCCTTTGCTTTGATCAGGTTTTCTTCATACAGTTTTCTCTGTGTGATATCGTTTATCAGCAGGTGGACACACTTTTTACCGTTATAAACCACCGAAGTACCAACGATATCGGCGTAGAAACCGGTTCCGTCCAATGCCTTTAAATGGAGTTCGTTCATCTCGTAAGTGTCTCTGTTCAAGGGCACTTCGAGACTTTGCCTTACTTCTTTGATCGAATCAGGATGGACGAATTGAAGAATTGACTTCCCGATGAGTTCATCTGCCGAGGAAGCTTTGAATTTTTTAACCGCCGCGGTGTTAAGAAACACAAAGTGTGAATAGTCGTGAATCACGGCAGGAGCGGCATATTTCTCAAGTAATTGGAGCGAGAGTTTGTCGTCATTCATCGGCTTAGACTTGATTAAATATTAATGGAAACCGACGGCAATATACTAAAGATGTGATCAACAGTCAATAAATTTGATCACACGATAATGTAATTTCCTGATAGCCTTCTTCACCTTCAGATTAAAAGAAAAATTGATGATTCGTTTTAAGATCGTTCTCCTGCTGCTTTTACTTTTTATTGCACCGGCCGCGACAGCTCAGATGCCCGACAGGTATGTTGTGCTGGTAATAATCGACGGGGCGAGGTATAGCGAGACGCTCGGCAACACTTCCGGAGGTTTTACCCCGGTTATCAGGCAACTTTCATCGCAGGGAGCCGTAATCGATTCGTTCTTCAATAACGGCTGGACTGTTACGAACCGCGGCGTACCGGCGATCTGGTCGGGCTCGTGGTCGACGCCTAAAGATACTTTCTACAACGGGTTTCAGACTCAGTATGCCACCGTGCCGACACTTTGGGAGTATTTCAGGAAAGAGCACCAGCAAGACTCGACGCAAGCGCAGTATATTATGAAGTATCTCTCCTCACCATGGCTTCAGAGTTTCCGGCCCGGTTACGGGCCTGCCTTCTGGCCCTGGTATATCCTCAGCGGCAGTAACGATCTTCAGGTTTGGCAGAAGGCACGCACTCAGCTCCTGACCTGGCATCCGAGACTTTCTGTTATTTATCTCGCCGATGTTGATCATTACGGGCACTTGGGAGTATGGGAAGACTACACCCGCGCGATCAGCGTCGCAGACAGTATAGTGGGGATGATCTGGAGCTTTGTTCAGTCGGATCCCGTTTTTAAGGATAAAACAACGCTTTTGGTAACTAACGATCACGGGAGGCATTCGGAGGGGGTATCGACAGGTTTTGTGGGGCACGGCGACGGTTGTACCGGTTGCAGGAGGATAATGTTGTTCGGAATTGGCGCGGGGATAAAAAAAGGGGTTCATACTTCTGTGAAGAGATACATCCCCGATATCGTTCCCACTATTGGCACGCTTCTTAATTTCCCGACTCCGGTGGTATCGGGAGTATCGATGAGTGAGATACTTGATCCTTCAACCGGGATTGCAGGGAGTGAATTGCCTTCAGATTTTGTGCTCGAACAGAATTACCCAAATCCATTCTCCGCGGGAGCCTATGGTAACCCCACAACCCTCGTCCGTTTCGCGTTGCCCGCGGCAGGTGATGTGGTTCTTTCCGTTTATAATTCGCTCGGGCAGATGGTAGGGGAACCCGTGAACGGATATATGCCGGCGGGTGAACACTCGGTTGAGTTTAATGCCGGCGGGCTTCCCTCCGGGGTGTATTTCGCACGGCTCAGTGTTGCGGGAAGGGTATCGATGATCAAGATGGTCCTGTTACGCTAGCCTCTCTATTTCAAGAGCACCATTTTGCCCGTGAGATGCTGATCGCGGCCCCCATTGATCACAACTCTGAAAATGTAAGTGCCGGAGGGGAGATTTCCGCTGTTCCAATTAACTTCATTTAGACCAGGTTTACACACTATTCCTTTCTTAACATCAACCAGAGTTCCGGTGGCATCATGAATATAGAGATCGATCGAAGACGCGATTTTTGAACTGAATGAAATAACCGTCGAACCATTGAACGGATTGGGGTAATTACCTTTCAGAACGAAACCCACGGGCTCCACTTCGGTTTGTTCTCTCACTGAAGTTGCCGTGTCGAGTACCGACCAGGTGTTACCCTTGTCGGACGAGTAATAAAAATCGTGCCCGTTCTCAGCATGAAAAGTCACACAATTTCCTCCGGCCACGAGGTAATCGACATCGGCCGTGCCGGTGTAAACGACACTCCAGTTTAGTCCCCCATCCAATGTCCTGTAAATCTTGTGTTCATTGTATGTTGCCTGGTACCCTGTGAGTGAGTCGGCCCAGTATCCTCCGCCCGGCATTAGTACCTGCCCGGGTTCGAAGGCGGTGTTCCAGGAAGCACCCCCGTTTGAAGTGGTGAAAACCCTTGGCGGGGTTATTATAAAACCGTGTCTTTCCGAGATAAACCTCGATCTCCCTTTTTCCCCGAAAGTGTTTATAAGGCTCCATGTCTTGCACGAATCTGTTGAAAGGAGGTAGTTCATTTGTCCACCGAAAGGATTAAAGTCGGGGGCGTACAAGACAACATACCTTGGTGAGGATGCACCCATAAACCCGGAGAGCAGGTCAAGGGATACGGGCAGGCTTAATGTGACGGTATCGAATGACGCGCCCGAGTTGAAAGATCTGAGGATCTTGTGATCCGGTGTTAGAACCAGAAGCATCTCGCCCATGGCGGCAATTTTACCGGAGTGACCGATCACAGTACCGTTGAGCACTTGCTGCCAGGTCACTCCCGAGTCGGTTGTTCTGAAAAGTTTCGTGCCGGACGCGAGGTAACCTTTCAATTGCGAGACGAAAAGGAGCGTGTTGATATTTTCCGGTCCATTACCGGGATCGATCTGATCAAATTGCAGGGTTGCACCCATCTGGCGGTAAAGCTTTGAGCCATTCCGGATGAAGAGTGTTTCGCCGGCAAATTCGAAGTTTTGCGAAAACAGTGACAGCGTGAGCAGTGAGAAGATCACCAAGGTTCGGATTAGATGCATGATTAAGCTTCATTAAAAATTTGTAAGTTTGGCATTAAATTTCCAAATATTCCCGTTCATTTCAATGAAATTCAGGAACAGGAATTCATTTTTTGTCGCGTAATTACAGGTAAAAACCATGTCAGAAGAAAACAAACCCGGCAATCTGGTAAGTCAGACCATAAAGGAAGTGGTGCAACCCTTTAAAGACCTCTTCCACGCCCCGCGGGCGCTTTGGGGAATAAATGTTTCGTATCTGCTTGAGGGACTGACATACTTCGGGGTTGTCGGGCTTCTTGCTATTTTCTTCAATGAGAGTGTCGGGCTTAATGATATCGAGGCCGGTCAGATGGTGGGTGTTCTTACCGCCGGAATTACGCTCAGCATGTTGATATTGGGCGCTACGGTTGATATAATCGGAGTCAGACTCTCACTGTTGATATCACTTATGGCGATGCTGGCAGGGAGGGTTTTGCTGGCACTAAGCCCTGAATTGTTCCCCGGGAATGGTTTATGGGGGCCTGCACACATCACGGCAATGCTTGGTATTTTGGGAATCATCATCGGATACGGTATCTATCAGCCGGCCTGCTATGCGGGTGTTAAGCGGTTTACCGATGAAAAGACATCAGCAATGGGTTACGCGATGCTCTATGCCCTGATGAACCTTGGCGGTTTCCTCCCCGGGCTTATCTCACCTCCCGTGAGAAAAAGTTTCGGGATAACAGGGGTTTTCTGGGTTTATGTTGCTCTCACCGTGGTGGGGATCCTTTCGGTATTCTTCATTCTCAGTAAGAAAACGGTTCAACTGGCCGAAGCCAACCTGAGCGATGAAAAGAAAGAAGAAGTGGCGGCTGAGAAGGATATGCCTTTTGCCGAAAAGATGAAATACTACGCGAAGAACTTCCCCCTTAAAGACGCGAGATTCCTCTTCTTTATTTTTATCCTTATCCCGGTTCAGACCTTATTCGCGCACAACTGGTTAACGCTTCCTGTTTACTGTCTAAGGGCTTTCACGGGAGTCGTGAGTGAGAATTTTGAGTTTTTCACCAATTTTAACCCGATTCTGATCTTTATACTTACCCCGGCCGTCGCCGCGCTCACCACACACAAGAATGCTTACAAGATGATGGTATGGGGCACATTCGTAATGGCAGCGCCGACATTTCTGCTGGCTTTGGGTCCCAATATCTACACACTGTTCGGTTATCTGATCATCATGACGATCGGCGAGGCGATGTGGCAGCCGAGGTTCCTGCAGTGGGTGGCAGAGATAGCGCCGAAGGGAATGACGGGTATCTACATGGGTATCGGACAGTTTCCCTGGTTCCTTACGAAGGTTATCACTTCGCTTTACTCGGGTTGGTTCCTGATGAACTATGCTCCGGAAGGTGTGTCACCCGACAAAATGAACACGGAGACTATGTGGCTTATCTATGGATTTATCGCGATCATCAGTCCCGTCGGCCTTCTTCTTGCGAAGAACTGGATGATAAAAGGTTTTAAGACAAAACATGAAGGATGAGGGATAATGCACAGAAAAATAGAGAAACCGACAGTAATTGAGGCTGCAGGGAACAAGCCAAAGCTGATTGAAGAGTTTTTCGGCAGGGTTAACAGCGGAACCACAGAAGTGAGTATAGCGAAGATGACTTCCCCCGGCGGATGGGTCGAACCGGCGCAGGTGCCTGAGTTTGATGAGTACACCGTTGTGATGAGGGGCTGCCTCCGCGTAGAAAGCAAGGATGGTTTTCAGGATGTAAAAGCCGGACAGGCCATCTTTGTCCCAAAAGGTGATTGGGTAAGGTACAGCACCCCCGGCGATGAAGGTGCGGAGTATGTCGCCGTTTGCCTTCCTGCTTTCGCGCCCGATATCGTTCACCGGGAAGAGTAAACACTTTTTGCACGACCTTATATGTATAGAAAACCGAAAAATTTATACATATCGGTGAGCTTTTTTATCGAAAATTGGAAAGATCTAAAGATTAACACAGGAAAAAATGCACAAACCTGAACTTCTTCTGCCGGCAGGAGACTTTGAAAAACTGAAATTTGCTTTTGAGTATGGTGCCGACGCGGTTTACGCGGGAGTACCGATGTTCTCGCTGCGGGCGAGGGAAAACCAGTTCAAGACACATGGTGTTAAGGAGGCGATCGACTATACCCACTCGCTGGGGAAGAAGATATACCTTACAGTTAACATCTTTCCGCATAACAGCAAGCTGGAGCCGATGCGCCGCGCTATAGAGCAGATGGCTGAACTGGGTCCTGATGCTTTCATCATGGCTGATCCGGGTGTTATCTACTTCGCGAAGGAGATTGCGCCGCAAATTCCGATACACCTTTCGACCCAGGCGAACAACATAAACTGGGCGTCGGCGATGTTCTGGCGTGATCAGGGGATATCCCGCATCATCCTCTCCCGCGAACTTTCACTGAGGGAAGTGAAGACCATTCACGAAAAAGTGCCGGATGTAGAGCTTGAATTCTTCGTTCATGGATCGATCTGCATGGCCTACTCGGGGAGGTGCCTGCTCTCCAACTACATGAGTTACCGCGACGCAAACCAAGGGACCTGCGCCCACAGCTGCCGCTGGCAGTACAAGGTTTACAAGGGGCGCGAGCACAATCCGGAATATGAAGTGGTGGCCGCACAGGATGAACTCACCGAAGACGGCGTTTTTGACCCCGTTTACAGGCCGCTCGAAGGTAATTTCTACCTTGAAGAGCAGCAGCGACCGGGTGAGTTCCTGGAAGCTGATGAGGATGAATTCGGCACTTATATAATGAACTCCCGCGATCTTTGCGCTATTGAATATCTGCAGGAACTTAAGGATGCCGGAGTTGCAAGTTTCAAAGTGGAGGGGCGCTCGAAATCGATCTATTATGTTGCCTCAGTAGCCAGAACCTACCGCAAGGCGATCGACGAGATGGAGCAGGGGATAAAGCCGACATTCGACTATGTGACAGAACTTGCAAAAACAGCAAACCGCGGATTCATCCCGGGATTTCTAGTATCGAACCCCAAAGAAAAAGCCCAGTGGTATGAGAAGAATGTTCAGTTGCAAACCCATGAGTTCGCGGGAGTGGTTAGAGAAGTGATGCCGGATGGGTTCGCCCGTCTTGAAGTAAGGAACAGGATCGAAAAAGGGTGGGAGGTTGAGGTCTTCTTCCCTGATTTCAGGGATGATTTCATTCAGACGATCGGCCTGATGAAAAATGTTGATGAAGAGGTTGTCGAGGTTGTCCATGGAGGCGCCGGGGACATCTTCATCAAATTCGACAAAGAGGTCTTTCCCGGCGTTTTGGTGAGAAGAAAGAGGTAGAACTACATCCATGTTTGGTATAATTTAATCCGGTTGCTGTATGTTGTTGAAGAAACAATATTTAGAGGAGATAGAAAAAGAAACTGCCTGGCAACCGGAAGGTGTGCCGGAGATGATGACGGAAGAGTTGATCGCGACACTTCCAGCTCCTGTGCAGCGGCACTTCAAGATTTGCGGATACCTGAATAAACCTGTTTACAACCATGTTGAAATCATTTGGGGTGATGTCGATTTCTACCGCGCTCCGGGAACCGGCCCCCTCAAACTGAAGTGTCTTCAACATAATTTTGCCGCAGAACCTTCCCGGATTGTTTATATGTCAACTTTTCTTGGGGGATTCATCCCGTTTGAGGGGCGTGATAAACTTCAGGATGGCAAGGGAAACATGCTGATGAAGATCGGCAAGTTCTTCACGATGCAGGATGTGAAAAGTGACACTATGGATAAATCTGCACTGGTCACAACTCTGGCCGAGATGTTTGTTCTTCCGGCATATGCTTTCAGGCCTTATATCGGGTGGAAAGAGATTGACAACCATTCAGCCGGCGCACGCATCTCATGGAATGGAATTTCGATGGAGGGTGTGTTCCACTTCAATGAGGCCGGTGAATTTGTCAGGTTCGACACGGATGAAAGATACATGTCGAACCCGAAAGGTGATGAGTGCCACCCATGGTCGGCCTACTGTGGTGACTACATCGAGAAGAACGGGTATCGCATTCCCTCATTTATGAGCGCGAAGTGGCACTTGCCGACCGGTGACATGGAGTATTTCCGTGGGGAAATACTTGGTTTCAGATATTAAGCGATCCTGCTTTATCCCTTTCGTGCCGCGTCGATGCAAGCACTGATTCCATCACGATACGAAGTAGGGGTAAAACCAAACGCCTTTTTGAACTTGTCGCTGTTGAAGATATAGTCATACTTTGTCTGGTATGTCATCTCGATCAGTGACATGATGGTCGGTTGGAACAGACCCGCCATCCAGAGCATCGCGTTGTTGAGCACTTGTATTCTTGGTTGAACACCGATTATTTCGGCGGCAATACGCACTATTTCCTCACCGGTAATCGGTTGGTCATCCGCAGGGGCGTGCCAAACCTGATTGTACGCTGAAGGCGTGTTTCCTAGAATGGCTGTTGCTTTTGCCGCGTCCGGTGTGTATGAGAATGTGTGGATAGCTTTGGGGTTGTTCAGCCAGTTCGCTTTCTTCCCTTTGAGAAGATTATCGACAACCAGCATATTGAAAACTGAACTGCCAACCCTCGGTCCATAAAAATCGGCACCCCTTACAATAACCGCCTCGATATTCCCACGCTTGTATTCTTCCATCAGCTTAAGGTCAAGTTTTGCTCTGATCTCTCCCTTTTTGCTGCAGGGATTAAACGGTGTATCCTCAGTCATCGGGCCCTCAACTCTGCCGTAGGGATAGACATTATCGAAGAAAACCAGTTTGGCACCCTCAGCCTTACAGGCATCGAGAACATTATCGAAAACTCCGGGCCATTGCTCTTCCCATGTTTTGGTGGTATATTTGAGTCCGGCAACCATGTAAACGATCTCTGAACCTTTCACTGCTTCGAAGGTCTGCTGCCTGTTTGTGAGATCAAGAGTAAAGGCTTCATCAGTGGGGTTTACTTTCTTAGGATTGCGTGCAGCCACCCTGATATTCCGGGTGTAATCTTTTAGTTCTTTGGCAAGGGGTGTTCCGATCGCGCCACCACCGCCGAGTATTGTTTGATATTTCTCTGACATTTCAGGTTTCCGTAATTATGATTAAGGTCGCTTCAAATTTAATGATCTACCGGTAAAAGAGATAAAAAGTATGATCCACGAGCAAAACTGTAGACAAATGGTTAAATAATACCATCGCCTTTCATGGAACGGGTTCAGCCTGACCGGAAAAATGCTCTACCTCCCTTAGGCGTGGTACCGGGAGAGGGTGAGCCCCCTCGCCCGAAAATCACTATATTTGGGAAATCGTTTGAGGAAAAATGGAATCGATCAGAGATATCTACCGCATCGGCTTTGGCCCTTCGAGCAGCCACACGATGGGTCCCCGCAAGGCAGCCGAAATATTCAGAGAAAAGAACCCCGACTCATCCAAGTTCCGGGTAACACTTCACGGTTCTCTTGCAGCAACGGGCAAAGGGCACCTTACCGACAAGGCCCTCCTTGAAGTGCTGTCGCATGACAAAACAGAAATTCTCTGGAAGCCGGAAGAGATATTGCAAAAACACCCGAATGCACT
>Ga0116141_10003354_pt1 | contig 13584 bp, 8 predicted proteins | sample AD_UKC097_MetaG_FD_89744 | JGI IMG/M metagenome (GOLD analysis project Ga0116141, IMG submission 89744) | Active sludge microbial communities of municipal wastewater-treating anaerobic digesters from USA - AD_UKC097_MetaG | ecosystem: Engineered > Bioreactor > Anaerobic > Digestate | place: USA... | reverse complement strand
CTCTACCAGGCTCCGAACAGGGCGCAGGGGTTCAGGAGCTATTTCAACGAGAAGGGCGTCAGGCTCGTCCCGAGGACGGAGGAGAAGCCTTCTTGGGAGTTGGGACTGGAGCTTGCCGGAAAGGCTGAAGGCTCAAGGCTGAAGGCTGATGTAAAAGCCGACGGCGACAGGATCGAGATAAACAGGGGCGATATCGTCGAATGGTACGTCAACGACGAGAACGGCCTCGAACAGGGCTTCACGATTTTGAGGCCGCTTCCCTCTACCGAACCGGGCAAACTGAACCTCGACATGAAACTGACGGGCAACCTGCTCCCCCGTTTTTCTGAAGACGGCCTGGAAGTGACATTTTTCAAAGAGGGGGGTATCAGCGTCCTGAGCTACCGTGAACTGATCGTTAAAGATTCGGAAGGCAGGCTTCTTGCATCCGGTTTTATCCCCATCCGGGGAGGCATCAGGATCTCGATCGACGACGATAATGCGATATATCCCATCACCATCGACCCGATGCTTTCTGCTCCCGCCTGGACCTGGGAACCGAACCAGGCTCTCGCGAGTTTCGGTCAATCCGTCTCATCGGCGGGCGACGTGAACGGCGACGGCTACAGTGATGTCATCATATCGGCGCACAGATACGACAACGGCCAGAACGAAGAAGGCAGGGTGTATGTCTTTCACGGTTCGGCTTCAGGGCTCTCTTCCAGCCCGGACTGGACCGCGGAATCCGACCAGGCTGAAGCCTATTTCGGACACAGTGTTTCCACGGCAGGGGATGTGAACGGAGACGGTTACAGCGATGTGATCATCGGCGCGAGATTGTTCGATAACGGACAGACGAACGAAGGAAGGGCTTTTGTCTACCACGGATCGTCTTCGGGGCTTTCCCCGACACCCGCATGGACAGCCGAATCCGACCAGGGAGAGGCATTTTTCGGCATGAGCGTTTCGACTGCCGGCGACATCAACGGGGACGGATATTCGGATGTCATCGTGGGGGCGCCATATTATCAAAGCGGCGTGCTGGAAGAAGACGAAGGAGCAGTTTTCTTTTATCCCGGCTCTTCCTCCGGGTTGAGCCCGACTTCCACCTGGAGCAGGCAGGGAAACCTTGCCGGGGCCAATTTCGGGTACAGCGTTTCCAACGCCGGGGATGTGAACGGTGACGGATACAGCGACATAATTGTCGGAGCCAGATACTATTCCAACGGACAGTCGGAAGAAGGAAGGGTGTATGTCTATCCGGGATCCAACAAGGGTCTGCAGGCAGCGATCTGGATCAAGGAGCTGGACATAGCGAACGCCAATTTCGGGTACAGCGTCTCGGACGCCGGCGACGTGAACGGCGACGGATACGGAGACGTGACCATTGCCGCCCCCGGAACGGCTCTCGCGTATGTCTATCACGGTTCTTCCTCCGGCCCGGGTTCTTCCGCGGCATGGACGGGAACGGGAGCTTCCTGCGTGTCTTCAGCCGGCGACGCCAACGGCGACGGGTTCGGCGACATCGTAACAGCGTCCGCCGCATACGACAACGGTCAGACAGACGAAGGAGCCGGGTTCGTCTTTTTCGGGTCGTCTTCGGGGCTTTCCGCGACAGCCGATTGGATCGGGGAGTCAAATCAGACTTACGCCTATCTCGGTAGTTGTTCGTCCGCGGGAGATGTCAACGGCGACGGTTTCTCGGACATTCTCCTTGGTTCTACCTATTACAGCAACGGAGAAACCTCGGAGGGAAGGGCGTTCCTTTATTATGGAAGCGGGTCCGGCATCGCCGCAACTCCCGCCGCGGTCCGAGATTCAAATCAGGCGGAGGCTAAATTCGGGACGAGCGTTTCATCGGCAGGCGACGTCAACGGGGACGGCTACGGCGACATCCTGGTAGGAGCTCCTTACTACGACAACGGCCAGGCTGACGAAGGCGCCGCTTTTGTCTATTACGGATCATATTCCGGACCATCTTCAACTCCCGACTGGATCGGGGAATCCAATAACGCTGGAGCGTTGTTCGGCTTCAGCGTGGCTCCCGCGGGCGACATCAACGGCGACGGGTTCGGAGACATCCTAGTCGGAGCACCGGAGTTTACCAACGGGCAAGCCGAAGAAGGAGCTACGTTCGCTTATTACGGATCCGCGACCGGGCTCTCTGCGACTCCCGACTGGACCGTGGAATCTGACCAGGGATACTCATATTTCGGATGCAGTGTCGCCTCCGCAGGTGATGTGAACAGTGACGGCCGACATGATGTTATTGTCGGAGCCCGTTATTATTATCTTGGCGAGAACTGGGAAGGAGCCGCTTTTGTTTATCACGGATCGGCCGCGGGATTGTCCCTGACCCCCAGCTGGACAGGGCAATCTGACCAGGAGGATGCCAGTTACGGTTTCAGCGTTTCCGGCGGAGGGGATATCAACCTCGACGGTTACGACGATATTATCGTCGGCGCTCCCCTTTTCGACAACGGAAACACCGACGAGGGCGCCGCATTCGTTTATCTGGGATCGGCCTCCGGCGTCCATTCCTCCCATTACTGGCGGGGCGAATGCAACCAGGACGGCGCCTGGTATGGATACAGCCTCGCCTCTTTGGGAACTGTCAACAGGGATACCGCCCCGGAGATCGTCATCGGAGCTCCCCGTTATTCGTATGGCAGTTTATCCGAAGCTGGAAGGGTCGATATCCACACTCTCTACTCGCTTCCCGACCAATCCCCTGAATGGACGACGGGATCTGACCAGGCAGGTGCCATGATGGGTTACTCGGTTTCTTCCGCGGGAGATGTCAACGGGGACGGGTTCACGGATTTAGCAATCGGAGCGCCATATTACTCCAACGGCCAGGCCAACGAGGGAAGGGTTTACCTCTACTACAGTTCGGCATCCGGATGGTTCGATTCCTATTCGGTCATGGAATCGGACCAAACCGGCGCTTCACTTGGCATGTCGGCAGCTTCGGCGGGAGACGTGAACGGGGACGGCATCGGAGACTTCATAACCGGAGTCCCCTGGTATGATAACGGTCAGACCAACGAAGGCGGGGCGTATCTTTTTTACGGAGGTAAATCCGGCGGGGCCCAGATTAAACCAAGACAGTTCAGGCCGGATCATTCGGCGCAGATAGTCCCCGCGCTCTATTCCAATTCCGAGGATTCCTTCGCCGTGAGGTTCAACGCCTTTTCCTACTGCGGAAGGGCGCTCGCTAAGGTGGAATACCAATGGACCGAATACGGTTTCTTCAACCCCGCGAACTACGACACTTACGAGACCGACTGGATCGATCTTTCAATCCCTGGAACCCAAATGGATCACGTTTTTTCGTCCCTGCTGACCGATCATTTCTTCAAGTGGCGCGCCAGGCTGAAGTTCCACCCCAAGTACGGAGAACCCATTTTAAGCCGCTGGTATTATGTCCAGGGAAACTCCCTTGAACAATTCGACGTCAGGGTCGGCCTGGATGAAAGCGGAGACAACGACGGCGACGGAGTTCCCAACGAAACCGACTGCGCCCCTTACGACAACACTGTATGGGCAAGCCCCTCGCAGGCCGTTTCAAACCTTAAGATCACGAGGGCTGCCACGGACAACTTTTCATGGTCCATGCCTCCTTCGGGAACATGGGGCTCTACTGCTCTCTCGATCGACATCCTGAGGAGCGACAGCCCATCGATGTTCGACGGGAGCCACGCGACCTGCAGGGCGGCGAATCTATCCGACTCCACGGTCGCGTTCACCGACACCGCGGAGCCGATGAGCGGCAATGTCTGGTTCTACCTTTTAAGGCTCGAGAATGGCTGCGGTACCTTGAGCGGGTTCGATTCCCAAGGAACGCCAAGAGATCCGGACCTTGAATGTAATTGACTGTCTCTGACTATTCACATCGACCTGGGCGCGATCCGTCGCGCCCTATTTTTTCCGCAGCTCCCTTCTTTTCCTGAACCACTCCTCCGCGGCTGTCAGCGCGCCCGCAGACCATTTGCCGAAGCCGACTCTTGTCATGATCCTGTCCAGGCCGTTTATCATCCAAAGGATCCATCTTTCGGCTGTGAAGACAAGAACGGCCAGCAGGAAGGCCGCCAGGATGGTCGTGACGAGAAGAATCAGCGTGATCATGGACCCATTATAACCCGTCAAGGGCTGAGAGCTGAAGCCTGACTTCAGTCTGAAGGCTTAAGGCTGAAGGTTGAAGTTTGATAGGGGAAATGGATTCCATAATTTTAAGCTTTTCAATTTTCAATCTTCAATTTTCAATGCAAGCGCAGCTTGCCGGGCTGGCGCCAAGGCCTAGGGCTGAAGCCGGATGGCTGAAGTTCTATAAGGAAATGGATTCCATAATTTTGAACTTTTCAATTTTCATTTTTCAAATTTCAATGCAAGCGCAGCTTGCCTGATAATCCCCTCAACTGTATAATCGTTCGGGGTGAAACACGGATGGTGTTTATGAACGAAAAAGAATGACTGCTCTGAAAGTCAAAGGGTGAAAAGATGAAATTCCTCGCGAAAGTTTTTGTCGGCCTCGGTTTTATTTTTCTTTTTTTCCTGATCGGAGCGGTCGCTCTCTACATTTTCGGCGGGAACTGGGCGGTAAATTCCGGGTTCCTGGAAAACCTGCTGAGCCGTCACCCGGAGCGTTTCAAGATCGAATGGGAGTCTGGCAAATTCTCCATGCCCGGCACATTCAGGCTCGAAGGACTCGCCATAAAGAGCCGCAGCGCGGGAAGGGAAACCCTCATCAAAGCGGACAAGTGCGAACTCAAGATAAAGCCTCTCAAGCTCTTCCTCTGCAAGGCGGACTTCAGGGATGCCCGGGCTGAAGGCTTCACCCTCTGGACGAGGCGGAACGGAGAAGCAGGCGCGCGGGACCCGCTTGCGCCCCCTATAACGGAAAACGCCGGAAACACCGGCCACCACGGAGGGGGCGGAAAAATCGCCTCACCTTGGAGCCTCAGCTTCGGAAAACTTAAGATCAACGAAATCCGCGAGATCTGGATAGACTCCTACAGGACCAACGGGGTATGCTCCGCGGAAGCGAACTTCTATTTCCGGATCAGGGGCGCCATGGAAGCGCGCGACGTACGGTTCTCCCTGAAAGACGCCACCATGAGGAAAGGCGCCGAAACTATCGCCTCGGGACTTGGCCTGGACATTGACGGCAGCATCGACCGCGTGATTCCGGCGAAACACAAAGGGCGTGCTTTTCTCCGTTTCGTAAACGCCAGATGCAAGGGAAAAGGCGATGTGCGGAGTCTCGGGTTCCTGAACCAGGCTTTCGGGGATAACGCCCCGGTCAGGTTCACCGGGAACGGAAACCTCCTGATGGACATATCGATAGCTCAAGGAGTCATCGGCCCCGGGTCTTCGCTTTCATGGAGCGGGAAGGGACTGACCGGCTCATCGGCGGGCGTCTCGGCGAAAGGAGACGGAGCTCTCTCCGGAGGCACCGGCGCCGGCGGAACGGCTTTCTCGCTGACCGCCAAATGGTCGAAGATCGTTGTTTCCCTGGAAGGTATACCGCCGATCCCGATCGAAGGGCCGGGATTGACCGCGGTCGTCACCACGCCCAGGCTTGACCTTGCGTCAGACAACGACGATCTTGCCGCGAAGCTTGACCTGCCGGAATCAAGGATATCCAACTTGTCGCTTCTTAACGGCTTGCTTCCCCCTCAAAGCCCGGTAGCGTTCAGTCCGGGATCGGAGGGCCGTCTCAGGGCCAACCTGGAACTGAAGGACAAGGACCCTCGCGGAGAAGCTTATATCGAAGGGACCCGTGTCGGTATCAGCCTCAAGCAGCAGTCCTTGCGCGGCGATTTTCACGCCCTGCTGCGCTTGAGCGGAGGAGACCTCAAGGCGAAGACATTCGACATTTCAGGGAGCAAATTCGGCCTCGGGAACGCGGACCTGACAAATTCATCCGGTCAGGTTACCGATAGAGGATGGAAGGGAGATGTAGCTCTTTCGGAATCTTCTCTCAGGCTTTCGGTTCCTGCCGCGATAAAGACGAAGGCAGAAGTGACATTGTCCGACACCCGCCCTGTAATGGCCGCGCTGATACCCGAGAACAAAATGTCGAAGTGGCTGGATCCTATCCTCGACATTCCAGATGTGAGAGGCACCGCCGAGATCGAGACCGACGGCAAGAGAACGACCGTCAGGAACGCCGACCTTCGCGGCCGCGACCTCCGCCTCATCGCGGACCTGACCATGTATGAAGGTCTCACCGAAGGTACGATGCGGGCAGAGTACCACGGCCTCTCGGGGACCATAGCTTTCAAGGGCCGGGACGTTGAGCTGAACATGGGCGGATTGAAGGTAGGCGGAGACATAGGAACTTTGGGGAAGATCGTAACCGACGTTGTGACAGACGATGCGAACGTCGACAAGGCGGTCGGAGCCGCGAAAAAGGGATTGGACAAACTTAAGAAGCGATTCGGGAAGAAAGAAAAGGAAGGCGAGAACAAGTAGACAACGGGGCGGAAGACTGACGGCTGGCGCCAAGTATGAAGGCGGACTAGCTAGGAGGCGGGGAAGCTAGGAAGCTTGAAAGCTCCATAAGGAAATATATTCCACAATTTTAATATTTTCATTTTTCAATCTTCAATTTTCAATTCAGGCGAAGCCTGCTCAGCTCAGTGTCAGCACCTTCGCGCCCCTGATCTGCCTCTGCTTGATCTGCTTGAGGGCCGTCACGGCGTCTTCAAGGTGAAAGAGCTCGACCTGAGGCTTGATGCCGAATTTATCCGCGAGCTTCAGGAATTCGTCGATGTCTTTCCTGGTCACGTTGGCCACGCTCTTGATTTCTTTCTCCTGCCAGAGGTGTTTTCCGTAATCCAGCAGCATCAGCCCCCCCTTGTCCGTGTTCTCTTTTCTTATGGCGTTGATAACAAGCCTTCCCCCCGGCTGAAGATTCTCCATGGCGCATACTACCGTTTTCCACACGGGAGTGGTGTCGATCACCGCCTTCATTCTCGCGGGGGGCTTGTCCGAAATGTCGCCCGTCCATTCCGCCCCGAGTTCTTTCGCGAACGCCCTCTCCTTGGCGCTTCTTGCGAAGACATAGAACCTGTTCTCCGGGTAGAGCGACTTGGCCAGCTTGAGAACAAGGTGCGCCGAAGCGCCGAACCCAGTGAACCCCAGATGGTCCCCCTCCTTTATGCCCGAGAGCTTGAGCGACCTGTATCCCACTGCTCCCGCGCAGAGTAGTGGCGCGGTCTCCTCGTCGGTCAAGCTGCGCGGCACCTTGAAGGCGAAGTTCTCGTCCGCGACCATGTACTCGGCGTACCCGCCGTCCATGTCCCTTCCGGTCGCGATGTAACCCTCGCATAGGTTCTCCATCCCGCCCCGGCATTTCTCGCATTTCCCGCACGCCCAGCCTATCCATCCTACTGCGGCTCTTTCCCCAATCGTGAACTTGCGGGCGCTCGTGCCCCTCGCGACGACAGTCCCGACCACCTGGTGTCCCGGAATTACGGGGAATTCCGGCGGAGGCGTCCTCCCCTCTATCTCGTCGAGTTCCGTGTGGCAGACGCCCGATGCCGAGACCTTGACGAGTATCTCGTTCGTCTTCGGCTCGGGGACCTCGCACTCGATCAGGTCCAGCAGGCGCCTGTCGTCGAGCACGCTTCCCGTCCTGTTTATCACCCACGCCCGCATCTTAGAAGGCATGACTGAACACCTCCTTGATGTCGTCCACGAAGATCATTTCCGTGCTCGACAGCACGGACTTCGGAAGCTCCGCCGTGTCCTTCCTGTTGAACGAAGGCAGGACGACCCTCCTGATCCTCGACCTGTGCGCCGCGAGGATCTTCTCTCTCACCCCGCCCACCGGCAGGACGTCTCCTCTGAGCGTTATCTCCCCGGTGAAGGCCGTGTCCCTGTCCACCTTTTTTCCCGTCAGGACCGAATAGAGCGCCACCGCTATCGTGATGCCCGCTGACGGCCCGTCCTTCGGGATGGCGCCTTCGGGGAAATGGATGTGCACGTCCTTCTTCGACAGCGATCTCGCGTTCAGTTTGAGCTCCGACGCCTTCGACCTTATGAATGTGAGCGCAGCCTGCGCCGACTCCTTCATGACCTCGCCGAGCTGTCCCGTCAGCGTCAGGTTCCCCGTGCCGTCAATGACCGAGGCTTCCACGAAAAGCACTTCCCCCCCGACTTCCGTATATGCCAGGCCTGTCGCTACCCCCACCTTCTCCTTTTTCATCCGCTCGTTGCAGAAGAATGGTTGAGGCCCGAGTATCTTCCTCGCCTCTTGATCGCCTATCCTTTCGCCGACGGCTTTCCCCCTTGCCAGTTTCAGAGCGGCGTTCCTGTAAATCTTCTCGAGCTCCCTCTCCAGGTTCCTCAGCCCTGCTTCGCGCGTGTAGCTTCGGATTACGGCGGTTATCGCCCGGTCGTCTATCGATATCCTGTCGCCTACCCCCGTCGAGGCTTTTATCCGTTTCACCAGGTGCCTCTTCGCGATCGAAATCTTTTCTTCCTCGGTATACGAAGGCAGTTCCAAGATCTCGAGCCTGTCGAGGAAAGCGGGGTGTATCCCTTCGGTCGTGTTCGCGGTGGTTATGAATAGGACTTTGGACAGGTCGAAAGGGAAGCCGAGGTAGTTGTCGACAAAGTGGTTGTTCTGCACCGGGTCCAGGGCCTCGAGAAGAGCGGACGACGGGTCTCCCCTGAAATCCATACCAACCTTGTCTATCTCGTCCAGCAGGAAGAGAGGGTTCATCGTCTTGGCCATCCTCAGCCCCTGGATGATCCTGCCGGGCATCGCGCCGATGTAAGTCTTCCTGTGGCCGCGTATCTCCGCTTCGTCCTTGATGCCGCCCAGCGACATCTGGACGAACTTCCTTCCGAGCGCCCCCGCGATAGCCTTTCCGAGGCTCGTCTTTCCTACCCCGGGCGGCCCGACGAGACAGAAGATCCTCCCACCGCCCTTTCCTCCTATCTTAAGGACCGCGAGATGCTCCAGGATCCTCCGCTTGACCTTCTGGAGCCCGAAGTGCTCCTTGTCGAGCAGCCGTTTCACCTTTCCGAGATCCAGGTTGTCTTCCGTGAACTTCCCCCAGGGCAGGTCGAAGACCAAGTCGAGGTAAGGCTTGAGCTGGGCCGTTTCCTCGGAATATGGAGAAAGCCGCGCCAGCCTGCCGATCTCCTTGACGAGGTGCTCCCTGACGGCTTCCGGAGCATCGAGAGATTCGGCCTTCCCGAGATACGGCGCTTCGGTTCCCTCCTGCTCCCTGCCCTGGGAGAGTTCCGACTGGATCGTTTCCATCTGCTGCTTCAGGAAGTATTCCCTCTGCCTCTTGTCTATCTCGTTGTAGGTCTTGTTCTCCATCTCCACGCGGATCGATTCGATCTCGATCTCGCTCTGGAGGAACTTGTGGAGCAGATCCACCCTCTTCCGCGGGTCCGCCTCCGAAAGAAGTTCCCCCGCCTTGTCTGGCGGCAGTGAAAGCTCCTGCGCGAGTATGTCGGAGAACCGTCCGGGAAGCCTTATCCTTGAAAGTTCGTCCACGAAGGCCGGGGAGATCGTCCCCGCGGAGACGGCAAGGCCGTTCAGCCGGTCGAGGATCCCCCTGATCTTTGCGGCCGCGAGAGGAGAAGATCCTTTCAATGGCTTGTCCGGTAAAGGCGCGTGCCTGACGGCTGTCGTCCCGCCATCTTTTGGGCGTGAGAACCTCGTCCTGCAGACTCCCTGGACTACCAGCGACATTCGGCCCTCGCCCGCTCCTTCTGACTGAAGGACCTTGCAGACCGTTCCGACGCCTTTGTCCGAACCTGGCACCGCGATTATAAGGAACTCCGCCGAAGCCATCACGCGGGCATTCGGAGCGTTCCCTTCCCCGTCCGCCACGGCGAGCTTTTCTATTCCGAAAGGAAAAACGGCCCTGTCGGCGTGTTCCCAGACCAAAAGCTTTTCGGGGACGGGAAGAAGACCCTGGGGCTTACGGGCCATGAAGGCTATTCCTTGTGAACTGTTATCGGATGAGGGGCTCCCCGCCTGTCCTTGACCTTCGGGAACTCGATCCTGAGAACTCCCTTGCGGAATACGGCTTCACCCTTGTGCGTGTTGAACGGGCCGTCGATGAGAATGTTCTTCTTGAACTTTCCTTTGGACCTCTCCATCAGGTGGAAATGCGAGGAGCTCTTTTTGACGCCGTGCCCCCTGATTCCCTCGATTATAACGTGGTCGCCGATGGCCGTTATCTTAAGGCTGTCGGGCTTCGTCCCGGCGAGGTCCATCTCCACGATTATCGCCGAGGATGTCTCGAATATGTCATAGGCGGGAGCGTATTCGATCGCGTAGGAATCTTCTTCGCTCTCGAGAGCTTCCAGGACTTCGAAGATCCTGTTCATCTCGGACTGCAGCCGCATCAGCTCCAGGACCGAAGAGAGGACGCGTGTCATCCCTCATCCCCGTGTTTGTGACTCTCTGGCCGGTGGGGCTCGGCGAGGCGCTTGACCTCCTCGATGAACTCGCTGATGTCTCCGAACCTCCTGTAAACGCTCGCGAAACGGACATACGCAACCTGGTCGAGCTCCTTGAGCCTGTCCATGATGATGTTGCCTATCGTGCTCGTCGGGACTTCCCTGTCGGGAGAGTTCTGAATGAGGCCTTCTATCTCGTCAGCGATCCCCTCGAGCGTCGAGGAAGGCACGGCCCTCTTCTCGCAAGCCCGGAAAAGCCCGGCGAGGAGCTTTTCCCTGTCGAACTTCTGACGGTTGCCGTCCCTCTTGACGACCTGGAACGGGATCGTTTCTATCCTTTCGTAGGTAGTGAACCTGCGGTGGCAGTCGAGGCACTCGCGCCGCCTCCTGATGCTTGCGCCCTGGGAGACCTCCCTGGAATCCACCACTTTATCTTCCATATGACCGCAAAATGGGCAGAGCACTGTGCACCTCCTTGAAAAAGTCTACAACATATAGTTATAAGTGTAAATAGCAAGTCAATATAGGGCTGATGGCTGGCGCCTAGGCTGAAGGCTGAAGGCGGATGGCTGGTGTCCTTCGGACGGCGCTGAAGGCTGAAGCGCTGAAGTTCAATAAGGAAAATGATTCCTCAATTTTGATATTTTCAATTTTCAATTTGATATTTTAAATGCAGGCGAAGCCTGCCGGGCTGACGCCAGAACTGAAGAGCTGAAGCGCTGAAGGCTGAAGTTCAATAAGGAAAATGATTCCACATTTTTTCACTTTTCAATCTTCACTTTTCATTTTTCAATTCAAGCTACGCTTGCCTATCCCCTATTTGCCTGACCTCCCATCCTTTTCAGTAATAAAGATTGGGACCCCAGTTCGGAGTTTCGCCTTTATTGATGGCTTCCATGAAACAATTCGCCTCTTTCCAGAAGCTTGAACATTTCCCTAAAAACTCGAGGACTACCTTTTTTTCTCCCTTTTCCAACAATTCCTTGGCGAGCGTCAGGTTGGGCCCGAAAGTATCGAGGTTTGGAGAACCGGGCGACTCCGAAGCTTTCAGCAGGAAGCTCTTCGCCTCATCCATTTTCCCTTCGCGCAGGGCTATTCTCCCCAGGACAAGGTTGCCGTCATAAAGCGCGTTGCCGTAATTCCAGTTCTTCATGTCCTTTTGGGCATTTTTCAGCAGAAGTCTGGCATAAGTTCCGGCCTTTTCGATCTCATCAGCTTCAAAAGCACATTTCGCAAGATCGTTAAGCAGAGGGAACCGGTACTCGTCATTTGTCTTTGCAAGAGCATAAGCTTCTTCCAAAAGCGCGAGAGCTTTGGCGTTCCTGTTTCTTGTCGATCCGGCATCATCCTTTTCCGTCTGCCTTCCCAGGCGGTACAAGTGCGCAAGTTCTTCCGGCCATTTTGGATTGGCAGGTTCGAGTTTCTTGCATCTCAGGAACAGTTCTTCGGAGGTTGTTCTTTCGTAAAGCGAAAGAGCCCGCGCCGCGTTGCCGAGTATCGAGGCATCGGCCGGGTTTCTCTTCACGTGCCTGAGCCAGAGCTTCTTGCCTTTTTCATAAGCCTTTCCGTCAATCCTTGGATCGAGGGCGCACTCATAAACGGCCATCTTCGAGGCGGGAAAGTTATTGATGACCCAGAGAGCGTGCTTGGCGAACAACTTCCTGGCCTCAGGAGAGGATAACCGCTCCGTTCCATAATGTATAAGCAGTTTTTCCCTGGCCGCCAGATCAGAAGGGTTCTTTTTCACCTGGTTCTCTAGAGATGTAATCTCCTCTGCCGACATATTCCACTTCGAGATCAAATAGTCAGCATCATTCGATTCGTCTTCCGGTGGTCCCGCGATAGCGAAAACGGAAAACAGAAGGATCGCCGCAGAAAGGAATAATCTGTTGTTAGATCTGCGCATACTTACCTCCCCTTCAACCATTTCCTTTTTTGCTTTTCATTTTTCACTTCTCATTTTTCAATCTTCAATTTTAAATGCAGGCGAAGCCTGCCTGGCTGACGCCAGAACTGAAGCGTGAAGCGCTGAAGCGCTGAAGTTCAATAAGGAAAATGATTCCTCAATTTTGATATTTTCAATTTTCAATTTGATATTTAAAATGCAGGCGAAGCCTGCCTCCCCCCCTCCTGCCACGCGTTGGCGAGCCTGTTGTAGAGGATGGTGGTCGACTGGTTTGTTCCGCTGATGATCGTGATCGGCACCCACGATCCATCCTTGGGGAACATCGCCTTGAGGGCGGCTCCCTTCTTCAGTTTCAAAAGGGTCGTCTCCTTGACAGTGAAATTGGTCCACTCGTTTCCGTTGATCACCACCCTTGTTCCGCTGTAGAACCTGTTCCCGAAGATCAAAAGCCTGAAGGGATTCCCTGCCTTTGAAAGACTGCTGACGGAGGGAGCTTCTCCCTGAGCACCCACGTCGACCCTCAGGAAGTAATCTGTCGGTCCCGGTTCGAAGCAGTAGTAAATAGTCGAGAGGCTGACGCCGATGATATAGGTCCCAGGCTCGAGATAAGTGTTCACGATCTCGGGGTTGCCGCAGGTTATCCCGCAGGTGTAATCGCCGCACTCGTTCAGGTTCAAGAGGTTAAGGTCCTGATCCATCAGGTATAGGTCTGCATCCACATATCCGTAAAAAAGCAGGTTCACGGAGTAATAACCGGCCTGTGAAACCGTTAAGGCGTAAAGGTCCTCGATATATTCGTCGCCGTCATCATACCCGAAGTAAAGACAGCCTTCGGTATCTTGCGTCGAGACCGAACCGTAAACTCCCATCCCGGGATGAAGCGTCTGATAGGCGTCTCCGCCCCCCGCGAGGGTTATGCAGCCGTTAGGCTCCGCTTCGTTTATGGTCTGCGAGAATGCCGAGATCCCCACAAAAATAACAATCGACAGAACAAAAAGAGCCTTTTTCATATCAACCTCCGTTTTACAGCGCCATTCTACTCCATATTTTCGTCCGAGTCATCAATATTCCCTGATATCAGGAACCTGTCCGTCTGCGACACTATGATCTTGGAAAGAAGAAGGAGCGAAATCAGGTTCGGAACCGCCATCAGCCCGTTGGCTATGTCCGCGAAGCTCCAGACGCTCTTCAAAGCGACGATGCTTCCCACGAAAACGAGGAGGACCCAGAGGACCCTGTACGGGATCCTGACCTTCTCCCCG
>Ga0116141_10003351_pt1 | contig 13588 bp, 13 predicted proteins | sample AD_UKC097_MetaG_FD_89744 | JGI IMG/M metagenome (GOLD analysis project Ga0116141, IMG submission 89744) | Active sludge microbial communities of municipal wastewater-treating anaerobic digesters from USA - AD_UKC097_MetaG | ecosystem: Engineered > Bioreactor > Anaerobic > Digestate | place: USA... | reverse complement strand
TGCGCATCCTCCAGACTGGCGACATGGCGGTTTAAAATGAGTTTTGAAACAATCCTGGATACGCTGAATTCTCTGGTCAGCGATGTGATAATGTCTTCGGGGCCGGCATCTTTCACAATCCATTGCGTTGCCGGAAGTTGTCTTTCATGGTTCATCATAGGGTCTTCTTTGCAATTCAATTCTTTGAGCCATATATCAGTGACAAATCGTATGTCAAGTGTTCATTGAAATGATTGGACAATTTTTATGGAAATGATTCCAATACCGCGTTTGTGCCTGTCCATGCCTGTGCCCATTTCCCGGGGGCTGACCGGTTTGGGTATGTCCAGCATAAGGGTTTCCGTATTTTTGTAACGAAAAGAAAGCACTGGCAAGCCAGAACGGGTTAAAAACTCAACGATGTTTTCTGTATTTATTGCCATGGACGATCTTGATATGGAAAAGATAACGTGCTACTTTACCGCCAAGATGATCCGGAAATGGTTCAAAATACAAACCAGGCAGATTATGCCCATCCAGTTTATTCTGGAAGGCTATGAAGGAATGGCGACAGTTTCGACAATTGATTCGCGGGTGGCCATTCTCCAAGTTTTAATTATGCCGGATTTCATTCAGGAAATGGAAGATATTTTGGGAAGTCTGCAAAACGAATACCGGATGCAGGAAATTCCGTCCGGTTCAGATCAGGTGTTTTGATGCTGATGCTCACTCATACCAATTTGTTGCAATCAATGATGAAGGATTTCGGCATGGCTGACAGAGATCCTGATATCTACATTTATAATATCGCTCCGGATTTATTGACGATTCATCCAGAAATCACCGCCGACCAGACTCATTTTATCCACCGGTTCATTTCGCCTCCTCCAGACCATGAGCGCACAGCCTACATCATGTTTCATCTTCTGGTGGATGACATGGCCCATTACGGCGAATTATCGCTTCAATGCCGGGAGGGTTTTGATCCTCATTCCGCAGGCTATACCTATGTTCAGGGAAATCATTTGATCGGGAGCATTATGGATTTGTACAAAATGCTGGACAAAGACATTTCATACAGCGATGCGGCCTACCGGTCTCATCTGGTGATTGAAATGATTTATGATCTGGTGATTTTGTCGCACATTCAGGCGGACGGATCGATTGCGCTTTTGGAAAACGCCATTCATTTTACATGCGACCATCGGCAAAATGAATTTTGCGATAATATTTCATGGCTTTACGGTATTGAAAAAGCCCATAGCCGGGAGGTATTGAAAAGCGCAGCATCCTATCTGACCCGGGAAAGAATGGAAAAATTCATGAACATCGAAGGCCGAATCCGTCTTTTTACAGACAAATTCGGCCTTCGAAATAACAATCATTTGTTTGCCGATGCAATCGCCTCTTTATTTCAGAGTGCTCTGAACTCCATTGAAAATGAAAAATTTCTTTCGGAAACGGAGGCGGCCATTAAAAAAATGGGCTGGCGTCCAACCGGTTAAGCGGCTTTCTTCACAAATCCGGAGCGGATGCAGCGTGTGCAAACCTTCACCTTTTTTACAGAGCCTGTCTTTTCATCCACACAGCGCAAACTTTGCAGGTTCGGACGCCACATGGTTTTGCTTTTGTTGTTGGCGTGGCTGACGTTGTTGCCAACCTGAGGTTTCTTTCCACATACTTCACAAACACGGGACATAACTAAACTCCTTCAGAAAAAATGTGTGCGTTCCTAAACCACAACACGCTATTTTGCAAGATTTTTTTTTAATTTCTCATCTCTGCCGGCTGTCCTGTACTTTCCAGAACGCGCAGCCAGACATTGCCCTGGGGGTCAATTCGCCTGCCGGAAATGACGGCGGACAAAGGCAGATGGACATAATCCTCTTTTCGCAGGGCCACCAGAAGGCCGGTTTTCCCCGCCATGGCTGCGTGGACGGAGTATTGTCCCAGAGAACTGCAATATATGCTGTCTGAGGCATTGGCCGGAACGGAGCGAATCAGATAACTGGGTTCGATGTATTTTAAATTGATTTCCTGGGAAATCGTTTGAAAGTGTTTTTCAATGGCATTTTTCAGAAAAAGGCCAATGTCATGAAGGCGGACATTGCCCGATGCATCGGTTTTCTGCTTTTCAGCGTCTTTCTGCATCAGTTCCTGTCCTGCTCCTTCCGCTGCCAGAATCACCGCATGTCCTCTTGTCTTCATGCGTTTTTCAAGAGATATCAAAAAACCATTTTCGCCATCCAGATCAAACGGCACTTCAGGAATCAGCACAAAGTTCACGTCACCCTGGGCAAGAGTTGCGGTTGCCGCGATATAACCGGACAGGCGTCCCATAATTTTCACCAGGCCGATGCCGTTATAGGCGCCTTTGGCTTCCACATGGGCGCTGCGCAAGGCTTCGACGGTCTTTTCAATCGCCGTATCAAAACCGAAGGACTTTTCAATCAGATTCAGATCGTTGTCGATAGTTTTGGGAATGCCGACCACGGAAATTTTAACGTTTCTTGCCATAGCTTCCCTGTTGATCGTTTCCGCGGCCCGCATCGTGCCGTCACCTCCGACACAAAACAGCATGTTGATCTTTTGCTTTTCCAGATAGTCTACCATGACGGAGGGCTCCTGCGGCCCCCGGGATGAAGAAAGGATGCTTCCGCCGATATGCTTGATATCTTTCACGGAATCCGGAGTCAGATGCAGAGGCTTGTATCCAAAGGCAGGATTCAGGCCTCTGAGGCCATACTTGATGCCCAGGATATTGCTGACGGAGTAACGATGATAAAGCGTCATGGTTACGGATCGGATCACATCATTGATTCCGGGACAGAGGCCGCCGCATGTGACAATTGCAGCTTTTGTTGTTGCCGGATCAAAGTATATTTTTTTCCGGGGGCCGGCAGGTTCCAGAGACAGAGGAATATCCCCGGCATCTTTGATTTCGTCTTAGGCATCCAGACGGGAGTGAAATAATATTCGATCGTTATCGGTGGTGAAGTTCTTGATTTTTAAAGGTGAATCGATTTTACAGGGGCCGAGGTCGGTAATCGTGAAGTTTTGACTCATAAATTCATCTCCTTTGGTTGATGATTTGTCTTGCTGCGTTTCTGCCGGAAATCATTTCTGCGTCAAAGCCTGCGTCTGAAAGCAGGGATGATCCGGTAAGAAAAATATTGGGAAATCTGGTTTTATGGCTTTTGGCGGAAAACGAGGTCAAAAATGCGTTGCGCACATCATATTTTGGATTAAGAATACCTCGATAATTCATTGATATATCGATAGATTGATCAATGTCCATGAATAAGATATTTTCTTTGAAAAAAGGCAGGAAGAATTCCAGCCGATCGACAAGGTTCCGGGCTTCGAGATGGAGCGCTTCCGTCGTCCAGAGTTGAGGATCATTGGGAAGATAAACGGTTGCGGATACGGATGTCAGCGAAACGGATAACGGTTTGTCTTTTTCCGGAAGACTGGTTTCCAGAATGATCAGGTTGTTGTCATAGAGGTCTTTGGACACATCCGGAACAACGGCTATATGTCTGGCCATTTGTTCCGGAAGGCATTTTGCCGGCAGGCCCAGAAAAAGGGTGAAAGGATAATAAAGAATTTTTGCCGGACGAAACCAGTCTGAAAGATGGATGAATTTCTTTTGCCCGAATATTCTGGGTAACTGACCGGACTTGTTGCTGAAAATGCAATTCTGGCCGGAGGTATGCAGCATTTTCCCGTCCGGGGCTTTTAATTCCAATTCAATGGTTTTGGAATGGGTCAGAGATTCAAGACCATGGTGAGGAAGATATAATCCCTCTTTGCTTTCCAGTTTCTCGATAAGCGCGTTGAACAAGAATTGCTTTCCGGATGAAAAATACGAAACGCCGCGCAGTGGGGAGCAATATTGAAACGCAGCGGCAAAGGAAAACATGTCATGCAGATTGAATGAAAGCAGGGCCTGTTGGGCCTCCCAGACCTTTTCCAGAGATGCATTTTGCGAAAGAATCCTGTCAAAAGCAATGATGCCGTATTTATACTTGAAAATATCAGGGTAAATTTTCAGATAGTCGATATATTCTCTGAAACTCCGGGGTTGAATTTCAGGATGATTTTCCATCCAGTTCTGAAAAGTGCTGGATGCCTCAACGGTCATATCGAAATGAGCACTGATTTCTGTCTCGAATTCCGGAAACTCTCTGGCGAACTCGGTTTTCAATAGAGATAAATTTCCTGAAAAATCAATTCGATGTTCGGGAAGAACAATCTGATAGGCGGGATCCGGAAAGACGGCAGCCTCCTCGGGGAGAGGAATTTCAAGCTGTTCCAGAATGGATAAACCCAACTGTCCTGTCCCGAATCCGGAAAGCGGCATGGCGTCAAGATTGAAGACAAAATCGCCAAGAACTTGCAGACCTCCCAGGCCGCTTTCCGCAATCAACAGCGTTTTTAAGCCATTTTGCGCAGCATAGGCAGCCGAGACATGAGAGGCAAGATCATCACCAATTACCAGCAGATCATACATAGGCGATATTTATCTCCGCAACCAGACAGCGAGAAAACCCGTTAAGCTTCCAGGGGGGGATTATGGAGCACGGCAGAGTGCATATCCTGAATATCCGTTATTTTGACCTGACGGCCGTTTTTGAAAATCCGCCCTTCGGCAAAGTAACGAACGGCTTCCGGGTAGATTTTATGCTCTTGCTCAAGGATTCTTTGCGCCAGCCCTTCGGCCGAATCACCGGGAAGAACCGGAACAACCGCCTGAATGATTATGGGGCCTGTGTCCACCCCTTCATCCACAAAATGAACCGTACAACCGGAAAATCTTACACCGTATTCAACGGCTTTCTGCTGAACATGCATGCCGGGAAAGGAGGGCAGCAGGGCAGGGTGAATATTGATGACTCGTTCAGGAAAGGCGCGCAGAAAGGAGGGCGAAAGTAACCGCATAAATCCGGCCAGTACCACGAGTTCAACGTTTTTTCCTTTCAGGATGCGGATTAATTCGGCATCAAATTCTTCCCGGCCGGCAAAAATCTGAGAATTCAAGAAAGTGCAGGGAAGACCATGCTTTTTGGCCCGTTCCAAGCCATGGGCCTTTTCATTATTGCTGATAACGATTTGAATTTGTGCGGCAAGTTTTCCCTGTTCGATGTGATCAATAATAGACTGAAGGTTGGAGCCTCCGCCGGAAATCAAAACGCCCAGTTTTAAAAGTTCAGCCATAAATCGCCATTACATATCTGAAAAACAAACGGATGCCTGACCGGATTCTTTTTTCTCGATGGCACCGATCAAAAAGGCGTTTTCCTCCATCGCTTTCAGGCGCTCCATAATTTCTCCGGCATCTTTTTCCGAAACGATCATCATCATGCCGATGCCCATATTGAAAACCCGGAACATTTCTTTTTCCTCAATATGACCAATTTCCCGAATGAAAGAAAAAATTGGCGGTATTGTCCAGTTTCGGTTGATAACGCAGCGGCATACATCTGGAATAATACGAGGAATATTGTCGTAAAACCCTCCTCCGGTGACATGGATCAGGCCTTTGATGTTGAAGTTTTTAATCAGGTTTAAAAGTGTTTTAACGTAAATCCTTGTCGGTTTCAGCAATTCCTCGCCGATGCTGTTGGCGAGACCGGGTGCAGAATCGCACACGGAGAAACCGCCTTTTTCCAATAGCACCTTGCGTGCCAGGGAAAAGCCGTTGCTGTGCAAACCGCTTGAGGCCAAGCCAATGACCCGGTCATTAATACTGATGGTGGAACCGTCAATGAGCTTTTCCTGGTCCACCACGCCCACGCAAAATCCGGCCAGGTCGTATTTGCCGTCGGAATAAAATCCGGGCATTTCCGCTGTTTCACCGCCCAAAAGAGTGCATCCGGCCTGGCGACAGCCTTCGACGATTCCTTCGACAATCTTAACGCTTTTTTCAAGATCAATGCTGCCCGTGGCCAGATAATCCAGAAAAAAGAGAGGCTCCGCTCCCTGAACAACGACGTCGTTGACCGACATGGCTACCAGATCAATGCCGATCGTATCGTGTTTGTCCATCAACTGCGCAATTTTGAGTTTTGTGCCTACGCCATCGGTTGAAGAAACCAGAATCGGATTTTTCATTCTGGCCGTATCAAAACGGAACAAGCCTCCGAAACCGCCGATGGGAGAGAGCACTTCCCTGCGGGAGGTCGTTTTTATCAGGGGTTTGATGCGTTCGATAAATGCGTTGGCCGTGTCAATATTTACGCCCGCTTCTTGGTAACTCGTTGATCCGGATGATGTTGTCATAGGACTCCAAATTCTTATTTAAGTTTTTTCAAAAAAATCCGGTTACGTTTAACGCAATTCAGTATCTGTGTCAATCCATCAATCGTGGGCTTGCGGAAACATTTTTTTTTTGTTAATAAAAACGTACTCATATCATTAAGGAATTTGCCTGTCGGTCTTTCGGAGAAGCACATGGAGTCTTTCAAAAAAAATTTGCAGAAAATCGAACAGCCATTACGTTTTGCTGCCGGACAGAATTTTAAAAATATTAACGCTATCAAGGGGTTGGGAAAGTCGTTGACGGCGCTGATTGCCCGACAGGCGGCCGACATTCCACCGGGGCTGAAAAACCGGCTGGAACCGGCCTTAGGCAATATGATGCTCGTTTTTTCCGATTACGATGACCAGGAAAGCTCTGTTCGGGAAAAGAAAATATCGGAGGCATTGCAGATTCTGGACAGGTTGCAAGAAGCAATCGAAGCGGCTGAAGCCCGCAAACCGATTTCTCCTTTTCAGGAAGAACTCATTGAAAAAAGGATTCTGGATCTAAAAGTCTCGGCCGAAAAAATGGCTGTTCCGGTGCAGTATCTCAAAGGTGTGGGTCCAAAAATGGCCGCCCGCTTTGCTGCAAAAAAAATTCATAGCGTGGAGGATCTGCTTTTTTTTCTGCCCCGCTCTTACGAAGACCGCAGGGAGATCCGGAAAATTAACAAGCTGGAAACGGGAAAAGTCCAGACGGTTGTTGCAACCGTGGCTGCGTGTGAATTCCGGCAGTATGCCAAAAAAAGGATTCTGGAAGTTCTGGTCATCGACGGCACGTCCGGTCTGACCATCAAGTGGTTCAAGGGACTGTCTTATCTGGCCGGTGTTTTTAAAAAGGGCGTGCGGGCGATTTTTACAGGACAGATCACACCCGATTATCACGGCAAATCCATGATTCATCCCGACTATGAAATCCTGGATGATGGGGATGAAGATAATTTTTTGAATTTTAAGCGTATTGTTCCTATTTATTCTGAAACGGAAGGACTGCATCAAAAATATATCCGCAAGGTGATGGATGCCGCGCTGGAAAATTATTCCCGCTATTTCGCTTCTCCGATTCCGGACGACATCTGCCGCAAGCGAAACCTGATGAATATTCACGAAGCGCTTCTGGCCGTGCATTTTCCCGAAGATCACGAACAGATGCCTGCATTGATGGAAGCCCGTTCCGAAGCGCATCGAAGATTGATCTATGATGAGTTTTTCTTTTTTCAGCTGGGGATGGCGACAAAAAAAAACGGGCATCTTCTGGAGAGAGGCATTGCGTTTGCGCTTGACGGCCGGTTGCTGGAAACATTTTATGCTTCTCTGCCTTTTGTATTGACCGGCGCGCAACTCCGTGTGATTGCTGAAATCCAGAAAGATCTGTCATCCCATGGTGCCATGAACCGATTGCTTCAGGGCGATGTCGGAAGCGGAAAAACACTGGTGGCCATGGCTTCTATGATTACGGTTTGCGAAAACGGATATCAGTCGGCTCTGATGGCGCCTACCGAAATTTTGGCGAAACAGCACTATGCGACATTCTGCACTTGGGCCCAACCTGTCGGTTTAAAAGTGGTTTTGCTGACCGGCAGCATGACAAACACCGTCCGGAATGAAGTGCTGGAACGGATAAAAACCGGTCAGGCTAACATCATCATCGGCACGCATGCGCTGATTCAGGAGGAGGTTGATTTCAGGAGGCTGGGGTTCGTTGTCATTGACGAGCAACACCGTTTCGGTGTGATGCAGCGGGCGACTCTACGCAATAAGGGCATCTGCGCCGATGTTTTGGTGATGACGGCCACGCCGATTCCGCGAACGCTAGCCATGACGGTTTATGGTGATCTGGATGTTTCGGTCATCGATGAAATGCCGCCAGGCAAAAAACCGGTGCGCACGGTTTTGATGGGAGAAAACCGAAGGCAGGCTGTTTACGACGCCATTGGCAAAGAAATTGCTAAGGGGCACCAGGCCTTTATTGTATATCCTCTGGTGGAGCAGTCAGAAAACCTCGATTTAAAAGACGCGACCAAAATGGCCGAGCATCTTCAGCAGGATATTTTTCCCGATATTCAAGTGGGGCTGATTCACGGAAAAATGAAAGATAAGGAAAAAGACGTGGTCATGACGGCATTCCTCAAAAAGGAAATTGCAATTTTGGTCGCCACAACGGTTATTGAGGTCGGTATTGATGTGCCCCACGCGTCGCTCATGGTGATTGAACATGCAGAACGTTTTGGATTGTCGCAGCTTCATCAACTTCGCGGACGCGTGGGCAGAAGAGATATTCCGTCAACTTGCATACTTCTTGCGGACTACCGGCTGTCCACAGATGCCCGAAAGCGCTTGAAAGCCATGGAAAGAACATCCGACGGTTTTCTGCTGGCGGAAGAGGATCTGGCCATTCGGGGTCCCGGTGACTTTCTGGGAACGAGACAATCCGGCCTGCCCGATTTTCGCATCGCCAGTATCATCCGTGATGCCCGGATTCTTAATGATGCCAAAGATGATGCATTTGCCCTTGCTGCCCGGGACCCGCTTTTGGACAAACCGGAGCATGCCATTATAAAAGAAGTGCTCCTCGCCAGGTGGAGGGGAAAGCTGGATCTGGCCAGAACAGGGTGAGATCAGGTTTCCTGCACCATGAGGATTGGAATTGATGTTGCGATGCAACAATATGGTTGACATGATCACGGCAAGTATTATATAAGTTTGCGTTTAAAAAAATTGTAGCAATCCAGGAGGGTGAATCAAGCATGGATAATATGTTACTGGCCAGGCATTTGATTGATTTTTACAAATCAAGCTTCGACAATACATTTCAAGCCTTAACCATCATGCAGGAACAGACGGAGAAAATGTTGCAAACCTTTTTGCTGCAAAACAGCTGGCTTCCTGAAGAAGGAAGAAAACTGATTAAAGACTGGGCAAATATCTATCAGCAGAGGCGGGCGGAGTTTAAAGATCAGGCCGATGAACACTTTAGAAAAGTTGAGGATTTTCTGGCAAAAGCCGAAGCTGAAGCCACATGACATTTCGGGAAAGATGAAAAAGACGAAACAAGGATAAGGTGATCAGAAAATGGTAAATGTTACTTTAGACTATCTGAAGGAATTACAGGACATCGGCAGTCAGGTACTGTCCGGTTATCACAAGAAAACCCAGAAGCTGCCTGCGGACATGCTGGAATTTTCTCTGCATTCTTTAAGTGCTCAGCAGTTGTACTGGCTGGGGGTTCTTTCATATTTTAATGAATTTTCAACTCCGTTCTGGATATCGCTGAATTCCTTTTTAACCAAGGAAAAGGAAAAAGTTCAGGAAGTACATCCTCTGGAAACGGTCAACGATTACATTGAACTGTTGAAGTTCAATATGCAGATCGTTGAAAAAGGATTGACGCCTTCCATCACGGGCGCGCATGATTTTCAAAGGGACCAAGCGGAGAAATTTCTGGCTGCTTTTTTTAAATTTCTCTTTGATATCGACGGAGACAATATCAAGGGCGTCACCAAAAGCAGCGCCAAAACACTGGATAATCTGATCCGGGCGTTTCCTCAGGCAGTTCAGGAGGTTAAGAAGGATTTCGGGTTCCATTTCGACGATGGAGGTTATGAAAAAATTGCCGAAACGGACCGGTTTTTCCTTTACCAGGTTTTTTCGCGTGATAAAAGCATCAAGGTGCGGAAAAAGGCCAAACCGGTCATTATTGTTCATCCTTATGTTTTAGGAGCGAACATTCTGGGATTTTTACCGGACGAGAGGAAAAGTTATACGCACGCTTATGCCGATCAGGGAATTCCCACTTACATCCGGATTTTGAAAAATATTGACCAGAATCAGGCGCTGCAGGTCATGACGGGAGAGGACGACGCCCGCGATACCAGGTATTTTTGCGAGATCCTGAAGAAAAAACACAACAAACCTGTTACGTTAAGCGGTTTTTGTCAGGGAGGATTCATCTGCGTGTGCGATTTGCTCTCCGGTGAGCTTGACCATCTTGTGGACGCTCTGATTACCTGCGTGGCTCCGATTGACGGGACCAGAAGTAAGGCGCTGGTTGAATATCTGCAGCATCTTCCTCCGCGTTTTCGGGACTTGAGCTATGCCGCCAAAAAAATGCCGACAGGACATCAAGTCGTGGATGGCAAGGTCATGAGTTGGGTGTATAAATTGAAGAGCATGGACAAGGAAGCGCCTCTGGTGACTTTCAGTCGGGATCTGGCATCCGTGCAAAACATGAGCAAGGCCGGCAATGAGCTAAAAATCAATAAAACCGCAGCGGCGCTTTTACACTGGCTGACGTATGACCGTCTGGACCTGCCTCTGGCTATCACGCAAATGAGCTTCGATTCTTATACGATTCCCATCACACCGGATGGAACGCTTCCGGTCAAGTTGTTCGGAAAAGAGCTAAATTTCCGGAAAATGAAGGAAAACAAAATCAAATGGCTCATCTGCTACGGAGAAGGCGATGATCTGGTGGATAAAGACACAACGCTTGCCGCACTGGATTATGTTGATGCGGAGGTTACACCCTTTCCAAAAGGACACGGAGCCATTGCCACAACCTGGTCCCATCCGGATTCGGAATATGCCCTGCACAAAACCTATGCCAACGGCAGCCGGGGACCGGTCCGGTTTCAGTTGGATTTGGAAAAAGAAGGGTAGTTTGCTCTGATTTAGCGATTAAACGAGAAATGCCTTCGGGATAGAACAGATGCTTTCCCGAAGGCATTTCTCGTTTTTGCCTATGGAGTGGATTTCAGGTTTGTACCATCCGGTCAAGCTTTTTGACAAATTCCTGAATATCATCGGACATACTGGTGAGTTCCGTGGAAACAGCTGCATGTTCCTCGGAACTTGCAGCATTGCTTTGAATCACGTTGTTGATGTCATTGATGGCTCTTTCAATTTCGGCGATTCCCTGAGTTTGATCCTGAGAAGATTCTGTAACGATTTTCAAGTGATCAAGAAGTTTTTCCGTGACTTTAACAAAAGTGGAAAAGGCATCGTCGGAACTGATTGCCAGTTCCCGGCTTTTCTTGATATTCTGAATACTTCTGGAAATGATCTCCTGCGTATTTTTGGAAGCTTCGGCTGATTTTCGCGCCAGATTCCGAACCTCGTCGGCGACTACAGCAAAACCAGCACCCAGTTCGCCCGCACGGGCGGCCTCGACGGCGGCGTTGAGCGCCAGAAGATTGGTCTGGAAGGCGATGTCGTCGATGGTCTGGACAATGCGGCCTGTTTTTACGCTGGCCTCATTTACATCATCCATGGAGTTGCGTAAATCCTTCAGGGACTCATTGGTTTTAATAACGATGTGCGAAGTGTCCGCCATAAGTTTCTGGGCGTCGTGAACAACTTCGGTATTTTTTCTTGTTTTTTCGGCAATTTCTTTAAGCATGGCGGATGTTTCCTGCATGGCTGCTGCCTGGGTTGTGGCGCCTTCGGCCATGTTCTGACTGGATGCGTCAATAACGCCGGCAATTTCGGTCAATTTCAAAGAGCTTTCACGGATATCGACGACAGAATCTACCAGTTTGGTATTGGCCCGCCTCATGGCGGTTGTGATCAAAATGGACAATACAGTACACAAAACAATGGCGATGAGTCCGTCAACAAACGCGCTGGTTGTAACACTACGAGCTTCGCTGGAGGTCAGTTCACCGATGACCGCGATATAATAGACAAGATAAACGCCGATAAACCAGACCATGATACCGATTACAGCTTTTCGGCTGGTAAAGAGTGTGGCAAAGAAAATGACGATGAACATGAAATTATTATAGCTTGCGAAACCTTCATAGATGACGGGACTCATATACTTGCTGACAAATCCCAGTGTGCTGGAGATTGCGATGGTAATCAGCAGGACATAGCCGGCGATGTTGAATTTTTTCTTCAGGGTCAGAATAATGCCGGTTATGGCGGATATGATGATAACGACAATCAGAGGACCGGCCTTGAGAGCTTTATCCGGAGCCAGGGCAAAAAGCATTACTGTAAGGATAATGAATAAACCAATGGCCGAGAAACAGAAGATGTAAAAAAACCACGCCAGTTGCTGGGTGAGGTGGTCAAAGTCCTCATAACGGTTGATAATGGATTCCCGCAATCTTGTCCACGCATTTCCGTTGCTCATAATACTCTCCTCTGCAAGATAATGTTATTCATGTATTGAACTGCATATATATTTTTTGACTATTTATTTTTTGACTAGCAGTAATGTCGAGATATATCAATAAAAAATGCAAAAAAAACGATAAAAAAGGACAAAAAAATGCGATTGTCTTCAAAATGGAGGTTCTTTGATCTTCTGTTGATTTTTTTTGTGGGCTTTAGAAAACTGCTACCTATTCATCCGTCAAAAAATATTGACAGAGATGGGCGGCTTTTCTATACTCAAACCGCGGGAAGTCCATTTTGCATCTCATTGATTCCGGGAGAAGAAATACATGATGAATAAACGTTATTGCTTGTTATTGTTGATTTTATTATGCATTTTGATTTCAGGATGCGCATCCAATCGTCCCATCGACTTATCGGGAAAGGCGATGCCGGACAGTGATTTCCTGAAACGCAAAGTGGCGATTGAATATCCCAAACTGCAAAAAGTCACGCAATGTCCACTTGACGAGTTTTTGAAGGCCATGAAACCGGGTAAATGGATGAAAATGAGCGAAGCACAGTGGCTTTATAATATGAAAAATGAAAAATTTGATATCTATGTTCTGTTTACAAAACATCCTCTGCATCAGGATGTTGTTTTGTTTCAGAAAGTGATTATTAACGGCAGAGATGTTTCAGAGGACGGGCTGGTGACACTGTTTCGGTTTACGTTGTCCGAATTGGGCCTGGATGTCTTGAAAAGCAACGATGTTTCTTCAGAGGGAGTATTGACATTATTTAACGCCGATTCTTCCGAAAACACAAAAGCGCCGGCGGCAACTGCTGTGGAGGTGAAAGAAACCGCTGCCGCTTCTTCCGATACGTCGACGGAAGCCAGAAAGAACCCTGCGACGGAAACGAATGCTGTGTCACCACCACCGTTGGCAGAAAAACGCCTCACGGCTCCGGACGAGAAACAATCGGAAATATCCAGGAAAACAAACGGGCCGGCGCTTTCAGCGGTTACGCAGACACGTCAGACACAGAAGGAGCCCGAGACTGCCAAAGCTCTCCCGAAAAAGGCAAGCACCGAAAAGGTCAGAGTCGTCGGCAACCGGGACAGCAAGCTTTACCACTTGCCAGGCATGAAGTATTATTCCGCTGTCAAGGCGTATCACCGGGTGATATTTGAATCCGAGGCGGATGC